>Ga0315312_1000231_pt1 | contig 82731 bp, 101 predicted proteins | sample TDP7_MG_FD_203629 | JGI IMG/M metagenome (GOLD analysis project Ga0315312, IMG submission 203629) | Freshwater sediment microbial communities from Lake Towuti, South Sulawesi, Indonesia - TDP7 | ecosystem: Environmental > Aquatic > Freshwater > Lake > Sediment | place: Indonesia: South Sulawesi...
CGATTATGCGTACCCGAGAGACTCAATTAAACTTTGCATGACTAAAGATGCCCTTCTCCAGCTTTTTCTGTCAAAATAATGACACTATGCTGTAGTCAAAAAATGCTAAATGCGACATACTTATTGATTTACAGGTTGTTGGTGAACGTCTTTGAGGAAAGGCGATGTGTTCTCCATCATTGTTGACTCAACACGGAACAGCATCATTAGACGTTTGAGCGAGGCTGGAAAAGCTGCTTATTCCGATTTGCTGGATTCTGCAGACCACGTGAGACACCTAACCAGCACAGGAAACTTCAACTATCACCTCAACTTCCTGCTAGAGAACTCCGTTATCACCAAAGACGGCATCGTCTACAAACTAACAAAGAAAGGACTAGAGATCGCAAGGTTTCTCAAAGATGTTGACCAAAACTGGAACAAACTCGAATCAACACTGCGAGGTGAGAATATGAGCATATTCAGTTGTGCGGAACAGTTTGAGGAGGAGACCGGAACAAAAATGCAAAAGGCTACTTCAAAGTTCCACGGAATGGACCTCATCACGGACGAAAGAAGAGTGATAGGTCTCATCGCACAAGAGGACTGCAGCAAAGAGTTCTTCGCAGAATACGACCCAATCACAATCGAGGGCTTCAAACTGTGCCTAAAAGAGTGCGAGAAAAAAGGAAAAACGGTTAAAGAACTAGTCGTCAGCCACCCGAACCTCAGATACCATCTTTCAATTCAGCTGTTGGGAGTGGTTTGTGATTTCTTGGAAAGCAATTTCGGCGAAGCCCATGCGTTTGCTGTAAAGAAGAGACCATATCCGTTTCTTTTCAGAGCCACAGAGATGGGAAAAGACTACGATGGGTGTGCGTTTCTCGTAGCACCGGTCGTTTTTTGAAGCAGATTTGAGAAACAAAACAAATGCCCTGAAACGTTAGCGTTAACTATAAATGTCATACAATGATTTCGTGTATTCAAACGGGAAAATCAATGGACATCAGAAAACTCAACGACTCAATGTATCTGATAGACTTGAAGCCTATGGGAATCGAAGACACAATCGCCTCCTATGTCTTGCATGGAGACAAGGTTGCGATAATTGAGACTGGACCAACCGTTTCCATCGGAAATCTGCTAAGTGGGTTGAAGAAAATCGGCGTGAAAACCGAAGAGGTTGACTACGTGGTTGTTTCGCATGTTCACATAGATCATGCTGGTGGCGCAGGAACCCTTCTACCTCATTTGCCAAAGGCTAAGCTAGTGGTTCACGAAAGAGGAGCGCCACACCTCATAAACCCTGAAAAGTTGTGGACACAAGCAAGGCTGGTTCTCCGAGAAGTAGCCGAACTTTATGAGGAAACCAAACCAGTACCAAAAGAAAGAATTATCACCGCAACAGATGGAATGAGAATCAATCTGGGTCAAAATATTGAATTAAGGGTTATTGAAACGCTGGGACACGCTTCGCACCACCTGAGTTTCTATGAAAATAGATGCAATGGCATTTTTCTCGGGGACGCTGCTGGAATATACCTGAACAAGTTTGACGTGATAGTTCCAACAACTCCTGCTCCTTTGAATTTAGAAATGACCCTGGCTTCGATTAATCGACTAGCCAAAATGAAACCAAAAAACCTGTATTACACACACTTTGGTCAGACTGACGATGCTGTCAGAAGACTTGAAGCATACGAAGAACGGCTCAAATTATGGGCAGAAGTTGTTCGTGAAGAAATAAAAACTGAGGACGACCCAAACAAAATCTACCAGAAAATTCTGATGAGAGACCCCGAAATCAACTCAGTCTCGGACTTCCTACAAAACCATCTAATATTCAGAAGGGGAATACTAATGCAGAATATTCAGGGATTTATGGAATACTTCAAGAAAACTTCCACTTAAGTTACATTTTCAGTGGTGAAGGAGAAGAAGGAGAACAAAATTATTTTTCTATTACAGGGTGTAGAGAGTAAGCTAGCACATTATTATCTTTGTTAAAAAGCGATTTTTGGTGTAGACACCAAAATTGTTTATATGTCTTCGTCTCCTTTTCTTGCGTAAAAACGGTGACTCAAGATGGGTGAAGAAAGAGAATATCGTGGACCTCCACCAAAGGTCCCACTAGAAAAAGTCGACAAATACAGTTGGCGAATCCCCCAAAAATACAAACACGGCATGCGAGTGCCGGGCATCGTTTTCGCTGATGAAGATCTCCTTGAAAAGATGAAGACAGACCGAACCCTCGAACAATGCGCCAACGTTGCCCACTTGCCCGGAATTTACAAACACTCTATCACTCTACCTGACGGTCATGAAGGATACGGATTCCCTATCGGCGGAGTCGCAGCCACAGACTACGAAGAGGGCGTCGTGAGTCCAGGAGGAGTAGGTTACGACATCAACTGTGGCGTCCGTCTCTTATCCACTAACCTATCAGAACAAGAGATTCGACCCAAACTAGCCGAACTCACCAACACCATATTTGACAACGTTCCATGTGGACTCGGTAGCCGCCGCAAAGACTTACGCCTAACAATCCACGAACTAGATCGCCTCGCCGCCGAAGGCGTTCAGTGGGTTATAGAACAGGGACTGGGCTGGCCAGAGGATGCCACTCACTGTGAGGAAAACGGGTGCATGGAGGCTGCCAACCCAGACAAGGTTTCAACCAGCGCAAAAAATAGAGGCTTCCCCCAATGTGGCACATTAGGCTCTGGAAATCACTTCTTAGAAATTCAAAAGGTTGACAAAATCTACGACGCAAGGATTGCGAAGGTTTTCGGCATCGAACATGAAGGACAAGTCACCGCCATGATTCACTGTGGATCACGTGGATACGGGCATCAGATATGCTCCGACTATCTGCGTGTCATGGAACGCGCAGTCTATAAGTACAAAATCGCTTTGCCAGATCGGGAGCTCGCTTGCGCGCCTGGAACAAGCAACGAAGCCCAAGACTATTATCAGGCTATGGCGTGCGCTGTCAACTACGCCTTCTCAAATCGCCAAGCAATCACTCACTGGGTACGACAGAGTTTTGAGCAAGTTTTCAAAAAACCCGCAGATCAATTTGGTCTGAGATTGATATATGATGTGGCCCACAACATAGCAAAAGTAGAAGAGCACAAGGTGAGTGAAAAATTAACGAAAGTTTGGGTTCACAGAAAGGGCGCAACCCGATCTTTTGGACCAGAACGCAAGGAAATCCCCTCGGATTACAGAGGGGTTGGTCAACCGGTAATCATCCCTGGAAGCATGGGAACCAGCTCATGGGTGATGGTAGGCACCTCAAAAGCCATGGACGTTTCATTCGGTTCCACAGCCCACGGAGCAGGCCGTATGATGAGCAGGGCAGCAGCCAAAAGAAGGTTCTGGGGCGGAGACATAAAAAAGGCTTTGGAACAGCGTGGAATCGTTGTCAGATCCGCAAGTGCTTCGGTTCTAGCTGAAGAGGCTGACCCAGCCTACAAGGATGTGGATAGAGTAGCCGAAGTGAGCGATAGAGTTGGGATCGCCACAAAAATAGTGAGATTAGTTCCCATTTCGGTTGTCAAAGGATAGACCTGAACCCGCAAAACTCAACTTCCATTCTTTTTCTTTGAAGGCATCATTAACAAAGACTAAATACATTCTTAAAGTTCAATTTGCATACCAAGTCTTCAAAAGTGAAACCATAATGAAACTGAAGTATAACCCCATCAGTTATGTCTTGGAAAAAGGCGACGAAACAACAAAGCTAGACCTCTTGGAATTTCTTGGCTTGCTCGATTCAAGCGAAGCCAAGGAATCAATCTTGACCCTACTGAAAACTCAGATGGCTAACAGCGGTTTTCCAAGTAGACTCGACCCAAAAACAGCCGGCGTAAAGGAAACCTGTCGAACTTCAATCCTGTTATTGAGATGTGGAATACCAGTAGACTGTTTGACCATCCAAGCAGCCGTCAACTTTCTTTTGAAACGTCAAAGAGAAAACGGTGGTTGGAGCGAGAATTCAGAATTGAGCATACCAAAGGAAATTGTGGAGCTCACTAATGAGAAAAGCGTGACATGGATAACCGCAGACGTGATCGACCTACTCCGAAAGGTAGGCTTGGGAAGCGACAAATCGTGCTTGAAGGCGTTGAATTGGCTCAGAGAGTGCCAAATGAAAGACGGTGGTTGGTTCATGTTTGAAGGAAGCGGGTTCAAGGGTTCAGATCCAGACTCCACAGCTCGGATTACGTTTCTGATGAAAGAGGTTTACGGCGAAAATGATGCGGTTTATCTTAAGGGTAAGCGATTGACGGAGAGATTTCTGGACAAAGTTGCAGAGGATGCTGAAAGAGGATATTATTTGGCACCTAATGGTGAGAAAAGAACCAATGACATTTACCATCTCACCCACTTGTTTCTAACCCCATTGGTGGATACCGAGAAAAGAATTGAATCAAGTTGCGACTTGAATAACAAAAGAATAAGAGAGATCATGAAGGCAATCGTTAGCACACAGTGTAAGGATGGTGGATGGTGCCCGTTCTGGTCAAATGAGAGCGACCCACTTTACACTGTCCTTGCTTTGAAACTGCTTAATTGGACTGCTACCCTAGAAACCGAGGAACTGAAAGCCTACTATCCGGACATACTAACCAGGAGTGAACAAGATGACTGAAAAGAAAACCTCACTTGATGTCAAAAAAGCAATCACAATCTTTGTTTATGTGGAAAGGATCAAGTCAGAGCTAATAATCGCAGTTAGGCTTTTGGAAGGAATCCAAAATTTGAAACAAAACGAAGGTGAAGGCGCCATGAAACTTATATTATCATTTTTGAATGCTCTACAAGGTGAGACCCAAATCGCCTACAACGTATCTAAAGAAAAAAAATTTGAACAAGCCACCATGAAGGTGTGGGAGGCTACAGAAAGAACCCACTCAAAAGAGTATGGAGAAGCGATCCGCTGCATTTCAGAAGCAATCTCAATTACCACAACGGCTGGTCAACCAGCACTTCAATCGTTAAAAGAAAAAGAGTTACTGTAGGAAACATGAAGCCATAACTTTCAGGTGTGGTTGAATGAAAGTCCTAATAAAGGATATTACACCTGAAAACTTGAGTGACATTCCTGAAAGTTGCAGAAGTTGCATATACTGGGAGTATCCCGAAGATTTTGAAAAAGCAAGAGTTATGAAGCCAGACGAAAAAATCCAGTTTTGCACAGAAAAGAAGAGGGATTGGTTTCTCAAAACTCTCAGAGAGTCTGGAAACTGCGGCAATATCGTTTATTATAGGGACAAAACCGTCGGTTACGCTCAGTACGCTCCCTGTACTTGTCTTCCTCAAGCCCAAAACTATGAGGCTAAGTGTCTCGGAAAACCAGGAGAAGGGGTGATTTTTCTTTCTTGCCTATACATCCCAAACAAATCAATGCGCGAAAAGGGAATAGGCACCTATTTGCTCAAACACGTAATCAACGACTTAAAGAAGAGAAGGTTTAAAGCCGTTGAGACGTTTGCGAGAAGGGGTTCATCGAATAACCCCTCTGGACCAGTAGAATTTTATTTGAAGGAAGGATTTTACGTCAAAGAAGAATTGAGTTCCGAATATGTTCTAGTGCGATTAGACTTATAGTGTGAACCGCCTAGAAGGGGTGTATGCTTTCGTATTACTTAAGATACACTTAAATACCCGCTTAACCATATTAAACAAGACTTTCAAGAGGGAAAGCCCGATGGGTTCAGGCATCGAACTTTTATGGTTCAAGGGTGCGCATGTACGCGCTTCATACTACCTCTGGCTCACCCTTCAATGGAGGATGCGCTGCTACTAAAAGTGTACGTGTGCACCTTTATTTTTCTGTTCTTTATATTACTCTCTAAGCGTTTCCAGTGAAACAGATATTCTTGAGCATACCCTGCATATGCTCCGAAATATTTCTTCCCAAAATCGCTAAACTTCTGATAGCCATGACCCGTAACAGAGCCTCTTTTGGAGAGACGCTCAACGAACGATTGATTAAAAAATTTGGGATAGAACTCTAAGATGATTTTCTTCATCCAAACGTCCACTGGAAACGCCTGAAGCTTATCTAGAGAAAATAATAGGACGCAGTCTGCAACCTTGTGTCCAACACCAGGCAACCTTAACAGTTCGCGTTTAGCTTTCTCGTAGTCTACTTGCCTTAAGGCTTCCAAGTCTAATTCTTCGCTGTTTATGATTTTTGAAGTTTCCAAAACTCGTTTTGCTCTAAACCCCAGTTTACACTTTCTTAGATCCTCTAGACGAACCTCTGCCAAGTCGCTTGGCTTTGGAAACGTATAAAAACTGTACCTGTCAAAAGCGATTTTTTTTCCAAATTGTTTGCAGAGATTATAGATCATCTTTTTTATGGCTGGAATGTTTTTGTGGGTTGCGCAGATGTAGGAGATTAGGCATTCCCATGGTTCTTGGCGGGTTATTCTTAATCCATGAAGATACTGGGTGGCTTTTCTGATGTGTTCGTCTTTGTTGATTTCGGAAAGTATGAGAGGCAGATCATCGTCGAGTCGAAAGTAGTTTTGTATGAAGTCTGGGTTTACTTTTTCGGGAAAGCTTTGGAACTGCAGTTTGTCGCCAACTTGCCTAATCTTGACAGCCTTTTCTTTGACGACGCCATACCACCAACCACTAAGAATCTCCCATCGAAATGCTTGACCACATTCTAATGTATGCCTTAAATTGAAGGGGTTGACTGACTGATCCAATTTGATTTCCATAGCAATCCCAGAATTCTTGAAGATTCTTCTAATAAGTGTTCTTGAAAGACGTAGAAACCTCGCAAGAAAATCCCTTTAGCTGAAACATGTAGCAAGAACTTTAATAAAACAAAGCGGCGATGACGTAAACATGCAGAGAATCAGCGTTATAGGTCTCGAAAGTTTTCCACTGGTAAAGGCTGGAGACAACCTGGCAAAAATGATTGTTGAAACTGCAAAGAAAGAGAACGTGCCAATCAACGACGGAGACGTTATAGTGGTCGCTCAGAAGGTGGTTTCAAAGGCAGAGGGTAGAGTGACACAGTTAAGAAGTGTAAAACCTTCTGAAAGAGCAGAAGAAATAGCCAGAATTACTTCAAGAGACCACAGGTTAGTAGAGTTAGTGCTGAGTGAAATGAAGAAAATCGTGAAAGCAACCCAAGACACGCTTATTGTAGAAAATAGGCGCGGTTTAGTATGCATAAACTCGGGAATTGACAAATCAAACGTTCCTGGAGAAGACTCTTATGCGCTTTTGCCTGAAGACCCTGACCAATCGGCTATGAAAATTAGGTCACAGATTATGAGGCTGACTGGGAAAAAAGTGGCGGTGATCATTTGTGACACTTATAGTCGTCCCTTTCGAAGAGGACAAGTTGAATTTGCTATTGGAATAGCTGGCATAAATCCCTTCAAGGACTATCGGGGTCAAAAGGACCTGTTCGACTATGTATTGAAGGTGAAGAACGCTGCTATCGCGGATGAGATTGCGTGTGCTGCAGAACTGGTGATGGGGCAAGGTGACGAGGGCATCCCAGTCGCCATAATCAAAAACGTTCAACGAGCGGAATTGAACGGAACCTTCTCTGCGGAAGACCTGAACATCTCAAGAGAAGAGGACCTCTTTAAAGGAACGTTATAATAGTGGTGAAAGGGGTTCATTGAGCAAACGGGATGAAATTGCCTAACTTTTACCTATCAACTAGAGACATGGCTTTGACAGCTTGTTTTGCGGCTTTGTACGTGGTTTTTTCCCTTTGGAATCTGTTCCCGGTAATTGGTACAGATGGTAAGTGGATTAATGCCGCTGTTGTTATGGCACCATTGTTCGGTATGGTTCTTGGTCCATATTTCGGAGCCTTAGCAATAACAATAGGTGGAATCGCCGGAGCCATTTTTCAGATAACTGGCCCGTTTGGACCACTGAGTTTCGTGCCTCATGCGGCTGCAGCTTTTTGTTCAGGCATGTTGACCAGTAAAAAACAGAAGGTATGCGTGGTCACGTACGCTCCTTTTCTGTTTCTTTTCGCGTTTTTCCCTACGATTGGGCCTGTTTGGCTTTGGCCCGCTGTACTCTGGCTTGACTTGATTGGTTTGGTTGTTCTGGCTTCTCCTCTACAGTATAGAGCAATGAACGCTATGAATGAGGCTTCAAGTTCTGTATGGCTCATGTTTGGCATTACTATAACATGTTTGACCGCGACGCTTTTTGGTCACGTCGTTGGAAGCATCTTGTTTGAGGGCATTTATTTGCAAGTGAACTCGAGTGTAGATTTTTGGAGAACCACGTGGCAGGGTCTTACATTTTTGTATCCCGTTGAAAGGGGGTTGATCACTTTAGCTGCGACTCTTGTTGGGACCCCGTTGGTGAAGACTTTAAGAATGTATGAGTTTAGAAAATAAGTCAGAGGTCTCTTCTAGTTGATAACGCAGAAAAAATTTGTTTTTCATCATCAACTGCACGAAGAAACTTTGTCTTTTGCCTTCTGATTTTGGAATGGGCGTTGCTTTAGGCTCGGTTAGATTTCAATCCTATGATAACCGTTGAAAACCCATTTTTCAAGATACAGCGAAAAACATAAAACGACTTCTACAAGATTGCCTTTTTTGTCATACAAACCTTGCTCTCTATTTACTAGGCTTTAACGCAGTATTTAATATGAAATTGATAATGAGATTTCTTCTTCCGGCAATGGCATTTAGGACAGACAGGCATTATTACTTTCCTCGTAACATTTCATACAACAACCATCGATCCTCATATTTATCTATAATCTTTTTCACTTATATGCGAGAGTTGAGTCATGAATCAACAGAATTACGGGATGAACTAGAAATTGACAGCTAAAAGTGGAAAACGAAAAGTTTGTCGTAGGTGCGGTGCAAGTAGACCTGGATCACGTATGCGGAAACTAGATGGTCTATGGTTTTGTATGGCGTGTTACAAAAATGAACTAGAAACAAAAAGGTTAATGAAAAATCGTTTAAGGAAAGGAATTTGATTTTAACAAACTAGGTCAATGGAAAAGAAGATTGCTGTTCCTTTGTCCTGTTTTTGGGGATAGTATCTGTCGTTGTATCCGCATATCCTAGCCTTATTCTTGAAATAAAACAACTGAGCTGCTTTGTTTTCTAATCCGCATTCTATAAGAATGACTCTTGCTTTTCTGCTCTCAGCAAACTTCTTGACTTTAACTAACAGTTTGGATGCAATCCCTTTTCTCCGATGATCAAGATGAACAACTATTTGGTTAAGCCAAACCGAGTTGTTCCAAGAAGAGTAAGTTGCACTAGTGAAGCCTACCATCTTTTTGTTCTCATCTTCAGCAATCAAGAAAATGGTATTTGGGTCATCCAAGTATCTTTTGTAGTCCCTTTCTTCCCGCAACCATAACTCATTGAATTTTTCAATCTCGGCTATGTCTCGGAGAAGTGCGTTTTTTATCATCATCTCACTCAACACTTCTACATTTTAGCTGAATTAGCTTGCTGTGAATATAATGATTTTATGTATACGCAGTCTTCTGGGGAAATCTTCATTTCCTCTTCATCAGCAACTTCCGTGAAGGCAACTGGTGCGTCCCTAATGAGAACGACTGGAGTTTGTTCATCAGTCTCTCCCATCAACAAGTGGGCTGCTGATGCGAGGTCGTCTGCAACAGAATGACGGGTTATCACCAGTTTTTTCTGGAACAGGTCTTCTCTGCCTCTACAATCCTCTACAGGTTTGAAACCAGACACTGCTAATGCTAAGCCTCGTGTACCCATCCTGAGAGGAGCGACTTGACTATCCACAATCATGACACCCACGCTCTTTCCAGTTCGTTCTTTGATTTCTTTACGGATTTCCTCTGCTCTCCTTCGGGAGTCTAACGGCCACAAAGCCGCATAGCCCGCTGGAGCGTTTTTGTTGTCGACACCAGCGTTTACAGTGATGACACCATTCCTCAATGTAAGAATTGATTTGTAAACGCCACCGAAAATTTTCTCTGACTCCCTTAACACCAATTCAGCAAATTCGGGTTCTAACGAACACTTATCCGCCAGCTCTCTTGCTCTTTCAGACGGCTGAATCTCTCTTAATGAAACAATACAATTTTCTACAGATGATATAGCTTTTGAGGATATAGCCAAGACATCTCCGTCTCGTAGCTCTATATCACGTTCTCGCAAAGATTCTATAATAACAGGCACCAAGTCGTCTCCGGGCTTGAAGATTTGGGTCCGAATCGCTACAACTTGCATGATACACACCAGCCATTTTGATATACAGCATTCTGGGGATGTTAACTCGAAGGGTTGTTAAGTCGAGGTTCGGTTAAAATCTTGCTTTCTTGCGCAAATCTGTGATGATCAGAATTATTCCTGTAGGGGCAGATATCATTAGGATGACGAACGAGGGTATGAGTAAAAGAATGTTCATCCACCTTTCTTTCAATGTAAATCTGACGAGACTTTGGATGCCGTCCTCATTATCAAAGGTAAACGTGTATAGGTCGTCAGCAGGATTTATGGCGAAGCTGTAGTTTTGATTAATGAAGACGTTTTTTAGGTGTTGTGTGTTGTACCCGTTTGCCGTAAAGTTGACGCCTCCACTTTCGACTATCACTTCTCCTATTAAAGTTGATTTGCTGATCACTCTTGTGTGGTGATATGTTCCATTCTCGTAGGGTCCATACTTTCCTCTAGGCTCTACGACAAAAGAAATATCAATAACAGTGTCAACTCTTGTTGCGCTGAAAAATGATAGAAGAAACAATGACGATCCGACTAACAACAGAACTAAACCCACAGTCGTCTTAGTCTTCGTCTATTTCGCCCCCTGCCCCAATTCAAAAGTTGGCAGAACTTAAGTTAAAAAGGTTTATTTAGAGAGTTCGCTTCAGAACCGTTTAAACCGAGGCTTTACAATGCTCGCCATTGAGACCGTTGAGTTGACAAAAAGGTACGGCGCTTTAACCGCGGTGAACAAGCTCAACCTCCAAGTTGAGGCGAACACGATTCACGGTTTTTTGGGTCCAAACGGTGCTGGAAAGACCACCACCATAAAGATTTTGGTTGGACTGTTAAAGGCTGACGGTGGTGTCGCAAGAATTTTTGGGCAAGAGGTCCGAGGAGACAAACCTGATGTTAGGCTAAGGGTAGGTTACATGCCTGAATTGCCGAAGTTTCCAAAGCACTTGACTGGCTACGAACTCTTAGACATTTATGGGAAAATGTATGGCATGACGAAACAAGAACGTAAAGAGCAAGTACCGAAACTGTTAGAGACTGTGGGTCTCAAGAACAGAGAAAAGGACCACATTGGTAAGTATAGCAAGGGAATGCAACAACGCTTAGGAATCGCCCAAGCACTGCTGAACAACCCAGAACTGGTTATCATGGATGAACCAAGCTTAGGCTTAGACCCAGTCGGTATGGTCGAAGTTCGGGAGATAATGAAGGAAGTCGCAAAAGAGGGCACGACTGTCTTCATCTCTTCTCACCTTCTCAACGAGGTTCAGCAAGTCTGCAGCCACGTTACAATCATCGACCGAGGAACAGCTCTTGTGTCAGACACTCTCACGAACGTGTCAAGTCAGCTATCTGAAGCACCAATACTGATGATCGAAGTAGCTGAACTCACAGACAAAGTTATCACGAGCCTAGAAGAACTGCCCTTCGTTTCCGGCATATCAAGGGAAAACAACAAGATGATTATTCAAGTAAACACGAGAGATGACGTGAGAACTCAAGTATCTCAAGCAATCACAAAATCCAACGGCGTCATTGTTTCTATGAGTCTGAAAGAACAGAGCCTTGAGGACGTTTTCATGAAACTCGTTACTACACAAAAGGAGGCTAAAAAGAAATGACCGAAGTAAAGGAGAAACATACCAGAATAAGTCCAAGTTGGATGACACGTTTCTCCGCAATGGTGAAGTATGAACTCTTATGGAACATCCGAAAGAAAAAATTCTTGGGGATAATAGTGGTTGCGTTTGCTCTCACGACTCTATCGCTCGTGGTGCCAGTAATAATGTACAATGTTATGGGTTTGCCTATAGGTCAGAACCCAGATTATGTGATAGGCGCCGGCACAGGCCTCGGCGGACTCGCCTTCTTCCTCTTCGCAGTTGCGACGGTAATGAACAGTATCTCAGGAGAATTCGAAAGTGGCTCAATCGTCCCATTGCTGACTAAACCCATCTCCAGAACTACAATCTTCTTGGGGAAACTGTCCGCGGCTTTCCTCACTATATTGGCTGCATACACGGTTATTCTGGTTTATTTTGCCATAGGTGGCACCATAATCTATGGACCCCAAAACAATCTTCACCTTACACTCCTTTCTTTAATTGGAAACATCTTTAGCACCTTTGTGTGGGTAGCCCTTGTTCTAGCCATAGGCTCTATCTCCAAGAGTTCATTGATTGCGGCGCTCGGAGGCTTCGGTGTTTGGCTGGCAACTTATTTGATTGCTCCAATCATTTCTATGTTTTCTGGACAAGCATGGATTCTTACTTACGTGCCTGGAACTGGAGCAACAGGTTACATTTTGGGACTGCCAGGTCAAAGTCCCCTTGTCCCTGGTATGGCAGTTACTACAGGTATGGATGCCATCGGCTCAAACCTGATTAATTACCTACTTCATCCATCAGAGGAAGTAAACTTTTACAAAACGCGTTTTGGCATTCCTTTGTTTACAGACCCCCCTCTGTATACAGAGGCCCTATCTATTATTGTATTCAGATCAGTTTTGCTAACAACAGCTTACATTCTTGTTTTCCTGTTCGTTTCATGGTTCACTTTTAAACGAGCCCAGGTGTTGGAATAGGAGAACCTAACGTGAAGATGGAAAGATTGCCTTCTGGACAGAAGGAGATCAAGAAGAGCCTTTTACGTCATATTGGTTCCATTCCCAAGTTTGATCCGAAAACATGGAACCTTGCCGTCTATGGAGAGGTAAAGAACCCTCTTTCTCTTAGTTGGAAAGACATTTTAAGGCTGCCCAGCGTCACAAGCATTTCGGATTTTCATTGTGTTGAGGGGTGGAGCGTGCTGAATAACAAGTGGGGAGGAATCTCTTTTCGAACAATCGTTGAGATGGCTGAACCTAAAGATAACGCCGAGTATGTGACCTTCGAATGCGAAGACGGTTACACAACCTCCCTACCCATAAAAGACCTGCTTGAAAAGGGAGTTTTACTTGCCTATAAACTTCAAGACGAACAGTTAGAGCCAAAGCGTGGAGGTCCTTTACGTCTCGTGGTTCCTCATAGGTATGCTTACAAGAGTGCCATGTGGGTGAGGAAAATCAAGTTCACTTCCACGCAGGAACTGGGTTACTGGGAATCAAGAGGATACAGCAACACTGCCGACCCTTGGAAAGAGGACAGACGCGCAAAATAATTACTGAACAAAGTTCTGCAGAAAAGGATTGTTTCTTTTCTCCTCTCCAATAGTGGTGGAGGGACCGTGCCCAGAATAAACTCTTACGTGGTCGGGTAGAGTGGCTAGTTTGTCTCTTATCGAGCGCATGAGCTCTTTGTATGATGCGTCGGGGAAGTCGTATCTGCCTATGGAACCAGCGAATAGGGTGTCTCCGGTGAAGACAAAGTCGTCGCCTAAGAGGGATATTCCGCCTTTGCTGTGACCCGGAGTGTGGAGAACCTTGAGTTTGATGGTTCCAGCCTGAATGATGTCTCCTTCATGTAATATCTTGTCTGCTGGAGGGGATGTTGAACGAAGCCCAAAAAATGATAGAAGATTCTCACTTGTGTCCGCCAACTTTGGGGCGTCATATTCATGAATCAAGATTTTGGCGCCAGTCAACTCTTTCAGAATCTTATTGCCAGATGTGTGGTCTGGATGCCCGTGTGTGTTGACTATGTATTGGATTTTCAAACCGTGTTTTTTTGCTTCAGTGAATATCTTATGGGCTTCAGTGTTCGTGTCAAAGCCTGGATCAATCACGAGAGCCTCTTTCGTCTCTGTACAACCCACTAAGTAGCAGTTTGTGAAGATCTCACCTACCGTAAACATCTTTATAAGCACTCATTGTTCACCTTGACCATACTTTGCTCAGTTTTTGTTAGTGCGAAGCGAAGGCACCCTCACATATAAACTAAATTATTTGAACTCGCAGATATTAAATAAAAGGGATACGTCACATGAGAGAGCAAAAATATTGTTGTTTCTGTGGAAAAGAACTGGTTTTGAAAACCCTCTACGATGGAAGCGAGGAGAAGTACTGTGATAATTGTGATCACGTGTTTTTCCCTACTCCCTCTCCATGTGCCATCGCGATAGTCACCAACGCAAATAAAGTCTTGTTAGCCAGAGGAATCGGGTGGAAGCATCCCTACTGGGCTCTAATTTCGGGTCACATCAGATCTGGAGAGACAGCTGAAGAAACAGCCATCCGAGAAGTCTACGAAGAAGTTGGCTTAAAAGTCTCCAGCCTAAAATTTCTCAGAACCTACACCACCAAGGACCACGAACTCCTAATGATAGCCTTCAAAGCAAAAACACAAAACACCTCCATCAAAAAATCACGCGAACTAGAAGACGCCAAATGGTTTGACTTGGATCATCCATTACCCATGCGACCCGAATCCACTGCAGCCCACGTCGTCAAGCACGTTTTTCCAAAAATAACGTATAAGAACCTAGAACTAGAAAGATAACTGTACAGCAAAAATGACGGAAAAATCGCACGGAGGTCACGACAAAAGTTTTAGGGTGCGAAGCGATTTGAGAAAGTTAAGCGAAAAAGAAGCTATCACGCTTATTCTGGATATTCTAAAGAAGGCTGAAGAACCTCTCACAACACGGGAGATAGAAGAGAAAACCAGAAAGCTATTGGTTTCGTGTCCAGACAGCACTCCCGTCTTTCTAAACAGACTTCGCATCAAAGGAATTCTCGAAGGTCAACTCTCTAGGGAAAGGAGAGCTTGGGTTTGGTGGATCAAAAAATAGGTCAAGTCCAAGAAACTATCTTGTCGTGCTTTTTCATCACGAGGTCAACCCAACCCTTATAATCAACTGTTTTGACCCCAGCTTTTACTTTTTGTAGCAAACCTATGGCTTCACAATCTTCTTCAAGAGCGTACACTTCGATTCCCAAAGGCGCAAGTTTCTTCAGATACCTATCTGAAGTAACCGCCGTGCATGCGTCTTGGATATACAAAATGGCAATACTTTCACCTTTCTCAACCGCTTTAGAGACTAATTTAACTAGTGATTTGTGGTCGCTGAAGAAGGGAGATTTACTCAAAATTACCAGCATGCCTCTTCCTCTTTAGAAGGTTATAACAGTTTCATTTCCAACGAATAGTTCAGTTGCCTCGTCCAAATTGACTAGTTTCATTTGGAAGCTCTTATCAAGGTCTGCAGACTTTAACTTTCGTTCCGACAACGACTCTTTCACAGCGTGCAGTCCAACAAGGTCTGCGAGGGTTTTTAATCGCTCGTGATAAGACTCTAAGCCAGCGGCTTCTGGTCTCTGGTCCTTGATTAGGCAGTAGACGCCATCATCTATGAATACCAGTTGAGGAAGGATGTCCATGGCAACCATCCCTGTGGCTATTCTGAGCCCTTCAGCTGCTCTAAGACTTCCATAAGGCGGGCTTTTTATAACCAAAAGAATCTTCTTCGGCATTTGCATTACACCTCAAACGTTAAAGGATACCACCCTATCCGAGTCTTCCATCAAACGGGCTAGTTCACCTAGACTGCTTTTCATCACTCCACTAATCAGCGCCTTCTCCACATCAACCCCCCTAAGTCTCGCACTCTGCTGACAAACAAGAATCCGGACTCCCGCATCTATTAATTTGGCAAGTTTCTTTGCTGGGCTCATTTGATCAGGCAGAATCTGACTCGCCACTAAATTGTACACTGCATCTGCGTCACAAAACACTGAAACTTCGTGTCCCGTTTCTACCGCAGCTCTTGCAAATTCGTAAACCGTGTCTGTACTTTGATACTGGAGAGGCGAGGAAAATAGGATTATGAGTAGTTTTCCCAAACACATCAACTCTTATAGAGAGTAAGTGCGACTTTAAGTATATAATTTGATTAAGCGTGTGGGCGGACTTTTTGAGTGATTGGGCGTTTTGACAAGTATTTGTAGCCGCATGGGCATCTGAATCCCACAAACTCGTTCTTTTGAGAACCTGCAAGGATGATGGGTTCCAATTGCGAGATGGGTGCTTTACATCTTGCTTCTTGTTTGTGCAGCCTCCAGAGAATAACAAGTTCGTCCAGAGTCAAAGGTTCTAATGTTTTAGCTTGAAAGAAAAACCAAAAGCTGTATGCTCCGAAGATAAGCCAAGGAACCAGTATCAGTAACTCCAACATTTTTCTTTTACCCGTATTCTTTTATGCACGCAGCGCATTTGAAACCTTTAAACCTTATCTTATTTAATAAGTATGAACTTAGAAACTGAATGCTCCATATTCTTAAATCGGATTCTGAATTAAACAGTCGTTTTTCATGCGCATTCTCTTAGTAAGAAATTTTCATAACAGGTAGAGACTAATGGTCAGCACCTATTTCTTCTGCTATTTCGGGCAAATCTAAGGCGAAGAGTTTTGCCTTGATTTAGATACCCTGTTCTGATCAACCTCTGGCAACCCTCAAAAACTTACCAACATACCATTCTTCAGTTTTTCTTACCACAAACCTTGAAACGTATAGCCACTATCAAATGAATCAAGAAATATAATCTTTTTAGGTGCAGAAACCTTAAATCTCCTACAACTTTCAGGAAGGGTGAAACGTCTTGAAGAACGAGAATGAAAAAATCTATGTAATCCAGAAACACGACGCTACACACTTACATTACGACTTGCGATTAGAAATGGACGGCGTATTGAAAAGTTGGGCTGTTCCAAAAGCACCCCTCACAGAAAGTGGGGTTAAAAGATTGGCGGTCCAAGTGGAAGATCATCCCCTCGACTACGCGAATTTTGAAGGAACAATCCCAGAAGGCCAGTATGGTGCAGGCACTGTAGAGATATGGGATAGAGGAAAATACATTTTGATGGAAAAAACCGAGGATAAACTGATCTTTGAAATTAGAGGCGACAAACTCCAAGGTCTTTACTGTCTAGTAAGATTTAAAGGGAGAGAGAATTGGCTTTTCTTCAAGAAAAAATGACTTTCCCATCTTTCATTGACTAGTACTTTTTCTTTCCCTTCTTTAATATTATGTCTACAACAGTGTTTGATTCTTTCAATTGATTTAAGAACCACATCTTCTCTCTATCGTAATAAATCGCTAACACAAACCCAGCTGAGGTTAACGAAAAACCTAGAAGAGTTAGAGCCATACCTAAGAGGGTAGAGGGACTGGGGGTTGGCTCGTAAGGGAAAAACAAAAACCAACTTAATTGGTTTGCAAGAATGGCGGTCATGGTTAATCCGCCCATCAATGAAATCATGCCCATGATCATTATTAAGAACGACAGAGTCTCTCTGTGCCTCAATTCTTCTACGTTTTCCTGCATATACTCCTTATACATTAGGTATCCCTTTCATCGATTGCACTTCAAGTCCAAAGATTTCTTGTTTTCACCCCATCATCATTTGGATTTTCTCAACAAAAACATTGTGAATTGAGGATTAATATTTGAAGATAAAGAATTTTCATGAGGGAATGTTAGAGATTCTTGGTCATGCATTTCGTAATTCGTGTACATATCAAGCATTCTTCTGGAACAGGAGACTCTTTGCAGAATAAGGACAGATATCCAAAATAGTATGGACAAACGGAGGTTGAAGGGGGAACGTCTTTTCCTTTAGGTGAAAACTTGAACGCGTCTTCGCTGGTGACGACAAGATCTACTCTTGATTTACAGTGAGGACAAGCGTAATAGGTTTCTCGAATCACCTTATTGAAATCGTCGATGAGCATAATAAATTGGTCAAACTGTCTTCCACAACCAGGGTATGGGCACCTCATTTATTCATTCTCCGTGTAGGTCACTAATATATATTAAATGTTACGATTCGATATAAGTATTTCTGTTGCATTGTTCAACTGTTCACCGAAAATACACAAAAAAGACTAATCAACTAAGAAAAAATGCCCACTGAAGGAGAAAAATCCAAGGCACTTATCAAGTTATAGTGACTACTTCCCATGGGAAAAGCAGTGACAAGACAAGGCAACAGACAGCCAGTGTAACCAAAATTACAAAGAATATCATTCTCTCTTCTGTTTTCTGAGTGGACGCACCAGCGAAGGTTATCAGAAGAATCCCAATTGCCCAAATCATTAAGCCGGTGATGAACTGCGGTAGGGAAATGAACAATGTATATTCAGGAAGTGCTACTGTCTCCTCCATCGCTAGACCAAAAGCAAAGAAACCAACTATTGCGATGACTAGACCTATGCCCTCAAAAAGCATGAAAACCCCGCTAGGTACCATCATCTTCAAACGACCAGCCAGAGCAAAGGCTATGAAACCAATACCAAAGGCAAGTATCACCGCTCCCAAGAGGTTCATTCTGACACTAAATAAGATAGCATCAGGGTCATTTGTGGTGAAACCTAGGTTAGCGTTGATAATTAAGATTGACAGAAGAACAAGCACTGGGGCGAGGAAGAAGAAACCATCACTTGTTTTTAATTCTGACATAAGCTTTACTTTTGATTTCAATGAATTTTAAGATTTCTGTGATAATGTTCTATAGGTCTATTCTGTATTCACTTTTCGTCTTTTCCTTCAAGAGAGATTAATTTCATTTTTTCTAGATCTCGCAGAAACTTTAGGACATCATCCGCTTTGGTCTCATCGTATTCTGCGGAAACGGCCTTAACAATCTCGTAGAGGGTTCTCTTTCCATCCATAAAATTCAGCACCTCCACCATTTTCATGCCAAAAGCTGCGTCTTTCTTACGCTTCTCTTCATACCACTCGTACTCTTTCTCAGTGAGAACCTTTCTGACAGCGTCCATTGACAAAGATCCTTTAATCAATCTTTTGGGAACTATCTTTTTCGATTTCTTTTCAGTCTTTGTCTCTCTTATTTTGTTTGGAATGGATACTTTTGTTGCCTTTGCTATATAGGAAAGGGCTTCATTCGTTCTGGTAATTTCTTTTTTTCCTGTGATGGAAATGTCTTCGGTGAGTGCATGGATGAAGTTGTCTAGGTCTGTGTTGCTGGCGAGTTTCTTTACGGAACTCACTGCTTCTTTTTCGCGTTGTGTTGTGTGTTCTATCTTGTTTTTATAGTGGAACGCTTTTTTTGCGAGTGACTTTGCCAGTTCGTCTGGTTTTTCCTTTAGTTTTGGGTCTTCTTTCAGGTGGTATAGTTCTTCGATGGCTTTTCTTCCAGTCTCTTTTATTCTCTCTATTCCTCTAGAGCTTGTTTGGTTGGCTAGGTAGAGGGCATCATCAACGTCTGCGTCTGCGATGGTTAACGTGGCAACGGTTGCGACCCATCCCACACGTTTTAAGCTGTCGGAACAGACTTTATCAATGGTGTCCATGCTGCTGTGGTAGAAGAGGTCGGGCCATTGAAGCAACATCGCACATGGAACTTTGATCGTGGAATCAACAAACTCTGCGTGGTCGCTTCCACCGGTGAATACGTTTGCTCTGTACCTGAAGGTTGACGCCACCCCAAACATGGTGAGGGAATCAAACTCTTTTACCGATTCTTCGAGTAGGTGTATCAAGAAATCGTTTAGGTACGACGGAAGCGAATCTGGTGTTCTGTCCACGGTGAGGGTTGATTTGCAAAGCTCTTGGTTTTGTCCGACCATGTCTAGGTTGATCCCCGCAACTAATTTGCTCGGCAATTCTGGGTGACCGTGTAAGAAGGCTATTGTGCCGAAGGTTTCTGGTACCCAGATGCACCCAATGGTCCTTGAGGGTCTCGCAATCTTACCTGAGTCGATCAAGGTGTGAATGGTTCGAGCGATTTCCATTAGTAGTCCACTCCCTGAAGCGTTGTCGTTGGCACTTGGTTTTGGATGGCAGAGATGGGCTATTAAGAAGACTTCTTCGTCAGGTTTAGAAGAACCGGGAATCGTTGCCACTACCACGTCTAGACTGCTGGGGAAGAGTCTTGCGTCTACTTTGGCTTTGAGTTTTACGGGTTTGCCCTTTTTCAGTAAGTCTCGGAGGTGGTTTCCCTGCCTCTTGCTTATGGAGAAACCAAAGGTTACCTTGTCCAAATCCTCTTTTGTTGGCCAGATTGCTTGGTATGCGTGGGCGTCTGGTATGTCAAGGCTCTCTCGGATGTTCTTCATTTCGTAGGTGAGCGTGTCGGTGATGACGCCTGTTGCGCCTCTCTTAAAGACTGATTGTTCATGGACTGATTTGGCTCTGCCAGTGGCTAACACAAACTTGCCCTTGACGTCTTTGCCTTTGTAGTCTTTTGGCTTCAGTCCAGCTCCGACATCAACCAGTTCAGCTGTCACACCATCTGGAGGGGTTGCTTTGCTACATGTGTGTAAACATGTGGGGATGTCGGTGTATCTACAGATTAGTCTCTCCTCTGGCTCGACTAATCTCAGTTCGGCGCTTTTCGCTTCCCAACCGACAGGAGAAGTGTGGGTCCAGTATTTCTTCGAGCCGTCTGACGGGAACTGTTCGATTTTTGCGTCTTTGATTCCGATTTCCAGTAGTGTTTCCTTTACATATTCTGCAGCCTCGTGAAACATTGTGGAAGCCTGAATCCTATGAAAATTGGAAATCTGTTGAACGTAGATTTTTGCGTTTTCTCCAGAGAGCTCTTCTTTAACGGTTTTCTTAATTGTTGATCTCATGAGGATCACGATTCTTCTTGCTATGGATTTCTCTTACAGAACGCACTTAAGACTTGTGTCAAAATACAATGGGGATAAGGCCGGATGAGCACTTTGGTTTAAATGAGGTTTTAGCTGATTCTTAACCAAGTGAAACCATGTAGATGTGTATAGGATGGGCTACATGTACAAAACCCACGCAAAAACACTTTTTATGCGCGGTTATATTTATCAAGCAGCTCCGCACTATAATTTTGTCGAGGTCAACACTCATGGGTGTCGAGGTGCTGAAAGACATTAGAGAAGAGTTGAAAGAACTTAGACTTCTCTACAAAGAACTCGTTGAAAAACTTATACCAGTCGAAGAGCCAACCGAAGAAGAGAAAAAAGCCATCGAAGAAAAAGACGAAATAGCCAATGAAAAAGAATTAATGAAAGCCTTGGGCAAAACCAATGTTCACCATTGAAATAAAAAGAAAAGCTCTTAGAAAGCTCACAATGCTAGACCAGAAAAGAAAGAAAACAGTAAAAGAAATCGTATCAATTTTGAAGCTGAATCCAGTACCCTTCAGAAAAACAGATGTGAGCAAACTTAAGGGCTATGACAACGTTTACAGGATCGGACTTGGAAACATAAGAATTGTCTATGAAGTTATTTGGATTCAAAGAGTAATAGTTATTCACTACATTGGCTCCAGAGAAAAGGCATATCAAAAAACCATTTAATCCTAGCCAACAAGCTCTGCACAACTTCTATACTTAACAGAAGAGTTTGGATAAACCTTTAACTGATGTGGACGGGGCGGGATTTGAACCCGCGTCCTCAGCGATGCCAACGCTGCGATCATTCCAAGCTGATCTACCCGCCCAAACCCATAGGGGCAAAAAGAACCCTATTAAACATTATGCAAATAAGAATTATCAACCAACAAAGAGAATTCGCCGCTATGTCCCAAAACTATTTCATCACTAGATACCATAAGAATGAACTGCAACAGAACTTTCGGTGAGGTCTGTTTCAAAATCAGAAGGCTAAGACAAACCTTCTTTTTGGCAGTTGAATAATGAAAACAAAAAAATTTCGGCGTTTTCATCCCGAATGGAGAAGATGAAGAAGAAGGAGAAGAACAAAATAATTTTACCCTCCCCCCTCTATAGAGAGACTCTCACACACGCACACACAAACACAAAACTCAAAAACAGAACAACAAAAAAAGAGGGCGATTAGTCACCCTCAATAACCAAACTCTGCAACAACTCCGCATAACGACGAATCAACTCATCCTTAGCCCTCGGATTCCTAACCTCATTAATGTGCTGACGAATATCGCTCAACTCCCTCTTAACATCCTTCCGCAAACTCATCTCTACATCAACCAACAAAACCGTTTCAGCCACACAGTAGTTAGCAGTTATGAAACCAGAATCAATATCAACAATCCATATTCGCCATTAAAACAATCCCATCACACAAGAACCCGAAACCATTAAGTCCTCAAAAACACGATATAACACTCGAAGGTGAAAAATTGTCCGTCGCCCAAAGAAAATTCTTCGGAGAACTAGCAGCACTAATTGACAAAACAGTCATGGTCACCACAAGCCATGGAAAAGAATACACCGGAACACTCATCGGAATCATACCAGACACACTAAGCCTCTGCTTAGCAGACGCCAAAGACGAAAAAGGAAACATCCTCCACAGAGCATTTCTAAACGGCAACATTGTTGCCCAAATCTTCGCAATCGAAAAACCCTTCAATCTCAACGCCTTGGCAGAACGCCTCGAAAAAGTGTTTCCAACAATGGTCAGACTCTACGACGAGAAAGGCTTCATATGGGTTATGGACAAGATAAAGGTCACAGAGAAAGGCGTTGTGGAAGGAGCAGGCCCCGCTGCTGAAAGAGTCCAAAAAGTATACGACCAATTCACCAGCGAAACAAAAGAAACTAAATAACCCCACGATATAGGGTTTCCTCTTTCGTCCTTTTTTCTGTTGGAGAAGGAATAAAACCAAACGATTCCAGTGTGGAGCGAGTCGCCTCCGTAGCCACATCAAGCCCACTCAAATCAACTTCCAAATGCAAAATTTTACTAATCGCTTTTAGGACCTCACGGGCGGCCACTGCATCTGGATAAAATCCAAGAGTCTCCGCCAACAGACAAAAACCCCTCATACCACGCAGTCTACCCAAACCAACAAGAAGCCCCGCAACACCGAATATTTGACCACCAATAATTTCAGCACCCAAATTTAACGCTTCACGCAAGGTTTCAGGGTCAGATGCCGCACAATACAGTTTTGGGATCTCCACCTTTCTATCAATCTTTAAACCGCCAAGAGTTATAGTGTATTGGCATCCCAAATCTTCGGCAACATCCAAAATGCGTCCACACAATTCGTATTGCCCAACCGTTGTCAAGGCTTGAGTGTTACCATAAAGAATAATGAGGTCTCTTTCTCCATTCCTTCCTTTATGATAATAGAGTTCATTAGTTGGAGACCTCACCTCTCCATTCTTGGCTGTGGTTGCAAAATCTTGGAATGACGAAGAACGAATTTCCGCGAACAGTTTAGCCTTCATTTCCTGAATCAGATGTAAGGCAGCAATGTTTGCGACAAAACCTATACCGGGCAATCCCTCAATCAGAACTGGATCCGTCAAAACAGGTTTCTCATACACCTTAGTAACGCAGACCATTATTCAAACTGCTCCCAGATAAGCATAATTAAGAGATGCCCAGTGATATTAAAGCGTGTAGGCGGCTAAGACGATGTCCTTTGAAATAAAAGACAGAGACTTGCTTGCGAGAATAGGACGACTTGAAACCAAGAGCGGCCTGATTGAAACTCCACTTCTATTACCAGTTATAAACCCAACTATCCAACTCATCTCACCAAAGACGATAGAAAACGCCTTTGACTGTAAAGCACTTATAACAAACGCCTACATCATTAAAAAGCATTTTCAGAATGAGGCTGTGCAAAAAGGGATACATGACTTCTTAGACTTCACTGGCGTTGTAATGACCGACTCAGGAGCCTATCAAATTCTTGAATATGGAGAACTGGAAATAACCGCAAAAGAAATCGCGCTATACCAAGAGAAAATCGGCACAGATATCGCTACAATACTCGACACACCAACAGGTTGGACAACTTCCACAAAACACGCACAACACACGGTGAAGGAGACACTAAAAGCTGCAAAAGAACTCGTAAAAACGAAATCACGAGACGATATAGCCTGGGTTGGACCAGTTCAAGGAGGTCAACACCTCACTCTCATAGCTCAGTCGGCAAGGGAAATGGGAAAGCTGCCGTTTCAAATTCATGCGTTAGGAAGCCCCACACCAGTCATGGAACAATACATGTTCGACACCTTAGTTGACATGATCCTAACGGCTAAGATGAATTTACCACCTGAACGCCCTCTCCACCTCTTTGGAGCTGGACATCCCCTCATGTTTGCACTCGCAGTGGCTTTAGGATGCGATCTCTTCGATTCAGCCGCCTACGCAATTTACGCTCGAGAAAAACGTTACATGACAGAACACGGAACCACAAAACTCAACCAACTCAATTATTTCACGTGTCAATGCCCAGCATGCGTCAAAAGTAGTCCACAAGATGTCTTAGATATGCCAGAGATTGAAAAACAAAAAACGCTCGCCCAACACAATCTATATGTCAGTTTCTCCGAAATAAGGCGGATAAAACAAGCCATAAGGGAAGGAAGACTCTGGGAGCATCTGGAAATGAGAGTGCACGGGCATCCGTCTCTCCTTCAAGCCTTAAAACGTCTCCGAAAGTACAGTGAATATTTGGAGAAACACAGTCCAATCACAAAAAAAAGTGGACTTTTCTTTTTTGGACCTCTTGGACAGATTCGTCCAGAAGTTACTCGTCACAGAAAAAGGCTTTTGGAAAGGTATTTACCACCTAAAGAAAGAAAGATTCTCGTTTTACTGCCCCAGACCCAAATGAAACCCTTCCACAAGTCGAAAGAGCATCAGAAAATCCTGACGGAAATTGAGCAGAAATTTAGTGACAGAATGCATGGCATTCATGTATGCACTTATGCGGCACCTTTCGGTGTGATTCCAATAGAAATCGACGAGGTTTATCCTCTCTCTCAACACGAAATCGTAACACCACTTGACTTGGAAACAACGAATTACACAGCCCAACAGATCATGAAGTATATCATAATAACAGATTATGAAAGAGTGATCTTATTTTGGGACACCAACTTTTGGAAAAGAAATATAGTGACAGCTTGTAAGAGGGCATGTGAAAACAGAAATATCCCTTTGACGACATTGAGATTAAGAACACCTTTAGATGAAAAAGCGTTCGAGGATCTGGCAACTTCTATAAAACACTTTAATTGGAGGACGTTAACTTAAATTCCACAATGTCCCAAATAATGAGAACAAAATGACTTATTGGATGATGAGTGTTGGTATGCCTTTAAAAATACAGTTTCTAGGCGGAACAAAAGAGGTTGGAAGAGCAGCCATAGCCGTCAAATCAGAGAAGACTCAACTACTGCTGGACTATGGTGTAATGGTGAACCATGAGCCTGGTTTTCCTGTGCACGTTCCACCCAAAGAAGTAGATGCCATAGTTCTTAGTCATAGTCACCTCGATCATTCAGGGGCTGTTCCTATCTTCCATATTCAGGATGGAAAGCCAGTTTATGGAACAGATTTGTGTTTGGACATGGCTCAACTGCTGATTTCGGATTTCATTCATCTAACGGGCTACTATCTTCCCTTCGAGTACCTTGAGTTGCGCACCATGATGAAGAAAAATGTTCAAGTCGGTTTCAGAGAACAACAAACTGTTGGGGATATTAGTTTTCAGCTTTTGAATTCTGGGCATATACCGGGAGCTGCCCAAGTTCTTTTAGAAGCGAATGAAAAAAGGGTGCTTTACACGAGCGACTATAACACAGTAGATACCCGTCTCCTTAGTGGTGCCGATAGGCGATACGGAGAACTTAACGCATTAATCATAGAGAGCACGTATGCAGACGAAGATCATTCTGATCGAGCGGTTTTGGAAAAAAAATTTGTAGAGCAAGTCACTGAAGCTGTGGAGATGGGAGGAACAGTTCTAGTTCCAGCATTCAGTGTTGGACGGTCCCAAGAAATCGCATGCATCCTTGCCGCCCACCACTTTGAATATCCTGTTGTGATTGACGGAATGGCTCGGGAAGTAAATCGCATGTTGATGAGTCGCACAGCGTATTTGCGTGATCCACAGTTGTTCATGAATGCGATACACGCTGCGTCTTGGGTTGAGGGTTGGAGAGACCGAAGAATGGCGACTAAAAAGCCTGGAGTAATAATCTCTCCAGCAGGAATGTTGAAAGGCGGACCAGCCGCGTTTTACATACAGAAGGTGGGGAAGAAGAAGGAAAATGCTGTTTTTCTTGTGAGTTATCAGGTGCCTGGAACACCTGGAAGAGAGCTGATGGAAAAAGGAAGATGCGTGATTGACGGGAGGATGCGAAAAATGAAGGCGCAAATCGCACACTTCGATTTCTCATCACATTGCGGAGTCAGTCAACTTCAAGATACCGTGAAAAATGTTGAAGGAAACCCTACCGTTTATGTGGTGCATGGCGCTGAGGGCAACTGCGAAAGATTCGCCAAATGGATAGAGAAGGAAGTGGGGCTTAAGGCTTTGGCGCCGAAGGCTGGAGACGTTTATGAGGTTTGAGGGAAACTCGTGAAGTTGGCGATTCTGCGTATTGGGTCGGTCAACATTGACATTATACATGATATAAGGAGACAACTGTCCGAGATATTTCCTAAAACCGTATGCACGATTCTAGAAGGTGAAATACCTACACCAAAAGACGATTACGATTCGAAAAGAAACCAGTTTCATTCCAGTTCTATTTTAGCGAAAATCCACAAATACGCTGAAAAGGTAATGGCAGATCGAGTTTTAGGAATAACTGATGTGGATCTCTATGTGCCGCGCTTGAACTTCGTTTTTGGAGAAGCGGAATGTCCTGGAAAAGTTGCGTTAATATCGTTGTATCGGCTTAAACCAGAATTCTACGGGCAACCTCCTAATGATATAGTTTTTGTGGAGCGCTCCGTGAAAGAGGCGGTTCATGAGATAGGACATACGCTTGGGTTGGGGCATTGCCGTGACCACTTGTGTGTCATGTTTTTCTCTAATTCTATTTTTGATACTGATCGGAAGAAATCTTCTTTCTGCGAAAGGTGCTGTTCATTGGTTGTGAAATGTGTGTCTGTTGTTTAGACTTCACGGATTTCGCAGCGGAGTTTTTTTACGATTTCTTCGGCTTTTGTTGGGTCTACTTTTAGTGTTATGAGTTTTTTGGGTGTTCGGAGTTTTAGTTTCACTGTTCTTTTTAGTCTTTTTATGTTGCAGTACTCTGCTCTTTCTGAGGTTTCTATGAATTTTTCTATGTCGAAGATTTCTTGGGGCATTTGGGTTGTTTCTCCTTTTTAGTGATGAGTGGTTGGCTGGTCTATATTTGTTTTGGTGTTGGGTGTGAATTGTGTGTTTGTGTGTGTCTAGGTCTCTATAGAGGGGGGAGGATGAAGGAAAATTCTCAGAAGCGTGTTCTTAGAGAATATTTAATTTAGAAAATGTGGGTCTGCATATGGTGCGCTTTTAGAAGCTTATAATTGCCTTGATTGGTTTGGGGATAGAAACTTAGAAACTTTCATTAGTCGAAGTCATTTTCTGAAGATCAAGTCATCTCTTTCTTAATCATTGTTGTTATTTCAACCGCGATTTCAATATTCCTTTTGAGCTCATCCATCTTTGGTGAGACGTTTCTGTAAAACTCTATTGCTCCTCTATCTTTGGTTCTCAGCAGAATGAGATTGGTAGGATAGAAATAGTGTCCAAATACATCCTTGCTCTTTGAGGATTCTTCCAGTGATTCAGGAGACCATGAGACGTGTATTCTAGTAAAGACCACTCTGTCACTATGCTTCTCAGCTATAGTTTCCGCTAACTCGTTCAGTTTCGGCTTCTGTTTTTCACATGCTGAGCATCCGTCTCTAGTGATAGCAATAACGTAGACTTTTCCAATATCAGAAGCCAAGTAGTCGAGGTGAGACTTACTGGTTTCTGAAATCTCATTCTCAATCCGTTTAAATTCTATCGTATCGATTGGCATACAACCGTATCAGCAAGAAAGAGTATTTAAGCAATCACTCACATTGCAACAAAAATCCAGATTCGACCGGTTGAACTATCGAAGTCAAGAAGGATTTCCAATGTTAAGAAACCTTGGAGACTTTACGGGGAAACGCTTGGGTTCTGCTGATTGACGCACATGCACACGAACATGTACATTATCAGGTTCTCTTAGAGATTAAGTCGAAAGCTATGGCTGTAGCAGTTTCGATGTATTGTTGGCATTTTGTTTCCCAGAATTTTTCATCTTCATACTTCTTTCGTCCAGCCTCTGTGTGAAAGTCGCAATTAGTTAATTCTTGGCACATGACGCTTCCAAATTCCTTTTCAAACTGTTCGACAAGTGTGTGTCCAAGCCGATAGAGATCAGTTTTCTGTTCCTTCGCTGCATTTCTTCCCAATCTGAGACTGAGAGCCATTATGCCTCCGCTTACTGCACCACACACCAAACCGCAGAAGCAAATACCTGCACCGAACCCAGTTGCAATTTTAGGAATCAAATCACTCTGAACCCCCAGCCAATCACTGAGTGCCAGCAAAACAGACTCTGAGCACAAGAACCCCTCCGCAGCATAAGATTTGGCTAACTCAACAACTTTCTTCTTCTCCATAAGACCAACCAGCTAAAGTGTCTAACTTCTAATTTCTAAGTAAGAAAAACTTTGATGTTTATAAGATTTCAACTTGTTATAAATTAGAAACTTAGAAGTCAATCTGAAGAATGTAGTTGTGTTGAGGAGGTTGAAGATGAAGCATGGGTTACAAAGATCTAATGAAGCATTAGAACAAGGTTTAAATGTCTTTGTGCTTCTGGTTTTGAGTTCATTGGATATTTGGAGTGAGTGAGATGAGTAAGCACACGGAAAGATGGATTGCGTGGGTGATAGCTGGGTTGGATGAGTATGTTGATGAGGAAACAAAAGCCAAGATATTGGAGCGATGCGGACGACAATGTCAATCACAGAACTTCATAAACAAAGCTAGAAAAATCTATGAGAAAACCGAAAGCATTGATGAGTTCTTGGAGAAGCTCGGGCAAATCTACAAGAATTTGCATAGAGAAGGAGATCAAGTCTACATCATCTATCCTAAATGCTATTGTCCCAACGTTAACAAGATTCCTCCAGGAAAGCTCTCAGCAACATACTGCAACTGTTCTAGAGGATGGGCAAAAGCGCTGTTTGAAGGAGCCTTAGGCAAGCCAGTGGAGGTGATCATGGAAAAGTCAATAGTGAAAGGAGACGAACAGTGCAAGTTCCGTGTAGTTGTCTAAGCACTCTTCTCTTAGAACCCTCTTTGAACATAACCCAATATCTTTAATACATACCCAGTACGCGCGGTTGTACAAAGACTTGCTAATGATTATACGCTGTTTCTTTATATGGAATGAGAACCACTAGAAGAAAGCACGTTAAGCCAAAGAGAGTGCGCATGGAAATGGAAGAACTGTACACAAATATTATTAGACAACTAGAGAAGAGAGCCAACGCAAGAATTGCAGAAAGGAAAATTGCGAAGGCGAAGTATTTTGGAGTTGACTGCAAGTGTTACGGAATTGAAGAGTCCGAAGAGTCAGAACTTATTAGAAGTTACTTGGAAGATTTCAGGCAACTACGTCTTGAAGAAAGGTTTGAATTAGCTAAAAAGTTCTATGCCTCGGGGTTTTCTGAACATGTTAATTTTGGAGATGCAATTCTAACACTCAGCCTTGATGAACTAACACCTGACCATTATAGGTTCTTGGACGAATTGGAGGGTACCTAAGCAATTGGGCAAACACTGATTGGTTTTGCATCGATATTCTGCAACCTCTGCTAAGGAAATACACCAAAGAAACCATAAACTTGTTGAGAAAATGGAACTGTTCCAAAAGCATGTGGAAACGAAGAGCAAGCGTTGTCACATTTACTAGAAAAATTGGAGAGAGTGGAAAGTTTACAGAAGAAGCATTGAAGTTATGTGATAACCTCATTTGGGACAAAGAAGATTATGTACGAAAGGGTGTTGGCTGGGCTCTCAAAGACAACATGCGCGGCAATAAGCAAGGAGTTCTAGACTACATCAAATCTTTGAGGCAAAAAGGAGTGTCCTCAGTGATTACGCTTTATTCTATTCGCGATTTGAAGGGTAAAGAGCGTGAGGAAGTTCTGAAAATAAAGCCTCAACGTTAGTGTAGTCATTGAACTCCCGATCACAATCTCTGTAATAAAGGATTGACTAGACACGAGGCGTATCCAGTCTTCGGAATCTTTATATTCTTTCTTGACAATCATTCATAATGGGGAGAGGATAAAACAAGAAATCTCCCAAAGTCCCAAAGCCTCAAAAGTGATCACAGACAGTCGTTGTAAACAAGAGGCTGACTATACACCGTCTCACGCTTACACGGATCCGCGATGAAACCTTTGTTTTCAATTTCGGCTGGCGAGATCGAAGCCGAACCTCCTCTCCCCTTTCTCTATCATTTCTAGATTGCACGAAAAAAAAGCACCAGAATTGTAACAAAGAAACCCGCCTTCTTCTCGCACACCATGGTGTACGAATGCAAAATCACCTTAAACAGCTTGTTAACCAGCTTGACAACCATGACTAATGGGACCCACCGGCGAATGTTATGATTGTAGCGGTCCTCTGGAATTGTTTGAAATTGACAAGAAAAAGTCAACAAAAATTCTATTGTGTCAAAGTTGCGGATTGTTTCATTACTACAAGAAGGACTTTTTGGTGATTACAAACTCACGAAGGTCTCTAAGAACCCTGAGGTTGGCCAATAACGCTTGATCACCCAATTAGCGATTTTACCTTCTCGAAGATGTCTTGCGCGTACACTGTGCTTCCGCAGTGCTCACACTTTGTTTGATTTCCTGTAGTTGGCAACGCCATTGGTGCTCCACATTCTGGGCATTTCGTTTTCTGAAGAACTAGACCACCTTTTTCCATGTAGTCTTTAAGCGCTGAAAAGTCTAGAACTACTTGAACCCTCTCTTTTCTCTTCTCTGCCTCAATCTCTTCCCTTCTTTTTCGACATTCGTCTGTAATAAGCTGTCTAAAAGGCTCAAATTGACTTTTTCCAATGCCAGACAAATGGAACATGTGGGTTTCGACATCATCTGCTATAGATACAAAAGGAGAAAGCGTGCCGCCCATAGATATTCCGCCAACTTTCATCAATGGGATTGCAAGCACCTGGTGGTATGATTTACCAAAGACTCCATGTTCCTCAAGAAACAACAGTCTCTGATTTGTCAGAACAAGAAACCCATTCTTACGTTCTTTCGCGTCCTCTATTCTCTTCCGTCCATATGAACCTCTTACTACAACCTTTTCGGTCATTTCTCGGTTCCCTCGCCAAGAGGTCACTATCTTTTCGCCCTTTTCAAGTAGGATTGAACTCTCCCAAGACACAATGCTCTTCTCCTGCTTAACAATGCATGAACTTCGGTGATTTAAAACTTGCTAAGTGAATATAATGCGCGCTTCTTTATGATTTCTCAAACATTCGCAACATCTACCGGCCGCGCCATTCAGCTGCAATTAAGTAGCTTTGTCATGACAGCACCAAACTTATAACAAACGGCTCCCCTCGCAATCGCCCTGATGCAAATGCATATGTCAAATAAAAGCAACGTTGTGTTATATCTTGATAAGGAATTTGTCTCAAAAACGAAAGAATTGGGCTTCAACTTGTCTAAAACGTTCGAAAAACACTTAAAACACCTAATCACGCAATTCTCCAACCTCAACAAGAAACAACTTCAATTCAACTGACAAGAACCCTGTTTGGTGGGCCGGGCCGGACTTGAACCGACGACCTTCTGCACGTCAAGCAGATGTCCTACCAAACTAGACTACCGGCCCGTCTTGTCACATTCTGAATTCTAAGCGTTACTCTGTTTAATAAGTTTCCATTTTCTGGTGTCTGTGGGATTACTTTAGGTTTCAGTATGAAGGAAAGAAATTAAGAGTGGTCGTCAACTATTGTAGCGAGCTGGAGGCAAACTGTTGTCTTCCATGTTTGTTGAAGAATTGCTTCGCTTCTTAGAACATTCTCAAGAGAGGAGAAGTTTTAGTGTTGTTGTTATGCCAGATTTCTTCATAGACCGCTTCATATCCTATGAAGGAGATATCAGAGATTTCTGTAAGGTCCTTGCTGAAATTGCGGGTCGTAAGGGCGGAAGCATAGATGGCGTTAAGCAGATGGATTTTAGGGGTGGAAACGCGGCAAACACTGCGGCTGCCTTAGCCGTTTTGGGCGTTAAGGTTTATCCTATCATTCATACAAGTTCCTTGGGACTCACTCTGCTCAAACATTACCTTCAGCCATATAGCGTAGACCTTTCACACGTGAAGGCGAAAGGCGAAACATCCATCACAACAGCCATCGAACTCGTCCACAGAAAAGAGAGGGTCAACGTGATGTTTCGAGATTTGGGCTCCTTGGCAAGATTCAGTTCGTCCGACCTCACTCCTAGAGATTATCGACTCTTAGAAGAAGTCAACTATGTGTGTGTTTTCAATTGGGCTGGCACTCGACTGTATGGAACAGAACTCGCCCGAAAGGTGTTTAGCCATGTCAAAAGGAAGGGAAAGGGAAAAACCTACTATGACACCGCTGACCCAACGCCTAACAGAGGCAAAATCTCAATGTTGATGAAGGAGGTTCTTTCCACGAACCTTGTTGATGTACTGAGCCTAAACGAGAACGAAGCCGTCCAATACGCTTCCCAAATAAGTCCTCAAAAGGTAGAAAAACTTCAAAAAAACATGAGATTAGACGAGCTTGCTAAGGAGTGTGTCAGAATGTTAGTCCAGAACCTGTCAGCCCGCATAGACCTTCACGCCACCACCTACGCGGGCACATTCACAAAGAATAAGGAAACAATAGTTCCAGCGTTAGAGGTCTCTGTTAGACGAATAACGGGCGCAGGAGACGCATGGAACGCAGCCAATCTGTATGCGGATGCAAACGAGTTCCCGGACACGCTTAGGTTGGGTTTTGCTAACACAGTAGCCGCCTATTACATAAGCAACCAACGCGCCAAACACCCAAACATATCACAACTCGAAAACTTCATCCGAAAGCAAAGACAAAAAGGGCTCTACAGAAACGAAGCACCTAGCTAAAATGCTTTAGAAAGAGTAGATTAAAATAACCGCTACTAATATGATTCTTGTTCTCTCTCTGAAACAGAGATGAACTATCGTTGCCAAAACCGATCAAAATTACGGACACCACTTTCCGAGACGCACACCAATCGTTGATGGCTACTCGCATGCGAACCGACTCCATGCTTCCTATAGCCGAAAAAATAGATCAAGTAGGCTTCTGGTCACTCGAAGTCTGGGGCGGAGCCACATTCGACGTCTGCATACGCTACTTAAGCGAAGACCCATGGGATAGAGTACGCCAACTGAAGAAACACGTACGCAAAACACCCCTACAAATGCTGTTAAGAGGACAAAACATAGTCGGCTACCGCAATTACCCAGATGATGTAGTCACAAAATTCGTAGAAAAAGCCGCTGAAGTCGGCATAGACATCTTCCGCATATTCGACGCCCTAAACGACGTACGAAACCTAGAAACCTCAATCAAAACAGTCAAACGAGTTGACAAACACGCTCAAGGCACAATCTGCTACACAATCAGCCCAGTCCACACAACAACCCACTATGTGAAAGTCGCCAAACACTTAGCAGAACTCGACTGCGACTCAATATGCATAAAAGACATGGCAGGAATGCTAGCACCACAAGAAGCGTACGACCTAGTCTCAGCACTTAAAAAGGAAGTAGGCTTACTCGTGCATCTGCATTGTCACTCCACAAGCGGAATGGCGCCAATGGCTTATTTACGGGCTTGCGACGCAGGCGCAGACATCATAGACACGGCTTTCTCGCCTCTAGCGTGGGGCACATCTCAGCCACCCGTCGAAACCATCGTCGCCGCATTAAGAAACACTTCTTATGACCCAAAACTCGACATGAACCTACTCGTTGAAATAGCCGAATACTTCAAAGGACTACGCGAAAAATATTATGATCCACTTCGCTTAATCGACTCAATGTCAGAAAAACTTGACACATCAATTCTTGTTCACCAAATACCTGGTGGGATGTTCTCAAACCTCATCTCTCAATTGAAGGAGCAGAATGCAATTGATAGGCTTAGAGAAGTTTTAGAAGAGGTGCCGAAGGTCAGGAAAGATTTGGGTTATCCACCTCTTGTTACTCCGACCAGTCAGCTCGTAGGCACGCAAGCAGTCTTCAATGTGCTTGCAAGCGAGAGATACAAGATAGTGCCGAAAGAAGTGAAAGACTATGTGAAAGGGTTGTATGGCAAGCCTCCAGCACCCATAGATAAAGCAGTCAAAAAGAAAATTATAGGAGACGAAGAGGTCATAACTCGCCGTCCCGCCGACTTACTCAAACCACAATTAAGCGCTATCCCAGAAGAAGTGAAGCAACTCTTTGAAAAGGAAGAAGACGCCTTGACTTATGCTCTGTTTCCCCAAGCAGCCTTAGAATTCTTCAGAAAGAGAACGCAGAAACGAAAGGAAGAAGCAATAAGCATCAGCGAAACTGAAAGACAAGAATTAGAAGAGGTCGCAGCCGTGTCGACTGCAATAGCCACATACTTAGAAACGGTAGGTGAAGTTAAGGCGGTCATCCCCATAAGAAGAACTGAGAAGGTTTCTGATTGGGCAATTGCAGGTAGGCGAGAACTAGTAGGTTTGAGCGGTTAAACGAGGTGCACACTCTGAAGGAGTACAAGATAATCATTGACGGCAAGTCATACGTGATTGAATTAACTAAACACGCTGGAGCCCCTTTCTCAGTCAAGGTTAACGACAAACCATGCGAAGTCAAAATTGAAAACATAGATTATAAAGCTCCTTTTTCAGTCAAAATGCGTGAAAGAGTCTACGAGGTTGAGTTAAAGAAAATCGATAGAAAAGCCCCTTTCTCTATTAAGGTTAATAGCGTACCCTTTAATGTAGAATTGGAAACACCTACAAGAAAGGTTCCTTCAAGAGTCTCAGAACCCTCTGCTTCCGTTGTTGTTAAAGAAACCGTAAAGAGAATTGTCGAAGAAGGAGCAGTTACGGCGCCTATGGCTGGGAAGATTGTTTCTGTAAAGGTGAAGGAAGGAGATTCTGTGAAACTCGGCGAAGTTCTCTGCGTTTTGGAGGCTATGAAGATGGAAAATGAGATCACAGCGCCGAAGTCAGGGACAGTTCAAAGTGTCAACGTTTCGGAAGGTATGGGTGTCAGCGAAGGAGACATACTTCTAACAATAAAATAGATGAACAGTCAAACTTTCATATTTGAATACTATTCAACTTAATGTCGGAAGGTGGAGATGTAGAATGCGTCCAAACAATTCTGTAAAATGCACAGATTTTCCATGTGAAGATGTGAATAAGAAGTGTTACATAGTTCCGAATATAGAAGTTGACCCAAGCAAGATTAAGACGTTAATGATTTCAGAAGCACCACCTGGAGATTTAGGTGACTACTTTTACGCTCCAAAGGACCCTTTCTACGTGCAAACAACTGCACAGGCATTCAATGATGCAGGTTTTAATGTTGCCTGCATGACAGATGTACTGAACTTGGGAGTGTATGTTACGACAGCTATAAAGTGCGCAAAAACTGACTATTCCATATCGCCAAAAACTATAGACAACTGTGGTCTTCGCATATTGGAAAATGAAATCAGTCTTTTTCCAAAAGTCAAAGCGATTTTGCTTATGGGAGACACTGCTATAAAGGCTATGAATTGTATTGCCAAGAGAAATTTGGGTAAAGGCATAGTTCCGAGTGGTTCTACGTACAAGATTAGGAAAGGCGAGTATTTCTATAAGCAGTTTAGAGTTTTTCCTTCATACTTGCAGACTGGGAAGAGTTATCTGATTGAAAAATCGAAAAGAAAGATGATAGCAGAAGACATCAAAGCCGCACTGGAACATCACTAACTGCTTCATCATTATTCGTACTGCACGCGCAGTGAAAAAGTTTCGCAGCCAAAATCATTAAATGATGCCAGCGTGCAACATCTTCTCATGGCTCAGAAATCGATGCACACGCGCATTCGGATCGCAATCGCATCTTATACAATTGGGCTGCTGCTGATAGAAGTCGGTCTCTTCTGCTACTCCTTCTATGATCCGACCATCAAATGGTCACCGGATTGGTTTCCTTATAGAGGCTTCGCATACCTACTGCTACCACTTGGAGCGATGGCACTGTTTATCGGAACTGCCGCCCTAATAGAAGCAAATGAGAAAGAAGAGAAATAACGCCCACTTAGCTAGTGCGTGTGCGTGCGCACCTTCTAATCACAAAATAAGCCTATATAATGTGTAGTTCTCTTCCAATCTTTTCGAAGGCTGCTATTGCAAAGTTCAAGTCATCTTTTGTCAATTGTGCGTTCATTATTGTTCTGATTCTGGCTTTGTCACGTGCAACCATTGGATACACAATGGGCAAGGCAAATACGCTTTCTTCGAAAAGTTTTGCGCTGAGTTTCTTTGCTACGCCGCTTTCGCCTACGATTATTGGTGTGATAGGTGTTTGACTGTTGCCTGTGTCAAAGCCCAAGTCTTTCATGGTTTTCTTGAAGTATTTTGTATGCTCCCACAACGTTTTAACGTGCTGTGGCTCACTTTCTAAGACATCGATTGCGGCGATGCAGGCGGCGGCAACTGGAGGCGGATGAGAACCGCTCAACAGCCAAGTTCTCGACCTATTATAGGCGAAGTTGATTAGGTCTCTGGAGCCTGTAACATGACCGCCAACAACTCCAAAAGCCTTCGAGAAAGTGCCCATCTCCACGTGCACCCTTCGCCTATCGAGTTTGAAGTGTGAAACTATGCCTCTTCCGCCTTCGCCTAAAACTCCCTCTCCATGTGCATCGTCTACAAACACCATCGCGCCGTGTTCTTCACCGAGCTCAGCGATTTGATCCAAAGGTGCTATGTCGCCATCCATAGAGAAGACCCCGTCAGTGAGTATCAAAATTCTTCGGTAAGGCGGAGCGTGTTTCTCGGCTTCGTTTAAGACTCGCTCTAAATCTGCCATGTCACGGTGCTTGTAAATCGCTCTCTCTGCGTGTGCAAGCCTTACACCGTCGATGATGCTGCCGTGGTTTAATTCGTCGCTAATGATCAGGTCCTCTTTTCCAGTTAATTGGGGAATAAGCCCAGCGTTGGCAGCAAATCCCGTTTGATAGACCAGTGATGCTTCTGCACGCTTGAATTTGGCTAATCTCTTCTCTAGTTCGATGTGTAGGTCCATGTTTCCTGCTATAGGGCGAACCGAGCCTGAGCCAACTCCATGAGTCTTTATCGCTTTTAAGGCAGCTTCCTTCAAGCGTGGATGATTGCTTAGGCCCAAGTAGTTGTTTGAGCAGAACATGAGCACTTTTTTGCCGTCTACCTTACACCATGGAGTGCTTGGGCCCTCAAGAACTCTCAGTCTCCAATCCAGTTCGTTTTGCACTAACGCCTGATATTCTTCTCCTAAGAACGCTGTCGGGTTTCGCATTATCTCACCCATTCTTCATTTTAAAACTGTAATGCTCTTAACTCTTTCACCATTTTGGTTCCAAAACAACCTTTCCTGCCTGCTTAGTCTGAATTAGATCAATGCCCCTTGCTATATCCCTTATTGGCATCCTATGCGTTATTATAGATGCGATTTTCTCTCGAAAGCGGGGATTAGAGAGCAAACCCCTCACTTGATACCAAGTCTGGAACATCCTGCGCCCCGAAATTCCATAGACCGTTGCAGCCTTGAAGATCAATGCGTTATTTAAGTCAAGTTCCATGGGTTTATCAAGCAGTCCTAGAAGGGAAACCCTCCCCCCTGGGGTGAGCATCTCGAAGGCTTGCCTCACAGCCGAAGGCGCTCCCGACATTTCCAACGCAACGTCAACGCCATTGCCGTTTGTTGCGTCTCGAATAATCTTAATCAAGTTTTTCCCTTCTTTTGCGCTGATAACTAGGTCTGCACCCATCTTCTCTGCGAGTTCCATTCGTGTTTTGTTTAGACCACCAGCAGTTGCAAAAATTCTCGCGGCACCCATTGTTTTAAGTATAGCGATTGCCATTAAGCCGATGGGACCACAGCCTAATACAGCAACGTTTTTTCCCGTAATGTCTTCAATGTGGTCTTTGGGAAGGACGGATTGAACAGCATTGCCCAGGGGTTCTTGAATAGAAGCGATGGCTGGGTCCAAGTTGGGGTCGTTCTTCCACGCGTTTCTTTCAGGCAACACAACGTATTCTGCGAAGACTCCGTCTCTGTCGACTCCGAGTATCTGCATGTTCTGGCAGACGTGCATGCGATCTGTTTTGCACTGATAACAACTACTGTCTACAATGTGTGTTTCTGCCGATACCATGTCATCCTTCTGAACATTTGTCACGTCTTTGCCAACCTTAACAACTTCTCCAGCGAACTCGTGCCCAAATATCAGCGGAATCTTCTTTACACGGCTCCTTGCCCATTCATTCCATTCCCAGATGTGAACGTCAGTTCCACAAATTGAAGCTGCTTTCATCTTGACAAGAACTTCGTTCTCATGAATTCTGGGCTCATCAACAGTCGTAATTTCCGCTCCTGGTTCTGGTCTCCTCTTAACTATCGCCTTCATGTCCTTTGACTCCCAACAATTTAATTAATGAAGGATTTCAGATTTCTTCTTCTTGGTCTATTTGGTTGAAGATATTGGTATTAAAGATTCCTAAAACTATAAGCTGCATGTTTTCCGTTTTAGGTTATTATTTTCTCACTTCCGAAACATTGTTGCTGTGTTCGAAATTTTCGAACCAGTGTTCGAAGGTATGGCTTTAATTAGATGATACAATAAGAACATTTTGAGGGAGATTTTAGCCAAAAAGGTGTGTGTTCTTGCCTTCTGGAGACAAGAAAGAGCAAGTAGAAATTTCGGGGAACACCTTACTCGTATATTTCTACCTTCTGAGGAAGAGACAAGGATGTGGCGTTAGAGAAATCCAAAGGGCATTAGGTTTTTCCAGCTCCAGCAGCGCCCACTACCACCTCGAAAAATTAACCTGTAGGGGCATTCTGACAAAGGATTCTTATGGAAACTACAAAATCAACGAGAACGCAAAGGTTGGACTGATCAACCGTTTCTTTTTCATTCACGGTTTCGTGTTTCCTAAGCAACTCATCTACGCTACTGCAACCACTACAATGTGCCTGTTCTTTGTGTTATTCTTTCGGGATTCCCTCACGTTGACTGTTATCCTCGCGTTGCTTCCCGGAGTTGTGGCTTCTGGGATTCTCTGGTATGACGCCGCTAAACTGTGGTTGAGTTTGCCCTCCTTCAAAAAAGAGCGTTCGACAGTTTCGGAAAATCGTTCGAATGCATAGATTAAAGTTTGTCTAAAACGATTTTAAAGATGGTGGAAAAAATGAAAGATGCGTCAGGATACATTGTGGTGATTTCGTCGACAAAAAGGAGAATGAAATTGAAAGGATTATTGGGTTTGGTGTTATGCGTGTTTCTGGCGGGCTCTTCGGTGATCCTTCTTGACACAGTCGCTGGGGAAGAGTCACAAACTACAAGAATATTCACTGATCCCTCAGGGGTGCAATTGGCAGACATCAGTCAAAACTTCACTGTGAACATAAACATATCCAACGTAGTTGATCTATATGCATGGCAGACGGGTATCACATTCAATCCAGGAGTCTTAGAATGTACAGGCTTCTATGAAGGTGAGTTTCTGAGACGATCAGACGAAACAACCATTTTCGTGAAGCATATTAAGGACATGAACAACACTCTAGGGATAGTCTACTTCAGAGGTTGCTGCCTTCTCGGACCTGTACCAGGAGTTAACGGAAGCGGACAACTGGCTTACGTAACCTTTAGGTCAATAGGAATAGGTGTTTCCGATTTCCACCTAACCGACGTGTTACTCTTAAACACGGAGCTAGAAGATGTCAAGTTTGAGGTTGTCGAGAGCTTCACCGTCCCTGCATACGAGATAGATTATGGGGTCAAGATTGCAAACAACCTAACAGGAGTAAGTAATCCCACAGACCCACCCCTCTCAGGAGTGTTTGACACAGCTTTCAGCATGCCCGACAAGAAGATAAGCTTTGATGCTCTAACTATCGAGGACTGGTTCTGCCAAGTGAGTATTCCCAAAGAACTTCTAAGATGCAACGCTCTATCTGAGTGGACGATTAAAGTGGACGGAGCTCCCATATCCTACATAGCGACTGAAAACGCCACTTACACTTCATTACACTTCAACCATAGTAAAGGAAACCACACCGTTGAGATCATTGGAACAGAGATTATTAAGGCACCTGATTTAGCCCCGCCTCTAATTCTTGTGGCGGCCGTTGCGCTGCTAGGCTTAGTTAGCTTGACGGTGGCATTGCTAGATTTTAAGAAAACAAGAAGAGTGTTAGGATACAAGCAATGAATTCTTCAACAAATTCTTTCCTTCAAAATTCATTTTTTTCCTTGTTGGTCACCTACCCAAACATCTTGACTCGCTTTATTTCTTTCTAAATTATCTGTTCGGATTTGCATTGCCGAAACAACCGTTTCTCGTGAGCTAAGCTTTCTAAATGGTGTGCCGGCTCCTAACAATTATTAGCTCTTCACCATCATGAGAATAAATTATAGTCAATGAACTCGAGCTCACCTTCAATCATTCCAATAGAAGTTTCGACCTCAACATTTTTGTCTAAAAGAGAAAAGAGTTTTTCAGACGATATTCTCCAGTCACCATTCCTAAAAGTATAAGAATCCTCCTTGAACCTCTGATATGATGGTATCCGAGGCAGATTTGAACTATAGGAGAACGACCGGCTTTGAAAATGGGGTTCATCGTGAACCCGATTGCGGGCATGGGTGGCAGAGTTGGACTGAAAGGAACTGACGATATTCTAGAAAAAGCCATTCAATTAGGAGCTAAACCAGTCGCTCCCTCTCGGGCAATGGAATTTCTGAGCAAGCTAAAGACTTTGGAACTGGAATCAACGATTACAATGATAACATGCCCGGGAACAATGGGGGAAGAGGAAGCCGAAATCGTTACGTTCTCAGCAATAACCCTACCAATGCCTTTAAAATTCAAAACAACCGCCGAAGACACCAAACTTGCGGTCAAACTAATGATCGAAAGCGAAGTAAATCTGATAGTTTTCGTGGGAGGAGACGGCACTGCAAAGGACATCCTTGATGCAATGCGAGACGTAAAAATTGTGCCTGTTCTCGGTGTTCCTTCTGGAGTCAAGATGCACAGTGGCATATTCGCCATTAATCCTTCGGACGCAGCGGAAGTCGTTAAGGCGTTCAGTGAAGGAGTATCTGAACTGATGGATTTTGAAATAATGGACGCTGACGAAAACGCTATCCGAAGAGACCGTTTTTTCGTAAGGTTGTATGGGTTTCTTAAGGGTCCGTTTGTGTCGATGCGGTTGCAAGGCAGCAAGCAGGTGAGTCCAGAAACTTTGGACGAACACGAGAATCAAATGGCTGTTGCTAGGTTTATAGTGGAAAACATGGACCCAAACGGCACATACATTCTTGGTCCAGGCACCACCATCAAATGCGTCGCAGACCTACTTGGAGTCGAGAAGACGTTACTTGGCGTTGATATCTATCGTGACAAAACTGTGATAAAAGATGTGAATGAGAGGAGAATCATGCAGGAAATAAAGGATTTTCATAATGCGTGGATCATAGTTTCGCCGATAGGGCGTCAAGGCATGCTTTTTGGACGTGGAAACCAGCAGATAACCCCTGAAATCATTAGAAGGGTTGGGAAAGAAAGAATTATTGTGGCTGCTACCAGGAACAAGATACAAAGTATCGAAGAAGGCGTCTTAAGGGTTGACACTCGAGATTCGAAAACCGACAACTTGCTCAGAGGCTACATAAAGGTCGTGACAGACTACAGAGAATGGAGGCTAATGAAAGTACAGTAAACTGATTGTCAAAATATTGTAGGTGCCTTATACTCTCCGAAAACCTCCCGTAAGGTATCACAGATTTCACCGAGTGAAGCGTATTCTTTAGCGGCTTGAAAAATTATAGGAATCAAGTTTTCGTCGGATTCTGTGACACGCTGTAAATCATTTAAGATATCCCGTACTTTCTTGTTGTTTCGCTTCTTTTTCACCGCTTCTAATCTTTCAACTTGTTTCTTCTCTACCGCTGGGTCGATTCTCAAAATTTTTATCGGCACCTCTTCTTCGATGGTGAATTCGTTGACACCCACTATAACCTTGTCTTTGTTTTCTACTTCTTTCTGGTGTTTGTAGGCGCTTTCCACAATTTCACGCTGTATGTATCCCTTTTCGATGGCTGTTACGGCGCCGCCCATCGAATCTATTTTTTCGATATATTTTGTTGCCTCTTCTTCGATTTGGTTGGTTAAGTATTCGATGTAATATGAGCCCGCCAGAGGGTCAACAGTGTCGGCCACACCACTCTCGTAGGCTATGATTTGCTGCGTTCTTAAGGCGATTCTTACGGCCTCTTCACTTGGCAGTGCATAAGCCTCATCAAAGGAGTTAGTGTGCAAAGACTGGGTGCCGCCCAAAACCGACGCTAATGCCTGAAGTGCCACTCTAACGATGTTGTTTCGTGGCTGTTGCGCCGTTAAAGCGACACCTGAAGTTTGGGTGTGGAACCGCAGCAACCAAGAACTTGGGTTTTCGGCTTTAAACCTCTCACGCATTATCCTCGCCCACACTCTTCTCGCAGCCCTAAACTTCGCGATTTCCTCCAGAAAGTTGTTGTGGCTGGCGAAGAAGAAGGATAGGCGAGAGGCGAACTCGTTCAGGTTTAAGCCTCTTTCCACCGCCGCCTTCACATAAGCGATTCCGTTAGCCAAAGTGAACGCCACCTCTTGGACGGCGGTGGCGCCAGCCTCCCTGATGTGGTAGCCACTTATGCTGATCGTGTTCCATCTTGACATGTTTTTGGCACAGTATTCGAAGACGTCAGTTACGAGACGCATCGACTGTTTAGGCGGGTAAATGTACATGCCTCTGGCTGCATACTCCTTTAAAATGTCATTTTGAACTGTTCCGCCCAGCATAGCCATTGGAATGCCTTGTTTCTCAGCCACTGCGGCGTACATAGCCAACAGTATTGTTGCTGGAGCGTTAATTGTCATGGATGTGGTGACTTTGTCCAAGGGGATGCCGTCGAACAGAATCTCCATGTCTTGTAACGTGCTTATGTTGACGCCTGCTCTCCCCACTTCGCCCAAAGCCATCGGATGGTCACAGTCGTAACCCAGTTGGGTGGGAAAGTCGAAGGCTGCGCTTAAGCCTGTCTGCCCCTGTTGGAGCAGATACTTGAAGCGTTGGTTGGTTTGCTCGGCTGAGCCGAAGCCTGCGTATTGGCGCATAGTCCAAAAACGGGCACGATACATGGTTGGGTAGACGCCACGGGTATATGGATATTCGCCTGGAAAACCCAAATCACTTGTGTAGTCGATGTCTTGAATGTCAAGTGGCGTGTATACTCGGTGGACTGGGATGTCGGAGCTCGTAAAGAATCTTTCTTCCCTTTCAGGCATCCCAGCTAAACTCTTGGGCAAGATGTCTTTTTCCCAAACTTGTTTCTGTTCTTTTATTTTCCTTAGTTTCAAACTGTCAGACAACATTGACACCTAGCTAAACGAGTTAGATGTAATGACGCTTGCATCCTATAAAGAATTACGAAGAATCGTGATGCATTTTTTCAAGAGTTAAAAGGCGAAGTTTTCCTTTCTGGATTATCTTGGCACTAAGAGAAATCAATCTTCAATTTCTTTTTGTTCGATTTCTTGTTTCAGAAGAACACGAGTATTAGAAGGAACGTCTCGATACACCATAACGTTTGGTCCGATCCAACTATCAGGACCAACTTTCACCCCAGGCATGAACACAGAGTTAATTCCTGTTTTGACACCATCTCCAAGGATGACTCCGAGTTTTGTTCTTCCGCTGTCAACAACCTCGTCCTTCACCATCATTTTAACTGTTTTTCCGTCAAGGCGATAATTTGCGACTATGGTTCCCGCGCCCAGGTTGCATTCTTCTCCTATGACGCTGTCCCCAACGTAGGACAAATGACCGATCTGAGCCTCATCCAAAATTATGCTATTCTTTATTTCACAAGCGTTTCCAATTCTAACGCGCCTGCCAATGCTTGTGTGAGGGCGAATGTAACAGTTGGGTCCTACATCGCTATCTTCATCAATGAAGACCGGTCCTCTGATGTATGCTCCTGAGCGAATTCGCGCACCCTTCGCAACCGAAACCCGACCTATTAGGTGCGCGCCATCTTCTATTTCGCCTTCCACCACTGGTTCCGTTTGACTGAGCACTCTTTCGTTTGCCTCAAACAAGTCCCAAGGTCTTCCCACGTCAAGCCATTCTTCACCCGAGATGGGAACAGCAATCACCGGTTGTTTTTCATTCAAAAGAAGACGAAGCGAGTCGGTTATTTCGAGTTCGCCCCTTGATGAGATGTCTGTCTGCCTTATCTTCTGAAAGATCTCGGTTGAAAAGACGTAGATGCCGCCGTTTGCTAGGTTGGTAGGCGCCTCTTTGGTTGGCTTTTCAAAAATCTCTGTAACACGGGAGCCGTCAAGTTTTACGATGCCATAATTTTCGGGTTGTTTGACTGGAACCACAGCCATGGTTACGGTGGGCTTCTCTTTCTCGTGTGAAATCAAAACCTGTTTTATAGCGTTTGGAGAGACTTGGAGGTCACCGTAAATCAGCAAGAAATCGTCCTCTACAAATGGTTCGACGGTGCCTATTGCGTCTGCGGTGCCCCTCGTCTCCTTCTGAAACACATACTTGATTTGTAGCCCAAGTTTGGAGCCGTCGCCAAAAAAACCTTGGATTTTTTCGCCCATGTAATGGACTACAATCAAAACTTCTTTCAGGCCGGCGGTCTTCACAGAGGTGAGTAGATGTTCTAGAAGCGGTTTTCCACCAACTGGAATTAGGTGTTTGGGTCGGGTGAGTGTGAGTGGACGGAGGCGAATTCCTTCACCAGCCGTTAACACAACTGCTTTCATCTAACCGTCTCCTTAATCGTTTTTTCGACTGTTTTTACGCCTTTCTCCATGATTTCTCTTGCCCTTCCCTTGGAATCAGCTTCTACGGTGATGCGTATTAACGGTTCTGTTCCCGAAGGCCTGACTAATATCCATCCGTTTTCCAGAGTCAAACGTATTCCATCAATGGTCACTTTTTCCCTGACCTCAGGAAAGGCTGCATGGAAGATTTTCTGTAATTTCTTCATCACAACGAATTTAGCCTTCTCTGGACACGCCAGATTTCTTCTTAAAGTTGGGTAGAGTGGCGCTTCGGACACAAATGAGGAAAGGCTTTTGTTTCCTTCTTCAAGCGTCTTAAGAATGAGGATTGAAGAGAGGATGCCATCTGGACAGAAATGAAAGTTGGGGTGTATCCAAGCGCCGCAGGGTTCGCCTCCGAAGATTGCTTTGTGTTGTTTTACGGCTGTGGTGATGTGTACGTCGCCGACTCTTGTTCTTATAACCTTTCCATTGTAGGGTTCTGTCATTTTTTCGATGCACATGGAGGCTTCTATGTTTGTTACTATGAGTCCGCCTTTCTGTTTTCTTACCACATAGGAGGCGTATGCCGCCAAAATCTGGTCGAGAGGGGCAAGCGTGCCGTTTTCGTCAATGGCGACCATTCTGTCTCCGTCTCCGTCGTAGGCGATTCCGAGGTCCGCTTGTAGGTGCTTTACTGTTTGACATAGGGGTTGTAGGGATTGGGCTTCTGGTTCTGGGCTTCTTCCTGGGAAAAAGCCGTCTGGTTGAGCGTTTATGGCTGTTACCTTGCATCCGAGTGTTCGGAGTAGGAGTGGTGCGATTTGGCTTGTGGCTCCGCAACCTGGGTCCACTATGATTTTCCAGTCTTTTTTGAGTTTTATGGACTTTTGTATCATGTTTAGGTAGCGATTGGATTCGTCTAGGGATTTCGCTGATCCCACATTCTGCCAAGAAGACCTTTTGAAGGCGCCTTTTTCTATGGTTTTTTCGATTTGGTTTTGTTGTTTTTCGTCGTATGCTGTGGTGTCTTGGTTGTAGAGTTTGATGCCGTTGTATTGTGGTGGGTTGTGGGAGGCGGTTATCATTATGCCTGTGTCTGCTTTGAGTTCTCGTGTTAAGTAGGCGAGGACGGGTGTTGGGAGTAATCCTAGTCTGTAGACGGTTGAGCCGCCTGCCTGTAGTCCTGCGATTAGAGAGTGTTCTATCATTGGGCTGGATGTGCGAGTGTCGTGGGCTATGGTGATTGTGCCTTTGTTTGTGGTTGTGGCTATGGCTAAGCCTATTTTTACTGTTAGTTCTGGGGTTAATTCTGTGTTGACTATGGCTCTTATTCCTGAGGTGCCGAAGAGTTTTAGTTGCATATGTACTCGCTAATAGTTGATTTGAGAATAGCTTATTTTTAGTTTGTTGTGGGCGTCTGTGTCTGTCTAGGTCTAGTATAGAGGGGGAGAGAAGGCGAGTTTTCCGCAGTAGGATAATGCGGGTTTTTATGGGTTTTTTAGCGTTTCTTTTATCTTTGCGATGAGTTTTTCAGCGTTTTTTATGGTTGCTTTTACTAGTTCTTTGTCGAGTTTGGCGTATAGTTCGTAGTCGCTTTTCTGTCTTAGGTCGAAGGCTTTTCTCAGTGCGTCTGCGTGTTTCTGGTTGAGTGTGCCCTTCTTGACTATGTGTTCTCCGAATAGTGATATGATTCCTTTGTGGGTTTTTGCTTGTATGCCTTTGTTGAACAGGATTGCTTTTGCTGCGTGAAACATGGCGTAGTAGGCTCTGGAGACTGCGTCCTCTAGTTCATCGTATTCTAGGAGCAGTTTGGCTGATCTTAGGGCTTTTTCAGCTCTTTTGAGTGAGGCTTCCACGTATCTTTTTGAAGAGTCCTCGGTCATAGAGGGGGACACCTTGTTTTATCACGTTTTCTAGGAATGGTGAGCCGAGTTTGAGGTAGCGTTCGAGTTCGTTTTTGCTCATTTGGACTAGTGCGGTGAGTGTGTTGTTGTCTAGGTCTATTTGGGTTCTGATTTTGGAGATTTTGTCGTATAGTTTTTTGTCGTCTTTTTGTGTGATTATGAGGATGTCTATGTCGCTGTCTTCGTGTGTTTGGTTTCGGGCGGCTGAGCCGTAGAGGATTATTGATTCTATTTTATTGGGAAGCTCCTTCGCTAATCTTTCGCTTAGATGCGCGATGGTTTTTTCATGTGTGAGAGTCATGATGGGCTCTGGCTCCTATTTTAATTTAAGATTGGAGCTTAAATATACTTTGAGGTCGATTGGAATCCTCATTCAGGAGGCGGATGACTCGGACGTAACTGAGGAGGGAGTGATAATTAGGTTTAGGGAAGGAAGAATTGTTGGATTAACCGTACTGAACGCCAGCAAGAGAATGCCACAAGTGACGGGTAAGGCTAAAGCCAAAGCTTAGTTGTTTGTTCGTTATGGCTCTTATTCCTGAGGTGCCGAAGAGTTTTTGTTGCATCTTGTTCTCGCTAATAGTTGACTTGAGGAGTCAGCATACCTCAAGCGTCTGTATCAAAATTGTCCTACTCGTTGGGTCTTTTTTGTCTGCGGTATTGAATAAGTTTCTCAGTCCCCGTGTCAACGTAAACATGAGGTAAACCAAGTTGGTTTAACAGCAGATGAACATGTCTTTCTCCATGAATATCTAATGGCTTGTCAGCCCCTTTGCTTATTATGTTCAAAGCAAATTCAGAAGTGTTCTCCCATAGTTTCATGACTAATGACCAATCATCCAGCCAATAGTCTCCTTCTCCAGTGTACTCCTCATCTCTGCGTCCATGCGCTCCAAAAACGTGGCAAGAGTAGAGTTCTCCATTTGTGGATTCCTTTTCCTTAAGTTTATCATCTATTAACTTCTTTGCTTCTCCAATGTTCTTCTCTTCACCAAAGAACCTTAAACGTATCTGAGGTTCTCTGAAAAAGTGCCACGACTTGACCCAACCTTCTCGTTTAAAATCTTCAACAAATTCTTTTACAGTCTCCGCAATAACCTCATCCGTTCGTGAATAGTCGTTGAGATGAATATTCACTTCAACCCATTTATCGGTCAAAATTTAATCACCAATTTATGTTTGCATTTGTCTATTCTTTAACCATTGCGCAACTTTCTGAGGGAGGAACACTTTCATGAAAAAGCTATTTATATCTTGATATATCTCAATGCTTTTTTCTTTGTCTTAGAAGTCTCTGAGCAAATAGGCAAATTACAAGAACAACTGAAATGAGAACCCATGTTACTTGAATCTCCCATGGAAGCATGCAAATCAGAGATGATGTTACATCCATAGAATTTAAGGTTTTATGAATTCTTATTCCTTAGCAAAGATTCAATTTGCCTCTCATATCTTCTTCGTATTTCCTTTCTCTTATCTCTAAGATACCATATTATCATTATAGCTGTCAATATTAGAATTATGCCGAAATATGTTTCGACTTCTTTACTCAAAGTCGCATAAACTACCAAAAAAATAAGCAAGACTTGCCGCCAAGAAGAGATTGTTCTCTTCAATTTCCTCTTTAAAACATAGTTCGATTCGTAATTCTTCTAAGGAATTACTCTTTGGTTGTGACCGCTCCACCTTACTCATGATAAGTCGGTCATTTAATAGTTCTCATACTCCCTTTAAATCTTATGCATTTGCAATACATATAATCAGTATTTACAATCTATATACACCATTCATAAGTCTCAGGTAGCGGCTCTTTGGGTCTAATTTCTCGGAACCAGCCTTTTGTTGCCTATTCAGATCGCTAGATCTTTAAATTTACACAGTTCCCGTTAGAAAGTATTTTATGACAACGATGAGGGCACCAGAACTTAGAACCTTGACCACATATGAATAATCTATAGCCCATTCCCTGTCATTCTTGATGTCATTCATTACAATGACTAATGAGTTTAGTACTATGGCAATCTGAGTTCGCTTTGAGTCGGCCTTTTTACTTTCTAGGCTTTCGATGAATTCTCTTCTCAGAGCTTGATATTTCTCTTTTAATGGGGAGAGTATTTTGTTCTTTTCTAGCATTATGCCCCTATGCAAGAAAATCTGTGGAAACATAAAGCCCAAGTAACCAATTAGCACCGCAACTACGGTATAAAGAAGGGGAAGGGCAAGATATACTAGCCCCACCATGAAGAACCATGAAGCAACGTATATTAAAAATATACGCATGATGGGGTCCAGGTCGGCTATTTTCTCCAGATAAATAGGCATCTTTTGAACCTTCCGCAATTCATAGATTACAGAAACAGCAATCCAGCATACAGTGCCCATTACAACCATAACTAGTTCAAAAATAAGTAATGTGTAAAGGTCGAACATGGTATAGTTAGATGCTTGACGGAAGACGGGAGAGGGGTAAGAAACTAGAGCATGTACGAAAAGGGATACAACCGCTGGCAGAGAAAAAGCTAATATTCCCTTGTTGTTATTGAAACTTCTTATTACATTTGAAACTAAACTTGAGTATGCATCATCATGAACGTCGAAACAATTTCGGGCCCCCTCGAAAATTCTAGGCAACTTCTTTGCCATGTAAGAAACCATCCCAGATACAAAAGGTATCCCGAAGGCCGCGAATTGGAACGGTTTATTTCCTAGAAAAAAATCAGAAATACTAACAATAGAGCACGAAAGCCAAGCAAGCAGAACTCCCAGTATGTAAAGGCATAAACCGAAAACCACCGCACACCAAGGAAGGCCCAGACGAATAGCATCGAGTAAGACCTCCATCCAAGTTCTTTGCTTCCTTTCAGCATTGTGACTCGTTTTTTTAGTCAATGGATCGCTTACCTTCTTACTTGTTAGTATTTGCTCCAAGAAATATTAAATTATACGGGTATCTAATGCTGTTGTTTTTGCTTTACCACATCACCAGACAATATTTTTTTCTCACGGTTCCGCCCTATACTACACAGATGGAACGTTGGAATGAGAGTTCACGTAACAGGTCCAGATAAAGATTTACGCCACGTAGTCTCGGCAGATAACGAGAAAAGTTCAGCCACCAAAGATGTGAACCCGTACCATCTCAATAGACCTACCCTCTCTAGGTCTGTCTCTGTGTTGCTACAGCCACTTCTATAAGATATGTTTTCGTGCTTTCTCGGCGGTCTCGACTCCCTCTTATCCACAAGCATCTCCAACGCCGTAATCAACTTCGGACGAGTCTCCGCAGGCTTAATCACATCTAAATTTTAAGTTTTTGAGGATCAATTCGTTTTAGCCCTTTAACGGCGTCATATTTCTTGTCGGTTGATATTATCGTGTGGTCTGGCACATCTGCACTCAAGGCTGTGGCAACATATATGGCGTCAAAAATGGATGTCATTCCATAGGTGTCCATGACGCTCAACGCCGTTAGATACGTTCCATATTCCGGAGCAATGAAATTAACATTGTTAATCGTTGCTATTCTTGCTTCATTGGCTATGATCGTCTGAAGCGGCACATAATCAGAAAAAACATAGTACAGTTCATGAAAAACTTCTGTAGACACCTGAACAGCGCCTAACTTACCTTTCTCGACAGCGTCTATTATTGCAGTAGCCGCCTTCTTCAGCCAGTCTTCCTTCTTCATATAAGCAATAAATATGTCAGATTCCAGAAGCAAAAGGTCTCACCTAACCCTGCCTGCGTCTCTCCATCCTCATCGCAACTTCATCCTTAGCCTTTTCCTCAGCCCTCTTCTTCAACTCCGTTACAGAAGCCTTAACGTCTATTTCAATGACTTTTTCCGGGACTGGAATAAGCAAAAACGATGTGCCATAAGGCACAATGATGGCTTTATCGGCTTTAAACGGTATTTCTTTAGGAATGTATATCCTCCTCTGCGAGTCAACCTTTACCAGGGACAACGCTATTCACCATAAATAGAATGTTTTTGGAAAAATTTAAGCTTTATGGAATTTTCTCTCAAGGTTCTCTATTGAATAGGATTAGACTTTAGAAGGGTTAGAAGGGTATGCTTCCACGCCTTCAACGTTGCCACAGCCACCAATAACGTAACCCTCTACCATCCTAATAGACCCTACCCTCTCTAGGTCTGTCTGTCTCTGCGTCTCTGCATCTCTGCGCCTATGCGTTGCTACAGCCACTTCTATAGGGGTGTGTTTCCGTGTTTTCTCGCTGGTCTCGACTCCCTCTTGTCCACAAGCATCTCCAACGCAGTAACCAACTTCGGACGAGTCTCCGCAGGCTTAATCACATCATCAATATACCCCTTCTCCGCCGCCACATAAGGATTAGCAAACTTAGCCCTATACTGAGCCACCAACTCCCTCCTCTTCTCCTCAGAATCCTTCGCCTCCGCAATCTCCTTCCTAAAAATAATGTTAATCGCCCCCTGAGGACCCATAACCGCAATCTCCGCCGTGGGCCAAGCATAATTAATATCCGCCCCATGATGCTTACTACCCATAACGTCATACGCACCGCCATACGCCTTCCGAACAATAACCGTAATCTTCGGCACCGTGGCTTCACAATACGCATAAAGCAACTTTGAACCATGCACGATAATCCCCCCATGCTCCTGATCAACCCCAGGTAGAAAACCCGGAACATCCACAAACATTATGATCGGGATGTTGAAGGCATCACAAAAACGCACAAACCGTCCAGCCTTAATAGAAGACTTTATGTCGAGGGTCCCAGCCAAGAACTTCGGCTGATTCGCCACAATCCCCACTGTGCGTCCATTCAGTCTCGCAAACCCAACTACGATGTTTGGTGCCCATAACAGGTGAACTTCTAAAAAGTCGTTGTTGTCAACCACACTCAAAATGATCTCCTTCATATCATAGGGTTTGTCGGGGTCACCGGGTAAGATTTCTTCCAAGTGCTCGTCGGTGCGGTTTGGATCATCACTCGTCTCAACCACAGGCGGATCTTCCATGTTGTTAGACGGCAAATAACTTAGAAGCCGTCTAATCAACGCCAAGCATTCCTCTTCCTTGTTGGCAATGAAGTGCGCAACACCACTGGTCTGGCTGTGAACCAAGGCGCCCCCCAACTCCTCAAAGGAAACCTCCTGACCCAGAACCGTCTTAATCACCTCAGGACCAGTTATGAACATGTGGCTCGTATCCTTCACCATAAAAATGAAATCAGTAATAGCAGGTGAGTACACAGCTCCACCAGCACACGGACCCATAATAGCCGAAATTTGCGGAATCACCCCAGAAGCCAAAACATTTCTAAAGAAGATTTCACCATACCCACCAAGACTCACTACTCCCTCCTGAATTCTCGCACCCCCAGAATCATTCAAACCGATTATTGGAGCACCCGTCTTCATGGCGAGGTCCATAACCTTGCACACCTTCTTCGCAAACATCTCGCCCAGTGACCCACCAAAAACCGTGAAGTCTTGGGAGAACACATAGACCAGTCGTCCGTCGATTGTTCCATAGCCTGTGACAACACCGTCTCCCAGTATCTTTCTCTTATCCATGTCAAAATCGACGCATCGGTGAACCACGAAGGGGTCGAGTTCCACGAAACTGTCCGGATCCAAGAGAATATCCAGTCTTTCACGGGCGGTTAATTTCCCCTTTTCGTGCTGGGCTTCTATTCTTTCCTTTCCACCGCCAAGTCTCGACTTCTCCCTGAGTTCTTCAAGTTTCTTTATCTTTTCCTTCACTGCAGGTTTCTTTTGCACTATGCCTACGCCTCCTTTTAACCACCACAAAGATACGCTTACTGGAGTATTCAGTTCAAAGAAGTTATTAAATTATTCAGGGTATTCTCTAATCTCGCTCGGTACGCCTCACATTTCATAATAGGATAAAAATTTATTTTGTCTTTCCTCGTCTGAGTCGTTTTTTGGATTTTGTTTTCTTAACGATGTCTACTTGTTCTGTTGGGAAATAATAAGGCATAGTAACGTATGAGCTTGGAGGCATCCCTTTCTTAGCCTTCTTTTTCAATTGTCGCCCAGATTACTTTAGAGATCAACTCAGTTATTTATCTTTTTTTGAAAAATATTAACATTTTAAAAAGAAACGCTGCATAATGTCTAAAGGTGTCGTTTTTGCTTAACCACGTCACCAGACAATACCCTTTTTAGGGTTCCATTCTTGAGTAAAACATCTAGGGCTCCATTTTGATTCACATCAACCGCTAAGCCTTTGATTTTTTCTTCAGAACATGCAACCTCTACGTCAGCTCCGAAGAGCGTTGTTAGGCTTTTCCATTCTTCTAAAACAAGCTCGAATCTTTTCTGTTGAAGCATCTCATAGCAGTTCTCCAGTTCCTCCAGTAGGGCACACAAAAATCTTTCTTTGTCAACTTCCTTTTTCAATTCTGCTTTCAGGGATGTTACAGAGAACCTTAAGTCTTCAGGGAACGACGCCAAATCAACGTTTGCGTTTACTCCAATGCCAATAACCGCGTAGTCAATAGCATCACCTCTGGTGCTTGTTTCAGTCAGAATGCCACACACTTTTCTTTCTTTGACCAACACGTCGTTGGGCCACTTGATTTCCGCGTCCACTTTGAACATTTTCCGAATTGTTTTGGCGACCGCCACAGCAGCCATGAACGTTAATTGGTAATAATCCTTGGCAGGGATTTTGGGTCGCAAAATAACTGACAACCATATTCCGCCTTTTGGTGACAACCATATTCTGCCAAGTCTTCCTCTACCTTGGGTTTGAGTTTCTGCGACAACCACTGTTCCTTCCTTCTCTCCCGCTGTCGCTAGTTCTTTAGCAATGTCATTTGTGGAAGTGACTTCTGCGAAGTAACGGATTTTTTGCCCTATAACCTTAGTTTTGCCACATTTCATTTCCATGACAACGATATACTCCTAGGTGCAACAGTTGAAGCTCACATTATGACGTAACTCTAAAAGAACCGAAATGAATGTGAGATAAAAAGGTTCCCTGAACCGAGAACGTTTTGAACTATTTGTCTAATTGCCCGAATAATGTCACTACCCAAAAAATCTCTGTGAACTGAATAAACCGAGATTTGAGAGAATCACAGTTCAGAGCGTGAGGCGCAGCCAGACGTATAGGAAAATAAATATGGATGTAGTCGTATGTCAAGTTTGCTGACAACCAATAAGCGGAAGATAAACAATCTGACAATTATGATATCAAATGAAACTATAGCAACGGAGAGGTTGAAGAGAAGTGAGGCTACGGAGGCTGACTTTGCGAGGCGCATTGAACAATATCAAAAAATGTAATATTTCTTTATATCAACCGATGGTTCATTGGGGTTGGTTGATTGCTGAGTAAAAGAAAACAACTAGTGTTTCTAGGTCTAGCTCTTCTAATTCTTTTGACCTTTTCCTACTTCGAAAACGTTATCTTTTTCCAAACGTTAAGTGCACTACTCGAAAATCACTTTTTGGCTCTTTTTATGGTTTTCATACACAACGTTACTGTAATATCCCTAATTCTATTAGCTATGACATTCTACGTAAACTTGGTAGTTCTGGGTCTCTTCAAAGGACAGAAGCACGAGTATGTTGTCCTTGAGCATCCCGGAACCTTCGCGATAGTATTTACGATTCTAATCGTCTTTCTAAGTATCCTACGTGGAAGCACTCTAATCTTTGGAGAGGTAAAAGTTGAAGCACTTCCTAAGATCATGATAGTAAGTGCACCGATTGGGATGATCGAAGGATACGGTATATATCTGACAATCAAGAAAGCCTTGAGTAGAACAGTTTCCATGAAGGACTTGGCTTACATTTATAGCATTTTTTTCATTGCAGCAGCAATAGAAGTGATCTTCATAAGACTACTGGTGTAGTTTATTCCTTGAACCCTGTCTAACTGAACCTTGTGAGTTTCCAATTTCGCACGCGTTAATAAGAAAAAAATCGAAAGAAAAACCTTAAGGTTCAAAGCTTCATAATTTCTAGGTTAAGGAAAAATTTTAGAAGTTTCTGACTTTTCAAGTAAGTTATAAAGTGGAAATTTAGAGAGTCTTTCGTGTATTTGTGGTTTCAATGATCATCAAAGAAGTTTGCGCAAAAACCATTCTATCAAAATCCAAGGTTTCTGACTATACGATTAATCCTTACATTGGTTGCGAACACGGTTGCACATATTGTTACGCACGCTTCATGAAAAGGTACACCGGCCATAAAGAAGAATGGGGCAGATTTGTTGATGTGAAAATAAATGCACCAACTCTCCTGCAACGTGAAATGAAGAAGAAACGACCAGGTAAAGTTTGGATAAGTGGAGTATGTGATCCTTATCAGCCGATTGAAAAGAAATATGAACTAACGAGAAGATGCATTGAAATCCTCTCAAAAAGCTGTTGGCCTGTTACAGTTCAGACAAAGTCTACTCTCGTCAAGCGAGATCTAGAATTGTTGAGTAACTTCAACGACATGGAAGTCGGACTCACAATTACTACAGCTGACGAGGAAATCAGGAAAATCTTTGAACCCAAATGTTCATCGATTGAAGATAGGATTGAGACATTGGAGAAACTGCATTCTGCAAATCTCAAGACCTTCGTAATGATAGCTCCATTGCTTCCAAAAGCCGAAGGCTTAGTGACGGTACTGAGAGGAAAGGTAGATTATGTGCTGATTGACAAAATGAACTATCATTATGCAGATTGGGTATACAAGAAACATGGACTAGAGTATGCAATGACTGACAACTTCTTTGCACAGCAGAAATTAGAACTGGCAAATGCATTTGAAAGAGAAGATATGCCTTTTCAATTGCTATTTTAACATAGCAACACGAATCAAATACGTCGCAGCCCGCTCAGCCAAAATGCGATCAGCCATGCCCCTCCAACTCATATTGCTCCATCAAATCCAAGACAACCTTCAAAACCACAACTCACTCTAAAGCCTACACATGATTAAGTTCAGCTCTTCTTCAATTTTCCTTTCGGCTTAATAACCTCAACTACCCCAAACGAACATAATCACATCATCAACCTCCAACAACTCCCTCATCTCTTAGGAATAGCGACCTTCCCATCCTAAAAAACCTGGATCTCAAATTGCTCCAAAAACCACTAAACACAAAAAACAACAAAAAACTTAAAAGTTACCAAATTTCACGCCCAAGCCCGCCCACATATCACTTCTCACACAACTCCACCAACACATTCTTTGTGCTCTTAGGGTGCAAGAAAGCCATTCTGTAACCCTCAACACCAATCCTTGGCTTTTCATCCACCAACGCTATTCCCTTCTCCTTGATTTTCTTCAAAAAGTCTTCGATACCAGTGACTGTGAAGGCTATGTGATGTATGCCTTCACCCTTCTTCTGGATGAATCTGGCTACTGGGCCTTCCTCATCGGTTGGTTCTATCAACTCAACCTTGACTTCCCCTGCTAAAAGGAGGGCGGCTCTAACCCTTTGCTCCTCAATGACTCGTATCTTCTTAACCTTTAAGCCCAAGATCTCCTCGTAGACCTTCAGGGCTTCGTCCAGGTTACTAACAGCGATGCCTATGTGCTCTAAACCTGTTATCATCTTCTCACCCAAACACTTCATGGTAGAATTCATTAAGTAGCATATAAAAAGACCCCACCCAGCAAGTTTTAAGTGCCCTCGTAAACCTCTATGATACTTCGAATGGTGCTCAAGATGATGGAAACATATCCCTGGTGGAATGAAAAACAGAAAAAACTCGCCGAAGAAATCAGAAAATTTGCCGATGAAAACATACCAAGAGGAGAGGAAATAGCGTGGACTAGAGAGTTCCCCTCAGACCTCTTGAAAAAAGCGGCTGAAAAAGGCTGGTTTGGAGCCCCCATTCCCCAAGAATACGGAGGCATCAGCTTAGGAGTAAGTGGCTGCTGCATTGTAGCCGAAGAACTAAGCCGTGTGTGCGCCGCTCTGACTGGAGCCTACAGTGTAACGATGTTCGGAGGCGTAGAACAACTCATAAAGTTTGGCAACGAGGCTCAAAAGAAGAAGTGGCTGCCAAAAATCGCAAAAGGTATGCTTGGAGGAATCTGCATAACAGAACCAGGCGTTGGCTCAGACGCCGCAAGCATAGAGACCACAGCCATCCGAAAAGGCGAAGAATACATTCTTAACGGTAAGAAGAGGTTCATAACCAACGCAGGAGTGGCTGGCATATACTGCCTCTACGCTAAAACCAGCGACCGCCCAGAAGACAAAGCCAAATACACGCATCTCAGCGCCTTCATAGTGGAGAAGGAAACTCCAGGCTTTTCTGTGGAGAAGATTAACGAATTGGGCGGTTGGGTGGGTCTCCCAAACGGATACTTAGACTTCGACGATGCGAGAGTTCCAGTGGCGAATCGGTTGGGAGAGGAAGGTAACGGCTGGAAGGTTCTGGTTGATGGGCTGAATTTTGAGAGGAATCTCTTTGCGGCGGGGATGTTGGGTCCGATGAGAGAAGCCATAAAATACGCGGTAAGTCATGCCCAAAGACGCATCCAATTTGGTCAACCAACAATCGAATCCCAAGTCAATCAATTCAAAATCGCCGACATGATCGCTAAACTACGAACCTCTCGATTGCTAGTCTACCATGCAGCCCACCTAATGGACATGAATGCAGAGGCAGTTATGGACGCAACAATGGCTAAACTTTTCACTTCAGAAGCCTATAGAGAGTTGATGGTTGAGGCTATTCAGGTCATGGGCGGAGACGGTTGGACAAGATTCTACCCAGTCGATGGCTTTTTAAGAGACGCCAAAGTCAACGAAATGGGAGCTGGAACCAGCGAAGTCATGAGAATGGTCCTTTACAGATGGGGAACAAGAGCCTTAGCAGAGGATCTAAGAATGCCACAGAGACGCATACACGAAAAACTTGGAGTACCAATTTCAACGACTAAAACTCGAACCATCTCCGAAACTAATGAGAAAACTGCGCTTGAGATGTTGGCAGAAGACTACAGAGTAAATCCAGGTCTGTACATGAGCCGTAGCGACATGAAAGAGATTTTGACAAATGCAACTGATGAGCAACTGGACAAAACACTACTGTCACTAGAAGCAAAAGGCTTGGTTCATCTGTATAGGGACCGTCGTGGTACCATCCTCTTAGCAAAAGCAACCTACAAGGGACTGAAAGAAGCAAACCCCCCAGAACACTACAAATGGTTCCCAGAATGGATAAAGAAACAAAAACTCTTCTAACAACCACCTCTTCCTATTCTAAATCTTCATGGATTTGGGATGTTAATGGGAGTTTCTGAAGAAGTAAAGTTTGGATATGAATGTGCTCCTTACCCATGGGAGACTGTAAGTGAACTCGCGGTTTACGTTGAAAAGGAAGGCTTCGACTCTTTCTGGATGCCCGACCACACGGTTGGTTTCGGCATACGCACATGGGACGCCCTAGAAGCCTGGACCGTGCTCTCAGCCATCGCCCTAAAAACAAAACGTATAAGATTAGGCACCTGTGTCAGCGACACTTACAGGCATCATCCAGCCGTGCTGGCTCAGATGGCAACCACCTGTGACATAATCTCGAATGGTCGAGCAATTCTTGGAATAGGGATAGGAGAAGCGATGAACCTAAACCCATATGGAATAACTTGGGACCGCCCAGTCTCAAGAACCATCGAAGCCCTTCAAGTCATGAAGAAACTCTGGACCGAAGACACAGTTGATTATGAGGGAACTTACTACAAACTAACAAAGGCTTTTTTACAGCCAAAGCCGATTCAAGAGCCGCATGTGCCACTTTTTATTGCTGGCAACTCGCCGAGAACCATGAGGATGGTTGCGTTGTACGGTGACGGTTGGGTTCCAGCCTCTATGCAACCAGAAGAATACAAGGAAAGCCTTAGATATGTTTTGGAAGAGGCTTCTAAGGTTGGAAGATTCTGGGATGGAATGGGATGGGACAAGACACCAGAAATAGAGCCCGCCCTCTTTATTTACGTAGTCATAGCCAAAGATTACGACACTGCGAGACAACTCGTCCTGTTACCAGCAAAAATCTACATCTTATCAAGACCAAGAATCATTGAAAAACTGGGCTATTCAGTTCCGACCAAAGAGTTTGACATGACAGAGAGCCTAGTCTTCAACGAAGAGGTAGCCAACAAACTTCTGGAAAAGGCTAAGGAGATACCCGACGAGGTAGTTGACAGATCTCCCATAATTTTTGGAGCACCCGACGATATCATTGAGAAAATCGAAAAGTACATAGAGGCGGGGGCTCGCCATTTTGTAACGCCCTTCTTCGTTTCACCAAAAATGATGGAAGAAACCTGCAGTCTCTTTGCAGAAAAGGTGATAGCCTACTTCAAAAGCGTGAAATAGTTCAATACGAATTAAAAGACTTCCAAAACAGTATGAAGAAGAATAGGAGAAATCAAAATGAAAAAAGTCGCCATTGTCGGTGTAGGACAAACGAAGTTTGGCATAAGGTCGGACGCCTCTATTCGTGAAATCGCCTTCGAAGCCTTCAAGGAAGCCATAGAAGACGCAAAAATCACACCTAAAGAAATCGAAGCTTCAGTCGTCTGTTCTGCCACTCATTATGACAAACAACGCTCCCCAGCCGGCGTCATAGCAGAGTATTTGGGCTTAAATCCGCAACCAACCTTCACTGTGGAGGCAATTTGCGCATCAAGCGGAGTCGGTTTGAGAACTGCATGGGCGTTGATAAGTTCTGGGCTTCACGAGGTAGTTGTGGTTGTTGGGTTCCAGAAAATGACTGAACTGAAGTCAAACGAAATTCAGGAAGTGATGGGCAGGTCTGGAGATGTCATGTGGGAGTGCCCCTTTGGAACAACCATGCCCGCCTACTTTGCCATGTACGCGAACGCCCACATGAACAAATACAGAACCACAGAAGAACAGCTGGCAAAAGTTGCCATAAAAAACCATTTCTACGGTGCGAAAAATCCCAAGGCGATGTTCCAGAAACCCATCACGCTTCAAGAAGCCTTAATGTCAGGACTGATAGCGAGTCCCTTGAAACGATACGACTGTTGCGCTAACTCTGATGGTGCCGCATGCCTGATATTGGCGAGTGAAGAAAAGGCTAAGAAAATAACGGATGCGCCTGTTTGGGTTGCGGGCTTAGGTCTTGGTTCCAGTTCCATGACACTGACGAACAGAGAACTTCCTCTTACATCGTTTAGTTGTGCAGTTGAAGCAGCCAGGCAAGCCTATAAGATGGCGGATGTGAAGCCAAAAGACATAGATGTCGCGGAAGTCCATGACTGCTTCACCATAACCGAAATCATAAACTACGAAGACTTGGGCTTCTGCGGAAAGGGAGAGGGAGGAAAATTAATAGAGGAGGAACAAACCTACGTCGGCGGAAAGATTCCAGCAAACATTGATGGTGGCCTATTAGCGAAAGGACATCCAGTTGGAGCGACTGGAGCCTCACAGATCAGAACCATAGTGCAACAACTCAGAGGTGAGGCTGGAGAAACTCAGGTTTCGGGAGCAGAGGTAGGACTTGCCCATAATTTAGGGGGCATAGGCATGTACTGCAGCGTGACCATACTCAAAGTCTGATATGGTGACGAACCATGCGTCTAGAAAAATTCGGAAAAGTCAACTTCGTCAAGGAAGCAAAAATCCACGATTTCATAAGGTTTCTGGAAAACGGCAAGATTGCTGCGACAAGATGTAAGAAGTGTAAAAAGTTGCATTTTCCGCCTAGGGCAGACTGTGAGAGTTGCATGTCTGATGAGATGGAGTGGGTTACGTTAAGGGACAAGTGCAAGCTCATTACCTATACTAGTGTGCATTTTGCTCCCCCACGCTTCAGATACGACTGCCCTTATCTCCTCGCCTTGGCGCAGTTTGAAGAAGGACTAAGAGTGTTTGCTCCATTAAGTAAGGAGATAAAGGAAGAAGAGATTAAGATTGGTATGGACTTGAAACTCACAGTAACTAAACTCATTGGAGACAAAATCATCTATGAATTTGAGAAACGCTGAGCCTTTTTTGGCTTCTACTTTATGAGAAGCGCATTCTATGATCAAAAATTGTCTTGATCTATACTGGAAGTATCTGCAAGTCGTGTTGTTGGACCAATAAGGATGATTCCGCAAAATTAAAGCTGTAAAATGCAGCTCTTATTACATCATTGGATTCTAGCTTTACCATTCTTCTTCACTAAAGTACACTCAACTTATAACAACTTTCTAAAACTATCATTATTAATCTAAATAGTCTTAAAGTTACAGATAAGGTTATTTTCATTGAAACGAGAGAAGGGGTTGTTATGGTTTATGGGTCTGTTTTTCCGAAGTTTCTGGCTACCACGTATATGTCCCGCATGTCTATTTTTCCGTCTGGTACACCTGGTATGATTCCGGTTATGTCTGCGTTTGGGGTGTGGGGGCATGAGGCGCATGGCGTTTTGTGCCAGTACTGGCAGTGTCTAGGATCGTTGGGATCTAACGTTGTATTAAAGTTTAAGGAAATATCTTCTATCTAAATCATACTTATCAGCATAAGAAGATATGAATTACATATCCCCAAAACACTACAGAAAACCGAAAAACCTTATGTCACCAACCATTCCATCTCACATAGGAATCATAATCTAAACGGTGTCCCGTTCATGGTTGAGAAGTTGAACTTTTCAAGCGTCGTCTGGAGGGAAGAAGACCTATACGTGGCTTGGTGTCCAGACCTCGACATCGCCAGCCAAGGAAAAACAATCGAAGAATCCCTAGCCAACCTAAAAGAAGCCATCGAACTCTACCTCGAAGACGAAGAAGCCACAACATAAAAAAATAACATCCCACCAATAATCAGACAGACTATGCTACATGCAGTAGTAGTAATGTATTTAAGTGTATTTTTCTACTTTTCTCTTGGTGGAAAAATTGACCATAACCATAAAAATCGAAGATGCAAAAAAGGAAAAACTAGACAAGTTCCTCGCCTTCCTCCTGCTTCAAGAAGGCGTGAAAATAACCCTCCAAGAAGCAATCGGTCTAATGGTAGACTATGCCCTCGAAAACGAAGAAGACATCATCAAAAGACTCAAAGAGCTACCACCCCTAGAAGAAGACCCAGCATGGAAAAACCTCGAAAACCCAAAGCACTGGGGAATAAAAGACTCCTCAAAGAGAATAGACGAACACCTCTACGGGAGATAAAACCCACATGGCAGTTTTCGTCGACACTGGCGTCTTCGTCGCCCTAAGAAACGCCGACGACGAACTCCACACCAGAAGCAAAGAACTAATGAAACGAGCACTAAAAGGCGAATTCGGCAGAATCCACACCTCAGACTACGTCATAGACGAGGCAGTAACCACTGCCCTCGTAAGAACAAGAAGACACGACCTAGCTGTAGACTTGGGTAAATACGTCATTGAATCTCCGAGAATCACAAAATTGTGGACAACAAAAGACACATTCGACACAGCATGGGAAAAATTCCAGACCTTCAAAGACCAACCCCTAAGCTTCACAGACTGCGTATCACTAGCCCACATGGAGAAAAACCGCATCAAACAGATCATAAGCTTCGACTCAGACTTCAATAGACTAACTGAAAGAATCTACTAGCACCTCACTCTCCCACCAACAATCTTGAAAAATAGATTTTCAACTGCTATCAAAGAGGTGAAACCCAACAGAGCCTCTGATGGCGTCTATTTCAAAATCAGAAAACTGAAACAAAAATTTCCCTCACAATTGATAGAAAAACAAAATCTTTTCTGCATTTTTCAAAACAGAGAGAAGAAGATGAAGAAGAAGAAAAAATAATTTTATCCCTCTTCCCCCTCCATAGAGAGGTTCACACACGCACACACAAAACATATAAACAACGCCACTTCTGTTCAATAAGCAAAATCAAAACATAAGGAAAACACAAGAAAATGCCTAAATGGGGATACTCCACAACCATACTCGACCCAACAAAAACCGCAAAAACAAGCGGACGAGAACTCAGAGTATCCCCCAAACACGCAACAGAAATATGCAAAACAATAAAAGGAATGAAACTCCAACAAGCAAAAACATACCTCCAGCAGGTCATCCAAAAGAAAACACCCGTCCCCATCCGCAAACACAAAACAAAACTCCCCCACAGACGAGGCTTAGAGCAGAAAGCATACGCAGGCAGATACCCAACAAAAGCAGCTGAGCACATCCTGCGAGTACTCGAAGGCGCAGAAGCAAACGCAGAATACAAAGGCTTAGACACAGAAAACCTCAAAATAACCCACACAAGCGCCTACCCAGGCATGAAAGTAAAAAGATACAAGCCCAGAGCCTTCGGAAGAATGAGCCCAGACTTCGAAACCCTCTGCCACATAGAAATAATCCTAGAACAAACAGAGGCAACATAAGATGTCAGCCGTCCGCCACTTCATAGACGAATCCGTCAAAAAAGCCGAGATAAACGATTACCTCAAAAACGAATTCGAAAACGCAGGATACGGCGGCGTAGACATAACAAAAACACCACTAGGTACACACATAGTAATCTACGCCATGCGCCCAGGACTAGTCATCGGAAGGGGCGGAGAAACCATCAAGAACCTCGCAAAAACCCTCGAAGAAAAATTCCAACTACCCAACCCACAAATCTCCGTAGCCGAAATAGAAATCCCAGAACTCAACGCCGAAGTTATAGCATCTCGAATCGCTTCAGCCCTAAAACGAGGCGTGCACTTCAGAAGAGCCGGCTTCTGGGCACTAAACCAGGTCATGGAAGCAGGCGCATTAGGCGCAGAAATCAGAATAAGCGGAAAACTGAGGACGGACAGGGCTCGATGCGAAAAGTTTCGAAACGGATACCTACCCAAAAGCGGAGAACCACCCATACAATACATGCGACAAGCAGTATTACACGTCCAGCTGAAACCCGGCATTTTGGGAGTAAAAGTGCGAATAATGCCCCCAGAAGCAAAATTCCCTGATCGAATAGAAATAATAAAAGAACCCAAGGAAGAACCCACTGAAGAACCCATCGAAGCTGAAACAACTGAACCAACCGAAACAACCGAAACGGAGACCGAAAAATAAATGCCGATTCTAAGACGCAAAGACATACGAGCAATGTCCTCCGACGAACGCAGAAAAAAGCTTGACGAGTTGAGAACCGAACTCACGAGACTAAAAACCATGATTAAAGCTGGAGGATCAATTGACAACCCCGCCAGAGTGCGAGAACTACGCAAAACAATTGCCCGCATCCTCACAATCGAGAACGAAAAGAAAACTCCTGTGGAGAAGGAGAAACAATGAAGATAACACCAGACCTTCTTCAACAAGAGTTCGTTGGAATTAACGCCAAAGTTATGAAAAGTTCGAATCCAAGTCAAAAAGGCATCTCAGGTAAGATAGTTAAAGAAACAAGAAAAACGCTCGTGATACTCCACCAAAACACCAAGAAGACAGTGATCAAAGACATCACTGTTTTTCATTTCACAATGCCCGATGGAACGGTGGTAGAAATAGACGGAAAGACCATCGTTGGACGTCCAGAAAACCGACTTAAAAAACGAATCAGAAGGCGATGGTAATGGCAACCTCTTCTGTAAAGAAGCCCAAAAAAACTTGTGATGATCAAAACTGTCCCTTTCACGGCAAGCTCTCAACAAGAGGACGGGTCCTTGACGGAGTTGTCATCAGCACAAAAATGGATAAAACAGCCGTGGTGCGACGAGACTATCTCCATTATGTACCAAAATTAAAACGTTATGAACGAAGGCGTAGTCACATATCAGCCCATAACCCTCCCTGCATAAACGTCAAAGAGGGCAATCAAGTGAGAATCGCTGAATGCCGACCCATAAGCAAAACCGTGTCCTTTGTCGTAGTAGAGGTTGTGGAAGGGAAGTAAATGGCGGCAAAAGCCAAGGGTCGTGCTTTGATAGCCAAAGGGATGATCGGTCAAAAACCAAAAATGTCAAGGGGTTTGCCTGTAGGGTCTGTTATCAGATGCTCAGATAACACGGGGGCTAGGGAACTGAGGGTTATTCAAGTGATGGGATACAAAGGAAGATTGAGACGTCTTCCCGCCGCCGCTATCGGAGACATGATTGTTGTTTCTGTGAGTAGAAAAGGGACACCTGATATGAGAAATAAAATCTTTCGGGCGGTTGTGGTTCGACAGAGAAAACCCTATCGTCGTAATGACGGTGTTTGGGTTCAATTTGAGGACAACGCCGCCGTCATAATGACCCCAGAAGGAGAAATGAAAGGTTCAGAAATTAGGGGACCAGTTGCGAAGGAAGCGGCTGAGCGTTGGCCAAGAATAGCCAGTGCAGCCAGCATCATCGTGTAGGTAGTGAAGATGATGAAAACAACTAGCCCCCGAAAACAGCGAAAATCTCTTTATCAAGCTCCCTTACATAAACGCCACAAGAGATTTTCTGCGCCTCTCGCACGTGAGTTAAAAACTTCTCACAACACAAACTCACTTCCCGTAAGAAGGGGCGACACAGTTCGAATTATGAGGGGAGACCGTAGGGGATTGGAAGGGAAAATCACTCGAGTTGACAGAAAAAACTATAAGATTTTAGTTGAAGGCGTAACTCGCGAGAAGGTCGATGGAACCACAATACCTGTTCCGATTCATCCCTCAAAAGTCATGATTGTTAACCTTAACCTCGACGATAAATGGCGCAGAGAAGTATTGAAAAGAAAGGGAATAAGCGAGAAAGAGAAGATTACAGAAGAGAAAATTGTGGAAGAAACCAAGCCACAAAAGCAGAGAAAAAAGAAAAGGCAACAGAAAGTAGAAAAAAGTGGCAAAACTGGAGGAGCCTGAGTTGGGGAAAAAAGGTGGAAAAAAGCATCTAAAACGAAAACCAGCGCCAAAATCTTGGCACATTCACAAGAAGGAATTTGTCTGGGCTCCCAAGCCTGTGCCTGGTCCTCATCCAATCTCAAGTTGCATACCTCTTACACTTATTGTCCGTGATATACTGGGCTTCGCAAAAACGCGAAAAGAAGCGAAAATCGTGATTTCTCAAGGAAAACTAAAGGTGGATGGAAAGATTCAACGAGAAGAGCGTTTTCCTGCGGGTTTGATGGATGTTGTATCCATCCCCGAAATCAAGGGAACGTATCGGGTTCTGCCTTCTAGAACGGGTTTGAAACTTCATCCAATAGAGGCGAGTGAGGCAGATTTCAAACTATGCAGAATCGAAAACAAAACCATTGTTAAAGGCGGTCATGCGCAACTTAATCTCCATGATGGAACAAACCTGCTCCTTCGAGTCAAAGAATCCCAAAGTGTTGAGAAGAGCGCTTATGAAACGTTAGGCACACTAAAAATCAGCATCCCTGATCGAGAGGTTCTTGAGTATATAAAATTGGCTGAAGGAGTATACGCCTTAATCATTAGTGGAAAGAACGCTGGTCGGCACGGTAAAATAGTTGGTATCGAAGAAAGGCCAGAGCAGAAGCGCAGAGATTTAATAATTACCATCGAAGACAAAGGCGGAGCTCAGTTTCAAACAACCCTTGATTACACGTTTGTTGTAGGCAGCACTAAACCAGAAATATCCTTGCCTGAGGTTGAGTGAACTTGTCAACACAAAAGAATCCTATGCTCCGAACCAAGATTGATAAGGTCGTGGTCAACATCTCAGTTGGGAAATCAGGGGAACCTCTAGAAAAAGCGTCGAAAATTCTGAAACAACTTACGGGTCAGAACCCCTGTAAAAGAAAAGCCAAGAAAACCATACGAGATTTTGGCATCAGGAAAGGAGAACCCATGGCTTGTCTTGTAACCCTTAGAAAAGAAAGGGCAAAGGCGTTCCTCGAGAAAGCTCTTCAGGCAGTTGATAATAAGATTTCGAAGAGCTGCTTTGACCGCTTGGGCAACTTTTCTTTCGGCATTAAGGAACACATTGAAATTCCCGGAACTAAATACGTGCCTGAACTCGGAATTCACGGTATGGATGTTACAGTTTCCTTATGCAGACCTGGATACTGCATTAAGCATCGACACCGCGCCAAATCAAAGATTGGGGCGTCTCACTTAGTGAGACCCGAAGAAGCAATGCCCTTTATCAAAGAAGAGTTCGGAGTTGAAATTGTAGAGTAAAGGTGACTTTCATGGGAAAGCAGAAGCCTAAAAAAGAAAGAAAATACGGGAAGGGCAGTCGACCCTGCAAAAAATGCGGGTCCTACGGACCAGTCATTCGTCGGTATGACTTGTATCTGTGTCGCCAGTGTTTCAGAGAACTCGCTAAAAGTTTGGGCTTTAAAAAATATGAGTGAGGGTGCAAATCGTTTGACTATGATGGATACTCTCGCAAACGGGTTGACAACAATCATGAACAATGAATTACGAAATAAACGTGAATGCGTGATTAGCCCAGTGTCCAAGCTTTTGGGTAAGGTCTTGCGAGTTATGCAGCTTAATGGGTACATCGGTGAATTCGAATTTGTTGATGATGGGCGTTCTGGAAAATTTAAGATACAGCTTCTCGGGCGTGTGAATAAGTGTGGAGCCGTAAAGCCTCGTTTTCCAGCGAGTTCAAAGAAGTTTGAGGTTTGGGAAAAGCGTTTTCTCCCTTCTAGAGACATCGGTATCCTTGTAATTTCGACACCCCAAGGAGTGTTGTCGCACAGGGAGGCTGAAAAGAAAAACATTGGCGGACGGCTTCTTGCGTTTGTTTATTAGAAGGAAAAGAGTAAATGCGTGCTATAGAATCCGTTAGATTCATCGAAATTCCGGAAGGTGTGGAGGTTAAAGCAGAGGGGAGACTGGTCACGGTAAAGGGTGAAAAAGGAACATTAACTCGAGATTTTTCCCATGCACCAGTATCTATTCGATCAGAGGATAGGAAGGTTGTCATCCAAACAAGTTGGCCTCGTAAAAGGGAGACTGCTTTAGTAGGAACAATTTTTTCTCACATTCAAAACATGATAACAGGAGTGACAAAGGGATTTACCTACAAACTCAAGATTGTCTTTTCCCACTTTCCAATATCCGTTAAGGTTCATGAGAAAAAAGTTACGATAGAAAACTTCACTGGGGAAAGAAGCCCTCGTGTAGCCGATATAGTGGGCGACGCCAAAGTTATTGTAAATGGAGAAGACATAATCGTCAAAGGACTAGACATAGAGGGCGTCAGTCAAACAGCTGCAAACATCGAAAGAGCGACTAAGGTTAAAAGAAAAGATCCTCGGGTGTTTCTCGATGGCATCTACGTCTACGAAAAGCGTGAGGGAACAGAGAAATGAAGAAACAAAAAGAGCACATAATCAAGGAACGGCAACGAATCAAAAATAAAAAACCTAAATTCAGGCGGCAAGAAAGTTGGAGGTACAATCGTGTTAAAGAAAACTGGAGAAAAGCCCGTGGCATAGATAGCAAAATGCGAATGAAAGTGAAGGGCTGGCCTCGAACTCCAAACATTGGCTACCGTGGTCCTAAAAACGCAAGACATCTTCACCCATCAGGATTCGTAGAGGTCCTAGTTCATAACACAGATGACCTTGAGAAAGTCGATCCCAAGACTCAAGCCATCAAAATTGCCCATACTGTTGGGGCAAAGAAACGGGTCGAGATATCCGCTAGAGCAGAAGAGAGGGGGCTTCGTATTCTCAACCCAATGAGAAAAGAGGAAGTGGCGGAGGAAGAAGTAGAAGAGGAAAAAGAAGTAGAAGAGAAGGAGGAAATCGCCAAAAAGGAAGAGGGAGAAGAGGGAAATTGAGCCTATCAAGTCAACGTCGCCTAGCCGCCGAGATTCTGAAAGTCGGTGAAGGCCGAGTCTGGATGGACCCAAATCGAGTAGAAGAAGTTGAAATTGCCATCACTCGGGAGGAAATAAGAAAGTTAATTCACGAAGGCGCCATACAATCTCTCCCTAAAGGGGGAGTAAGTCGTGCCCGGGCACGTGCACTGCACGAAAAGAGAAAAAAGGGGTTAAGAAGAGGACCGGGTCGAAAGAGTGGTTCCTCTGGAGCGATCATCTCCAAAAAGCATGTGTGGATGAACAAAATTCGAACTCTAAGAGGAAAGTTACGGGAGTTGAAGGAGAAGAGGGTGATCACAGAGAGTGCCTATCGTCAACTCTATAGTGTGGCTGGCAGTGGAGCTTTTAAGTCCGCTGCCGAATTAGAGCGTTACATCAAAACTCGTGGTCTATGGAGGAAAAGATAATGGCAAAAGGGCCAAGATACAGTGTTCCATTCCGAAGGCGAAGAGAAGGGAAAACAGACTACCAGTTAAGAAGAGCTTTAGTTTCATCCGGACTATCCCGCCTAGTAACTCGAGGCACCTTAAAACACATGATCGTCCAAATCGTTAAGGCCAAGGCGATAGGCGATGAAGTCGTAGCCTCAGCTCACTCGCAGGAACTAGCAAAAACTTTTGGTTGGAGAGGCTATTGCGGAAATGTTCCCGCGGCATATTTGACTGGACTTTTATGCGGACTCAGAGCGGTTGCGAGTGGTGTAAAAAAGGCGATCTTGGATATGGGTTTGCAATCGCCTACCCGAAGTTCACGAAGTTTTGCGGCGTTAAAGGGGGCTCTTGATGCAGGAGTTTCCGTTGCCCTTAACAAAGAGATACTTCCGGATGAGAAGAGAATACAAGGGCAACACATCGTTAATTACGCCAAGACATTGGGCTCTAATCCAGAAGCATATCAATATAGATTTTCTAAATATCTGTCAAAAGGACTAAGCCCCGAACAACTCGCAGAACACTTTGCTTCAACTAAGGAAAAAATTGTCACTTCATTTAAGGCCGAGGTGAAGAAACCATGAGTCGCCGCCGTGCACGCCCGCGCATGAGTATGAGAGAGGAAAAGGTTGAGGAGTGGATTCCACACACCAAACTCGGAAGGATGATCTCTGAAGGCAACATCTCCTCCATAGAGGAGATTTTTGCTGAGGGGTTCAAGATTCGTGAGCCAGAAATTGTGGATGCTTTACTTCCAGAGTTGCAGGAAGAGGTGATCAACATAAATCTGGTGCAGAAACAGACAGATGCGGGCGAGAAATCTAGGTTCAAGGCTATCGTGGTTGTTGGAAACAGAGACGGATACCTGGGGTTAGGTTCTGGAAAGGCAAGTCAAGTTCGTACGGCTATTCAAAAGGGTGCTGCTGACGCACGTCTAAATATTACCTTGGTTCGTCGGGGTTGTGGGAGTTGGGAGTGCGGTTGCGACAAGCCTCATTCTTTGCCTTTTCAGGTTCGAGGCAAGTGTGGTGGCGTAAAGGTTGTGCTTATTCCTAGTCCTCGTGGCTTGGGTGTTGTTGCGAGTGAAGAGGCAAAGATTATTCTTGATTTGGCTGGAGTGAAGGACTGCTGGATGAGGAGTTATGGTTCTACGAGGACCATTCCTTCCTTTGTTTGTGCTGTTTTTGATGCGCTTCGGAAAACTTACAGGTTTGTTACGCCTAAAGATTGGGTGGGCTGAATGAGTGAGAAGCGCAAGTGTTTGGCTGTGATTCGGGTTCGTGGGGTGAGCAACGTTTTTCGTGAAGTCAAGGAGACACTTAAGATGCTTCATTTGTCCAGAAACTGCCACGCCACGTTGGTGGATGATCGCTCATCTTATGTTGGTATGTTGCGTAAGGCGCAGAGTTATGTGACTTGGGGAGAGGTTTCCTTGGAAAATGTGGTTCTTCTCCTCAAAAAGAGGGGCAGAGTGGTCGGTAACAGAAAGTTGACTGACGAATATGTTAAGAAGGTTGGTTATGAGTCGCTGGAGGATTTGGCTAATGCCATACACGCTGGGAAGGTTGAGTTTGTTGGACTTCCGAGTGTGAAGCCTGTGATTCGGTTGCATCCTCCTAAGAAAGGATATAGAGGTAAAGTGAAGAAGAGTTTTGTTGCTGGTGGAGTTACGGGTTATAGGGGAGAGGCGATTAACGATTTGATAGAGAGAATGGTTTGAGATGAACCTTAGTCTTTTAGGTGTTTGCCTCTTTTGTGCGATATGTTTTATAGTTACTTTTTATGAACTCTCCTAATCATTGGAGGGACCTCGAGTGAGCGAGCCTTGGTGGAGAAGAAAACGGGGAAAGCGTTCGTATCCGTGGTTTAGCATCTTTGACGAGTTGGATAAGTTGGATGAAGTGTTTGATGAGATGATGCGTCAGGCTTTTGAACCCTTTTCCAAGGGGTCGAAGGAGTACAAACCTTATGTTTATGGTTTTTCCGTGTCTATTGGACCTGATGGGAAGCCTGTGATTCGGGAGTTTGGTAATGTTCAAAGAGATCGTTTTGGACCTAAGGTTAGGGAGGACAGAGAGCCCTTAGTGGATGTTTTGGAAGAGGATGAGGATGTGGTTGTGGTTGCTGAGCTTCCTGGTGTTGAAAAGGAGGATATTAGGTTGCATGCGGGTGAGGATCATCTTACGATTTCGGTGGATACCTCTGATCGGAAGTATTATAAGGAGTTGGTTTTGCCGGTGGGTGTTGATCCAGGGTCTGCTCGGGCTGTGTATAAGAACGGAGTTCTTGAGGTTCGATTGAAAAAGTCTCTAGAGAAAGCCTTCAAGGGTGAAAGGATTTCTGTTGAATAGTTTGTCTGTATGTGAGGTTGAAAATGGTGCCCCACAAGCTTCGTAAGGTTCGGAAGATGCGTGGTTCCAGAACTCATGGTTATGGTGTGGTTGGTCAGCATCGTAAGACTGGAACTAAGGGTCATAGGAAGGTTGGTCGCCACAAGGGTGGGTGGACCTACACCGTGAAGTATGAGCCCGACTATTTTGGAAAGAGAGGTTTCACTCCTAGAGGTGTGAAGCAGGAAGTCAGCGCCATCAACGTGGGCGAACTGGAGGAGTTGATTAGCAAGCTGTCGAGGGAGCAGAGGTTGGAGAAGAAGGGTGGGAGGGTGATTGTTGATTTAGGTGGGTTGGGTTATGATAAGTTGTTGGGGATGGGTAGAATAACTCAGCCTGTTTTGGTGAAGGTGGATTCCTGCTCTGAGACTGCGGTTAAGAAGGTTGAGGAGGCGGGTGGGCAGGTTCTTAGAGAGACTGAAGGGAAAGAAACTTAAGAAGTGGCTGCTGTCACGTTTTAGGTTTTATGGGTCTTTTTTTCCGAAGTTTCTCGCTACCACGTAGATGTCGCGCATGTCGACTTTTCCGTCGTTGTTTGTGTCTGCGTTTGGGTTCCATCTCGGATGGCCTGGGTAGGAGCCGAAGGCTCCAGCAACTAGATAAACGTCTCTCATGTCGCATTTGCCGTCTGGAACGCCTTCCGGACCTGTTAGGTCTCCCACCATGGCTACTATTATCCAGCCATCTACGAATGTGTTGTCTGTCGTGTCTGTTTCGCCTGGGAGTTGGGTGGCTTCGGCTGTTACGGTGTAGTTGCCCTTAGCAAAGCCAGAAGTGTTCCAAGCAAAGGTTAACACTACGGAGTTAAGACTTGTTACTGTGCCAGACTGTTCAATTATATTATGGCTGTCTATGCTCTCAATGTAAAGCGTCACGTTGAAGATTTCTGTCAAGTCGCCTTGATTTTGAACGGTTATATTGATGGACATTGAGTGTCCTTGTCCTATAACGGTTTTGGATGAGTTGACGTTGGTTATAGCTATGTCGTGTATGTAAACAGGAACTTCTCTCCATGTTGTGTCGTTTAGCCCTTCGCTGTCTATGACTGTTAACGTAACATTGTAGGTTCCCGATGATGAGTAGACATGGGATATAATTGGATCGACTACTGAAGTGATATTAGTGTCTCCGAAGTTCCAAGTATAGTATGCGATAGTTCCACCGTTGGGAGTTGAAAGCGTAGCATTAAAAGTAACTAAGATGTTTGGCGCCGGAAGTTCAGGCGAATACGTGAAGTAGGCTACGGGAGGCTTCACAATTTTTACGGAACCATCCAAGTAGGTGTTGTCTGCCGTGTCGGTTTCGTCTGGGACTGGGTGAGCGTAGGCGCTTATATTGTAGATGCCCGGTGGTACGCCTCTTGTGTTCCACGTGAAGGTAACGGTTGTAGAGTTTCCAGCTATGAGGGTGACATTTTGTGTTCCAATGATGATTTCGTCACCAATGATTGCTGGACTTAGATCTGCATACGCACTAATGTTGAAGACTTCCGTATAGGTGCCCTGATTTTCAACAGTCGCGTTGATGGACACGTTGTAGCCTTGTTCTACTAGAGTTTTAGAAACGGTCACCTCTGTCACTGCTATGTCAGGTCGTGGCATAATTTTCACGATGCCGTCTATGTAGGTATTGTCTGTTGTATCTGTTTCATATGGGACTACGGTGGCTTGGGCGGAAATGGTGTAGTTGCCTGGCGTCACGTCTGTAGTATTCCAGTTTAGGATAAGGGTTGTCTGGGTGTTCGAAGGAAGATTGGTTACGGTGGTGGTTTGAATGGGCGTGTCATCGTAATACGCAGTGACGTTAAAGGTTTCAGCGGTGGTTCCGTTGTTCAGAACGACGACTGTGATGTTGATGATTTGCCCGACGTAAGCCTCTGTAGAGCAGGGTTTAACATCAACTACAGCCACATCAGGGACTGATACTGTGAAGTAAACCTTGTTTGAAGAGCCTGTATTATCAGATGTGTCGTTTGCGTAAACTATTATGTTGTGTGAGCCATTGGGTAGATCGGTCAAAGTTGTGTTTCCAGAAATCGTTACGTTCTCTTGACCATCCAGACCATAACTTATCCAAGGAGTAGATGTTCGTTCGACAACGGTGAAAGTCAAGGGAAAAGAGTTCACGGTATACGTCAAGTTTTTCGGCGAGTAAATGAATATCACTGGTGGCACTTTATCTTCCAAGTCGATATAAAAATCTGTGGTCTGATTGTCAACTGCGATCCCTTTTTCGAAGACCGATACTTGGGCAGTGGCATTCGGTCCCACAAAAGCCCATTTCGGTATATAAATATCCATTATGTACCACACAAAAGCATCAGGAGGTATCACAGTGCTAAGACTGACATAGCCGATGGGAACGTTAAACGTATCCATGGCGGTTAGATCAATTGACACGTTTTTTGGGTAAATGGTAAGGTTTCTTATGGTTACGTTGAAGTAGGCGGTAGTTCCTACTGGAAAATAATATTGAGGATTACCTACTCTATCGCATGAGTAGAAATCAACGATCTCTAAGGTGGCGCTCTCGCTTCCTCTGATAAAAGAAGTGAATCTTACGGATAATATTAAAGATATCAAAGTAAAAATAATTAAGCGATGTCCCCTCTTCATTTACACCATCACTCTAGGTATTCTACGTTAGGGAACCTTTCTATATTTGACTTTTTGGTGTTCTGTTTAATAGCTTGCTAAAATGTGTTCTCGATTGTAAGAGAGGAAGGGATGCGATTGGGTTTTGGGTGGTTATGGGTCTGTTTTTCCGAAGTTTCTGGCTACCAAGTATACGTCTCTCATGTCGACTTTTTCGTCTGGGAACCCTTCGGGACCGGTTATGTCTGCGTTTGGGTTCCAGAGTGGATGGGTTGGGTGGGAGCCGAAGGCTCTGGCAACCACGTAGACGTCTCTCATGTCGCATTTTCCGTCTGGATGCCCATCTGGACCCGTTAGGTCACCTACCATAGCGACTATAACCCAGCCGTCTGTATGGGTGTTGTCTGTTGTGTCTGTTTCGCCTGGGAGTTGGGTGGCTTCGGCTGTTATGGTGTAGTTGCCCTTAGCAAAACCAGTAGTGTTCCATGAGAAGGGGATAGTCTTGGAGTCTCCGCTGGCTAGAGTAACTTGTGTTGTGTTGATGGGAGTTGTGTTAGCATAAGCAGTAACGTTGAAGGTTTCGGTGTAGGCGCCTTGATTTTGAACAGTCACGTTGATGGATACGGTGTAGTTTTGTCCAACCACGGTCTTGGAAGGTGTAACGTTGATGATGGCTACATCGTGCCCAGCCACAATCATGAAGGTGCCGTTTGAGATGTCTTTGCCTATGTTGACGCCGTCGGCGGCTATGACCTTAACGAGATAGGTGCTTCTTGGCGGTAGGTCGCTGGTATTCCATGTACAATTGGTTTCAGTTAGATCCCATGCTAGCGGTATCCATGTCTTCCCTGCGTCCGAACTGTATCCTACATAATAAGTTAGTTGGTCTCCGTCTAAGTCGGAGGCTTCCCATGTTACTGTGTAGTTAATACCGACTGTTAAAACCTCTCCTCCATTTGGATATGTAACTCTTACAGTGGGCGCATTGGCACTAAGAGCTCTGCTAGCCACGACATGACCCGTGACGTTTCGAATTTCAACAATACTGGTCATATTAAGGTATGGTACGTTGAACATGAAAGGAACAACATCGGTCTCCTTCTCTATAAGCGTCCCATTCACATCAAGAAAGTATGTAAAGCTGGCGTTGAAGCCCATTTGGCTGAGTACTTGCTGTTGGCTGTCCAATAAAACTATGGAGTAGTTTCCAGTGGTTCCTGGGACAAGATCTGGGGTACCTTTAGGCAGACGATACCATGTGGGATCAATTTGGACTGTACCATTTTTGAATATTTCGCCCCCAAGTAGAATAACTTCTGGGTCTGGACCTATATTGAATTGATCAAAAAGATTCCCACGCCATACCGGGGGCTGATCGATATCATCAGTATCAAAGCGACCTTTATCTATCCACCACTCCATTCCGGGTAGACCACCTGCCATGAACGTAGGCATCCATCTTTCATAATCGCGTCTAGCAACCCAGTAACGTTGAGAAAGAAAGTTGGCAGGGCCAAGGTCGTGAGGATGCCATAAATAATACGTGTGCCCAATTTCGTGAGCCACCAGACATTCAATGCCTGCAGCACCCCATGGAATCCCATTTTGTACATATATAACTTGACGTAATTCAGGACTCCTTAGCATTCCAATGGCTATCCCTGGAGTGGGGACGAACTGAAATAGGTCTTGAACTACAACCACAACCCTATCATAGGGCTCTCCTTCTATCTCGCCGATTAAACTGGCGGCTGTCCATATGATGCGCGCATAACGATAAAGCCAATCTTCGTTCAATTCAGGTTCAAGTACACAATTATGAATTCGCCTAGCCTCTACCCATTCAAGCTCGTCATCTGCGATCGGATATGTACCCAGCAAAAAATCCGCTGAGTCGCCTAAGTCAAGATGGAAGTCACCTTCGCCTAATCTAGAAAAGTACACACCTAAAACAAGTATTCTCAACCCTCTTGACTCCACAAATTTCCTTCCCGTCACAGCTTCATTATTCCACTCATTTGTTTCCCATATGGAATTCTCTGGATCTACTATCGCCCTGATATTATCGTCGAAACCGATGTCAGTCCAATAAAGCCATGGCGGAGTATCTGCCGGAATCCAGGCAATTGGAAAAGCTGGAAACGCTGGACCACCTGGAACATAAACTTCGTTCAATCCAGGGTCAATAGGCACGCCTCCCATTCCTGGGCCATTCTCTGTATAAACGCTTCTACCGAAATCGTAAAGAACGTCAATTTGGACATGCACCGTCCACGGAAATGTGCTGAATATTCTAATCCAAACTGCTGTCTTCTTGTCTTTTATTAGAGCTTCTGCCTCTCCATCCGGCTCTTTATCCTCCCAAATAACTTGAAAGGGAACGACTCCACAAACAATAAGGTCATTCTGCAATCTGACTTCAAAGGGAATGTAAACCGTTTCCCATTTTGGCGGTCCGGTATGAGACAAAAGGATTGTGTTGGAACATACAACTTCGTTGAACGGTCCTAAAATTTCGAGATCACATGGACTTACTTGCCCAACACAAACGAATTTTACCTGGGCAAGTGTTCCATTGCCACTAAACATCGGCGGATCTCCCAATAGACTGTTGCCAAATTTCACCTCATGAACGTCAGCATAATGACACACCAAAAGCCCCACTGAAGGCATCCCCGCAAAAACATGGTCAGAAGGCAGAAAAACCTCCACATAATTCACAGTTAATGCATTATACCATACCGTAACCTGCCAAGCGTAAAGGTTCACGACATGGGTAATCGTAACGTTAACGATGAATTCCTCGCCCACATTTGGCACCTTTGTCAAAATAAGAGAAATCACAGTAGGTGAAGAAGTCTGGATGCTAGTTGAGCCGGTAGCTCCGATATCCATAGCTTCACCTAGTTTTATTTGCTGAGTCTTAAAGGTCAACACTAGAACGCTCATTAGAAGTAGCATTACCATTGTTCCTGGAACTGCTTTCTTTTCCATTTTTCTCCATTTCCTCCTTTTCTCCAATATTGTTATGCTTCATCGTCTAAACGAGAAGAAACTCGACAAAACTGAGTACTAATAATTGACACACTGAATATTTAACACTTATGAAGCATTTTTCCATCGCCACAAAATCTCCCACAAGAACCATGAATAAGACCCATCAAACCAAAAACAAACCTAATCACTCAAAACACCACCCCTAAGTTGCCGAGACCACGCAGCCATGAACACCCTAAATATCACTCAACCCAATACAAGAAAGAAACATCCCCTTAACACCGACAAGCCATATATTATATAGAATAATAGAAAGAAGATCAAGACGATCCATGTATGGCATAAAGTATTTATGTAATACTTCTCATTAAAAGTATGGTGAAAGCTATGAACTACACCGTAACATGCAAGGGAACAGTCACCATACCAGCCGAGGTCAGGCGAAGATACCGAATCAAAGAAGGCACAAAAATAGAATTTATCGAGACCGAACAAGGCATACTCCTCATCCCCGTGCCCCCGCTAGACCAACTCTTCGGCATAGACGCCGAACACAGCAACCTCCTCCTCCAAATGGTACGCAACCTCAGAAAAGAACGCCAAGAAGAAATCAACCATGAAGACACCGAACTCTAAAACACTCATCGACACCGGCATCCTTCACCTATACTTCGCCGGAGACACAAAGGTCAAGAGATACTTCAACGAAATAATAGCCGAAAAAAGCGAAGGACTAATCACCGAAACCATTCTCACCGAATTCTACTATAAAACATGCATCTCACTCGGCAAAGCAGTAGCAGACACCCGATACTTCCAACTGAGACGCCAAAAAAACCTCACAATCACAACACAAAACGAGAGAATCACACACCTAATGGGACAACTAAAATGTAAGCACAGGGGCAAACTCTCACTCGTCGACTGCTCCGCCGCCGCAACCGCAAAAATCCACAAAGCCAAACTCATCACCACCGACCACGCTCTAGCCGAGGTTGCAAAATCCGAAAAAATTCTAACTGAAATCTACGAATTACCATAACAAAACCATTAAACAAAAAGGGCAACAGAGCCAAAACCTCTCAAGGATGCCAGATCGAACACGTTTTTTATTGAAAGAAAAACTTCTTCAAAGAATGAACTCTTCTCCCCTCAAACCTAACAGCCTTATCTTACATGCAACAATTATTTTTCACCCCAAAGAGACAACTCCAAACCAGAACGACACAGAGCCCCTCCTAGACCTAGGTATACCCGTCTCTGCCTCTCCCCCTCTATACTAGACCTAGACAGACACAGACACACAAAAACAAACAAGCTACAGTTTAGGCTTCACAGGCTCCCTCATATCATCCAACAAACCAGCCTTCTTCAAAGCCTCAACAACCACCTCATCATCATCACCCTTCCTAATATTCACCTTCACATCCAAAGGCTCAACATGACCAACATTCACACGCCTACGCCTAACACCACTCACCTTCACAGGACCAGTCACCAAAACAAAATTCTTATCAATAATATCCACAACCACACACTTTCCACCAGCCTCACGACCAGCCAACTTCACACAAACCCGACCAACCTCAACCGCAGGCATCCCGTCATCAAACCTCCATCAACAACAATTCCCACTTTTAATAAAATCCCCAACTATTAAACCATTCGTTACCTTCACTTACCAAAAAACCAACGATCAAGAACCAAACAAACCGCACCAAAAACCTCATTCACATCCAACAAATCAGTATCTAAGATCAAATGGAAGGGACTGAAATCTTCGCCCAGAACAAAACCATACAAACCCCTATAGATTCTTCTGGTCAAACTATCCTTCTCTCTCAAAACCCTAAAAGCCTCCTCAACACTGATACGGTCCCGCTTGGCAACCCTCCTAGCCCGCGCTAACGGAGAAGCCTCAAACCAAACCTTAAACCCCTCCTTCAACAACCACGGCATGGTCCAACTATCCAAAACCACGTCTCCGTTTTTCGCCAACCCCAAAAGCTTCTCATCAACCCTCCTATCAAAACTAGAATCCTCCGTCCTCTGCTTCAAAAACCTCAACCCTTCTTCACTCTCCCACCACGCCTTTTCAAAAGGCTTGCATCCAGCCTCAACAGCCAAAGCCTTCAAAGCATCACCTCCGGAAAAACATCTCAACCCATACCTCTCAGCCAAGCGCCTTGCCACACTACTCTTCCCACAACCAGTCAAACCACAAACACAAATCACAACCTTCCTACTACCCCCACAACTACTCTTCACAACCAAAAGTAACCGCCCTCCTAAACTATCAACCACTTCTCACAGAAGCCTTCAACAAATCCCGAAGACAACCGTGACACAACCGACCACCAAACACACGCTCAACCTTTTTCTCACTAGCAGAAAGCTTACCAAGCCCAGAAGGAATCAACCGAGGACCACCATGAAGGACACCACCGCAACGAAAACAACGCAAAATACTAACCTTCTTCCTCTTAAAACGAGTCTTTGCACGCCCTCCAGGCAATCGAATTAGATGCCGCTTCCTACTCCTTGTTCGCAGAGAAGGCTTAGGCATTATTCAGTCGCTCCAGTCGTTGCAACAGCCAAACCGAGCACACGAGACCAAAGAGTCCCAAACAGGAAAGAGCAAAAGAGATACCACAGGAAAAGCGGCAGATCTGCGCGCCCAGGCACGCTTCCTTCCCAAAATCCAGGTATTCCTGGAATATATGCAACAGCCGGTACACCACTATAAAGAGGGAACAAGAAGAGATACCACAAGAGAAGGAAGGGTATCATAAAGATGAAGGAAACCTTCATAGACTGCCAACTCATCTTCTTTTGAAGCTGAAGAATCCGAGGCTGTTGTTTATTGAGTTTAGCAAGAAGTTTCTTATCGCCACTCTTTGTGGCTTTCCTAAACTCGGAAGTCCAGTCCGCAACCTCTTTCCTCGAAGCCCTAAGCTCATCTTGGTTAATGAGAAAACGATTCGCCAAAGACGTGATCAAAGAAAGAAGCATGGAAAGAAATAGGATAAAAATTGTTGAAGCCGGCGGTTTTGTCAATTCTAGAGACATCTTATCACAACCCTAACAATGTTGTTAACTGGATTTTTAACTATTTTCACAGAACCTTCTGTTACCCTCCCAGGATGCCTCGTAAGGCAGGATACATCTCCGCAATGCGTTCTTGCATTAGAAGCTGATAATACTGGTACAGAATTCCCACAGATAGCAAAACGCCCATTCCAGTTCCAAAAACTCCAAAAAAGTCTGCAACGGCAGCTATCAGCCCTACCAAGAACCCGCCAAGTATGGTCACGGTGGGGATGTAGCGTTTAAGAAGCAATTCGATTGGTTTGCCCGATCTTCGGAAACCTGGAATCTGCATCCCGGAGTCAACGAGTTGCTTTGCGACAGTTTTTGGGCCAAGTCCTCCGACTTCGATCCATGTAAGCGAAAAGATTACGCAGAAGGAAACCATTATGCCTGTGAAAGCAAGGGCTCGTATGCATCCGGGCCAACTAATTACGTCCAAGAGGTTTCGAGGAGCAATTACATAGTATACGAGACCACCAACAGGCACTACATTTTCTCCCTCCCATCGGAATTGCCCCATGAGATCGATCCAAAAATTGGTTCCTGGTTGCGGTTGGCCTGCTTGGTTCCACAGGAGTTGGGATATGAAATATATGTTTGCGAAGAGGGCAGAGGCAAAGATCACGGGTAGGTTTGAGACGTACAGAAGTTTTATGGGGTAGCGACCGCGGAACCCTCGGTATTGGGCTGATGCGATTGGAAGTTCGACTCTTACACCTTCGACGTATATTACGATGAGGAAGACGGCGATTGTGATGATGAGCCCCAGCATTGTTGGAAGGTTTAGGACTTCTGGGGGTGTCTTCGTCATATCCATTCTAACGAAGATTCTTTGTAGCGGTTCAGCCATTAGTATGGTTTGAAAGAATGCTATGATGGCGCCGTATTGTTTTTGGTCTCCCATGGGACCGTGAGGGGATAGGCTGTCCCATAGTATGCGTTGGGCTACACCTGCCATGATGAAGAGGCTTATTCCGCTTCCGATCCCCCAGCCTTTCTGCACTAACTCGTCTAGTAATATGAGGATTATTCCTGCACACATTAGTTGAGTGAAGATGATAAGTTGTGTTCCAGGCGGCAAGGTTATAATTACGCCTTCAGTCGTCCGCGTATTGTATACTCCTCCGATTAGGTACGCTGCTGCTTGGACGCCTGTCATGACTATTGAGAAGAATTTGCTGGCTGTTGTGAAGAGTGATCGGTCGTCTGGGTTTGCGAAGTCGCAGGCTATCATCCCTGATCCTGCTAGGAGTTGTAGGATTAGGCCGGCGGTTACGATGGGGCCGATTCCTAGTTCCATTAGTGTGCCTTGGTTGGAGGCGAAGATTACTCGGAGGTATGTGAGTTCCCATCCTCCGCGTCCGACGCCGTAGAGTGGGATTTCTGTCATGATGAGGTATAGGATGAGGGCTGCTGCGGTCCAGAAGAGTTTTTCGTTGAATCCTATTTTGCGTTCTGGCGTGCCAACTTCTGGCATGAATCTTGATAGGGGTTTGAAGAGGGAGAGAAATCTTCCAGCCATTTTTGTTTTCCTCTTCTATGGTTGAAGGAGTTTGTGGTTTTTGTGAATTGGGTATGTTGTTGGGTGATATAAACGCTTTGACTTGTGTGGGTGTCTGTCTGTCTGTCTAGGTCTAGTATAGAGGGGGTAAGGAGACAGAGAGACGGGTATACCTAGGTCTAGAGAGGGTCTGTTTTTCTGGTTTGGAGTTTTCTCTTTTGGGTGAAAATAAATTGTTGTATGTAAGATAAGGCTGTTATGTTTTGATGGGATGTTTGTTGTTGATTTCGCTTGTGTTCACTTGGGGGTAAGGCTTAATAGTGTGTAATGGTATTTGGTACACTTAGATTGTTACACGGTGTTTGGTATGGGAGTCAAGCAGGTGGTTCAAAAGAAGTATAGGATAACGATTCCGAGGGAGTACAGGGCGTTGCTTGGGATTGGGGAGGGTGATGAGGTGGAGCTCAGGCTGGAGCACGGTCGGATTGTTGTTGTGCCGAGTTGGTTTGTTCCCAACCCTACTGAGCGTCTTAGCGGTCTTGTTGAGGGGGTTGGGGTTTCTGAGGAGCCGAAGAGGGAGATTAGGAAGGCGATTGCGGATAGGGTGGAGAGGGAGTTGGAGGGTGAATGAGAAGGTTTGTTGATACGAACGTGTTTGTTTACGTGTTGACGAGGGATCCAAGGTTTTTTGAGTTTTCTAAGAGGATTTTGGGACGCATTGAGGGTGGAGAGGAAGCTGTGACGTCTACGGTGGTGGTTGATGAGGTTTGTGTTTTCCTTGAGATGTATGGGAGGTCAGGGGAGATTCAGGAGGCTCTTTCTTCTATTCGGTCGTATGTGTCCATGAAGGTTGTTTCTTTCGGGGTGGAGGATATGGCGAAGGCTTCAAGGCTGGTCGAGGAGTATGGGATGGATTGGCATGATTGCCTTAATGTCGCCCTTATGAGGAAGCATGGGGTGGAGGAGGTTTATTCTAATGACAGACACTTTGATAGGGTGGAGGGGGTTAAGAGGATTTTCACATAGTATATTATATGTGGTTTGTTAGATTGTTGTTGGGAGGTTTTCTTTTGG
>Ga0315312_1000232_pt1 | contig 82630 bp, 60 predicted proteins | sample TDP7_MG_FD_203629 | JGI IMG/M metagenome (GOLD analysis project Ga0315312, IMG submission 203629) | Freshwater sediment microbial communities from Lake Towuti, South Sulawesi, Indonesia - TDP7 | ecosystem: Environmental > Aquatic > Freshwater > Lake > Sediment | place: Indonesia: South Sulawesi...
CATAACTTATTGTCACAAAAGCACTTATGGTTCCCAATTTCGCAGGAATGCATTGAGACGTAAGTCTTGTTGTGACAAAGACTTGCGCTCTCGACACAGTCGAAAAGTGCAAAAGTCGAGTTTAATCCTTGATTCAAAATGACTTTGTTAGCTTGATAAATATTTTTGGGGATATTAGGACGTGATGAAATACTACATCCCTTTATAGGAAACCATATTCCTTCTTTGACCTCTTCTAACTCTAATACATTAAATTCAACAGAAGTTGTTCGTCCATTAAAATATTCAATTTTAACCGGTGTAAAGTTGTGTTCTGGGGAGAAAAACACACGTTGTGCGAGTACTTTCTTGTCTCTGGAATGTCCATATATATCAACACAAATTGCATCGAAATTATTTACAGTCCTGATTTTGTCGTCTAAGACTACTGTTACCTTTTCTTTTTCTCTTAGAAGTTGAGAAAGGGAGAAATATTGGTCTGCAAAGTGATGCACAGTATAAGCTAATGGCGTAGCGCTTTTTATTGGCATAAAATTTCTTTTGTTTGTTATTATTCCTTCTGAGCTTCTATTAGGCCAGCCATCCAACTGATATTTTTTGGCAACTTTACCATTATAAGCCTGTGAAATATTAACATCCCAAGCATTTTCATTTTCATCCATTACATAAAAATCAGAAAAAGATTTAGATAACACTGTAAAGGGTTTTGCCGCAAACCATTTGTACTTTTTGGGCCCTATCCCAATTATTAGACCGTTTTGCTTTTTGGGAGGTGGATCGACTGAAAATGAGTATTCTACTGTAATATCTACAATAGCCTCTTCCATTGCTTCGCAGATATCAGCAAGTTCATCAAGTGTAATTGCCATTACCAGTGATGCTTGGTTAAGCAGAATCACCGAAGCGATAGTGAAAAAATAAAATAATTTTCGGACCGGATTCATTTTAGAGAAGTCAAGGACTTATGGGAGAAAAAGGGAACAGAGAAAAAGAAATTTAGCCTTTGGTTTAAATCTAAGGCACTATATTTATTTCTCCCTTTCATTAAGGTTCTTTCTTTGGATTTAAGATTTCAAATTTGAAATTATCGTCTACAAGATATATATAATCAAATACGAGCCTGTTTGTCAACAATTAATCATGCCACAGAGGGCGTAGAGAACACAGAGGATTAAGTATTTTTAATTAAAGCAATTTTTGCAACAGAGGACTTTTTTAAATAGATTCCTCCGCTTCGGCCCGACAAAGTCGTGCCTTCGGTCGGAATGACAGAAATCTACAAGCCGTATATAATCTAACATTAGCCTGTTTGTCAACAACTTAATCATGTCATAGAGAGCCCATCGTGGATCGGCCAGGCCGAGACAGGCACAAAGAACACAGAGTCATAAGAAATAATTAAGAAGTTTAGGAATTTGTATTTTTTGTTCAAGATTTACATGATAAACGACAGGATATCAGGAAAACAGAGTAACAGAAGGCAGGGTATCAGGAAATCAGGAGACCAGGAGAAAACGAGCGAGATATAAGCTCGTTATTTCGTTTACAACGTCATCAAATTCTTTCAAGACGCTTTCGTCTTTTTGCGCGATGAAAAGATTAACTAAAAAATCGTCAGACAGTTCGCGATTGCTTTCTGTTAGAAATTCTTAGCTATCGAGATTGATGGGTTCTGTGCCGGGTGCTGAGATGCCCCGGCGATGCAGTAGCGAGCCTTCCAGTCTGAAAAGAGCGACGAGGGCCTTTCGATAATTAGCAAAGGCCTGTATTTCGGCAATCTGACTGGCAAGAAGGTCCCGCTGGGCCTGAGCAACGAACAATGAAGTGGATTTGCCGACGCGGAATTTTTCGGTTTCGCTGCGGAGTTTTTCGCTCTGGAAATTGCGAGTAGCGGCCGTTGCGGTAATTTGTTCGCTGGCGCGAGTTACCTCAATGTAGGCAGAACGGACGTCAACCTGTACAAGCTGGGCGAGATTTTCCAGAGCTTCGAGTAACTGCTGCCTGCCAATAACAGCTCGGCTGTGCCGGGCTTTTGCGGCTCGATTTATGGGGGGATATTCGAATATAAGGCCGCCGGCAATATCGTAATTGCCGCTGTCGATGTCGCTTAAGGCCCTGCCGAAGGTATTCGCGTAGCCTGTCTTGCCAAAAGCAATAAAGAAGTCCAGTTTGGGAAGCAGGCCGTTTTTGGTTTTTATCACCTCCAGGTCTCCCTGTTGTATCTGTAGCCGGGCCTGATTGAGGTCGGGACGCATTTTCAGCGCAACCTGGACGTGCTGTTCGACATTGTCAAGTTCGATGCTGGGCCAGGAAGTTTCGTATTCAAGAATGATGTCCCTGCTCCAATCGATGTCCGGCGAGGGATTGAGCATCCGAAGCAGATTCAAACGTTCCTTGGCAAGGTCGCTTCGAGCATTTATGAGGTTTTCCCGCCTGAGCGCGACCTCGGCCTGTGCGGCGGCCAGTTCTGTTTCGGCGAGCTGTCCAATTTTGATTCGTTCCTGGGCTTCGGCCATCTGCTTTTCGGCGAGGGTGAGGGAGTCGGTATAAATTTCGATTTGTCTTTGAGCAAGGGCGTAATCCCAAAATTTTGATTCGACTTCCTCGAGTAGAATCTCGGTAAAGCCGCGCAACTCGTATTGTGATATGAGCGTACCGAGTCTGGCCTGGTTTACGCTGGCCAAGTTAGCACGGATATCCATTCCTTGCAGAAGGGCTTGAGTGACGGTAAAGCCGATACGATCGGCGGTAAACGTGTCGCTGTATAAAGATGAATCGGTATAGCTCGTGCTGCCTTCGAGCGCAATTGTTGTGCCCGTTGGGAAAAATTTACTCAGAGAAAGCGAGCCGGTAACGGAATCTACAATCGAACTTTCGGTGGTAATGCCCCATCGTTGTAGTCTCTCAGCGATAGTCCTTCTGTCAGTTATTTCGGCGTCAAGGATTGGGTCGAAGAGCGCCCGCTCTTCGTTTTCAAACGTACGGTTTATTTCAGGATTCATTCTTTCGACAACAAGCGAGCGGTTGTTTTCCACGGCGAGGAGAATCGCCTGCTGGATGCCTATTTTAAGAGGGCCTTTGGTCATGTCAGCATTGTTTGCGTCGGGTGGTTTATGTTCGGGAGGCTTTTGTTGATACTCCGGTGTATCGCCTTGGGTCTGCGGTCCGATGTAATCGGAGTAAGGTTCAGGAGCGAGTGACAGGCATGAGGAAATCAGGAAGGCTGTAACAACGAACATAATGCTATAAAGTATGGTGGTTGAATTTTTAAAAGACATATCAACTTTTTCAGGCGCTATTGATACTACAACGTAACTTATGCTTAAAAAACACTTTTACGACAGTAAAATCAAAGATTAAAAATCAAAATGCAAAATTAGACGGGATTAACAGGATTATCCTGTTATCCTGTCAAAAAAATCTTTACTACAAATCAAAATTCAAAAAGAACTATTCCCGTGCAAAAAACAAGCAGACACGCCATAATACAAAAGGATGGATTTTCCGGCGAGTATGGCCAATTGTTGTCATCTTTGATTTTTGCATTGTATTTTTGATATTTACTTTTTGATTTTTAATATAAGTCCGTTTATATCAAGATGTTATCTTAACTGCCCGATGTATAACCTGCGCTGTAGTATTAATTTGAAATAATTTCCATATAGTTTTTATCGACTGATGTTATACGGGGCTACGACGTTCAAAAATCGAATAGACCACAGGGACAAATACGAGGGTAATCAATGTCGAGCTTAGCAGACCTCCAATGACGGTTCTTGCCAAGGGAGCCTGCGCTTCGCCGCCTTCGCCGAGGCCGATGGCCAAAGGTACCAGGCCAATAATAGTCGTCAAAGCAGTCATAAGAATTGGGCGGAGGCGTCTTCGGCCTGCTTCTTCTATTGCATCTCGAATCGGCATAGAGTCTCTGCGACGTAGCAGGTTGGTATGGTCGACAAGAAGAATCGCATTGTTGACGACAATTCCTCCGAGCATAATGCAACCGATGAAAGACTGAACATTAAAAGTCGTGCCCGTGAGAAAAAGCATCAGGATAACACCTATGGCGGCCAGGGGCACCGAAAACATCACGACGAAGGGGTCGCGTAAAGACTCATACTGGCAGGCCATTACCATGTAAACCAGCACAAGAGCCAGGATGAAGCTAAACAGAAGTTCGCGAAATGATTTCTGCTGTTCTTCATAATCACCACCGAAGGTGATTGTGAAATCCGCTGGCATAGGGATGTTTCGCAGTTTATTACGTATGTCCGAGAGAACCGAGCCCATATCCCTTTCGCTGATATCAGCCGAGATGGTAACGATGCGTTCCTGGTCCTTTCGTTCAATCAATTCAGGGCCGCTTCGAGGGCCGACAGTTACGACATTTCTAAGGACAACGGGCTGGCCATCAGAGTTGACCAGGGTCAGATCGAGAATATCTCTGAGGTCCATTTTCTCTGCGTCTCTAAGCTTAACAAGAATTGTATATTCGTCGCCAGCCTGGCGATAGTAGCCGGCCCTTGTTCCAGAGAGGATAGTCTGCAGGGCATTTGCGATTTTTGAAACGGTCAGTTTCATATCGGCGGCCTTCTGGCGGTCTATAAAAATCAATTCTTCAGGACTTCCGGATTCCCGGCTGATTCGGGCATCGGTGATACCTTCAACTGATTCGACAATTCCTTTGACCTGTTCAGCCAGCTTGTCTGCCATCTGTAGGTCGTGGCCGCGGACCTCAACCTGAACCCTGTCACTTCCAGAGGTGCCCATTCGCAGGATAAACAGTCCCTCGCCGGTGCGGGTTCGAATAATCATTCCTGGTATGTTGCGAAGCAGCCGGCGTAAATCAGCAGCAATCTGCTCACTGGACCTTGAGCGCTGGGACTGAGCTTTCAGTGAGAGGCGAACACTGCCGGTATGTTTGCCCGTTCCGTAGGTTCGGGAGCTACCGACACTTGTTGTTGTGTTTCGGATTTCGGGTGTGGCTTCGTTGATAATTTTTTCGATGAGTTTGAATTTCTCATCGAGCAAATCCAGGCGGGTGCCGACCTGCATTTCGCCTTCGACCCTGACCTCGCCCTCATCCGTGCTGGGCATCAATTCCGCGCCGATAAATGGAATAAGAATCAGGCTTGCCGCCATAGCAAGAACTGCGACAATCACCACAAAGGCGCGATGGTCCAGAGCAACATGAAGTAGTTTCCTATAGCTTTCTTCAAGACGTTTAAAGAATCGTCCGCTTATCTCGAACATTCTGCTTCCAAGACCCGGCCTATGTGCTGGGTTGCCCGTTGCATCTTTTGAGACGGGATGAAGAATATGTGCACACAGCATTGGCACCAGGGTAATCGCTGCCGCCAGAGAGCACAGAAGCGAGAAACTGACCACGATAGAGAGCTGCTTAAACATTACGCCGGACATACCTCTTACAAAAACCAGAGGTAGAAAGACAACCACCGTAGTCAATGTGCTTGCGTTGATAGCTGCTGTGACCTCTTCGGTGCCATTAATGGTGGCATGTTCCAATTCAACGCCCGATTCCCTGATTCGGAAGATATTTTCCAGCACGACAATTGCGTTATCAACGAGCATCCCGACTCCGAGAGCCAGGCCTCCTAAGGACATAATATTAAGGGTGAAATTGCTAAAATACAACAAGACAAAAGTGGCAATGATAGAGATTGGAATAGTAGTGGAAATAATTATAGTGCTTCGAAGGTTGCGTAAAAAAACGAGCAGTACGATTATAGCGAGGATTCCTCCAAAAATGGCAGAAAAGCCCACGTTTCTGATAGAACGCTGAATATAGTCAGAGGTATCAAGAGTAGGTATTATTTTGATTTGCGGTATGTCACGATTGATGCGTTGCAGCTCGGCAAGGACACCGCGAGCCACTTCTACCGTGTTTTTGCCTGACTGTTTATTGACATATAGCGTTATACCGGGCTGGCCGTTGACTCGGGCAATCCTGGTGACCTTCCGCCAGGAGTCCTCTACGGTAGCGATTTCCCGCAACTGTATGGGCGCGCCGTGGCGAATCGCAATCACGGTATTCTGTAGCTGCCGAAGGTCGGTGTATTCGCCGGGCGTTCTGACAATGACCTCGAAATTTCCTCTTTCGATGCTGCCGGCGGGAATGTTTATATTTGCCTCTCGTATATGCGAGATGATTGTGTCTAACGGTATGGCCAGGGCATTTATCTTGGCGGGGTCAAGATTAACGTGGATTTCGCGCTCAAGGCCTCCCCTGATGTCAACGGCAGCAACGCCAGGAACTCGCTCAATGCGATATTTCACCTGGTCTTCGATAATCTGGCGGGCTTGGACGGGGTCGAGGTTGCTGGAAGCACCGAGATATAATATTGGAAAGCTCGCCAGGTCAAATTTTCTAAGGGTAGGTTTGTCGGCCTCCTCAGGAAGATACCGATACCGAATAACGCGGTCCAAACGGTCACGAATATCATTTGCGGCGGCATCGAGGTCGGTTCCCCAGGCGAAAGTTACCCGAACGGTGCTTTGGCCTTCGGCTGAAGTGGATGTTACCTCTTCGACTCCAGGCACAGCACTGACGGCCTCTTCAATCGGACGCGTTATAAGCTCCTCGATTTCCTCGGGGCCTGCGTTCTCGTAAGCACAGGAGATGCTGAGAGTCGGGTATGAAATATCAGGCATAAGGTCGATAGGGAGTCTTAACAGCGAGATAGTGCCAAGGATGACTACTATCAAAACCACCATAATCGTGAATATCGGACGGTGGACAGAAAAGACTGAGATTCTCATTGGGAATCCCCTGCATAGTTCATAGTTCATTGTTCATAGTTCATTGTTCATAGTTCATTGTTCATAGTTCATTGTTGATTGTTCATTGACTACGAACTATGAACTCTTAACTATGAACAATTAACGCTTGCCCGCCTCGACGGGCTTGCTTTCTGGCAGCGTAATATCGGAGCCATCTTCGAGAAGATGATTACCCAAAGTGACTACCAGACCTGAAATCTCGGGGTTGGTGATTTCGACCAGCTCACCGTTGATTATGCCTGTCGTGACAGGAACAAAACGTGCCTTGAGACTTTGCAGGTCTGCGATAAAAACTCCTTCTTTATCGTTTCTTCTGACCAGCGCAGGAAGAGGAACTAATGTGGCATTTTCATGCTTGGCGAACTCGACCCTTGCCCTTACGAACATTCCCGGCTTGAGCACAAGGTCGGGATTCGGCACCTCGACTTCCACCCTTGCCTGGCGGCTGCTTTCCTTCAGCAGCGGGGCTATTCGGGTAATGCCGCCGGTAAAAGTCCTGTCGGGATAGGCATCAGTGGTAATAATTGCCTGCTGGCCTATCGTGACTTTCGGGTAGTCTCTTTCAATGACGTATACCACGGCCGTGAGGGGATTATTTTGGAGAATGGAGACTATGGGCTGATTTACCGCCAGCAACTCTCCTTCATCCACGAATCTCTCACCCACGACGCGGGTTTGATCACCTTCTTCCCAGAAGGCCTGTACTTTCGTGTAGGAAAGGCGAACAAGGGCCGTTTTCAGGGCTGCTTCCTGCTGGGCCACCTGGGCAAGTGAAACCTTGTGTCTTGTCTGGCAGGCATTGAACGCGGCCTCGGATACATCCAGCTCCGAAGCCGATGCAATCTGCTTCTCGCGAAGCGCCTTTGCCCTTTCGTATTCACGTTGGGCGATGTCGAGGTCGCTGGCACAATTTGCGGCGTTCGCTTTGGCGACCTGCAGTTCGGCTCGGGCCTGTTCAACGTGCTGAGCGAATTCTTCGTCGTCCAGGACCGCAATGACCTGGTTACGGTTAACGGTATCACCGACGTCGACGAGCAATTCCTTGAGCCAGCCGGCTACCTTTGGTGCGACGGCGAACTGTGACTTCGGCAGCAAAGAACCGGTAAAAATTCCAATATCCCTGATTATATCTTTGCTAATCGGTTTGGTTTCAATAGCTACCGAGACAGCCGAGCGACTTGGTCCTTTCTTATCGGCAGAGGCGGTGATTCGCTTGTATATTTGCCAGCCAGCCGTCGCGAGAATTGCGAGAACAATCAGCACCGAAAAGAACGTTTTCATTTATATTTTCCAGATGACCTGTTACCAACATTTTAAAAAGCCTGATTTTTAATAAAAATAATACCAGAATTTTTCATGCAGTTCAAATCTTTTCTTTAAGTATTATAATAGGCCCCGGCACAGAGAAATAAGACGTGGTTTTCGGATTCAGATGAAGGCCAAAAAGGGCAGAAGGCGTCTTAAACAGCCGGCTCTTTGAACATACTGGGTGTTTTTTATTGGGAATAATATCGCAAAGTAGATAGTCCGTATGCCAGTAGGAAACCATTATGCAAAAATCAACGTGGTTTGGATAATATTAGAAACTACGTATTTTTAAAGATTGTCCCTCATTTTTTGGCTAAAAATGAGGTAATCGGGAAAAAGATGGACCATTTTTCCTTGCGCGGCCTGTCTGCTGATAGTGAGAAAAACAATAAACGGTTTGACTTAGAAGGGTCTTGTCTGTTAGACTAAGCTGAGTACTCGATGGAGTGTAACCGCCATCATAATAAATTATTCTGGAGGTGAGAGATGTCAACAATCACGAAGAAGGAACTCATCGACCGACTTGCTGAAAGTGCTCAGGCCAACAGGGTGTTAGTTAAGGCTATAGTCCAGAATTTTCTCGACGGGGTCATCGTTGAACTTGCCAAAGGCAACCGCCTGGAGTTCCGCGACTTTGGCGTTTTTGAACCACGTGAGCAAGCGCCAAGAAGAGCACAGAACCCCAAAACTCTGGAGCGAATCCACGTCCCAGCCAAGCGAGTAGTGAAGTTCAAGATGGGTCGGTTGATGAAGCAAAAGCTGGGTGGTCGCAAAGCAAGAACGTAGCAATTGCTCCAAGACGTCTGCAACTTGCCTCGTCCATTTTCCATAGTTCCTCGTGTGTCGAAGGATGATTGACGATAAACGAAGGACGACAGTGTTCTTGGCTATTTGACATAACAATCTTTCAGCAAGGTTTTTGCATGTGGAGAAGATTTTGGTATTATAATCGAATTTGAAGGCTTGGTTGCGTAGCCGAGCGTTTAATCCGCCTCCGGCGGATGAATATTGAAAATGTCAACTTTAGGAGTAGTTATTATGACAAAGCGAACTCGCAGACAGTTTTTACAAGACTCGATGTTTGCAGCGGCAGCAGCGGCGGTATCCGCAAACCCGATGATAAGCGGCGTTGCTAAAGCGCGAACCACAAGCTCTAATGAAAAGCTACTTTGTGCGGTGATCGGTTGCAAAAGTCGCGGGGGTGATCACATCAGAGCTTTCTCTGAACGCAATGATTGCGAAATCGTTTACATCGTCGACGTGGATGAAAAGGTGGGCCAAGACTGCTGCAATTCGGTCGAGAAAAGTACGGGCCGTCGCCCGAAGTGGGTCCGGGATATGCGTGAGGTATTCGATGACAAGTCCGTCGATTTTATTTCGACGGCGACTCCGAATCACTGGCACGCGTTATGCGGCGTCTGGGCGATGCAGGCTGGCAAAGACGCGTACCTTGAAAAGCCCATTAGCCACGACATTCCCGAAGGTTCCGCTCTTGTGGCCGCCGCCAAAAAATACGGAAGAATATGCCAGGTGGGCACACAATGCCGTTCGAACCCGGCCGTCCGCAATGCTATGAAGTTCATCGCTGAAGGCGGTATCGGTGAGGTCAACTTCGCGCGCGGGCTGTGTTACAAGCGCCGAACCTCGATTGGCGCATTGGGTAATTATCCTATCCCGGAAGAGGTCGATTTCAATCTGTGGAGCGGTCCTGCGCTATACACAACGCCGAGACTCACCCGGCCGCGATTCCACTACGATTGGCACTGGCAGCGACTGTACGGCAACGGTGATTCAGGTAACCAGGGTCCTCACCAGACTGACATTGCCCGATGGGGATTGGGAATTAATCGGCATCCCAATAGTGTCATCGCGTACGGCGGGCGCTTGGGCTATCAGGCTGAACGCAATGACGCCAATTACGTCGATGCTGGCGATACGGCTAACACCGAGGTGGCCATATACAATTATGGCGACAAGTGCATGGTGTTTGAGACACGAGGCCTTTCGGTTGACAATTCCGCGGATGAGCAGATTAACACCTTATTCGACAGCATCAAGGGCAATAAGATAGGCGTTATTTTTTACGGCACCGAGGGTTACCTGGTCCAGAAATCATACACCCATTGCATCGCGTTCGACCTCAAGGGCAAAACGGTCGAGGAGTTCAAGGGCGGCGGCGATCACTATGACAACTTCATTCGGGCCGTTCGCAGCCGGAACGCCGATGACCTCAATTCCGATGCTTTCCAGGGCCATCTTTCAGCGGCCTTGGCGCATCTGGCTAACATTAGCTATTATCTGGGCGAAGACAACAAGGTCTCTGTCAGCCAGGCCAGAGCCGTGCTGGAAAAGGTTGAGAGCCGGGACGACAACATCGAGACGCTGAACCGGACCGTTCAACATCTCGTAGATAACGGCGTCGATTTGGACAAGTACCCGATGTCGATGGGGCCGCTGCTCCAGTTCGACCCTGAGAAGGAAATATTCACCGATAGCGCCGCGGCCAACGAGATACTAAACCGCGAATACCGTGAGCCGTTCGTGTGCCCTGCGTCAGATAAGGTGTAGCAGGCGTACCGGGACTTGATGTTTCGGCGAGCGCGAGTATAATATAAAGCTATTGAAAGCGTAGGTGCGGGATGCGACATCGAACTGTGAGGAAAATTGTGTTCGATGAAAGCTCGGACTTGAGGGATGGCGCTACCGTCGACTCGTTGGTCCGAGTGCGTCGCCCAGCCTTTACGTTGGTCGAGCTGCTGGTCGTCATCGCGATTACCGCTCTTCTTGTTGCAATCTTGGTGCCGGCGCTTTCTCGGGCCAAGGCGAAGGCTGAAGAAGTGTCCTGCATGAGCAACCTGAAGCAGCTTCAGACCTGTGCGAAACTTTATACGATGGACAACGATGACTTCCTACCGCCGAACCGATTCGTTTATGACATCAGCACCCAAGGGCCTTCTCGCGGCTTCAGCAAGAGCTTGACGTGGTGTCCCGGGCTGGCGCCATTAGATACTACTACTGAGAATATCGAGCGTGGTTTGCTTTTTCCTTACAACAAATCAACCGGAATCTATCGGTGTCCGGCCGACAAGTCGTGGGTGAAAACGCCGGACGGTAAATTTCTGCATATTCGGCGGACTCGCAGCTACAACATGAGCCAATCCATCAATGGCTCGCCGTTTCACGATGAGACGGTTATCTTCGTGCCGAGCTTCACCAAGGAATCCGAGATTGACGACCCAGTGCCGTCGAAGCTTTTTTACTTTGTTGATGTCCACGAGGATAGCATACTGGATTCGCTGTTTGGGATACCGCCGCGAGGTTGGGTAGATGACGATAAGCCGCAGTGGTGGGACCTTCCGGCTGGGCGACATTCGCAGGGCGGCAATTTTTCTTTCGCCGACGGCCACGTCGAGCGCTGGCGATGGGTTAAACCAAAGGTCTTCACTAAAGCTGGCCAGTTTGTCAGACAAGACGGCGAAATCGAGGACTTTCTAAGGGTTCAGCGGGGCGTGAAGCCCGAGACACGGGAGATACGGTTCTGAAGGAACGGCGGCATTTATCAGCTTGCTGTTCACCCGCCGTTAAAAAATGGTAACTGGTTAAATGGTAATTTGTTAAATGATAAATCCGATAACTAATCACCAATAACCATTTACCAATCACCAATTATTAATCCGGGGTTCTGAAGGAACGGCGGCATTTATCAGCTTGCTGTTCACCCGCCGTTAAAAAATGGTAACTGGTTAAATGGTAATTGGTTAAATGATAAATCCGATAACTAATCACCAATAACCATTTACCAATCACCAATTATTAATCCGGCAGGGATTCTGATTTTTTCCACATAAGGTGCAGGGTATCGCTTAGGCGTTTTCCCTTTCTAATTTGCTTTTTCAAGTCTTCCATAGTGCCTTTTTTTTGCATAAGTTCATACGGCATGCACACGGAGCCATCCTCATCCTGCACCAGCGAGGCCCGCATCGCAGATATATACGAGCCCTGAGAGCCTTCAGTAAAATCCGGCGGGCGCAGGAACGACAAGGCCTTTTCATTACCCTCAGATACGTTTCGGAGCATTTGGGAGACATCGACTTGCGACCAGTCGACCTGCCACGGTTGGAACTGTGGCAGCGCGGCCCGAATTGCATTTGCAACCGCTCCTACCGGATGATTCGGGTCCTGGGCCCTCTTAGATGGTCCATAGACGCGACCCAACACGTCACGCATCTTACGCTCTTTCTCTGCTGACATGCTTGTTTTGATGTGTTTTGCAGCCCAATGTTTTTGGATAACTTTTTTCAGCAGCTCATCCGGCACAGGACGCAAGCGAAGGGCTTTGCGCACAGCTTGGTAGAAGGTCTCTGAGTATATTCCTTCTTTCGCGGCGTCGGTGAGTTGCTGAAGAATGTGTTCGCGTTTGGGGTTCATAGGCTTTGCTCCTCTTAAGAGCTGCTCGGCAACCTCCCGGAGACGTTGTCGTCCCTCGTGAAGACGACGCTTGAGCGTACCGGTCGGAATATCCAAAAAGTGAGCGGCTTCTTTGAGGCTGTAGCCTTCGAAATAGAAAAGGGACATGGCCTCGCGCAAGCTCTCGGAAAGATTCAGTACGGCTTCGTGGATTAGCGAGATTAATTCCTGCTGCTCCAAATGGGCATTAGGCGCCGGGGACTGCCCATCGGGCAATGTCTGCAGCTCGACTTCATTGCCCTTTGGCTTAGTCGACCGTAGACGGCCGGCTGTACGAACCACAATAGTACGCAGCCAGGGGCCGAATCGTTGTGTATCTCTCAAGTCCCGCAGACCGTCAATCGCAGCATAGAAGGCCTCGGAAGCCGTATCCTCAGCCAGTGCAAGGTCTGCCGTTACGCCATAGGCCGTGGCCCGAGCCGCACGCCAATAACGACGGTAGAGTTCAGCAATGGCCGCAAGCTCTCCCTTCTTGGCTCGTTCCACCCAGTCCTGTTCGGTGCTCTCTTTCATACCATTTATTATGTGTTCTGTGATTGACCCAAGGTTCGCTTTTTTTGTATTTATGAGGATGAATCACTGTGGTATCAGAGATTTTCCATTTACCGTAAATTTTGTTTCATTATTCCATAACTTCGCTGTCCCACAATATCAAACTTTCGCAAAAATGCAAATCCCGCATGTTCGCTTTGCGAAGCAAGGCAGCGGGGTCGAGGGTGATTTGTGAGAGAATTAATAGTGTCTTTATCTGGAAACAACGATTACAATACAGATTCATCTCAGGATGGAAACACCTTTGATGAAGATTATGTATGATACCGATTGTGATTAAAATTTGCGCTTATGTCATTTCGACCGAAGGGTCCCTTAGGGACCCGTAGTGGAGAAATCTGTTCAAATAGATTTCTCGACTCGCCTACGGCTCGCTCGAAATGACAGTCCCTCAAATCATGTTTGAAAGAGCATTAGGACGGAAACAACTCTAATAAAGACTTTGTATGAAAGGTTGATTATGAAAAACTCTATCGGTCTTATGATACTGCAATTATTGATTATACGTGGACAAGGACTTGCCCAATCTGTACATATCGGCTCTGAAGCAATCGTGCCAGAGAATCCCCGCAGTTACTACAGTCGGTATGTGAACCGGCAGACGGCGAGACGGTGCGATTAAATCCTCCACGGATGAGTTGGCCGTATTGGCCGGATGGGCCCAGTCATTTCCGCGATGCCTTGCATACGTTTTGTCTTCAGATATCATCGAATCCTGATTGCTCAAATCCTGTGGTGAACGTTACGTGCCCTTACAATTTCTACAACACTCTACCGGCTTTAGTCAAAGATCCGACGCAGGAGCAAAATCGCTGGTACTGGCGCGTAGGTTATGACGTTGGACCAGGGCGGATACAATGGAGCAACATCCGTTCGTTCATCATCGCTGAGGATGCGACGGTCTGGGAACGTTCGGCATTAGCCGAGATTGATATGGCCCGGCTGGGGCATCCTCGTATTCTGTTCAACGGCGAGAATATAGAGCGTATCCGCCAACTGGTCCAAACAGATGGTGCATCTAAAGCTGCTCTACAATACATGCGTCTTGCGGCAGACCAGATTATGCAAAAGCGATGGTGGAGCAACTTTCCTGCGACAGACCGCGCAGCTAAGCCCGAAGAGGATTTTTATACTATAGCCCGCGATTTGGCGACGGTGTGTTTTGTTTGGCGAATGAGCGGCGATGACCGGTATGCCGGGGTAAAATCGCGTGCCGTAACCTGGGCGAGCTATCCACCCGGCGGCCGGGCATCGCCGGAAGGTTTGGGAGGCGACGGCAAAGAGGACGCCACGCAGGGAAATGAGTTCCTGGCACTGCTGTTCGACTGGCTCTATCCCGACCTTACTTCGACAGAACGACAGATTATGATTGGCTCTCTGGAATGGCGCATCGAGCACGTTATGAATAACTTCTCGTGGAAGACGCAAAAACGCAGAGACAAAGAAACGGGCCAACCGATGGTAAAGGCCGAAGGGATGTCGGGGATGATTAGCAGTCATGGTTACGAAGCTGCTATGGACACCGCCGTTTGTGGTCTGGCGCTTTACGAGCACAGCCAGGTTGGGCGTGAATGGTTCGAGCTAATACTCAATTACTTGATAGGCATAACCTGCGGACATGGTTTCGATGAGGCGTGGAATGAAGGGGCCGGCTACGGCACCTCAAAATGCAAGTGGTTGATGAATGCCACGATTTATTTTGACACGTCACTGCCTCAAGCCCACCTCGGACGCAATCCCTACTATACACGCATTGGGGAATTTTTCCGCCGCATCATTCCGGTCGGTATGAGCCATCATGCCTGGGGCAATCAGGCAGATGCGTCCGCCCGCAATCACCTGGCGCACTTTCGCAAATTAGCCTACTTAACCGGTGACGGCTGCTTCCTGTTGAATTGGCAACAATACGGCGGCGAAGAATTCTCCACATTCCGTCCGTGGATTGAGTACGTATTGCCTGCCTATTATGATGAGCCCCGGCCCGAACCCGAAAGCGATAACGTGGGACTATTTCCCATCGACGGCTGGGTCATGGCCGCCACCGGACCGCCGAGCCTGCGTTCCACCTACGAGAACGGCCTGGGTATTATTTTTCAGTGTCGGCCTCGCGGCGGCTACGGCCACTCATTTAACTCCGATGGGTCTTTCCAATTACATGCTTACGGGCAGATGCTGAACCACGGCGGGGGCAGTTCGGCCAATCTTGATGCCTACGCGTACCACACTATGAGTCATAACACAATCTTGGTGGACGGCCTGGGACAGGCGCAGCCGCCAACCGGTCAGCTCTATCCTATGTACGGGCGCATCGCAGCCTTTTCCCGCAGTAAAGATTACGTCTATTTCGCCGGTGACACCACCCGCTGCTATCACCGCACGCCGGGCAAGTATTCACGATGGGGACTGCCTCTGGGCGAGGTATACCAGAAAAGAGCCTTGCCTTATCTGGAGTACTTCATCCGGCATGTTCTTTTCGTGCGCGGCCTGCCCGCCGAACCATCCCACACTAAAGATGAATCCGCCACAGGGTACTCTGGGCAGGCGGGCCGATATTTCGTAATTTATGACGACCTGAGCTGCTCTGTAGCCGCTACTTATACCTGGCTATATCATATTCTACCGCAAAAGCCATTTGACTTTGATGAAAGCACCTTCACGGTTGATTATGCTGTCGGCGATGTAAGGGTCCGCCTGCGACACTTGGCCCATCGGGAAAAACTCAACCTTGACGACCGTATCGGGATGGAAGCTTTTGTGAATCCGTTTACCGGCGAAGATTATCGTCAGTGGCGAAGAGGCGATATCCTCTGTGCGCATAATCTGTGGATTAGTAGTACCATCCCTACCCAGCAGTGGTCATTCCTTACCGTTATCTATCCTGCACGGCCGGGAGAGACGGTTGCCGCTATTGAACGTCTCGATGATTTTACTGTCCGTGTGGCGGAGGATGTCATAAGTTTCGACCCTGATTCGCCGTACGCTAAGAACGCAGATTTTGTTGTGGATGTACCGGCGATACGGCCGAAGTAAACTTGTTTCTGGCGGGTAAAATGTTTTGCGAGAAAAATGTGCAGGGAGAAGGTGGGCATGGCCCACCCTACAAATTCATTCAATTTTCTGTAAATATCTTCCCAGCCAATAGGGCAGCAGGAATATGTCACCACTATATTCGCGATGCCCGCCGTCGCCGCCATCTAAGAGGAAATGGTTGCGGTTATACTTACTCATAGGGCGCTCGTCCGGCGGTAGGACCTCGTGCGTGGTTTGGTTGCGAAAATTGGGTTCTAACAACTCTAAATCTTTGCGATGACTATTCTGGACAGTCCAACTAATAGTATCTAACGGGAATTCTTTTAGGCTCCAGATAGTCTGTTCTAAATCAAAGTCTGCGGCGCCGGTGGCGGCATAAATAAGATTCCATAGCGGATTCTTTTCGGGTCTTTCGATTTCCCAGTGAGCCGCGATTGTGCGGCGGTATTTCTCCCGAAGCTCGTCCGTAAAGGCATATTTATACAAATTCCAATAACATAGAAAAGCCAGCTCATCGTCGGAATGATTCCATTCTGTAGTCAGCGGGATGCCTGGAACCCGACCTATCCTGGATACAGGTATCATGATATTATCCAGATAACCTTCTTTTTCCATTAATTCAAAGGCCTTCTCTTTGTAGATTTCTTTTCCTGTAAAGTGATATGCCACCTGCAAGAATGAAATAATTTCGATAGAATTAAGTCTGCGGTCGCCGACCTGTTCGGGAAATTGGTTAACATAATCCGGATTCCATCTACCCCAGCGAGTGGGCTGGCCGTCGTAGTCGATGAGGTACCAATTATTTCGAATAATATGATTCATAATAGCGTCTATCAGAGTGATTGCGCGGTCGCGCCATTTCTTGTCGGGAATTATTTCTGCAAAGATGCTATATGCGAAAAAGTGGCCTACAATCTCGTCGCTGCTGGTGGTGGCCTTCCAGGTCCAGGTTCTATCTTCAGCGGGACGCCAACTGGACTTGTCAGCTACTTGATAGCCTGAGCGTTCAAAGGAACGAGAAGGAAAGCCCTCAAGCGGATTGATATAGACCAAACGTTCCATCGCCTCGAAGGACTCATAGCAATTCTGCAAAGCTTCATCCGATTTGGTAACAGCATAACAGAAAAGCTCTCCAGCCAGATACATAGACGTCCATAGACCATCGTTATCCTCGTCGATGAGCGTTCCCGTAGATAAATCGCCGGGTTTTGTCATGGTAAGGGGACTGTTCAAACCATACCGTACATGACGCTCGCGCGTAAGCCTATCGAAATGCTCGGCCTTTTGTTGAAGGGTCATCGTTTTGAAGCGAATTATGCTGAGGCCGCGCGGGCAGAGAATCAGCACACAATTATTTGGTCCTTTTTGCAGGTCAATGACTGCATCATCCACAAGCCAGCGCATCGAGGCATAATAATCTATCCTGCCATTATGATGTAGAGCGAAGGCCCCTCTGGGGGTTCCAAACCAGACTTTTTCGCCGAGCTGCCTGACACAGCGTATATCGGTACACGGCAATTTCTTTTGCAAGGCCGACTGTGGACAAAAGGAATTTGCATCTAATTCGATGTAACCATCCTGAGTACCGATGATAAGGGCGGGATTATCACTGGTCAATTCCAGGCAATTCAAATTTTTACCTTCGTAAACTTTTGTATTACCTTTTTTCGGCGAGAAACAATCAAGCTGGAGATTGGATAAAAGAAGAAATCGGTTGCGCATCTGGTCAAAAAAGAGTTGTTTTACCTTTGTCTGCGGTGTTTCCCACTTGTCGATACATTTGCCTTGCTCAAAATAGGCCAGGACATCTTTGCCGGTCAACAGAAAATCAAAGCTGCTTCCCATCTTAAATAATGCAACATCGGGCATTTGGTGGGGGACATAAAACTGACCCGACCAGGCGTTACTGAGGACAACCTTATCAGTCAAGTAAACAAATTGAGAACGGTAGGAATCTAAGCTTCTTATTTGCATATCCAGCATTGGTCTATAGTGGTGAAACGGCACCAGTTTGCCGTTATGAATTTGCAATAGTCCTTTGTTTGACAAGACAAGGATGCAGCCATTTCTATCTGAGGCTACCGCGGATAATTCTATACAGGTCAGTTCCTCAGAGAGCGGGACTTTCTCTGCGAAGTCTTGCAAAAAGGGACGGTCCTTGTAGAAATGCTGAAGCTCTCCCGAATAAACAGAGGGAGCAATTACGAGCATACTATAGACTGCTAAACAATAAGCCTTCGTTTTCATACTATCCCCTTTTCAATTCGCTGAGCTTTCCGCGAATAAGAGAAAGCAGCATCATAGCTCAGCGGGTTCCTGTTGATAAAAAAGTTTTAATTCTCGATACAAGTCCGGATGAAGCTTCCTAAGCTCCTTTGGTTTTTCGAAGAAATACTCGGTTGCTACCGCAAAGAACTCGGCAGGATTTTTAGCACCGTACCCATTTAAGAAAGTATGACGATTAAGGCTTACTTTGCTGCGAAGTTTTTCATAATCTTTCTGTAAGACACGGGCCCAGGCGATATATCGAGAGCGAGTACGAAGGACCGGCGTGCTGTCTCTTCCGGCATCAGAATCAAGCTGGTGAGCAAATTCGTGAAAAACTACATTGTGTCCATCGTGAATATCCGCTGCACCGCGTCTAACATCATCCCAAGATAGTACAATCGACCCTCTATGCCAAGACTCTCCCAAGCGAACCTCAAGACCTTCGGCCACAACGCCGCTTGGCAGATGTTCGGTCATACGAGCAACGTATGCCTGAGGATATACAAGAATGGAAAACAAGCCCGGATAATAATCGGTTTTGCGATGAAGCAGAAGAATACATGCCTGGGCCGCTATGGTAACTCTTATCTCATCGGTAAGCTTTAGACCGCCACAACCTTCGAAACGTTTTTCATTCATGAAGATGAGAATATGCCGCTGGAGCTCTTTTTTATCTTCATCCGGCAATTTCTTATAAAACGGGACGTTTTTTTCTATTATTGCAAGCCAATTATCAGGAAAAACCTGCTGACTCAATCGCCTTCTTTTCCATTTTTTTAATCCGAACATAAATTACAGCCTTTGCGTTCAGAGTCAATTTTCGCACTTTTTGAGCGGCTAATTTCAATGAAATATTATCTGCAAGAAATCTTAAATCCTCCACTGAATTTTTTTTCAATTCAAGAAAAGTAAGTGTATTATTTATACGAAAGAAAGTAATTTTAAGGAGTTAAAGAATATGGCTATCACACAAGAAAAACTGATAGGACTGTTGAATAAAGACCTTGAACTGGAGTATTCCGCTGCAATCCAATATATAAACCATGCGGCGGTAATGACGGGCGCTGCTTATGGGGACATAATAAAAGAGCTTAAGATTCATGCCAATGAGGAGGTTCAGCACGCTATGGTCCTGGCGGACCAGATAGATTATCTTGGCGGTTCGCCGAGTGTGAAAGTGGGCGAAATTTATACTTCGAAAGATAACGATAAGATGCTGCAGCAAGACCTCGATGGCGAAGAGGACGCCATAAGAAGATACAAGGTTAGAGTAGAACAGGCAGAGCAGCTCAAGGAGTTTGCACTGGCACAGCAGCTTCGAAATATCCTGGCGATGGAACAAGAACATGCGATGGACCTCAAACAGGCCCTTGGTAAATAATTATCGATTTTTGAATAAATAATGGAACAACTACACTGTCACTCCTGCGCAAGCAGGAGTCCAGAAAACGCTAATAAAACGACTGGATTCCCGCTTTCGCGGGAATGACACCTTTGCTTTGTTTGTACAGCAATGTTCCATTTAATATTAAAAGAGTAATAATAAAAAGAGCTCTTGTAACGGAATGGATATTTTTAGGACTGGGCTTAATATATTTGTTAGGCCCAGCTCTCAAACGGTCTATTTGATACCTTCAAATAAATGAGGGAGAATAGAGGTGTAAAATGGCAAGTCAGATACTTATAAAAGATAAGCTCGAATACGGTAAGAACAGGCTTGAGAGTAAGGAGCTATCAACGATTGAAAGATACCAGAGAGCGGTAAATTATCTGGCGTCGGCGCAGATTTACCTTAAGGCCAATGTTTTGCTCGAAGAACCGCTTCGGCCCGAACATATTAAGGACCGACTTTTAGGTCACTGGGGTACAGCTCCGGGCATCAATCTTATCTATATACATCTCAACAAGCTGATACTTAATACCGATGCGAGCATTTTGCTTATCACAGGACCCGGCCATGGAGCTGCGGCTAACTTAGCCAATATGTATATTGAAGGGACGCTGACCGAATTTTTTCCTGAATTGACGCGGGATAGAGCCGGGCTTGAAAGGTTTATAAAGAGTTTTTCCTGGCCTGACGGTTTCCCAAGCCACTTAAATCCCGGTTTACCCGGTGTAATTCACGAAGGCGGTGAGCTTGGTTATGCGTTGGCCACAGCATTCGGAGCTGTATTAGATAATCCGGAGCTGATTGTGGCCTGTATTGTGGGCGATGGTGAAGCTGAAACAGGTCCGACTGCTACGGCCTGGCATAGCGCGAAATTCTTAAATCCCGTAACAGATGGTGCCGTGCTGCCTATTCTTCACCTTAACGGCTTTAAGATTGCAAATCCTACAATCTTCGCCACTATGACGAATGAAAACCTTGAGCAATTGTTTGAAGGCTACGGGTACATAGTCAGAATAGTTGAAAATAGCGACAACATACATTCCGATTTTGCCGACGCTTTAAGATTTGCTTATGACAGGATTCGGGAACTGCAAGGTTCAGCAAGACAGGGTCATCCCTCAGAAAGTCCATTTTGGCCTATGATTATTCTTCGTACGCCAAAGGGTCTGACCGGCCCTAAAGAAATAGATGGCAAGGCGATAGAAGGTTCTTTCAGGGCGCATCAGGTGCCGGCCAAAGATTTGAAGTCAAACAAAGCCCATTTGCAAATTGTAGAGCAGTGGTTGAGGTCGTATCGGCCAGAGGAGTTGTTCGATGCAGATGGATGTCCCGCTGAGGACATTATTGAACTTTGTCCGAAGGGTCAGCATCGAATGGCAATGAATCCCCATAGTGTTGGAGGTCTTATCCGTAAGGAACCAAAGCTTCCATCCCTTTATGATTATGCAGTGAAAGTTAAAAGCCCGGGGACAATACAAACCAGCGGCATGGAAGAGCTTGGTAAATATCTGGCTGAAGTAATTAAACTTAACCAGACAAACAGGAATTTTCGGATTGTATGCCCTGATGAGCTTGAATCAAACCGTCTCGGTGAGTTATTAAATGTTACAAGTCGTCAGTATTTCTGGCCTGTCCCATCCGTCACTGAGTATACAAGTCACGACGGCAGAGTCCTGGAAGTTCTGAGCGAACATACATGTCAGGGATGGTTACAGGGATACTTATTAACCGGCCGGCATGGAATATTTCCTTGCTATGAAGCTTTTTTGCCTATAGTCGACGGGATGATGAATCAGTATGCCAAGTTCCTCAAATCATCGTTGGAAGTGTCATGGCGTAAGCCCATATCTTCGCTCAACTACCTTTTAACTTCCGAAAGCTGGCGTCAGGACCATAACGGCTATTCCCACCAGGGGCCGGGATTTATTAATAACCTGCTCACGAAAAAGGGGCATATTTACCGCATTTATCTGCCCCCCGATGCAAATTGTCTTTTGTCTACGGTCGACCATTGCCTGCGCTCAACCAACTATATAAATCTTATCATCGCAGGTAAGCAACCAATGCCCCAGTGGCTTTCAATGGATGAGGCAATTGAGCATTGCCTGGCCGGAGCGTCGATATGGAGATGGGCCGGCACCAACGAGGGAGAGGACCCTGAAGTTGTCCTTGCCGGCTGCGGTGACAATCTGACGGTGGAAGTCATGGCGGCTGCTCAAATCCTGCGTGAAGAGGCGCCCGAATGGCGGGTCAGGGTGGTAAACGTTACTCGACTGATGGTACTCGGAATTCCACAGAAATATCCTCCCGGTATGGATGAGAAGCAGTTCCAGAGGATTTTTCCGCTGAACTGTCCTGTGGTTTTCAACTTTCACGGATATACAGCGGCAATTAAACAGCTTCTTTGGGAAAGACCCGAAAGCAGCCGGTTTGATATTAACGGCTATCGAGAAGAAGGAACCACAACAACACCTTTTGACATGCAGGTGCGCAATCGCACAAGCCGATACCATTTGGTCATCCAAGCCGCGGAAAAAATGGCAGCGAAAAATTCGCGGGTTTCCTCAAAAGCTGAAGATTTGACACGAAAGTATCAAGGAAAATTGAGGGAACATCATGATTTCATCAGAGTCGAAGGTTTGGACCCCCCGGAAGTAAGCAATTGGCAATGGACAAATAAATAATAACTTGAATTTCAAGTACGAAACTCTGTTACTGGAAACGGAAGTAGCGGTTTATAATAGAAAATCAACTGATAATGCCGGTGGTTTTCCAAGTCATCGGAACCCGATAGCTATTACAGCGAGGAATTTTATGTCTGAGTCGTCTGTATCCTCAGACCGCCAGCGTCGTGCAGCGTGGTGGCGTTCGATTGGCCCGGCTCTTGTCACTGCCTGCGTGGTGTTCGGACCTGGTAGCCTGTTGGTCAGTTCTAATATCGGAGCCAAACACGGATACGAGCTGCTCTGGCTACTTATTTTGACCGGAATCCTCATGGGCACATATATGACCACCGCAGCACGCATCGGGGTGGCCGGTGGCGCGACGCCCTGTACGCTGGTCGCTGAACATCTGAGCCGGCCCGTTGCTGCTGTAATTGGTATCAATCTCTGTTTTATTTGCACGACATTTCAATTTTCGAACAACTTGGCTGTCGCCGCCGCCGCTGACACCCTCGGTATCGCCCGCCTCTTTGGAAATCCAGAGCAGATGAGCGAGCATACGAAGAATCTCATCAACACCGGCGTGCTGTTGGTATTTAATACGGTAATCATTATCTTGGTCTTTACGTTGAAGCAGGTATATTGGGTGCTGGAGCGGGTTATGAAGGTCATGGTGGCAGTCATCCTGCTGTGCTTTCTGGTGAATCTATTTCTCGTGCGGCCCGACCTGTTCGGACTCTTGAAGGGCTTGATTCCAACCCTGCCGGAGGGTATATCTCTTGGCTTGCCGAGCCGCAGCGAAGCTGGAGTCACTGACCCTATGATGCTCATTGCTTCGCTGCTCGGCACAACCTTTTCGGTGGCCGCAGCGTTTTACCAGGGCAATCTCGTGCGGGAGAAGGGATGGACAATCAGGGAATATAATAGGGGAATTGGTGACTCCATTGGCGGCGTCGCCGTCCTGACCGGCGTAAGTGCAATTATTATGATGACCAGCGGTACAGTTCTGCGTGGGCAGCAGGCCAATGACATCAACGTGCTGGCCACGCAGCTACGGCCTCTGCTGGGCGCAACCGCCCACGTACTTTTCTGTGCGGGACTTCTGGCGGTGGCTATGAATCCCTTTGTGATTAACGCGATGATAGGCGGCAGTATCCTGGCTGACGGAATCGGCAAACCGGCTAAGCTGAGCGACCCATGGTCACGCCGCTTCACGGTAGCGGTTCTGCTGGTTGGAATGTCCATAGCGATGATTATTCTGCACACGCCCGTTGAAAAGGTTGACGCGATTATCTTCGGGCAGGCCCTTACGGTCATTGGTAATCCGCTGATGGCTGCGGCGATACTCTGGCTGGCAAACCGAAAAGACGTTATGGGCGACCGCCGTAACACGATAGTCCACAACATCCTCGGTGCTGTTGGCTTACTGGTTGTCGTACTAATGGCCGTCCGGGTCTTATTTCTTGTGGTGCTTAAGCTGACCTAATCGTAAATAAACGATGGATGATGGACGAGGGACGATGGATGATGGACGATGGACGAGAGACGAATTATGAGAGATATATCTGCATTAGACGAGCACGGCCTGGAGGACATTCTCAGCGAGCCTACGGATGCGACGAAAGAAATAGTTACCGGCATAGACGGTGACATTGTCGTTTTGGGCGCGGGCGGAAAGATGGGGCCGACGTTGGCAATGATGCTAAAAAAGGCATCGAGCGCGGCTGGCGCATCGCAAGGGCCCGGCAAGAATATTTATGCGGTCTCGCGATTCAGCGACAAGTCAGCCCAAGCCAGAATCGAGCGGGCGGGCGTCAGAACAATACAGGCTGACCTGCTGGATGAGTCGTTTTATTCGCAGTTGCCCGAGGTGGAAAATGTGTTCTTTCTGGCGGGTATGAAGTTCGGCGCTACCGGTAATCAGCCGTTAACCTGGGCGCTAAACAGCTTTCTGCCGGGTCTTATAGCGCGACATTATAAGAACTCGCGCATCGTGGTTTTCTCTACCGGCAACATTTATCCTTTGGTTGACATAAGCGGCAAGGGAGCCACCGAAGAGACCGCTGCCGAGCCGGTAGGCGAATATGCTCAGTCGTGCTTAGGCAGAGAGCGGATGTTTGAGTATTTCTCGCAGCTTTATAAAACGCCGGTGACATTGGTCAGACTTAATTACGCCAACGAACCTCGGTACGGCATTATTGTCGACCTTACCCGCAAGATTCGCAATGACGAACCTATCGACCTGACTATGGGGGCGGTCAACCTGATCTGGCAGAGAGATGCTATCGATTATATCATCCGCTCTATCAGTCTTGCAAAATCACCGCCGGCCATTCTCAATGTTACAGGGCCGGATACCGTGCTGGTTCGTCGGCTCGCTGGGCAAATCGGCAAAGAGCTAAACAGCAAGCCGAAATTTGTATCACATGAAGCGCCAACAGCTCTGCTTTCAAACGCGTCTTATTGCTTCAGTCTTTTTGGCTATCCGCAGATGTCACTTGAACAGATGGTCTCTGTGATTGTCAAATGGGTAGCATCGGGCAAAAAGGTTTTAAATAAACCGACCAAGTACAATATTCGTGATGGCAAATTTTAGGGGCCCTCTCTATGCTGGATATGCACATAATCGATGCGCTGCGCAGCGGTTGCGTTATTCCCGCCCATCCGCTGGCTCTGACGGCAGGTAGAAAGCTCGATGAGCGTTGTCAAAAGGCGCTGACCCGTTATTATTTAGCCTGCGGCGCAGGCGGCCTGGCGGTGGGCGTCCATACCACCGGCTTTGCTATCCATGAGCCAAAGATAGGTTTATACAAGCCCGTGCTGGAGCTGGCCGGCGAGACAGCGAAAAAATTTGCTACGTCTGCAAATCTTAGTGAACCGATAATGATTGCCGGCATAGTAGGTAACACCAAAAACGCTGTCAAGGAAGCCGGATTAGCACGAGACCTCGGCTATCATCTTGGACTGCTCTCTCTGACAGCTTTAAGAGGCAAATCGATTGACGAGCTTATAAGCCACGCTCGACAGGTGGCCCAAATAATACCAATTATGGGATTCTATCTGCAGGAGGTCATAAGTCAGATGGTGCTGCCTATCGAGTTTTGGCGAAAGCTCGTCGAGATACCGAACGTTATGGCTATAAAGATTGCACCGTTCAACAGGTATCAGACACTTGATGTTCTCGAAGCGGTTGCTCATTCCGGCAGGTCCAGTGAAATAGCATTATATACCGGCAACGATGACAACATAATCTTGGATTTACTCACGCGATATGAGTTTAACGTTAAGGGTCGTATAGTGTCGCTTGATATTGTCGGCGGCCTGCTGGGCCAGTGGGCTTGCTGGACGAAAAGGGCGGTTGAATACTTGACTCGCATCAAGAAGATTCGCACCTGCGGCGGCGTTACCGAAGGTGCGAGCGAAATTAAAGCCGAAATCCCTCAGGAAATGCTGACGTTAGCCAGCCAATTGACTTTGGCCAATAAGGCGATTTTCGATGCTGACAATCACTTCGCTGGGTGCATTCCGGGCATATGCTATATGCTAAAGCAGCAGGGCCTTATAAAAGAGGTGAAAACACTCAATCCTGACGAACGACTCTCGCCGGGCCAGGCCGACAAGGTTGACCGGATAAGGCGCGATTATCCACATCTCACCGATGACGATTTTGTCAAAGACAATCTGGATAAATGGCTTTAGTTAAAAGTATAAAGTGGAAAATATCCAGTATCAACAATTTACCAAACAATACCATTAAGGAGATTGAAAATGAAAAGGCGTGATTTTTTGGGGGCTGTGGGCACGTGTTTTGCCCTGCCGCCGATGATAGATAATTTGATGGCGAATCGTCCGAACAAGCAGTCAAACGGTGGAACAATTGTTAGTCCTAATAGTATCAGGCTGAATGTAAAGCTTGTTTTTGGCGCGTGCATCCATTCAGGGATGTGGGAGGGACCGTGCAGGTGGGATGCTCCACAAACCGCTGAAGAAGAGAGGCGTGAATTAAAAACGAGGTTCAAGACAGCGGTTGAGAATAGCGAAAAATGGCTGAGCAACGTTAATCTGTTAAAGCCCGTGTATTATGAATATAACGAAGATATTGATAAATCGATAGGACAAGACTTGTTCTCGGCCCTGGAAAGAGAAAACGAGGTCGTAGATTTATATTTGATAGATGCAAATGTTTTCGGTCAATATTTCAATGCTGTAATAGGCCGAAGATTTAGAAAGCCTATTGCTATGGTAGGAGGACTAATAAACACAGAAGCGGCTGCTTATTTAAGAAGTATAGGCGTAGAAGGTTATGCGCCCGGCAGCTATGATGAATTGAACAAGTTAATTTCCATACTCAGGGCAAGGAAGATATTTCGACAAACAAGTATCTTATACAGTACAGACAGAGGCAGGAGATTAAAAAGAAATGTGAGCAGCATATCAGATTTTGAAGACTTGAAAGAAAGATTTGGAATCAATACTAAAATAATTGCATACAAAATATTCGGTGATGAGATTACACACGTCAGAAAGGATGGTAAGTTAGTAAAGCAGGCAGAACAAATAGCAGACCAATTAATTCGCGAAGCACAAAGATGTGATATCGATAGAAAATACGTAATATCCGACGTTCAATTCTACATCACCGTTAAGAGGTTATTGAGCAAGTTCAATTGCAATTCATTTACCATAGAGTGCCGGGAATTTTGTGCAAGTCGACTCGCTGATAAATGGAAGACTTGTCCTTGTCTGAATCATTCCATTATGAAAAGCGAGGGATTCGCTTCTTCTTGTGAAGGAGATATAAATTGCCTGCTGTCGATGCAGATGCTACAGTCGTTAGCAAATAAAGCGGCATATATGGGCAATCTTCAAAGTTATAGTGGCGATCCTAAACTCATCCAGCTTGGGCATGAAGTTCCCGCAGTAAAAATGAGTGGATATGAAGAAGCAGATTTACCCTATGAATTAAGAAACTTCATAGTATCCGGATGGGGAACAAAAATGCAAATTGAGCTGGATAATCTCGAAGAAAAAACAGTTACATTTGCCCGTTTAGATCCATTAGCAAAAAAGATATTAGTATCAAAAGGAGAAGTAGTCGGGTGTAAAGGTTTTCGAGAACCAGGATGCAAATTAGTCGCCGTTTTGAATATCCCAAATCCAAATGAGCTGTTGAAAAAACGTGCTGACTATGGATTTCATTTTTCAATGGTATATGGAGATTATTCACAGGAATTAATTGAGCTTGCTAAACTTCTTAACATAGATACGGAAATACATAATATATAGGAAGGTTTCAGGCCAACAGGCCTTGGGTTTGGGCGCTGTCTGCTGCGCAAGGCAAGAGCGAGGTGTTTGCAAAGCTGTTGTTTTGAAGTTTCTGATAATCGGCCTCGCCATAATTTATTATAAGTGCTTATTACAAGCTTACTTACGATTTAGGCAGGCATAACACATTTTTCGTCTATCGTCGTTCGGCCTTGGGTGCCCCAAACGCGACTTATTGGCTTTGGGTAGCCTACGGGGATGCTCAATCTTTGATTTTTTGCTTAACACCGCCGAAAATTATTCCGATACACTATTCAGCAGCAGTTGAGCGGTACCAAAAAGCCCAATGATGTTAGGCGGAGCCTATCCCAGGACATGGGGATGGATGCTGGATGTAAACTATACTGTGATAAAGGAAAGAGTAAAATGGGAATTCAAAGCCTGTCAGAAGACATTCTTGTTGTTGAACTGCCTTCTAAGGAACCGAATATAGCCGATGAGCTTAAAGCCATTAACGAAACCGTCAGCAACAGAAGTGATTGCGACGTCATAATCGATTTTTCCGGAGTTGAGATAGTGACATCGTCGAGCATCAGTAATCTTCTGATATTGCGCAACTTGGTGTCTGAGCAGGGACGTCGGCTTATCCTCTGCAACGTTGCTGTCGTAACAAAGTGCATTTTTACGGTAGCTGGTCTTAATGAGGTTTTCGAATTTGTTAATGACCAGCCCGCCGCCTTAGCGGCTGTTGGATACGCCGATTAGCTGATAATCCATCGGCTCAGTGACATGGCCTCTGGCCGAGCACGCAGAGCAAAAATCGCGCTGAATGAAGAGCGTGGTGCACTCAGAAGTTATCCCGTATGTACCTGACGGCGTTGTTGAAGATTGTCATTCCGTCACTATCCGGCTTTTGCCTTAAGCGAGACCAGCGTGGATGCTGTGTCGGTCTTACGAACCTTTCCGGATGTGGCATAAGTCCCAAGACTCTGCCGGTAGTATCCATCAGGCCGGCTATCGAATCCACCGAGCCGTTCGGGTTAATCGGATAGTTACCTTCTTTGCCGTTTTCATCCACATACTTAAATGCAACGTGTCCTTCGGACTTCAATTTCTCTAAGATAGCGGCGTCCTTTGTGGCGACTTTGCCCTCGGCGTGCGCGACGGGCAGATATATTTGTCTGCCCGGCTCGATGAAGATACACTTTTCAGTTTGCGGGGCCAGATATACCCACCTGTCCTCGAATTTGCCGCTATCGTTGTTGGTTATGGTGACAGAATTTGTTTGCGATTTGCGATCCCTCGACTGCGCTCGGGACAAGTTTGCGTTTTGTGATTCTTCGTTACCAGGCAGGATTCCCGTTTTGACGAGCACCTGGAATCCGTTGCAGATTCCAAGCACTAATTTGCCCTCATCGATAAATTTTTGTATCGGTTCATAAATGTGATGTTTGATTTGATTTGCCAGGATTTTGCCTGCAGCAACATCATCACCGTAACTGAACCCGCCGGGCAGAACGATTATCTGATATTGGTCAAGCGTACTTTTATCTTCGATTATCCTGTTTATGTGCACGCGCTGGGCTTCTGCTCCTGCCAACTGCAGCGCGTATTCGGTTTCCATATCGCAGTTTATCCCCGCCGCACGCAAAACTATCGCTTTTACCTGTGTCATTTCCTACCTCTTGGTCTGACAGAAGACAGAAAACAGAAGACAGAAAACAGAAGACAGAATAAAGAAGACAGAAAACACACCTATGACTTCTGAACCCTGTGCCTAATTTATTACCAATCAAACGTCTTTTGCCAGGCCTGTTTTAATGAATCCAAATCCTGTTCGATAACTTTTTTACCATTTTCTGCTTTTATGATAAGTGTTTTTTCTTCCGTTATCTTTCCTATTTGACCGAAGGGCAAATTGAGCATCAGCTTCGCAAAGGAATTGTAATTTTGCGGCTCAACCTCCACAATATAGCGGGAGTTTGATTCGCTAAATAGCTGTGCATCAACCCGCGAGCAGTCTTTGCTTCTGGGCAGGCCCTGCAGGTCTGCTTCTATTCCGAGCCCGCCGGCAAAGGCCATTTCTGCGAGGGCCACGGTCAGGCCGCCCTCCGAGCAATCATGACAGCTAACTATGAGGCCTTGCTCTATTGCGGACGAAATCTTCTTGGCAATTTTAGGGGCTGTTTTGAGATCCAACTTAGGGACGCTGGCTCCGATGCAGCCGTTAATCTTGTAATAATGTGAGCCGCCTAATTCATTTTTCGTTTCGCCAACTATAAACAGCAGGTTGGAAGCCCTCTTGGCGTCCATCGTTACGCACCTATTGATGTCATCAACTATTGATATTGCGCTTATCAAAAGAGTCGATGGGATGGATATTTGTGTTCCGTCTTCGCACGTGAACTCGTTATTCAGCGAATCCTTGCCAGAGATAAAAGGTGCCTCGAAGGCCATTGCGCCGTCGTAGCAGGCCTGTGCCGCTCGTACTAATGGTCCGAGCGTCTGCGGCTTTGTGCAGTCGCCCCAGCAGAAGTTGTCCAGCAGCGCAATCCTGTCAGCCCTGCCGCCCACACAAATAAGGTTCCTGATTGCCTCATCGATTCCGGCCAGCGCCATCCAGTATGGGTCGATGTCACCGTATAGCGGATTCATTCCGCAACTGATGGCCAGGCCTCTATCGGAATCGAGCTTGGGTTGTATCACCGCGGCGTCACCGGGTCCGTCATTATTTACACCTGTTAGGGGTTTGACGACGGAGCCGCCCTGGACCTCGTGGTCGTACTGGCGAATTACCCATTCCTTGCTGGCGACGTTATAAGATGAGAGAATTCGCAGAAGCTCGTCGTTGTAATTATCCTTTTCAGGTATGCTCGGCTCGGAAAGACGGGGTGTTTTCCAGACCGCCTTGCGTGAGTATTTAGGTACGCCTTCGTGCCAGAATTGCATATCGAGCTTTGCGACTTCCTGGCCGTTATACCGCAGCGTCAGTTTCTTGTCGCCGGTAAATCTGCCTATCATCGTTGACTGGACGTTTTCATCGTCGAAAATTTTGGTTATCGCTTTTAGATTTCCCGGCTTGACGGCTATGACCATTCTCTCCTGCGCTTCGCTAATCCAGATTTCGGTATAGTGAAGGCCGGCGTATTTTAAGGGGACTTTTTCCAGGTCGACTTCTACGCCGAGCTCTTTGCCCATTTCGCCCACCGCACCGCTTAGTCCGCCGGCCCCGCAATCAGCGATGGCCTCGTATAAGCCTGCTTTGTTTGCCTGAAGCAGTACGTCCAACACTTTCTTTTCTGTTATTGGATTGCCGATTTGGACGGCGTGGGAAAAGATTGTTTCATACTCGTGTGTCATTTGGCCGCTTGAGAAGGTTGCCCCGTGTATTCCGTCTCTGCCCGTTCTGCCGCCGACTACCACAACCAGATTTCCTGCCTGCGGATTGTCGAAGCATTTGCTTTTGTCTATCAAGCCGATGTTGCCGCAGTAGACCAACGGATTAGCTAAGTATCTATCGTCGAAATAGATTGCACCGTTGACCGTTGGTATTCCCATTCTATTGCCGTAGTCGCGGACGCCGGCCACAACGCCCTTCATAATTCTTCTGGGGTGCAGAACTCCTTTGGGGACGTCCTGGAGTTTTTTGTCGGGCTCACCGAAGCAAAATATATCTGTGTTGGCGATTGGCCTTGCGCCCAGGCCGGTCGCCATCGGGTCTCGAATCACGCCCCCGATGCCGGTGGCCGAGCCGCCATAAGGGTCGAGTGCCGAGGGATGATTATGCGTTTCGACCTTGAAACAAATGGCCGAATCCTCGTCAAATTCCACCACGCCGGAGTTGTCGACAAAGACCGATATGCACCATTTTTTGTTGAGCTGTTTGGTGGCCTTGAAGACCGTGTCTTTTAGCAGGTTGTCAAAATGTACTTGTTTGCCGTCGATTGACATATCGACGGAGCTTTTGAGAGTTTTATGCACGCAATGTTCGCTCCAGGTCTGTGCGATTGCTTCAAGCTCGACGTCGGTAGGCTCTCTGTCGAGCTGCCGATAGTATTTTTGAATGGTCTGCATCTCGACCAGATTCAAAAACAAGTCCTTTTCTTTGCTGAGGGCTATCAGGCCATCATCGTCAAGGTCGCGTATGGGCCAGTGTATTAGCTTTAATTGGTATGGTTTAAGATGCGGGCTGGGCGGTTCGGCCTCGTTGCCTATGATACAATCTTCGATACAATCGTTTGCCAGGATTTTTTTGGCGATTATATCGGTCTGGCTCTGCGTAATCTCACCTAAGAGGACAAACTTTCGGGCGGTTCTAACGTTGTCGGCTTTAACACCCATATCGGCAACCGCTGCCATTACCGATTCGGCTACCGGGTCGGTGACACCGCTTTTTAGATGAACTTCGATTAGTGTCGCCTTTGCCAGGCCTGCCGGCGGGCCGCTTCTGCCTATATAATACTCTTCGCAGACAGGGTCGGTCAGAAGCTCTTTTGCCACACGCACAGCAAAATCCTTATCGAAATCCGCCTCAATGAGAAAGACCTTAGCCGACTGGACTGCTTGGACTGAACTGATGCCCAGTTCTTTTATATCATCAAATACGCTTTTGCCGTGCACGTCGGGAAAGCCCGGCCGATTAAAAACTTCAAATCGCCATTGCCTCACGATATTAGTTCCTTCCTTTTTATTTTGTATTTTATCATTGCGGCACGTTTATCTTTTGCCTTCTGTAGCAGCTTTTCAATCTCTCTTTTATTTTGGCTTTTGATTGCTTTTTTTAGCTTCTTTAGTTCGCCTATGATTTTATCGATGCCTTCGGAGGTGTTGCTTGCGTTGGTCAGCAGCACGTCAGCCCAGATATTAGCCGGTCCTGAGGCTATTCTTGAAGTATCTATGAAGCCTTTGCCGGCGAGTTTCAATTCCTCGCTATCATTGGCATTTATCAGTGCCGCTGCGGTTATGTGCGGCAGATGGCTTATGTTTGCAAAGATTCTATCGTGCTGGGCCGGTGTCATTAACTTCACCGTGCAGCCGAGTTTCGACCAAAACTCCTTGAGTGTTTGCACCGCCTGACGGTTGGTCTTTTTTGTCGTTGTCAGGATGCAGGTGGTCTGCTCAAGCAAATCATCTCTGGCGAATTCAACGCCCCTTTGTTCTGAGCCGGCAATCGGATGCGAGCCGACGTAGTGAACTGTCTTCGGCAGAATCCTGGCTGCCCAGCGGTGGGGCAGGACTTTTGTCGAGCCGACATCGGTAACAATACAGCCGCTCGGAAGTGAGTCGGCAATTTCGCTGAAGATTTTTTCAAATGTTGATATGGGCGTAGCTAAGATGACAAGGTCGGCGTCAGTTACGCTGGGCTTTAGACGGTCGGCGATTTCGGTGGCGACTGCTAATTGCTTAGCTTTAGTGCGAGTAGCAGGGCGGTGCGTGTAACCTACTACCTTTACTCGGGCGAAAGCGCGCAAAACCGATAATGAAATCGAGCCGCCTAAAAGCCCTAATCCTATAACAGTTGTTTGCCGTAAGTCTTTCACAATGAAGACCTTGTGAAAATATGCTTCAGAATAAGTTCTGCTAAAAGCTACTGTACAGCTTTTCAAATGTCAATTTTTTTCTTTGATTTGTGCTTTTATAATGTTAACATTTTATTTTTGTGAGAAAAAATCTAAAAAGATATAGCATTTAAAAAATTGGAAATTAAAAAGAGCGCCTGTTGTTTGCGGGCAATTTTTTTGCGAATATTCTCGCCGTGTTTGTGTAGCACAGCGAGATATTCCGATAGCGGATAAAATGCCGGATAATAACAATAATTTTAGCGGCGGTGACCATCTCGAATTTGAGGCAAAAGTAGCTGACCTTGATCGCCAGATGAACGAGCTTCGCAGGCTCAGTTCAATCAAAGGCATTGACTATTCTGCTGAGATTCGCCAGCTCCAGCGGCAGCAGGTCGCCGAGCTGAAGCGAATCTATTCAAACCTGACCGCCTGGCAAACCGTTCAGGTGGCACGTCATCCCAAAAGACCCGTTCTTTCCGATTATCTTGAGTTGATGGTAAAGGATTTTCGCGAATTGCACGGCGATAGATGCTTCGGCGACGACCGCGCGATCGTAACGGGTTTTGGCCAGATGGGCAGAGAAAGAGTATTGGTTGTCGGTCAGAACAAAGGCAAAAACACAAAGGAAAAGATTGCCTGTAATTTCGGATGCCCTAATCCTGAGGGCTATCGCAAGGCGTTAGCCAAGATGAAATTTGCTGAAAAGTTCGGCATTCCTGTAGTTACGTTGATTGACACGCCGGGGGCCTATCCGGGTATTGGCGCAGAAGAGCGTGGCCAGGCCCAGGCGATAGCGGTCAACCTTTACCAGATGTCGCGGTTGAGAGTCCCGATAATTTGTATTGTCATTGGAGAAGGAGGCTCAGGCGGCGCTCTGGGAATAGGCGTTGGTGACAGGCTGGCGATACTTGAATTCGCGTATTATTCGGTGATATCGCCAGAAGGCTGTGCTGCAATTTTGTGGCGGGATGGCTCGCAGGCACCAGAAGCAGCCGAGGCCCTTAAGTTAACGAGCAAGGATTTGTATAAGCTCGAATTGGTTGATGCAATAATTCCCGAGCCGCTCGGCGGCGCGCATCGCAATGTCCACGATACCATTTATAATGTCGAGAAATACATTGTAAAAACACTGCGGGAACTCAAACGCATGAAAATCGACAATCTGCTTGATAACAGATACAACAAGTTGCGTTCGATAGGCGCTGGTCTCACAGAGAAGTTGCGCCGCAAGACCCAGCCGGCCAAAGACAGAATAAAGGCGGCACTCGAAGCCATTCCAACCAAGCCAAAACGAGTCCCAGCCAAGGTTTGACAGCGCCGCTTCCTGGGATGTAAATATATCTGCAGCTTTTTGCCTCAAAGAGGCTCAGTATTCTCAAGTTTTTTGGAAGGAGAGCAGTTATGGCAGACAAGAAAAAAAGCTCAGAAGGAGAAAAATCGTCTCAAGCACCGAAAAAAGACAAAGGCCTATTAACTCGAAGGAGTTTTATCAGCACCGTAGCTGGAGCAGGTGTAATAGGTTTGGTTGCGGGCGGCGCAGAGAAGACGAAAGAGAAAGAATCAGAATTGCCTATCTGGACGGGAGATTTAAAAATCGCCGCAAAGAAGGCACCGCGGATTCCCACAACGTCAAAGCCCAACGGACTGAATTTGATTGTAATCATTTCGGATACCTGCCGGGCGGACCACCTCGGCTGTTACGGAAGTACGCTGGTAAAAACTCCTTATCTTGATAAGCTTGCGAAAGAAGGCGTGTTGTTTGCTGACGCCACTGCAGAGGGACTGCCCACCATTCCCTGCCGGAGGGTATATCACACAGGCAAAAGCGTCCTTCCTGAGGCCAAGTGGCAGCCTCTCGATGATAGTGATATTACCCTTGCCGAAGTCCTGCAAAAGCATGGCGTTACAACCGGTTTTATCGTCGACACCTATCATTATTTCAAGCCCGATTATAATTTTCATCGTGGATTTGATTCCTGGCATTGGGTTCGTGGTCAGGAGACCGATAGATGGAAAAGCGGCCCAAAAGAAAAGTTTGAACCGAAAAAGCATATGCCCGCCCATCTGTGGAACGAACGCTATGATGCTAATATGCGTCAGTATTTGATGAATACGCAGGATAGGAAAGGCCAGGAAGATTACTTTTGCGCCCGGTCATGCAGCGCAGCTATGGATTGGCTCGAACAAAATATCGGTAGTAGCCCGTTTATGCTCTGGATCGATATGTTCGACCCTCATGAGCCGTGGGACGCACCTCCACAATTCCAGAAAATGTATCGTGATGAATATCCGTACGAAAGATATTTGTTTGGATATGGAGTGAGGACCAAAGACATCCGTCCCGATGATTTGCCCGTTATCAAGGACCTTTATGCGGCGGAAGTTACTTTTAGTGACTACTGTATCGGCCGTCTTTTGAAAAGGGTTGAAGAGCTGGGCTTGATGGATAATACAGTCATCGCATTTTCGACCGACCACGGTACTCATCTTGGTGAGGAAGGATGTGTGCAGAAGACTCCAGGGCTTCTTAATGCCTGCGTTACTCATATTCCATTGATTATAAAACATCCCGACAAGGAATTCGCTGGCAAGCGTATTGAGGGACTAGTCAGTGCCGTCGATTTTATGCCTACGTTTCTTGCGCTGCTCGGAATCGATGATTATAAGAATATGGATGGACAGAATATGTGGAAGCTGGTAACAGGCAAGGTTCCGTCGCTACATGATAATGTTTACACGGTCTTTAACAAATTTGGGGCGATTCATAATTCTGACTGGCACTATTTTCAGCACATCCAGGGCAAGGACGCCGCCAAAGGTCCCTGCCTTTATAACTTAAGAGCAGACCCGAATCAGACGATAAATGTTATTAAGAAATTCCCGAAGGAGGCAAAAGATTTGAGACACAAATTGCAGAATCATCTCAAGATTAAAATACCTCTTTTAGAGTTGTGATTCTTTCAAGTTGATTGGTCGACAGGGGCGCCAAGCTCTGCAATAATGAAATGGGATTATACAATCGAAAATTAGGAGCGCATATTATGAAAAAGGTTATGCTTTCACTTCTTATTGTGCTTGTTCTAATATGGAGCTGTGGCACTGCCTTTGCCAAAGGGGCAGGCAAAGGCAAGGCCGAACGCGGACAGGACAAGCGGACGGAGAGGGTTGAGAAAAAGGAAAAAGGTACGCAAGCTGATAGTAATGAACCAGCGGGCCAGGGCAAAGGAAAGCGGGTGCGCCAGCAAGAACAGCAGCGAGTGGGCGAAGACAAAGGAAAAAGCGAAGGCAAAGTCGAAGGCGAAGGCAAAGGTGGCGGGCAAGCAAAACAGCGAATAAGGCTCCAGGAAAAAGACAAGGGTAAGGGTAAAGGTAAAGCTGCAGAAAAGGTTGCCGGCAAAGGTGGTGAGGAAGGTCAGGATTTAGAAAAGGATACTGGAAAAGGTAAAGGGAAAGGCAAGGCTGTAGAGAAGGATGCCGGAAAAGGCAAAGGGAAAGGTCAAGCTGTAGAAAAAGATACCGGACAAGGCAAGGGTCATCAACAGCAACTAAAGGCTGTTGAGGAACAGATGATTCATGAAGAAATCAAGCATAGCAGATGGCAGGCCCGGCTGAAACGGATCCGGGAATTAGCCGCCGAAGAAGGCAATACCAAGATGGTCGAACGAGTTGACAAGCTTCTGGAAAATGAGCAGCAACGTTATGTCCGCAAAAGCCAGCTTATGCAGGAAAGAAAACAAAAGATTTTACAACTTGGTCCGAAAGGTTTAAGCGGACAAGCCCAGGAAGCCGCCAAAAAAGGCCTTGAAGAGACAAAGGTCAAAGCAGAAGAAAAAAGCCAGGAAAAGAGCGAGGATAAGGGCGTGGCTGAAAAGCCCGAAGAAGAAGTACAGAGCGAGGTCAAAAGCGAGGATAAGGGCGTAGAAGAAAAGGCCAAGGAGTAAAACTGTTTCAAGCTGGTGCAGAATGTAAATAAAGTTGTTCCAATTGCGAAGGAGTGGCAAATGTTGCGAAAAGTGTTGGCTATAGTAGCCGTAACAGTGATATGCGTCTTCGGGTGTAAGCGACGTTCAAGTGAGCCTGAGGCTGTACAAGAGAAGCTCAAGACAACGGCCGAATACGATGCCGAGGCGAAAAAGCAAATCAACAAAGAGAATATGGCTGAGGAGCTTGAGAAGCTCGAAAAAGCGATGCAACAGGAAATCGAGCAGGAAAAACGGTGAGGCGGGCGGAAGGGTGTCAGATGTTTTATGGACTGTGATGTATAATTGCCGGCTCGGCATAAGTGAAAAATCGAATACGCTCGTGAAAATCGAAATTAAATTAATATTGCCACAAAAAAGCTCAAAAGAAAATAAGGTATATTGTTTGTGTTTTTTGTGCCTTTTTGTGGCTATCTTTTCTCTTATAATATCATGATTATACTAAAGGCAAATACCCAGAAATAACTTTCGCACAGACCTGGCCGTTTGTCTATCTCGGTCAGCTTGGTATTTACGACCACTCCATACCGCCTGATTTCTCGCCTCCGTGCCATTATTTGGATCGACTCCTAATGGGACAATGGTCGCCCGATGCAGGATTCGCCGCTCTCACAGTCCATGCCAGACTAAGCAATTGGGTCGTTTACAAAATCAAGGTCTTTTCATTTGGAGATTGTCTTTCGCATTCAAGCCCGTAAAGAGCCGCCATTCGTTGATGACTTTAATTCTTCTCTAATTATTGCTTTCTTGATACTCGACATAAGTCTTGCTTAGTTACCATCGTCCTTCGTAGCGCTCAATAAGATAAGCCTCATCAATCTCCTCATTGTATATCAAAACCTGCAGATGTTCTCGATAGCTGGTGTTTCTCTCCCTAAAACGATATACCTTGGGATTCTTCCACTGGTCAGGCCTAAACCATTTAGGCTCCGCTCGTCCAGTTGAGACATACAAAGGTATGCTCTCTCCATGATGAAGATCCAATCTCCAATCAAGTACGCCTCTTCCATAGCTTACACCTATCATTTCCTTAAATGGTCTTGAATTAATAATAAGATTCAGGTCCTTCTTATTGATCTTAAAGCGCATAACATATTTGTGACCACTTATCTCCCAACTTGGCCGTTCTGCCTTAATGTTCTTCACAGATTTCGGAATAGGGAAGCGTACATATCTTATGAAAATCCATGGTCCATAAAGCATCTTAACTGCAATGAAAACTGTCAAAACCAGAGCTACTGCAAAACAACAAATCTGCAAACCACGTCTTTTTTTCAGCCACATTACTTATATCCTCTCTGTTACTTAAGTACCAATACCAGTCTGAGTTTCATTACTCAAAATATCCAGCCTGTTTCTTCCTTCCTCCATTCGCCAAACAATATATAGGGTGTACCAAACTCGTAAGGAATATATGGGATATTCAAAGGATCCCTAAACGTGTCTGAAACATAGTATGTGAATGTTGCTTCATAGCTGCCGTTTGGTTGAATTATGATTGTTGCATCCATAAGGAAGTGAGTACCATCCCCAAGAATGACAAGAGGATTACCATTATTTATCCAAGCCGAAATGTATGATGGATCATCAAAACTATATTCACCTTTGTCTGAATATGAAAATACAAAATTCTTTATATCATTTATATCACAAACATCGCTAATATATTCAAGCCAGGCCTCATAAGCTGCTTGTAGAGCTGCTGCTTCAAATTTTTCAACTTGTTCTATTATTTGTGGATCATTCATGAAAAGGTCAAGTAGTCCTGTATGACCCATATTGACCTTAGCCCCTCCACCATACATATACCATATGAAGTACTGTTGCCATGTCCAGTTTGAGGGTTGGGGGCAAAATCTAAAGAGAAACGGATTGAAATTATCACTCATGGGATCCATATATGATAGATCCTCAGGAGTACTTGTTATTGTTATTGTTGTTCCGCTTGGATCAATGAATAGCAATGGGTTATTCCTGCAATACAGGTACCAGTTGATACCATCGGCGTATCCTACCGGGTCGGTTTGCATAAACCGGCCGATGTGTGGATTATAATACCTCGCACGGTAGTAGTAAAGACCTGTTTCAATATCGAATTGCCGGCCGGTGAACATGTAGGGATTGGGATGGTTGGGGTCTTCGGCTGCCACCTGGCCGTAGACGGTGTACTCGTAGCTCTGGCAGCTATCGCCGTTCGAATCGCTCAGGGCAACCACGCTGCCCAAACCATCGAAGTGATAGTAATACACGGCGTTACTATCGGCCACGTCTATCATACACACCGGCTCGTCAACGCGCGCACCGTGGACGTATTTGCGCAGGAGCCTGTCATTGCCGTCATATTCGGCAATTACGTGGTCGCCGTCATAGCAGTACTTGATGGCCTCGCCATTGCCCGATTTTTCGATGCGCCTGCCGCCTGGGTCATATGGATTCGACAAGCTCACCACAAGTTTTTAGGTGATATTGTCCCACTTTGATGGGTCGGGGACCGGCTCCGGCGAGCCTGACCACCGTACGTCGTCCACCCAGCCGCAGCAGCCACCTCCGCACTCATCACTCGTGGCAAAGCGCCATTTCAGCGTGTGGCTGCCCTGGCCGGTGACGTTATATGACTTCTCGTGCCAGGTTTCCTCTCCGTCAATGTTGTACTTTAGCTGACCATCAACGTAAAACTCTAAGTATTCGTTCTCTTCAGAATAGACATTCCACTCGAACGTTACCGTACCTTCACCTTGCACGGTGGTCTGCATCCAGGTTTCCTGCTCGGCCTCAATTTCCCCGCTTTTGGCGGTGTCGCGAGTGCCGTCCATGGCCCAGTACCAGTTTGCATCACCGCCGGTGGTGTAGCTCAGATCTGACTCTAAGGCGTCGGCGAGCGAATCCGGCTCTGGAGGCGCCGTTCCGGGTCCCTGCAGCCAGTCCACCAATATGTTGCCATGCTGCTTGTAAAATGACAATTGACAAACGGCAATGAAACACGTTATCTTACAGCAAATATAAGCTCTGTTAGAAATTCAAGAGTGGACAATATGATATAAAAAACGGAAAGAAAGCATTTTAATGCGGTGTGTTTTGGTGCAGGTTCGCAAAACGGAAAACTTTGAAATCCTGGTTTATAAGGAGTCAAATCGTGAGTGAGCTGATAAACAGAAGACAGTTTTTAGGTGTAAGTGCAGCGGGGGCGGGGGCTGCGCTACTGAGCACACATTTTGGCAGCCAGTCTGTGATGGCTGGCGAAAATGAAGGATGGCCGCCCAAGCTGCCCCCTGTGAAAATCTACAAGGTTTACGTTGGCAGGACCGGTGGGATTTACCTTTCCAGGCCGACCGAGGAGATCGACAAGTTCGAAAAATACCTTGGCGGCGTAGAGCGAAAACTCGGCGACGTAAAGTTCATCGGCGGCGAGCTCGTGCCTCCGGCTGACGTGGCCGAGTTGATTTCCAAACTGAAAGATGCCGATGGAGTTCTGTTGTTTCATCTTTCCGGTCATGGTGGAGATGCACCGTCGCAGGCGATGGGCCAGATTGTGGATGTGGGACTGCCCACAGCAGTGTTCTCGCAGCCATTCAGCGGGCATGGCTGGATGTACTTTCCTCAATGGCAGAAGGCTGGCAAGAAGGTCGTGCTGCTGCCAACGGCTGACTGGGGCGAGCTTGACCGGGTCGTTGCCCTGATGCGCGTCGCGCCGTGGCTTCGGCAAACGCGCATCATCGTCGTCCGCGGCCCCCAGGGGACAGATGCGGCCTGCTCTGCGGAACAGGTCAAGGAAAAATTGGGGGCAGAGCTAATCCCGATTACTGTCGAGCAGACCGTCGAGGCTCACCAGGCGGTCGACCTCAAAGCCGCCGAGGCCGAGGCTGAGCAATACTGGATAAGTAAAGCAAAGAAGATAGTTGAGCCGTCCAGAGAAGAAATTATCAGCTCGGCACGCTTTTACCTGGCGATAAAGAATATCATGATCAAGCAGCGGGCACAGGCCATCACGAGTTCAGGTTGCATGGGGCGGCCGGCCAAAGGCTGCCTGACATTCAGCAAGCTCAACGACATAGGGCTGGTCGGGGCCTGCGAGGGAGACATGGACTCGACGCTAACAATGCTGATGTTTGGCTATGCGTTCGGAATACCCGGCTTCATCAGTGACCCTGTCTTCGATACCTCAAGTAATGCCCTGATTCACTTTCACTGCACCTCGGCAACGAAGATGGGCGGCCCTGCCAGCGAGCGTCTGCCCTTCACCATCCGCACGCAGAGCGATAGCGAGCAAGGTGTGTCGTTAGAAGTTCAGATGCCCATCGGACAGGTTGTTACCTGCGCCAAATTTATCAATCTCGACACGATGCTGATTTCCACCGGCAGGATATTCAAGGTCACTCACGACGAACTCGGCTGCCGCACACAGTTTTGGACTGAGGTGGCCGATGCTCGCAAGATGTTTCATAACTGGGGCGCCGGCATACTCAAAGGCGGGACGATGACACTGCTTCACCGCGTCGTTTTCTTCGGCGACCATCTGCGCAACGTCAAGAATCTGGGCATTCTGATGGGATTTAAGGTCGTCGAGGAGGGCTGACAAACGGATGAGGCCGAAAATCTTACTGGTAAATCCGCCGATATACGATTTTGCTGCGTATGATTTTTGGCTCAAACCTTATGGTCTGCTCAGTGCAGCAGGTTTTTTGCGCGGCAAGGTGGATTTTAAGCTCTTCGATTATCTCGACCGATTGGCCCCTTTTGCGGCGAAGCAAAGGAAGCTTGAGTCCGACCAATGGGGTCGAGGGCGATTTTACTGCGAACGAGTCCCGAATCCTGCTTGCCTGGAAATAATTCCGCGGTACTTCCGGCGATTTGGCTTGCCCCGAAATATGTTCAAGGATTTTCTTGCGCGGGAAGGGCCGTTCGATTTTGTCTTTGTCCAGACGACAATGACATACTGGTACAAAGGCATCGAGGAAGTTATCGAAGATGTTCGAGGCCTTTGGCCACAAACGAAGATTATATTAGGCGGAAACTATGTAACGCTTTGCAGCGAACACGCACAAAAATTGGGGGCGGATTTCCTGGTGCAAGCGAATAGTCTGGAGCCGCTCTGGAAATATCTGGGAGTAGGTGCGGATATGCAACAGCCGGCTTTGTGGGAGGTTTATGAGAAGCTAAATGTCGGTGTTCTAAAGCTAAGTGACGGCTGTCCCTTTAACTGCACTTACTGTTCGGTGCCGAAGGTTTACGGCAAATTCAAGCCGAGACCTCTGCAGCGCTCTTTGGCTGAGTTAGAGCTATTGTGTCGGCTCGGCGTTGGGAATATCGCCTTCTATGATGACGCTTTGCTGTTCGAGGCTGAGAAGGTTTTGATTCCATTTTTGAATGAGGTCTTAAGGCGTGATACAAAACTTAACTTCCACAGCCCCAACGCTCTCAACGCCCGCTTTATTACCAGAGACTTAGCTGAGCTTATGGTGCGGGCAGGCTTTAAAACTTTCTATTTAGGGTTCGAGAGTGCTTCTTTACAGTGGCAGAAGCGCACCGGCTCAAAAGTCTTTTCCGATGAGCTTGCGCAGGCGGTCGAACGCCTTATTTCTGCAGTCCACAGGATGCCTTACGACAATGCTGAGCCTGCGAGCATTACGGCGTATCAAATCCTCGGCCATCCTCACATTGATATTCAGCAGCTTGAGGACTCGATGCGTTTTGTCAGCAGCTTAGGCATTCGCGGGATGTTAGCGGATTTTTCGCCGATTCCCGGGACGCCTGACGGCGAATATTGCCGGCACTGGGTCGATATGGATGAGCCGTTGATGCACAACAAGACCGCTTTTCCGATTATTATGTTGGGCTTCAATGAAACAAACCGACTCAAAGACCTACAGCGGCTATTGAATAGAAAATTATCTTCAACTGCGTAAATTGCGTTGATGGTTATAAGTATTTGTAAAAGCTGGTCTTATAACTCACTTGGCGTCGGCGGATTAGAGAGCACAAAAATTTTTTAAATTTTAGCCGAACATACTTGACATTTAATTTATATATGCTAATATTCGAATATATTAAATTAAAGGGATTTCTTATGGAGCAAAAACTATATGAACTTCATGCTCAGATGTGCCAGATTTTTACTTCTCCCAAGCGATTGGAGATACTGAATCTCCTAAGGAATAAAGAGCTATCTGTAGGGGAATTAGCAAAACTCGCAAGGATTCGGCAATCAAATCTTTCTCAGCATTTGAGTATCCTAAGAGAAAAAGGTATTGTCAAGGCGCGTAGAGAAAGCGTGAAGATATATTATTCTCTGGTTAATCCTAAAATTATTAAGGCCTTTGATATTATCAGGGAAATGCTACTTGAAAAATTAGCACAGGTTGAGAAACTTTCACACGAGCTTCGTAAAACAAAAGCTTAACTTATTATTTTTTTGCTTAAATATATTAGTATATTCTAATAAAGGAATATATTCAATATGCCCGAATATAAGATTTTTGAAAAGAAACGGAAGGCAAAACAACTCATTATGGGGACTATTTTTCTTTTTATCTTCGTTGGAGGTTGGCGCTATCCCCTTTTAGGTTACTTTATTCCGTTATGTATGCTTCTGGGTATAGTTACCGGATTATTCAAGGGTAGAAAATGGTGTGACTGGTTTTGTCCACGAGGAAGTTTTTTTGATGCTTTTATTAAACACATAAGCCCGAATAGAAAAATACTCTATCTCTTAAAAAGCCTGCCCTTTCGTATCGGTATGCTTTTCTTTCTTATGTTTATGATGACCATCCAGATAGTAAATCGCTGGCCGAACCCTTATAAAATAGGGATGTTCTTTGTATTGCTTCTTACAGTTACCACCATTTTAGGAATTATCTTAGCCTTAATCTTTCACCAAAGGACATGGTGTTGCTTTTGCCCTATCGGTTCAATGTCGAATTGGATAGGCAGGAGAAGATACCCATTGAAAATAGATTCTAAACTCTGCACAGAATGCAGAGTTTGCTGTGAAGTTTGTCCTATTCAGGTAGCGCCTTTCGAGTTCAAAAAGATTGAAACTGAATTAGTCAACGATGCCGATTGTTTGAAATGTAATCTTTGTGTGAATGCTTGTTCTAAACAGGCATTGAGTTTTTAAGGGAGGTAAATGCAATGTGTTACGGAAACTGGTATAGATTTTGGGGAGTTCCTTATTACTTCGGGAATATAGTAGGGATTTTATTATTTCTGGCTTTATTGATATTGGTTGTTTGGGCAGTAGTTACCATGGTAAAAAGCCTTACAAATCAAAGAGCCAGAAAAGGCAGGGAGGAGAATGTATGAGAAAAATTACTTTTATAGCCTCTTTTATCTTAATCATATTGAGCATTACAAATTTTTCTTTAGCTGATAGAGACTGGGAATATTGGTCAAGATATTCCTTTGATGTGCCCGTAACTAAAAAGATAAGTTATGTCATAAAACCTGAATGGCGGATTAAAGATGATATGACTGACAAGTATCTTTTTAAACTTGAGAATGCAATCGCTTTTCAAATCAATAAATATTTGGAGCTTGCTCCTTACTATGTTTGGCAGGAAAATAAAACTCCCAGTGGCAACGACAGGTCTGACTTATTTTATTTAGATGTAACTGGTAAAATTCCTTTAAAAGAAATCTTTGACCTGAAAATGATTGATCGTATGCGCTATCAATATAACTTTGATAAGAAACTCACTATTTGGCGTAACTCTATAAAGCTGACAAAGGCTTTCAAAGTAGGAAAATATGAATTGTCACCTTTTATTGAAGATGAGATATTTTACGATACGGGATTAGATGGGATTAATGAAAACTGGGCAAGTGCCGGTGTGTCTCTGCCCTTGAATAAATATGCTAATATAAGTGTTTCTTATCTTTTAGATACGAAAAAGAAAGGCAATGATTGGTCCTATGCTAATGTGTTTGTAACCGGACTTAGCTTTAAATTTTAGCTAAAAAAATAATGAATTTGAAAATGAATAAAAGAAAAATGCCGATTTATCTGGATTATAATGCAACGACACCTCATGACCCTGAAGTGATTGCAGCGATGCAACCATATCTGAAAAAATATTTCGGCAATCCCTCCAGCTCCCATTGGTATGGAGTACAGTCTAGGGAAGCAGTAGAAAATGCACGAAGACAGGTTGCATCTTTATTAAATTGTCAACCAGAAGAAATTGTTTTCACAAGCGGCGGGACAGAATCGAATAACTATGCCATTAAAGGGGTCGCCTCTGCATACTGCAATAAAGGTAACCATATTATAACTACCCGAATTGAGCATCCGGCAGTAATTGAGGTATGTAAATTTTTGGAGCAGAATGGATTTGAAGTGACATATTTACCTGTAGACAGATTTGGAATGGTGCAAGTTTCGGATGTAAAGAAGGCGATTAGGCCTGAGACAATTCTTATTACAATAATGCAGGCCAATAACGAGGTCGGTACTATTCAGCCGATAAAACAAATTTTAAGGATTGCAAAAAAAAGTGGGATTATTATGCATACTGATGCATCGCAATCGGTGGGTAAAATACAAACCAACGTGAATTTATTTGGTGTCGACCTTTTGTCTATAGCAGGACATAAGTTATACGCTCCTAAAGGCATCGGCGCTATTTATATCAAGCAAGGACTTCGACTTGCAAAATTTATCCACGGAGCAGCGCACGAACAAGACAGAAGAGCTGGTACAGAGAATGTTCTGGGGATTGTGGGGCTTGGTAAAGCTTGCGAGATTGCTGAGAGAGATTTAGAAAAGAACATTCTGCATATGAAAGAGATGAGGGACAGGATGTATAATGGTTTAAAAGACAAATTAAAAGACATAAGACTCAATGGGCACCCCGAGAAACGCCTACCAAATACACTAAGCTTAAGTTTTAGGAGCGTCGATGTAACCGAACTGCTCTCGGAAATTAAAGATTATATAGCTGTATCGGCCGGCGCCGCATGTCACTCAGGCAAGACTGAAATATCCCATGTTCTTAAGGCGATGGGTGTCCCTATAGAGTATGCAAAAAGCACTATACGATTTTCTACCGGCAAAATGACTACTGAAAAAAGATAGATAAGGCAATAAATATCATAGCAAATAGTATTAATAAAAAGCTAAAGGAGACAAGGCAATGAAGATAGGAGTAATCATTTATTCAAGTGATGCAGAAACCGTATGGAATGCTATCAGATTTGCAAATTTTGCTCTTGCCGAAAAAGATGATGTGAGTATTTTTCTCGTTGGCAAAGGTGTGGAATGTGAAAATATAAGCAATGAGCAATTTAATATTATTGAGCAGGTTAAGAAGTTTTTAGATTCAGGGGGAAAAATCTTTGCCTGTGGAACATGTTTAAAACAACGCAATAGTAACGGCTCAAATTTATGTCCTATCTCGACGATGAGAGATATGTATAGAATCGTTTCCGAATCCGATAAAATTCTAACTTTCTAAAGATATCGAACTGTTACTTTTGATTCGATTGGTGGGGTATTTCACATCTAATGGATTTCCTTGAGACAAACCGCCTCAAAAACCTCCATTGGTAGCTTCATCGCGTGCTTCCTAATGAACGCGGGAGTTGATTTTGGCAAACCGAGTTGATATACTCGATTACAAATTTAAGATTTCAAATTTCATATTTAAGATTGTGATTTTCTGGAGGTGAATTATGGCTGCTTACAATTCCTTAGAGGATCTGCCTGTACGGCAAAAAGCAAGAGAACTTGGAGCATTTGTTTACAGAACTACGGCGGAAGGAAAGATAAGCAAGGATTATGGACTAAAGAATCAAATTCAAAAATCCGTTGTTTCAATATCAAGTAACATAGCCGAAGGTTTCGAGAGGGGTTCAAAACGTGAATTCATTCAATTTCTATATATAGCCAAAGGTTCTTGTGGAGAGTTGCGCTCACAGTTGTATATTACAAAAGACCTCGGTTACCTAAACAAAAGTGATGCTGAGTCTATCATCAGATTTGCTTCTGACACATCAAAACAAATAAGTGGGTTTATCAAATATCTAAAGACTAGTCGATTCGCAGGGAATAAGTCTAAAAATTAGCGGTTATATGCAAAATGAAATCTGAAATTTGCAATTTGAAATTATTTATTGAGAGCTTTGGGTGTCAGATGAATAAGCTGGATACGGCGTTGGTCAGTTCTGCGCTTAAACAGGCGGGGTTCAGCCTGGTCGTAAGCGAAAAGGATGCTGACGTTGTTTTGATAAATACCTGCTCGGTCCGCGAACATGCTGAAGAACGGGTTCTTTCGCATCTCGGCTATCTCAAGCATATAAAAGAAACTCGGCCGGATATGGTGGTCGGTGTAATCGGCTGTATGGCTCAACGGCTCGGGGACAAACTGTTAGAACACAAAGCCGTCAATATAGTCTGTGGGCCGGCACAGATACCGCAAATAGCCAAGCTTGTAGCAGAAGCACTGCAACAAAAGGCAAAGAGTCTGGCGGTAACGGAAAAAATCCGCGAAACCAACGAAAAGCAGAATCAGACACTTGAAAAATTCGAATCGGCTTACGGTATCGGAGACGACCAAATTCCGGGTCAGGCATTTGTGCGGGTGATGCACGGCTGTGATAATTTCTGCGCGTATTGTATCGTCCCGTATGTGCGTGGGCCGGCAGTTTTCCGCCCGCCCGAAGCGATTATCGAGCAGATAAAAAAATTGGCAGACCACGGAGTAAAGCAGGTCACGCTGCTGGGTCAGACGGTAAATTCATATAAATACAGAAGCGGCGAGAGAACCTATTGCTTAGCTGATTTGCTCGAGATGGCAGGTGACATCGATGGAATTGAGTGGGTCAAGTTTGTTACCAGTTATCCATCCGAAGAGTTCTTCGACCGGATTTTGCAAGTTATGGCCGGCTCGCCGAAGGTCTGTAACTATCTGCATCTGCCGGCTCAAAGCGGCTCGGACAAAATCCTGCGTGCGATGAATCGACATTATAGCAGCCGTTGGTATTTGGAGCTTCTCAATAGGGCGAGGGCCATCGTGCCGGATATTGCAATTGCCGGCGATTTTATTGTTGGCTTTCCCGGCGAAGGCGAAGACGATTTTCAGGCAACGGTGGATTTGCTCACAAAGGCCAGATATAAAAACGCCTTTATCTTCAAATACTCACCGCGGCCCGGCACAAACGCCGACAAAAAACTCCAGGACGATGTCCCTACAGAAATAAAGCAGAGGCGAAATATAGAGCTGCTTGCGGTGCAGGAAAAAGTCAGTGACGAAATAAGCTGGGCGTTCCTCGGTAAAGAAGTAAAAGTTTTAGTCGAAGGCTTAAGTAAAAAGCCGCATCTCAATGCCGCTGGCAGTGGTGAAAATCCGCAGTTAGTCGGCAGAACCGCAACAGAGCACATAGTTGTCTTTAACGGCCCCGAATCGTTAGCCGGCCGGTTTGCAAAAGTAAAAATCGTAAAGACCTCGCCGCTGACACTCTTCGGCCAGCTAATTGACACCGCCTCGTACTAATTGTAGTTAGAGATTGCCGAAAGATTTGAACATTAGACTAATTAAAAGGTTCTGGATTCCTGCTTCCGCAGGAATGACAAGGTCATAAAATCGGCAAGCAATAAATTAAATTCCTAACTGCGGGTCTGCAGGTCTTCACCTGACCGCCCCTTTGAACAGCGTTAAGATATTCGATGGCACCTGAAAGATACAGAAATAAGTGAAAACTAAAAATGCAATGATTAAGACGACAGCAAATATCCAGTTTGGCTTGAGGATTTCCGCCGCCTCTTTAGAGAGCATTTTTGGCATCACTATAAACAGCCCAACCGCCACGCAGATAGCCTGTAGCGATGTTAAAAGGATGCCATCAAGTATCGCTGCGAGTTGAATCAGACGCACAGGTTCTTTACCCAATGCAAAAACGATTATCATATTGGTACAAAGAAATAAGATTAGAAACAGCCGGAACTGCCGCTTCCAGGGGAGCTTTTCTGCAAAGCCGGGGACACAAATTCTAAATGAATCGGCCAGCAGTCTTGGCCAGCCGGCGAGCTGACCAACCTGAGTGGAGATTAGCGCGGCAGCTCCTGCTAATATGAAAAGAAAACCGCCTGCAGAACCCCATCTCGATGAGAATACCTTAGAAAGGGTAAAGGCAACCTCATTGCCTCTGGGTGCAAGCTGCATCGGGCCTAAGACCCCGGCACCGGCAATCAGAAATGCACTGATAACAACAATTCCTATTACCGTAGCCAGGCTTGCATCGACATAAAGCACCCGGCACCAGCCTTTTATTTTTTCGGCGGTTTGAGCAGTCATATTTTTTAGTTTAAGGCCATCAGCGGCTTTGCCGTAGCCTCTGCCAGCGGTTGCGCCATAGCCAGCTCCAATCACCCAATAAGTGTACCATACTTGACTGGCAAAACCGCCAGCGCCCCAGCCAGCAAGAGGCAATATCTCTTTCCAGGGGTCGGCACCGGCAGCACCAGTATCAATAGCCCACTGCGGGACATCGGGAATATTGAAACTCAGAATTCGTAGAAATTCAGAAAAGCTGGGAAAAACATGGCTGGCCACATATACAACTCCCAAAACCATTATCAGCACAAAGATGCTCATTACCATCTTTAGGATGCTAAACGCACCAGACCACACTACGGTCACGGCGAAAAAGGCGACCAGCCAGCCGGCCAGTGTTTTGCCGATGGGAATAATGCTATTAACAAAGATACCTGCCATCTTGGCCAGCGACCCGATGGAAAGTGTCCCACCTACAAATTGAATTATCAGCACGACCCAGACCGCCCAGTTTCGTGGCCCTGGCATTCGGCCGAACATATCAATCATGCCTTCGCCGGTGCAGACGGTGTAGCGGCCACCGCTCAAGCCGATCCAGAACTTCAAAAATATGACTATAATGACCGCCCAAAGGATGGATGTGCCCAAGATAGCGCCGGTTCGAGTAGCTAAGATGACCTCGCCGGAGCCGATGTATTCCGCTGCCCAGACAAACGAAGGCCCAACCATCGCCAGCACAGCCAGACCTGCTGGTGCTTTTTTGATCTCTATATTATTCATACAGGACACAGATTAACACAGATTACACGAACTAAGTAAAGAAAAAAAATTCTGTTATTTAGAAAAGAGCTTATGTTATTTCGTCCGTAGCTCCTGTTCTTGCTCCCCGCTTCCGCGGGGACTCGCCGCTGCGAAACCCGCCTGCCCAGAGCCTCGTACCGTCGTAAGGCGTCCCTAATTGGAGGCGGGCAGGTCTTATACGACGGGCAGGCTTTGGCGAAGCGGGGCAAGTTTACCCCTGCGAAGGCAGGGGCAAGAAAGCCCAGGGGCGAAGTGGAGAAATCTATTCAAAACCGACCTTATGAACATCGAGCATCAAGAATCACGAATCACCAGTCACGAATCACTAATCAATAAATAAACTGTATCTCACCCGTGAAAGGTCCTCTCCCACCTTCGGCTTGCGAAATACAAATAAATGTTCGTGCATTATCAGGTAAAACTTATCCCGCTTTGCTTTCCACCGCCAGTGCTCGGTTGTTTTGCAGTGATGCTGAACCTTGATAATATCCTCTTTTAATGCGAAACCGACCTTTAGAAAACGCTGCATAACGCCAAAAGCAAGCGGAACATAGTGCTTGCCCTTACGCGTGTCACCGACCAGTATCGCGCAGTATTTGTCTGGCTTAAGGACGCGGAACAATTCCCTTGCGATTTTTTCGATTTCATCGCAAAACCTCGGCACGCTGCTAATGTTCGAGAGGTCTGCTTCTATTTTACCATCGGAGTATCGGATGATATTCATATACGGCGGATGGGTAAGTATAAGGTCGAATGAATTATCTTTTAGAAATGATAAATCTCGTGCATCGCCGACCTTTACTTTCTGCTCGCTCGGCGGATGATGCTTGAAACGCAGAGCTTGTTTTGTTAGTTCGATGGCTTCTGGATTTATATCCATTCCAAGCGCGTTTCTCGCCAAAAGTCTTGCTTCAATAAGCGTTGTCCCCGCCCCGACCATCGGGTCAAGGATAGAATCACCCTTTTCTGAATACATCTCGATAATATTACGTGCTATCTGTGGCGCAAAATTGCCACGATATTTGGATGTGTGCGTCGCCCAATCCCCACGCTTCGGAAAAGACCAGACCGTTGTATATTCTAACGGTATGTTTGGGACTTGAAAAGTTTCGGTAGTTGAATTGTAATTCGGTATAGTAACCACGACCCTGACTTAAGAAAATATACGATCTAAACTGTCCGTTATTTGTCAGGATCGTTGATCAAGACACACTATTGATCAACTACCTAAAGGTAGCAATCTTGGTAAAAGATAAAATTTTTCTCGTAGGAGTTATTCTATAAGGATTTTCACATTCTGGTTAATTTGAGATTGCTGAGTAGCTCTTGAAAGGTGGCGGGCGTTCTAATATCGGTAAGCTCTCCAAAACTATAATTGATAAGTTTTATTTCTTCTTTTTGTGCTTTTTTTACAAGAGTTTTTGGAAAGCTCTTAGCAATCAAAATAGCACTTATGCACTCCTCCCCAATTTCCTCGATGTAAGTCTTGAGTTGTGTTAAGTCTTTTTTCTGAGCGGCACTTGTCTTTACCTCGACTATGATCTTTCTTGCAATGCCAGTAGGAGCAGCGTCTTTAATCAATATATCAACAAAACCTTCGGGGAAAGCTTTTTCTCCCAAAACTTCTAATGCGACTGAAGACACATTTACGGAACAGAGTTGTAATAATTCTCCCAGGTTGGTCTGGTCGCTTAGATATTCTCGTATTATAGCTTGTAGGATAAGTTCCTGAAATTGGAAAGTGTCTGGGATAGAAACTATATCTCGATTTTTCGTAAATTTTGGAACAAAGGCTGCTTTATCTGGGAATAAAAGCTTGTCTATTTTGTGACTCCACAGATTGCCCATCTGGGAGACAGCTTGCAAAGTGGTTTGATCTGCTTGAAAGTGTGTCCTCCTATATCCTCGGCGAAGAAGCAAATTCTCAGCAACATAATTAAACTCAACTCTAACCAAGGATTCTTCAAATTGCCTTACAGGTTTTAGATTGAGACGAAATGGGAAATAGTAAGTTTTTCCTGATTGCCTGAATGTAACAGAAGGCCACGGAGGAGCACTGTCGGCATTCTCGATTGCTTCCTTAGATTCAACCGTGTAAAGATTGCGAGCTTTAGCTCCGTATAAAAATGAAACATAATCTCCTTGCTTTATATCTAAAAAAGTCCAAACGCCATTTATACTATTTGTAAAACCTGCTAAAGCATACTTTAGGCACAGGTCGAGATTTTTCCTATTTGATACGGAAATCAAAAAATATGAGATTCTTCTGTCCATTTCTGAACCCGAATTAGTCTATAAATACTTCTTATAAGAGGCATCTACAGATTGTCAGTGTTGAGATTATACGTGAAATTTGTAGAAAAACAATAACTGAGAAATTTTCCCTCTACATGAGGTCTTTGACGTTTACTCCCAATGCGGTTGCGATTCTTTCAAGGTTTTTGAGGCCGACGTTTTTTTCGCCTCGTTCGATTTGTCCAACGTAGGCTCTGTGAAGGCCAGCTAAGGCAGCAAGTTCCTCCTGAGAGAAACCTTGTTGTTCACGGATTCTCCGTATGTTGAAACCAACTTCCTCGTTTATGTTGTTCTTCATAGCTGTTGCTATTATTGATCGCGAGAATATGCAGTGTCTACGAGATTATAAGTAGCATTTTGAGGAGTACGGCGAGGCTGGATTGAAAATGAGAGCGGAGGTCAGGGGTTAGTCGTCAATGGTCAGGGGGAGGTTAGCCGAGCAACAATACCCAGCGTGATTTTTGTATCCTCGGCGGTCTCCCTCGGCTGCGCTCGTGACGGCGTTTGCGCTCTCTGCGGTTTATGAGAAGTGCAGATTATTTGTCTAAACTTTTGGTGAGCTTGTCGAATCTATTGGCAAGCGCATCGCGGAGGATTTTTGACATTCGCTCGGTCTGCAGGTCGATGATTTTACGGCCAAGCTCGGGGCTGGCGGCGATGCGTGGGTCTTTGCCGCTGACGCCGACCGGCCAGCGGTCGGAAACTGCGGGGAGCCTTTCCATCTGAACGAGCTCTGGCCGAAGGGCCATTACGAGCGAGGTCTCGTTGGCGGCAGCGTGGTCGACCTGGATGCCCATGCCTTGGCGGTCGAAATCGCTGCCGAAGCAGACAAAGGTCTCAAGGCCGAACTTCTGCTTCCAATCCGCGGCGTGCTTGCTGAAAAAATTGGTCGAGGGGCCGTGGCCGTGAGCGACAACGATACGAAAGCCGGCCCGGCGAAGCTGCTTGAGAGTCGCTTCGATTATGATGCGGAAGGTCTCCTCAGGCACCCAGTAGGCGCTGCCTGCGAGCTGCTGGTTTTCGTAGCGCCTGCCCTCCGGCATAGCCTGGCCGAGCGTATCCATCCCGTACAGCTCGCGGCCGTCGACCTGCTGCATCACGTCGGGCCCTAAAAACAACATCGGCAGCACGATGCCGCCGGCGCGCTGCGCAAGATGTATAAAGAATCCGTAGGACTGCAGCCCGTCGGCGCCGATTGGCAGGTGCTCTCCGTGCCATTCGAGCGTCCCAAGCGGCAGATAAGCGATTGGCGCAGCGGCAATCCGTTCGCGGAATTCCTGCGGCGTCAGCTCCGCGTACAGCACTTTCTCAGCCGAGGGTTTTGCAGACGAACTGTAAGCCGGTTTTGATGATTTAACGTCGGTATCAAGGCTGAGCTTATCGGCAAAGGGCAGACGCTCCGGCACTACGTGCACCTCTGTCGTGAGCTTGTAGGGAATGGGCGTGCTGCTATCGAAAGTAAGTTCGACGAAAAAGGCGGTCCAGCCTTCTTGCGGCTCGGCGACCTTAGCGGTGTAAGTGCCGTCCGGCTGAGGAGCCAGAGGCGAGCTTTTCCAGGCTGGGCCGATAGTCTCGAGGCGAAAATCACGGGTTTTTGCATTGGTTGCCTGCAGGAGATTAACGGCAGCCGGAGTCGTCCCGGTCTTGACGACGATTGAGCCATCGTCTTTGACCGACCAGGAAAACTGCGGTCGCGGCGAGCCTGTTAATACGGACTTGTAGAACAACGACAAACTGACCACTGCATCTGTGTTAAGGCTGTGGTCCGTGTTGGGGATATAGCGAAGGTATTTCTCGCCCGGCAGGTCGTGAAAATAAAACTGGGCTGAATCAGAAGGAAAGAACTCGTCGCCGGTCGAATTTACTATAAACTTGGGCATCGTATAGCGGCTGCGATACTCGTATGGGTCGACAAATTCGTGCAGCTTTTGACCTTCGGCCGTATCAAGACGCTCCAAAATCTTCATCTGTTCGTAATCCCCAATCGCCTTAGAATAAAAACCGTACGCGCTGAAGTGGTGCCTCATCTGCTCTTTCATATTCAACACGTCGATGACCGCCGGTATAATCGCAATGACCCGCTTATCGACGGCGGCCGTCAGCCAAGTAGTCCAGCCTCGCTTGGACGCCCCCGACACAACAAACTCGTTTATATCCATCTTGCCGCCTGTAACATCCAAGATGTGGCTGTGAATGGTATCCATTGCGCGGACGGCGCTTTTGACCATCGGCAGCAGCAGCGGCCAGGTCTGGTCGCCGGTGGTCAGATACTTGTCGAAGGTATAAGAGATAATCGCATCCTCTTTCCGTGGCCCGCCGCCGTCAGGAAAATTCAAAGGCTGGTTCGGCACCATTCGCAGGTCGGCGACTACCGAGTTTGAACCTAAGGCCACGCCGACGAACATTTCGTCCGCTGAAGAAGGAGCGGGTCGGTCGTTACTACCGCCGTTTATCCAGAGAAGGGCCTTATTGCCGGCCGCTTTATCGGGTTTAATTATCGTCAGCCAATGCTGCCACGCCGTTCGGTCCACCTCGGTCTTGCTGCGCCAGGACTGCGAGGTCATATCCAGGACGTAGGCCGTGTAGCCCATACCGGTGATGGTCTGCACGAGGCTATAGCGGTAGCTCGCATCGGGCGCTGCGACGTAATCGTCTAACGGCGTGCCAAGAGCGAGCTGCGCCGTGCTAACAATTAGCACAATAAGAGTTGCCAAACGATTGTACGATTTCATGGTTTATCCTTTCCTTTTAACCGGCCAGCGGCCGTTTTTCTCTTGCATTTATATCCTGGGTGGAAAGATGCTCCGCAGGTATCGGGCGTCGTAGCGGCAACTTTCCTCTATCCCTAACGGCATCTTCGTACCTTCCATAATCAACCAGCCGCGATAGCCGATATCATCAATTGCTCGACGGACTTCTTCGAAATCGATTGAGCCCTTGCCGTACAGGTCGTCGTTGTCTTTAGCGTGGAACTCACAGATTTGGCTGCCGAGCTGACGTATCTCCTTGTAAATATCATAGCCGGCTTTATGGGAGTTGGCCACGTCATAGTAGACTTTGACAGCGGGCGAACCGACCTGGTCGATGATGTCCAAATGCTGCTGTGCACTAAGCATGGATTCCAGAGCGAGGATAACAGCGGCCCTCTCGGCTTTCGGCGCAACCTTTCTGAGACGCTTGACAACGACATCAATACCATAATTGTCGTTTCGCAGGTCGGCTTCGCCGAAGAAGGCAACGAGCACAATGCGGACACCCATCGCCTGGCAGACATCGATACTCTCATTGACCCACCGCTCGGCACGCGGGTCGCTCTTATAGGGGACATTGTTGAGAACGCCGAGAGCCAGCGATGCTATCTCTATGTCGTGCTTCTTTGCCTCGGCAAGATATGTCTTTTGCAAATCCGGATTGCACAACGGCAGCTCATTTTGCCCGCGGCCAAAGTCCACCTGCACACCGTCGAGCCCAATCTGCTTGGCCATCTCAAGCGAAGCCGGGTCTGCCCTTTTGCCTATAGTCCAGTCACAGACGCCGAGTTTGAATCCGCGGTCGCTGGTTTTTGCCGACCGCCGCTCAGCTAAGGGAGCGCAAGAGGCGGTCAGGGTAAGCCCGGCAACTGTACGGACGGTATTAACCATCATCTCGCGACGTGTTATATGTAAATATTTCATTTTCAAACCTCCAAAAGCATACCAAGAACACTCCAGCGAGCTACAAAGTGCGGCTGGGTGTGTTCGCCTTGATTTTTTTATGCTTTCAAACCTCTAAGATTTGCATCCAGCTTGATTTTGCTTCTGATAATCTCGTACCAGGTTACCTTGCGGACCTGGTAGGCGGCGGTGCGGCCGAGGATTGTTACCAGATTGCTGCGGACGCTCGGCTCAACCGTGGGATTGTCGTAATTTCCATCGGCAATGTTCTTATGGAACGTTGCGATATTGTTGACGGCGCCTTGCTTATATATCTCTGTGGTTTTGCCGCCATGATAGAAGTTTTCACCTCGGATAAGAACCTGCCCGCCGTATTCTGTTTCAAGCACGCCTTTGGAGCCGAACATGCGATTTCTAATGCCCTCGGGCTGTGTGCCGTGGCCTTCGAACTGCCTTGAGCTGAATGTGACAGCGACATTGTTCGGGTACTGGAACAACACTGCGAAGTGGTCGTAGCAGGTGCCGAGCGTGCGAACCGTTCTCGCGCCGGTCCCCACCGCCCAAAGCGGCTCTGCTTTCATTATCCAGCTCATTACGTCGAGCGTATGAATATTCTGCTCGGTAATGATGTCACCGGAGAGCACCTTGTCAAGGCCCCAGGCCCGCAGGCGGTTCTCGGGATTTTCCGGGTCGTCTTTGAGGTATTGGTACTTGCTCTTGAATGGGTCTCCTGCGTGATAAGTTGACTCGCCGAACGCAATCTCACCGAGCGCACCATCGTGAACACGCTTAAGCGCCTCGCAGTAGAACGGGTCGGAGCGAGTTTGAAAATCGACCAGAAAACAGAGCTTCTTGGCTGTGGCTTTCTTGCCGCTGTCGGCTATACTGCGACAGCCGGGCACATCGACCGCCAGCGGCTTGGCAATGTAGACGTGACAGCCGGCCTCGACTGCCTCAGCAGCCTGCTCCGGGTGGAAATATGGCGGACTCTCGATCGCCACCGCGTCGACCCCTTCCAGGAGCTTGCGGTAACCTGTCAGGCCGGTATAACGGCGGGCATTGTCCAGCCCCAATTTGTCACCCAGCTCGTCAACCCTGTCCTGGAAATAATCCGCCGCGGCCACGACGTTATATCCGCCATGCTGTTTAAATAGCTCGGCTATCCATGTCCCGCGGCCGCCGCAGCCGATTATCCCTAAATCGAGCTTTGAGCTGGCATCATAGCCGTAGACAAGCCGAGGTTTGACCACTGTAAACGATAGAGCAGCCGTGCCGGCGCCGGCAATGAACTGGCGGCGAGTAATCGACTGCCTGCCCACCGTACGAAACCTGCCCGCCGTACGAGACTCTGGGCAGGCGGGCTCTGGGCAGGCGGGCTCTGGGCAGGCGGGTCGGCTTTTTCCCTCGACTAAGGGTTTTCGTTTTTTCGACATTTCGTGGCTCTCCTTATGATACCCCCAAATGTTGTTAACATTGCGTTGGCAGACCCTCATCAGGATGGTCCAAGCGCCTTCAGGAGCCGCACCGCTGCTTCGACCATCATTTCGCCGCCTACGGGGGCGAGCCGCGAGTTAACCGTCTCGTAACTGCCTTCGGCGAACGCCTTGGTCGTGGGGATGTAGCCGGGCGCATCCTGGCACAGTTCGATTACCAGCGTCGTTGGGAAGGGACTGGCACGTTTGATTGCCAGACCTAAGTCGACGAAGACCTCGCCCGGCAGGCCGACCACCGCCACATCGTGGCTCAGCCGGAAGACCTGGACTTCGAGCCCAATCGTCTCGCCGGGGCGCATCTCGATTTCCAGTATCTTGTAGGCCTCGACCTGTTCGAGGAATGGTAGCTCCTCGGAGCCGACCTTCTTGATGTTCTCACGGGCCCAGGTGAGCTTTTCCGGCTGGTAATGTTGAATCGGCACGTGGACAATCTCGCTTCGGACCGCCAGAGCCGGCTCCGTGACGGCCTGTAGTGATGCTGTTTTGGTCTTGATGGTCTCGGCGAGTGTCCGGCCGATATACTCCGTCTTGAGGCGCTGCTTGCTGGTGACGTCTATGTGGTTGATGTCGCCGCATGTGCCGGTGCCGAAAAGCAAAACGAAGTTCTCGCCATACGTCTCCTTAAGGGACTGCTCTAAGTAAAAAGGATAGTCAGCCGCGTAGCTGGTTCCGCCGACTGTGTCAAGGTGAAGGGCGAAGTTCACCAGAGCCGCTGCTGCGCTGCCGCTGCCGGCCTCGCGGAAGAACACAATCCCGACCTCGGGGTCGATTGGTCCGGCAGGCCGGACAATGTCGGGGTTGAGCACGCCGGGATTGAAGCGGACCGGTCCATTTTTCATGTGGAACCGCCGGTTGAACGAAAGGCCTTGCTGCTGAGCTACACCTGCTTCGAGCCGGATGGGCTTTGCTGCCGCGTCGGCTTGCGTTATAACGTTGACGAGTTTCGCGACGAACTCGGACGGGTAATCGACCTGCTCGCATGGGTCGCTGCCATGCTCGGCCACGGCCAGGTCGTGGAAGTGTTTTCTCAAGGCGCCGGAGTAAAGCGGCCCGGTATGAGTGTGCGTGGCGGCGATGAGAATGTTCGTAGCGGCAATTCCGGTCTTTTCGGCTGCCTGCTTACGGACACGCGACGAGACATCGAGTGACAGGCCGATTATGTCGCAGAAGACCATTGCTGCGCGTTCGCTGCCCTGGCGAAGGACGATGGCCTTGGCATTGAGTGGGTTCAATGTGCCGGTGCTCAGCCGCTCGCGAAAGTATCCGCTCATGCGGTAGCCGATTGGCGGGGTGATGTCGGTGACAGCGACCCCTGCAGTCAGATTAGCCGCTGCGGCAACGGAGGCCTCCGGCTTAGCAGGGCCCTTCTGCCTGGTGATTTTCTCCACAAACTTCCGGGCCTTCTTAGCCTCGTCGAGCGTTTGCGCCAAGCCCGCCTGCCCTGAGGCTTGTCCGGCGGGCAGGTCTCGGCTTTCGAGGCATTCTACGATAAGTGGACCGTGGGTGAAGCCCCCTTTCTTGAGTCGTGCGAGAACCGCAGGAAAGTCCACCTGGCCCGTCCCCGGCGTCACTGAGACATTCTTGGGATGCTTATAATCCTTGATGCACATCCCGACAACGAGCCCGTCGACGGTTGCGGCATCGTCAACCGGGTTAAGTTTACCATCCGAGTAGTAGAAAATGTTCCCTGGGTCGTACCAGATGCGGAAATTCTTGTGGCCGACCATCTCGATGGTCTTGCGGCACTGTGGCCCGGTGGCATTCAGGCCGCCGTGCGGTTTGACACTCATGCCGATGCCTTTTTCAGCGGCGTAGTCGCAGCATTCAGCGATGGCTTTATAATACACATTGTGGAGTTTCTCGTCGCCGACTCCGCCCATCAGGAGGTTCTTCGCATCGCAGGCGGCACAGTTGTCGATAAGTTTCTTGAGTCCTTCGATGCCCGCCTTGAGTGATTTTTCTACGGGAATGCCGCCGCCCCAAGCGGACGGGATTGCCAGGCCGCGTTTCTTTACCTCTTCGCCGACCCTCGCGGCCTCTTCGAGGGTGGTGGAGACCGAAATAATAAGCCGTGACTTGGTGTTGGTGGTCATCAGGCCGACATACTTGAAGCCCGCCTCAGCGATTGCGTCGAGCGCCACGCGGTAATCGTACTCGGCCCAGGGACGTGTGTAGCAGCCGATAAGCCACGGGCCGTCGGTCGCAGCAGCTTCCGTTGCCAGTGATGCGGCTAAGCCGGAGGTCGCCAAGCCTGCGGCACCGACCTTTAATGTCTGACCCAGGAAGTCTCGGCGGGAGAGTTGTTCGAAGTAGTTCATCTTGAAACCTCAAAAAGCAATTGGTTATCAGTAATTGGTTATCGGTAATTGGTAATTGGTTATTAATAATTTCCAGTTACCATTAACCATTCACCGGTTACAATTTGGACTCCTTACGGAAGATTGCTTGCGCCATTGTGAGGCTCGTTCCGGAGGCTATCCCTCGCGAATCTCACGTTTCTCGACGTCGTATATGGTTCGGCGGCCGGTGTCATACGACTGCATCGCCATGATGCAGGCGACCGAATGCTGATAACCGGCGTCAATTGATGCGTTGGGTGTCTTACGGTTACGCAGGCATTGGAGCCAATCGAGGAAGTGGTCAGGTCTGGGTACTTCCTCAACCGGATTCTTGCCGCGGATGGGGCCCTTTTTCTTGCTATTTGCTCCATCAGCCGTCAAAATCGGTGCATTCCAGTTGACCATATCCAGCACGCCCTGATCGCCGAATATTTTGAAGCTGTTTCCGCTGCCGTTACCGAAATTCTGAGAGTAGCTGACCATAAAACCTTCGGGATAAATCCACAGGGCCGCAACATGGTCGGGGCAGGTGAAATTGTGCTCGTCCTTCCAAGTGAACGTACCGCCCAGACAGACGCAATTCGTGGGGAACTTTGCGCCGGTGATGTAGTGCACCAGGTCGATAAAGTGACTGCCCTGGCCTGGAATTGGACCGTCGGAGAATTCACGGTAGCCATACCAGCCTGAGTACAGCACCGGGTCAAACGGACGGTAAGGACGATCCATCAGGAATTCCTTCCAGTCTACGTCTTCGGCCTTGACGTCTTTGACGTACTGATACCAATAGGGCCGCTCGCCATTGCGGCACTGCTCAATCCGCGCAACCTTGCCGAGGATGCCCGTTTTGTAGAGCTCACGGCAACCGGTGAAGGACGGGTAGCTTCGCAATTGTGTGCCGATCTGGACGACGATATTTGCCTTCTTGACGGCGTCATAGGCGGCCTTGAGTGTATCCATATTCATTGCCAGCGGCTTTTCGCAGTAGGCGTCCTTGCCTGCCTTGGCAGCAGCGGCGAGGTGCGTGGTGTGATGGTGGTCGCACGAGGCGATCATAACAGCGTCGACGTCTTTGGCGGCCAGCAGGTCGCGGTACGACGAGAACTTCCGTGCATCTCGCCCGTACCATTCCTTCACTTTTTCGGCGGCGGTTTCCTGGCGGAGCCGCCACGGGTCGGCCACAGCCGTGAATTCGACGTTCTCGCTTTTGTCGTGTTCGTGCACGCCTGCCATGTGGGCGTCGATTCCGCGGCTACCGCAGCCTATGAGACCGAGCGATATCCGGTCGTTGGCGCCGATGACACGGGAGTAGCTTGTGGCGGACAAGGCTGCGGCGGTGCTGCCGGCCACAGCAGTCTTCAAAAACTTTCGACGGGAGATAGAACCTTGCATTGTAGTTCCTCCTAAAAGGCCTGCCCGCCGGACGAGCCTTTGGGTAGGCGGGGAAAATTTAATGCTCAAAACTCGTAACTCGAAACTTGATACTCGTACCACAATTCAAACAACTGAAAAACTTTAATTCAAGGGAATTCCGGAAATAATCCGATATTTTCCTACTGAATGAATTGACGATTGCCGAATTTCAATTGCCGATTTCAAATCGTAAATTGTAAATCACATAGGGATTTCGCTTTCAAACCTTGGTGTAAATCTCTCTCTTAATTTTTCCAGTTGAGGTTTTTTGGAATTCGTCTATTTTTATTTCGAGATGACTCGACGATACCTTCTCAAAATGGGACAACTGCCTGCTCTTTTGTTGACATTCATTGATGTTTTGCCAGATGAGGTTTTTGAGGACCTGTGGTTGTTTTACCAAATCAGAGTGGGAAAGATTGGCCTGGCTCTCTATTACGTCCCAAGCTGGGTGGACGATTGCCTTAACGGCCTCTTGTGTTATACCGGCTGAGTCTTTCCAGAAACCTGGAACCACCAATATGTCTTTTACATACTGGGCCTCGGAAAGCGCCGATTCGACGAGTTCGGGGTTGACTTTTTTGCCGCCGGGCAGCACTATCACATATTTCTTTCGGCCGGTAATGAAAAGATTTCCATCTTCGTCGAGGTAGCCCAAATCGCCGGTATGCAGCCAGCGGATACCGTTGTTGTCTGTCTCGATGACAGCTTCGGTAGCTTGTGGGTTTTTGTAGTAGCCCTTCATAATACATGGGCCGCCGAGGACAATCTCCCCTTTTTCAAACGGCTGGAGAGTTTCATTTCTTTTATTGACGGTTTTGACCAGCAAGGTGTCAATGGGTTTACCAACGGAGCCCAATTTTTCGGGTTTGTCGTTGTACCCGTAAACAGGTGAGTTTTCTGTGGTACCATAGCCCTCGTATAGTTTCAAACCCCGTCTCCAGAACACATTGAGCACCCATCTGGGCATTGGGGCCGCTCCGGAGAGGAAAAATCGTAGCCTTGTCCAGCCCTGGTTTTTCACGATACTTTTGCCTACCAATTTCGGAAAGTAGCGATCGAGAAGTCTAACAAGCGGTTTTTCCTCTTTCTGCTTGTCGAGATTTTCCTCAATCTTTTTTGCCAGGACCGTAAAAAGGGCAGGTATTGCAATAAAGAGGGTAATGTTTTTGTCCCTGATAAGTTCTGATATCCAGCGATATTTGTCGGTGTAAACATTGGTTGCTCCAGCCCAAAAAGGCAGCAGTTTACCAACAGTAAAGCCAAAAGAATGGTGAGGGGGGAGGATGTGTCCGAGTACGTCCTTGTCGGTTATTCTAATCTTCTGCACAGTACCAGCAAGATTGGCAATCAGATTGGCGCCGGTCAGCTCGACTTCTCGCGGGTTACCGGTGGTGCCGGACGTGCACAGGATTACCGCTGTGTCATCAGCTTTAATCTTTGTGCTAATCTCACTTAGCAATGCCCGCCCGTCCAGAGTCTTGTATGGCGGGCAGGGCTCGTCCGGCGGGCAGGCGCTTGTTTGAATATTGTCTGAGCTTGATTTTTCATACGAAGTCATTTCAATCAGGCCAAGACCCTGGCCGGAGGTCCATTCTTTTAGCTGCTGTCGGGAATCGGCATCCTGATAATCGTCAGCCATAACAATCATGCGGGCTTCCGTATGAATCACGTGATTTTTTACGCCTTCGACCGGCCTTTCGGGGTCAATCAAAACCGGCACAGCACCTGCAAGCACAACTCCCCAGAGAGCTACATCCCAGTCCGCGCGGTTTTTGCCCAATATCGCAACTTTGTCTTTTATCCTGATGTCTCTGGCCTGAATAAGCCATAATGCAAAGTCTTGTGCCCTTGTTTTTAATTGTTCGTAGGTGAGCTTTTCTTCTCGTTCTGTTCTGATGATTTCGAGGCATTGCTTATCTAACGATTTAATTTTGCTAAGGGACTTATTGAAAAGGTCTATTAGGTTTTCAAACTCATGATGTATTTGCATTTTTATTTTAGCTCTAATACTAAAGGGACCGAATTTTTTGACCTCTCGCGTTCCTGACATAAAATCTCTCTTGCTGGTTACTGCCATTTGTTAGACTCTAACTTTTGTGGCATAGTATTGCAAGACTTTTCCTTCCTTCTCATTTTCCATTCCGTGAAGGCTTACTTATGTTTTCACAGAGAAGAGCTTCTCTACGCGGAGACTATCCCTGCGCATAGGGGTGGCGCTATGGCGTTTAGCGTTTAGATTTTTGTATGCTGTCTGCTGTACACTATCGGCGTGCCGTGCTGCTATATTTTGCCGGCATAGCTACTCATACAGATGTGTAGCTTCGGTTTCTTCAACAGGACGTGTAAGCTGGTCGGTATTCATAGTGACTTTAAAGCGTACGTCTCCCGGCTTTACGGCTGTGCCGACCACACGCCAGGTCGCCTCGGCCTTCGGCGGAAGGATGCCCAACGGAGCAAATCGTATCGTGCTGCCCTCTACCGAGCCGGGACTTGTCCCGGCTGACGATACGTATTGAATGTTATCTTCCAGGACGCAGATAATACGGATGTTTGTGCTATGTGCTGAGCCCTGATTTGTTACCGTAATCACGTATGTCACCAGGCTGCCTATGTTCACCGGGTCCTCGATGTCAACAACTTCCAGCAGCACCCCAGGTATTCCGGTGACCGAAGTCTTCGCCGTAGCGGTCACAGCCTCTGCACAGTAGGCAGTTGCAGTTGCGGTATGTGTCAGCGGACCTTCTTTTGTTGGCATGCACGAGACACTTACTATTTTCGAAGCATTAGGTGCAAGAGTGCCCAGCTCCCAGATTAACGATGAACCGGAAAGCCTTCCCTCTGCGCTTGCCTGTACCGAAGTTACTCCCACTGGAATGAGCTCTTCTATAACGGTATTTTTCGCCGGCAGATCTCCCTTATTAGTAACCGTTATTTCATAGGTAGCTGTTCGACCGAGGTACAAGCGTTCGGTCCCTGTCCTGCTGATTGCCAGCAAAGGTTGGCCTACAGTTATTGTGGCTGCCGCCGAGCTGGCCTTCAGACCTGTGGCCGAGCTGGCCACGGCCCTATTAACATATCTGCCGGCTTTGCCGGCCTTGAGATTGGCCAGGAATTGTCGCGACTGACCCGTCGTCAGGGTACCTGCGTCAAATACAAGTTCCTTCGAGCCGTCAGCAGCCTTTAGTCCGTCAGGAAGAGTATCTACGATTTTGACGCCTTCGATGGTTCCCGTTCCTGAGTTGGACACCTCAAATATAACTGGAATCGGGTCGCATGATAAAACCTTGGACGCCACCGTCATCGTCAATTCCAGCTTGGGCTGGACAACTTCCACGCTTGTACAGGCTGGAACGGCACCGGCCAGAGCAGTTGTGTAATGTTTTAGACGACCGGTGTCGATAGCAATGCCGGAAATTATGATTTGCCTGCTGGCCTTTGGCTCAAGCGAATATATTTCCCACCTGAGGTTATTTGCATTTTTTTGTGCCGTAGGATTGGCGCTTGTGAATGTGAAATTATCTGGAAGGTTTTCAGTTATCACAACGTCAGTCAGCACCATGTTTGTTAGATTTGTAACCTTGATAGAGTAATCGAACGGCTGGTTTAACTCGACTTCCTTTGGCATGGTCTTGTCTAACTGAATAGTCCCACATTCTGCGCATGGATAAGTCCTTGAGATTATGTGCGGAGGTGGCTGTTCTGTAGCTACCGGCTTTGGCACGAGAGGGGCAGGGGCTATTTCTGCCGGAGCCGCAGTTATAGGTCGATATTCCTTGTCCTCAAAAAGCCCTTCCTCCTTAAAGAATTTTTCCATGAGGTCTGGTTCTTCCAACCCTGTCTTCCAGGAACTGGCGCCGCGCCTGCAACCGGAGAAAACAGACAAACAAAGCACCAGCAAAAGAACCGGAATATTCAGCAATTTTTTCATTGGATATCTCCTTTCGTTTCTTCAGGCAGAAAAACGAGAAGAAAGAAGGTCCGATATATTTTCAATCCTCACCCCGCCGTTTTGCTTCGCAAAAATGAAGCAGCGGGGGCTGTCCTGTTTGAGCCGATACAATCTCCCCGGATTTCAAATGTAATATCGGTACAAGTTTTCGCTAAGTTAACGAAAAATGCCATAGCTACTTGCTAATAAAAGGGATTGCATACCCTTCTCCTATTAGTATCTTGGGAGTTACCGGAGCCAATAAAATGATTATACTTTTTTTGCGCAGCAAATCAAGGCAAAAAGGGCAAAATATTGCCTTTTGGCTAAAATCCTGTGGTAACCACCAGTTTTTAACAGGCCCAAATGTTGCGTCGGCTAATCACGACACTTTAAGTACCTGGCATACGCCTTTGGTGCTTATCCTTTAAAGAATAATACAAACACCAATATGCACACTATCGCTATAGTAGCAGGCACAATGAAAATCGAACGCCACTGGAACTTCTCTTCTTTTCTAAACTTGTCCATTAAGAAACCGGCGAATTGAGTACCGAGAAACAGGCCGATGCCCGTAGTGACCGTAAAGTATAGAGCCTGCATGGAGCTTGCTGTCTCCTCGGAGGCGAGACTATTTGCAAATATCTGACCTACAATGACAAAGAGCACGTACGCAAGTCCATGTAGCGATTGGCCTGCAACGATAAGCCATCGCGGTTTTTCATTGATGTAAATAATGTATAGCAGAAACCAGAAACTCGACCCGACGACCAGTGTCCATTTTGTTCCAAGTTTTTCGAGAAGTAAGGTCATCAGAAAGAATGTTGCTATCGCCTGAACGGCCTGTGCGATGCCCATTGAAGCGGGGACGTTCTTGCTGGGTATTCCTATGTCCTGCATAAAAGGTGCCGTACTGAGGAAATATAACTGCATCAGGCCGAAGAAGACCATCGAGACTACAATAAAGACAAGGAAGTTGGCTTCTTTTAGCATGGCCATCGCCTGGATGATAGGAATCTCGGTTTTACCGGGTGGTTCCCTGGCTGGCAGCAGGAGCAGACAACCTACTCCCATTATTATTGAAAGTAAGGCTGCGAGGTATAGACAGTCGCGTCCACGCTCTCCGGTTTTGAATATCCAGCGCCAGCCGCTAAGGAACCAGCCGATAAAAGCCCAGGCGATTGGCGCCCAGATGAATACCTTACTCTGATTGGCAACGTCTGAGACATTTGCGAACAGCATAACGTTTACCAGCGGCAGTGTGGCAGCATAGCAAAGGCAGTAGAATAGCATGACCAAAAAGAGGCTTTTGAAGCTTGTTTTGCTGGCCGCCAAAAAAAGAAAGACCGCACCGATAATGTGCGCACCTCCGAGTATCCATTCGGTGTTCAGGTACTTATCGGCAAGCAGGCCGGAAATAAGCGGGGATATCATACAGGCCAGCGGAAATGTGGCGTAAATCCAGCCTGCCTGCTTGCCGCTCATTTTTAATGGGCCCAGCAGACGGGCTGCAAGCACGGGCATCCACGCGCCCCAGACCGCGTACTCCATAAACATCGCAAAGCTCAAAGCGAGATAAAGTTTCCATTCCATTTTGTTCTCCTTAACTTATGTTCACATTTGTGTTACCGGAATCCGAAATTCCAGCGGATTTCATTGGCCGAAGCTGCTGAGGCGCTCCGCGGCCAGCTTAATATCTCCGAACCTGTCTTCGCCTCCTTCACGTTCGATAGCCAGAACTCCATCAAAGCCGATTTCTTCGAGCGTATTCAAGAATGCCTCGGCTCCCACTTCGCCGTCGCCCCAGGGTACCTCCAGGCCCCATACGCCAGGCTGCTTCGTCCGAATCGCATCCTTGATGTGAATGTGCTTGACCCACGGCGCCAGCACCCGTACCGCGTCGACGGGGTTATTCTTGTTGTAAAGAATCATGTTCGCAGGGTCAAAATTAACTCCTATCGCCGGGTGATTCAGTTCTTCGAGGAAGTGCCGCAGCTCTTCAGCCGTCTCCTGACCGGTCTCCAGCAGCAGCATAACGTCTTTTTTGCCTGCTGCATCGGCCAGAAGTCTGATGCGGTCGTAAAATTTCTTGGCGTATGCCGCGTTACTTTCATCGATAAACCCTGCGTGCATCGCTAAGTATTTCACGCCCAGCTTGGCGGTAATCCCAACGGCCCCTATAAACAGTTCGCGGCTTCGCTGCCAGTATTCATCCGGTGCGATGCCGCCGGTTACTTTTATGCTCTCAAGCGTCGAATAGTCTTCCTGCGGAAAATCTATCATTGTGCTGCTTATAGTCCATTTTTGCTTCTCGACCGCCGCTAAGAAATCTTTTCCTTTTTGCTCTAACGCAGGTCTGACCCCCAGATGTATATGCTTAATCCCGATTTTTTTCATCGCCTTTGCCACGCCTGCGATATCCGTTTTCAGCGACCAATTACAAATCCCAATCGGCCAATTTTTGCATTTCATTGTGTCATTCTCCAACTTAAATTTTTTCTTGTTTATTTTAGCGATACTATTCGCTTTTTTCTCGCCGATTCCTTTTCGGCCTCGACGATTCTAATCGAATCACGAGACTGCTGTAACGTCGTTATGGACTCGACTTTCTTTCCGCTTATCGCTTTTGCAAAATGAACTATCTGCAGGAACCAGCCGTCCCCTTTTACTACTTCCGGAGTGAACACTTCTCCCTTAGCAGGACAAACCTTGAACGCGGGCTTGCGATTCAGGTCGTAGAGAATCGTTGCTTTTTCCAGCACAATGTTAAAACTCATCTCAAACTCGAACGCCGGCATCATTGCCCAGCCGCCCTCTGCGGTTACCACTTTATTATCGTCGTAAAAATATTGTGTAACTATGTGCGCCAGGTTTCCGCCCGGACCTTTTGCCCCGGAGCTGCAAACTGCACGCGGTATCCCAAACAGATACTGCACATAATCCGTGTCGTGAATGTGCAGGTCAAGTGCCGCTCCTCCGCTGCGTTTTTCATTCAGAATCCAATTGTCTTTTCCCCACGTTGGAGTTGCGCTGAGGCGTTGGAAGGTCGCTGCGATGACTCTGCCGTACTTGCCGCTGTCGATTAGCTGTTTGGTTTTGGCGTATTCCGGCCAGAATCGCACGCAGTGTCCGATTTGCAAAACCTTTCCGCTGCGCTTTGCTTCTGCTATCATGCGGTCGCATTCTTTGACGTTCAGTGCCATCGGCTTCTCGCACAGGACGTTGACCCCCGCAGCCAGCGCTTTTATAGAGCAGTCCGGGTGCAGATTAGTCGGCAGCGCGATGGAAACCGCATCGAGTTTCTCACTCGCCAGCATCTTGTCGAGGCTCGTGTATAACTCGAAGCTGCTAAAATCAACCGCCCTGTCTGTCTCACCGATATTTCCGACTGCTTTTTTGGTGTCCTGCTCTAAATTGGGATTTACATCGCACACCGCTACAATTTTTGCGCCTTTGATGGCCCTCCAGCACTTGTAGTGCATCTGCCCCATAAACCCGAATCCGGCAATTCCTACTCTTATCATAATTGTAATCCTCCATATATTTTGGCCATTAACTAACGAAAATTAAATATCAAAAATAAAAAATCAAAATTGTGGAATCGCCGCAAAGCGGCGATAACTTCCTTAATTTTGCATTTTACATTTTAATTTTTGATTTTTCGACTTGGTATTTTATCAGAATCAGCATCACTCTCAAACTCAATTTTCTAATTTAAAAAGATAAATTCAGTTCAGAACACAGGGAGCATTACTAAAATCATCGAGCTAAATTTATACCTTTGTAAGTTGAAAAGATTAGAAAAAGTGCGTGAATCTCCGACCTTAATCACTTAAAATTCTATAGTACAGTGTACAGCGGATAGACAATCCTAAACGCTGTCTGCTAAACGCTAAATAGGTGACTGATGACTTCGAAAGAGCGAATTTATGCGATTCTAAAAGGCACTTCCTACGACCGTCCCGCTGTTACGCCCATCTTTATGGCCTGGGCAGCTAATTACATTGACAGAACATACAGGGATTATTACTTAAACGGAGATGTGTTAGTCGAGGCACAGCTTGCGGTTGCCGGGGCATTTAATCTCGACCAGGCAAGTGCCATAAGCGACCCCTGGCGGGAGGCATCGGCCTACGGGATGGAATTTGAATATCCGCCCGATGGTGTCGGAAAGCCCAGAGATGTGTTAATAAAGACTCACGATTGCTTATCGAAGCTAAGGCCGCTCGATATTGAAAACGCAGAACGAACGAAGCAGCGAATTGAAAGTGTTCGGAAGATGGCCGACCGGGTGGGCCAGACCCACAGCGTATTAGGCTGGGTGGAGGGCCCGCTGGCAGAGTACGCGGACCTGCGCGGCGTGGAAAGTGCGATGCTGGACTTGATAGATAGGCCTGAATTTTTTGTCAAGGCTGGCCAGATTATCATCCAAAACGAAATTTCCTTTGCCATTGCCCAAATCAAGGCTGGGGCCGACATGATTGGAGTTGGTGATGCGGTAGTAAGTCTTGTCGCACCGGCGATGTATAAAGAATATATTTTGCCTCTTGAGCAAAAGCTCTTCGCAGCCATTCACGAGGCCGGCGCCGCCGTGAAATTACATATTTGCGGCAATATAAAAAACCATATTGCATACATGGCCCGCAGCGGTGCTGACATTATAGACGTTGATTGGATGGTTCGGCTTGATAAGGCGAGGGAGCTTGTCGGCCCAAAGATTACGCTGTGCGGCAATTTCGACCCCTCCGCCGTTTTATTGCAGGGCAGCTCTGAGGATGTTGCCGAGGCTGCGAGGCGGTGCATCAAGGCCGGCGGAGAAAGATTCATCTTGATGCCGGGCTGTGAGGTGCCGCCCGCCACGCCGGAAGAGAACATTCGCGCATTCTGTCCCTGTGATGGCTGTCTAATCCGCGAGGAACTAAAGTGTTGAGTAGCCGAAAGTGATATATTTAAAGAAGGAGTAACATTCATGAAGAAAAATAATTTAACCCGACGAAAATTTCTGTGCCGCACGGCTGTCTCGGCAGCAGGTGCAGGGGCCCTTAGCCTGACGGCAAGCAGACCGGCTTGCGCCGCCGTCGCAAGCGGGGAAAAAAGAAATCCTTCAAAGCCCGATTTGTTCGACAAGATTTACGGATGTCTTGCCGGCTCCCGCATAGGTTCCGCCATGGGAGCGGCTGTAGAGGGCTGGGATATGAATAAAATAGCTGAGAAGTATGGCGTTCTCGACAAGCTTGTAGCATATCATCACTACAACGTGGATTGGGACCACCCTGCGGGCAGCACAGAGGATGGAATAGAACGCCAGAAACTCATGTGCACAGCCATTATCGAAAAGCAGGGCAGGATAACCGCCGAAGATTTGGTAAAGACGTGGGTGAAGGTTTTGGACCCCGAAAAGATGAAGTATATGACCGAGGCCTTCGACAGAGAGCTTTTGGCCCACGCAAAATCGGGCGCTGTGCCTGCGTGGGAGCTTGGCAGGTTGTCCAAGTACCCGCATTTGAACACTACGGCCCGCTCCTTCCACGCTATTGCTTTGATTAACGCCTGCGATATAGAAGGAGTAATAAGGGACGTTTACGAAATCGGCAGGGTGTATCAACCGCCATCGAGCGATTCCTTTCCCTGGGGTGCCCCCTACAATGCTGCGGTTGTGCACGCTATGAGACCTGATGCCACAGTGGACTCGGTCATAGAAACAGCTCTAAAATATTCCACTTCCAAAATCAGAGAGGAAATAGAGCACGGCCTTGACATAGCTAAAAAGTACAGTAAACCTTTGGATATCAGGAGGGAGCTTAATGAGATGTACACCGACAAAGAAAGTCCCTACTGTGCTGATTCGAGGATGGAACATTATCGTGCATCTTCGATTTATGAGACGGTAACCAAAGGCCTGGCGGTCTTTGCCGCTACCAGAGGAAATGTCAGGGATGCAATAATCGTTTCGGTCAACTTCGGGCGTGATACCGATTGTCTTGCCGCCGCTGCCGCCGGTTTGGCAGGTGCTTTCTCTGGCAGTGCAACCATACCAGCCGAATGGATAGAAGCCGTTGAGCAGGGCACAAAGAACAACCCCTACACCAACTCGCACATGACAATCAAAGAAACTGCCGAGGGCATGTACAGCGCTCTGCAAAACAAGGTCAGAAAGATGAAAGACTACGTAACTTTGATGGAAACACAGTTACAAAAGTAGGGGATTTAACGTGCGGTTACTCTGTCAGGATTTTTGTAGCTAAAATTTTTTCGTAAGGGAGGAACATTATGGCAATTCTTTTATACATCAAAGCGTCACCTATGGGCAAGCTGGCTTTTTCAATTGCCGTAGCCGACGCATTTGTCGACTCGTATCTTCAAGCCCATCCTGCCGACAAGGTTAAGACGCTCGATATTTTCAAAACACCTCTTCCTGCTTTTGATTTTGAAGCAGCCGCGGCAAAATACAAAATAATGCATAATAAAAAGCATACGCAAGAGGACCGCCGGATATGGGCCAAAATCGTTTCCGTAATCGAGAAATTTAAATCGGCGGACAAATATGCTATGGCGGTGCCGATGTGGAATTTTTCAATTCCTTACCGTCTGAAACAATACATAGATATTATCGTCCAGCCCGGCTATACTTTTACTGTTGATAGTAGCGGAAACTACCAGGGTTTGGTGAAGGGCAAATCGGTTTTTGTCGCCTATTCGCGCGGCGGCGAGTACCCCCCAGGCACGCCCGGCGAAGCGTTTGACCTGCAGAAGAAATATCTTGAGCTTATCTTAGGCTTTATGGGATTGACTGACGTTCGCTCAATAGTAGTTGAACCTACGCTCGCGAAAGGTAAAGATATCGCAGAGCAAAAGCGGACCGAAGCTATCGAAAAAGCCAGGCAAATAGCCAGAGAGTTTTGAACTGCTAAAGAATAGGGATAGTCCCATTAGTTTATTGGTGGTTTCCGCTACTGAGCACTAATAACCTGGGCCGTAGTATCCGTAGGGGTATCGAGGGTGGAGATACCCATAAAACGGGTCGATTACCCTTCTGTTGGCTTCAACCTGACCTGCCAGTATGTTTAATTGCCGGCGTATATCCTCTTCCATCCTTAAAAAACTTCGTTCGAGGCTCTGACGATTATTTTGTATCTCCGTTATGATATTATCGAGCCTTTTGACGCTCTCATCGCTCTTTTGGCTGCTTGCAGTAATCTTCTCTTCAAGTTCTTTTAGCCTTGTTTCAAATTCAGCCTCAAATTCCAGTTTTTTTAGCTTGGCGCGGGATTCTACTTCTCTTGCCCAGACCTCTCTATCTGCTTGCAGTTTCTTTATTTCCTCGTTTATTTGCTCGATTCTTTCGCTATTTTCCTGAGAAGTTCCCACTACTGCCTGCTTGGCTTTTTCATAGTAGCGGATGGCCTGTATGAAATCGTCCGGGTCGTCTTTGAAATCCCACGTTTGGCTGGAAAAATATTCGGCAAGGTCCATATTGTGTCTGTACTCGGGCACGTTTTTGATTTGAAGAGTCCTGGGGTCAATTTCTTTTCTACTGTATATCGTTACAACAATCTTGCTTTCGGTTATTTGTTCGATGGCGATTTTATTCTTGTCTTCCGAGACCAGCTTTCCGGATATGGGCGTTCCATTCCGCAGGTAGAAGGCCGCCGTTTTTACAAAATTTGTTCTTAGCTTCGATGGTTGTTGGGCTGCTTGAGTTATTTCAGCGCTTTTCTGCTCTGTTTGGACTCCGATTCTGAGAACTTTCTGCATCAGGGGGCTTATTTCGGATGTCGTCGAGTTCGGGTCTGCTTTTGCGTAAGTTTGAGAAAGATAGCTAAAGGCAAGCACCAACATGAATGTGACTGTGTTTATGGCTTTGGCAGTTTTCATTCTTCTATCCTCCTACACTAACCATCTCTCTTTAATCCAATGCATAGATTATACCATATTTTGTTAAATCGAGTGAAAAACAAAAAAATAGGCCCCCTCATAAGAAATTATCTATTATAGCCAGGTGTACGTATGTTAAGCGGCTCTTTTTTGGATAGAAACAATCGAGGAATATCGAACATCAAAACGAAAATTTCGAAACTTGTCTAACGACACTTGTCTGACGACAGTCAAGAGTCAAGATTCGTCATTCGACGTTCATTATTCGATATTGTTTAGCTGTTTATCAATTGATACGCCCTTATGAGTTCGGCTACGCTCCAGGCCTGTGCGGTACATCCTCTTGGTATGTGCGGGTCATCGCCGTCAAATATCTCGCTGACACTCCAGAGACAGCCGTCTTCGGTGAGATGCTGCAGCAAAGGCTCGATAAACTCGGCTGCCGTTTGCCTGCTCTTTCGGCTGAATTCATTGACCTTCAGGAAGCTTTCTACGAATGCCCCCATCAGATATGGCCAAACCGTACCCTGGTGATAGGCCTCATCACGCTGCTGCTGTGGGCCAATGTATTTGCCTCGGTAGCGAGTATCCTGTACATTTAACGTTCGCAGGCCGTAAGGCGTTAGTAACTCTTTTTGCACCACATCTACTACCGACTTTTGTTGCTCGCGTGACAATGGTGAGAACGGAAGTGAAACTGCGAATATCTGGTTCGGCCGAAGACTTTCATCGGCCGAACCGTCGGGCGAAATGCAATCGTTTAGGTAGCCGCGTCTCTTGTTCCAGAATAATTCACAGAAACTGCTCTGTACTTTATCGGCCATAGATTTGTAATATTTTGCGCTCTCTATATCTCGGTCGGCATAAAATTGAGCTAAAAGGCAAAGGGAATTGTACCACAGTGCGTTGACCTCCACAGCCTTTCCGCATCTTGGCGTAAAAGCAATGCCGCCGTATTTGGCATCCATCCAGGTGAGCTGTGTTTCGTTGTTACCTGCGGTTATAAGCCCATCGGCCTCAGCGTGAATACCGAACCGCGTGCCCTTATGGTAGGAGTCTATTATCCAGCGGATTGTCGGCATAAGCTCCCGCATGAAGGTTTTTAAATCGCCGCTGGCCTGCAGGTATTGAAAGGCCGCGTTGATAAACCAAAAAGAAGCATCGACGCTGTTAAAGTAAGTGGTATCACTCCTGTCGTCGAAGCGATTTGGAATCATACCATCGTCGGCTGCTGCGGCAAAGGTAATCAAAACGGACCTCGCTTCATCGAACCTGCCGGTCGAGAGCAATAGGCCCGGCAGCGCTATAAAAGCGTCTCTGCCCCAGTCTGCAAACCACGGATAGCCGGCTAATATTGTAACACGCCTCTGTGTTCCATCTCCGCCATCACGAGTAACGATAAATTGGTCGGCGGCTAAACAGAGTATCTCAAATCTCGATACTTGATTCTCGGTTCTCGATTTTCGCATCGTACATCGGGTATTGCCTCTGACGCTTTTCGCTTTACGTTTTATATCCTCCTGGTCTCTGCGTAAATCCTCGCAAACTGTTTGAATATCGTATTGCGTATTTCTTTTCTCGCAATACGCATAACGCACTACGCACGACGAAAGGCTTGCCCAGAGAACAATTTTTGTTGGTGAATCTATCCGGCCCCTGAAAAAGCCGGGCGTCCACAAATCCTCGGTAAAATTCTGGCCTCTGGCTCTGTCATTACGATATACGAAACTGAACCACCATTGTGGGTCTTTCTCGAAGTCCGTGGAAGGGCAGTTTAATAACAGCTCACAGCTATTCGGCGTATTGTGGGGGATAAGCACAGCATCACCTATCCGGCTCGAACATAATGGGGCATACGATTTTTGTAAGATGTGGAAATCTCTTAAGCCGACAAATGGCCGCAAGACGAAATTAGCTGGCTCTTCGATGCAGGTAAAATCATAAACCACCGCGACCGTATCTGTATCGCGGAGAAGATATACAGATTTAGTCAGTTTAACGTTCTCCAGCTCATAGTCAAAATGCACGCCGGTATCCCGGCGGAATTGCTTTAGAAGCGTAAAACCTGCCGGTGCAAATTTGTCGCTGAACTCAAAGGTTGAAAGATTAAACACCTGTTTTTTGAATATCAGCATCTCCAGGCAATTGGCCAGCGCCATTACCCTGTTAACCGGCGGCTTCAGCGAGCCGATGAGCAGGCCGTGATACCTGCTGGTGTTGCAGCCTGCAATCGTTGATGATGCGTAGCTGCCGCGCTCGTTGGTCAACAGCCATTCCTTGGTCAGTAAATCCTCGATAGGTTTGTTACAGATTGATACCGATACAGTTGCTGCACTGTCAGCTTTTCTCAATGTTAACACAGTCTGACCTCCAGAAACATTATCACAGTAAAACTAAGTGCAGTTAGAAATCCTTTCCTTGTATCATATTGCCCCGTTGTAAAATTCCTACGGGGGCTGAAAATCGGAATTGCCTCAAATAGCAAAGAAAATCATAGCACCTGACCTACCGGTTGCAGAGCAGGTGGGTTCTTATTTTGTGACCCCGCACCAGAAAAGCACTCTGTTGTATTCTGTTCTGATGTGGGAGTGTCCCCCCTTGCTTGTTTGGAGCAGCGGCCATTGAGATTATTCAACACGTTCATAAAGTTTATGTAAGAGTCGTAAGGAGAGTAATAAGGATTAAAGTATTTATGCACATCGCCGTCGGCAAAGTATTTTGTGCACATATAATAGAAATGGTCCGATGACTGCAATTTTCGCCAGTCCGCAATGATTTTTTCGTCGGTGGTTTGTTTGATTTTCTCTTCAAGCCGGTAAAGCTCATCAATGGCGTTGGATTGCATTGCGTTTCCAAGCCAGGCCGAGAGGTCTCTTTCAGTATCGGCCCAGCTTATGATATGCGGAACATCTACCGTGTCAGCGGCCTGGTAACATTGAGCTACTTCGCCTGGAGTTTTGAAGTTGTTATCCGGATGCTTGAGAATCTCTTTTGGCAGATGCCGCATAAAATTGAATATGCCCGTATCTTCCCATTGATGCTCGCCGAATGTCTCATAGTCCATAAACAAATTGACCACGTTACCATTGCCGTTGACGTTGCTTATCCATCGGGCGAACTTATCCGCCGTCAGGGGCCACTCCGGCCAGTCGCGGTTGGAAAATCTAAAAGCAATATCGTCGCTAAGCTGATAGTTTTTCAGCAGCAGTTTCAGTTTATTGCAGCCTCTGGGCCGGTAGACAAAATTAGGGCTCCTATAGCCCAAAATGTTGCTTGCTCCTTCGGTTATTATCGCATCGAAGCCGCCCATCGACTCGATGACCGCAGCTAAATCATTATTGTATATCAATTCCGTATTTCTGAATACCCGCGGCTTTTGGCCAAAAAGATGGTTAATAGTGTCGATGTGTTTGTTCACCTGCTCTACGAACTCATCGCGTGAGTATAAAAAACTCAGACTATGATAATACGTCTCAGCTAAAAACTCCACGCAGCCGGTTTCCGCCAAAGCGTCAAAAGTGCTCATAACTTCCGGCGAATAACGCTGGAGCTGCTCTAATAATACGCCTGTTATGCTGTATGCGACCTTAAATCTGCCGTGAAATCGCCGTATTATATCCAGAATAAGCCGATTGGCGGGGAGGTAACATTTATTTGCCACCTTTCTGCATATCTCACGATTTTTATGTTCGTCAAAGTACTGGTCGTCTTTGTCAAATACGGTATAGTGTCTCAACCGCAGGGGCTGATGTACTTGAAAATAGAAGCATACTGAAGGCATATCTCGTTTCTCGTATTTCGTGTTGGGTGCCGCGTATTATATCGTATCGCGTCAGGAAATCAGACCGCAGCCAGTGTCTCTTCATAAATTTTAATACACTTGGCTGCTGAGTCTTTCCACCGTAGTTTTCTTACCTCGAAATTGCCTTGGTTCGCTAATGTCTCTTGCAGCGGCGGGTATTTCAGTACCGCTATAATCTTGTTGGCAATCTCGTTGACATCCCAGAAGTCGACTTTCAGAGCATGCATCAAAACCTCCGATACGCCGCTCTGTTTACTTATTATAACGGGTACATCATTGTCAAGCGCCTCCAGAGGTGCGATTCCGAATGGTTCCGACACCGAAGGCATCACGTACAAATCGGCCATTCTATATATTTTTTGGACGTCTTCACCGCGTAAGAAGCCTGTGAACAGCACCTTATGCCCGATGCCGAGTTCCGCGGCCATTTCAATTGCCCGGTGCATCAAATCGCCGGAGCCAGCCATAACGAACTTGACGTTATCCATCACTTCCAGGACTTTCTTGGCGGCCCAGAGAAAGTACTCCGGTCCTTTTTGCATTGTAATTCGGCCCAAAAACAGCACGATTTTCTCGTCTTTTTCTATGCCGGTTTCTGCCAAAAACCATTCGTTGTTGTCGTTGCTTTCGACGCCGTTATGCACCACCTCTACTTTTTCACCGCTTATGCCGTATCGGTTGATTATAGTATTGCGGGTAAAATGGCTGACGGCAATTACTTTACTTGCCCGCTCCATACCTTGTCGTTCGATGTCGTAAATCACCTGGTTGACGTTTTCGCCGCTGCGGTCGAATTCTGTCGAATGCACGTGCACGATTAACGGCTTTTCGGTTATCGCCGCCACCGTGATTCCCGCGGGATAGGTCATCCAGTCGTGAGCGTGAATAATGTCAAAATTCTCATTTGCTGCTAATTCAGCGACAACCGCCGCATAGCAGTGGACCTCCGCGTACATATTGCTGCTGTAGTCTATTGGAGCGACAAGCTCGCTGGCTGAGCCGACGCTGCAGCCGCGTTTTATTTGTCTTTGTCTCAGACTCTCTTCGACTCGCTGCCTATAAGCATCGGCACTTGAATAAGGCTGTAGCGGTGAGCTGATTGTGTGAAATCTTACGTGTTTTAGCTCGCTGGACTTGAAGGATGTTGCAGACCTCTGGGAGCCCGGGGTTAATAGCTTCACATGAGTAGCGTATTTGCTCGCCACCATTTTGGGCAGAACAAAGGTAATTTCTATGCCAAGCTGGTCCATTGCCTTGGTAAGTCCGTAGCAAGCTGTACCAAGACCACCACTGATAAACGGTGGAAACTCCCAGCCTAACATGAAGACTCTCATATTGTCCCAACCTCGTTTAGTCTCGTAATCATTTGTTTAATGAGAGGCTAATAAGCATTTTGTTATCGGACCTAAGTAGATAAAAACAATTCCTGCACAAGAGAACTTGTCGCGCAAACGAATGTTACATTCCCGGTAAGCTCCTTATCGGTAAGACATTACATAATCTTAATTAGAACCGCTAAAATCTCAGTCTTAAACCGGCAAAATCGAAGTTCGAAACCGCCAAAAGTTAGGGTATAAGCACTAAACTCTTGTATATAAATCGGGTTTTTATCGGAATAAGCTTAAGAAATTTTCTAAAAAGTGTGAATTTTGGTACTAATAATATGTATTTTATATGCCAATAGCGAAGATTAAAAAGGCAGAAAACGATATATTACGGATTCGTCTGTCGCCTTTTAATGGTCTGCCTCGGCAAATGTCCTGTATGCACACATATAACGGCTGATAAAAACAAGCAAATTAAGTGAGATATGCGGGAATTGGTGGAACTGTCCGCTCAACGGCAGCGACTTCTATCAATACAATAAAAGGTAAAGGTGCTTTCTTTATGAGATTAATCTGCAATAAAAAGCCATAGTATTTTGCCAATATTTTCGTAATGCTCAAATATGGGACTTTGCGCTATTAAATCAGTACTGGAAACCGCTGGCTTGTGCTTAACCGGATAGTGCTCTGTTGCAGCTTGTTCGATGGATGTCATTGATGGCGAAAAAAGCCTTTATATCAATCATAAAAATAATTGCGCTTGACAGGTCTACTGATAATCAATCGAGAGATGATTGCTCGCATGCTCACGGTCGCCGCTCTGTTGTATATCCAACCTGATATCCTGATAACCTGATAACCTACACCCTGATTCCCTGATATTCTGATGTCAAAATAACAGTCCGCAAAGCGCATATATTTTTTCGGAGCCGTATTAGCCCTGAGCAAGGTCGAAGGGGAGAAAATCTCTGACGTCTGATACCGTGAGATTGCTACGGCCCCTGCTTTCTTGCGAAAGCAAAATGGAGGCTTCATATTGACAAGTCCTAAAATAAATGTGCGACGGAACAGTAAAACGAGCTTGTTTGCCTATACTGAAAATACACACTGCCCCTACTTTCGCAACCAAAAGTATAAGCGCATAAACACATCTCTGCCTGAGCAGCCACAGGTGCAGGCAAGTACTGTTGTGCTTATTGTTTTCACCACAGACCTAATTTTTTGCAGACGTCAATAAGATAGACCATACCTCCATTGAAAAAGCGGAATGGCTTATCTTAAATAACGCTGCCACAAACGTAGGATGTGTGACAAAAAGATATTTGCTATAACCCATCTGCTTACTTAGAAGCAGAACGACAAAGAGGTTCTAACGACCTCTACAGGTCATGCGCCTTGACCGTGGTACGACGGTTGGTTTTGGTTCGGACAATAGCGTCGTCGAGCATTCGATAGACCTTGTCACTGATTGCTCCCAGCGCCTCGGCCGAGGTCATCATCTTTTTGCTCTTGATGTAAGCCTTGACTTTGCTGGCTACAATCAAAGATTCTTTCTTTGCCATTCTAAAATCCTCCATGTTAGAGTTAAACTTTAATAGTCCGGCGTACGGTTCCTACATCCAGCACTTTGTAGAGCGTTGTTATTACATACAACAAGCAGAATTTGCAACAAAAAAATATGTTCAAATGCTAAATTTTCGTAATTACTGTGCCGATAGTCAAAAAAGTAGTTACGAGAACCAGGCTGATAAATCGGACTTTTTCTTCTGGGTTCGGGATTTTTGATAATTTATGAGGTTCATTTTGACGAAAATACCGGCTGAAAGGCTTTAAAAGTTCGTCCTACTGCGACCGAGTAAGCAGGACCCCAAACGTCCAAAAGAGCGTTGGGGAAGATTCGAATCCGAATCTAAATTTGTTTCGGAGGAATAAAATGACCAAGCGTTCCAAAAAAGCTCAAAAACCGCAGGCCAAGTTACAGGGCTTTGTTGTTGTTGCTTTTGCCGAGGACTTGGAGCAGGCCGGAGACTACAAAGCTCTGCTGGAAGCTAACGATATTCCTGCTGTTATAAGGCAGCAGGATGAACAGTCGGCGGCTTCTAAGGAAATCACTGTAATGGTTCCTGAAGATTTTCTTGATGAAGCGCACGTAGTAATCGAGTCGCATCACGCCTATGATGATTTCTACGATATTGCATTGGAGGATGAAAGCGAGGGCGATTTCGACGGTGACATTTTCGAAGATGACTTTTAATTTTAGGTGAATTTCAAAGCTGACCAGCGTAGCATAATTCTGCCGGTTTGCTTATTAACTTTCTACACATCCGCAAGTCTGCAAAGCGGAAAAAAACACAGGTTTAATATAAATGGGTAAGGAACATTTTTCAGAGCGTCGTATCGGCGGCGACCGCAGGCAAAGTGTTGTCGACAGACGTTTGGGGCTGGACCGTCGCCGAGGACCAGGAAGACGACTGGCGGATGAGCGAAAAGCTGCTGAAGAAGGACAAATGTCACAGGAGCAGTTTGAGTTTCTTATGGCCGTCGATGAATATAAACGAAAAAATGCAAGGCCCTTTCCTACCTGGACTGAGGTGCTTGAGGTAGTAAAAGCTCTGGGTTACCGCAAAGTCGCTGAGCCACAATCGCTTAAACAGTTTGAGAAAGACTCCGAACCCGGCGATGTGCTTTGGTAAACGCCCGAAGAGCATCGGCAGGCTCAAGCAGCGAATCAATCCTTTCTTAATTGATGAATAATCTCTTGCTTTTTCTTGCTCTGGGGTCGGCTTCCATAATCGCGTGCCGAATATAATCGTATTTTTTTCCCTGCGGTTACGTTCTCAACCGGCCCGCATTAGTCAGCTATGGTACTACCAGTTCGATACCGTTGCCGGTTCCTAAGTTACGCGAGTACTTCCTGTCTTTAGGATTGTTCCAGTGCTCGTGGACGCCAAGACTGGCCAATCGCGTTCCGTCACCTTCCGGGTCATAAAGCGTCCCTGAGGGCGGATTGTCCGCCTGTGCTGCCTCGTGCAGATAGTTGTCAGGATTACCGGTCACATCAACCATAGCCGGGTTCATTTCGTCTTCGTATCTTAAAAAATCCAATCCGACGGAATCAATAGCCACCGCGTCCTGCGAGGCAAATATACTGGAGCACCAGTCATCGCCGAACGACACGTACTTTATCACATTGTTTTCTTGATTTCTTGCCGCATACAATCCGTCAATCATATACAGCAGCGTCTTTGCACCCAGGTGCTCGTGTCCGGTCAGGTCGACCAGACAGTTGTATGAATTTATACTCTTGGTTTTGCCCATATAATTGTGCAGCGGCGAAGGGGTCCATTTATTTTTAGACGGAAAATATGTGGACCCAAAGTGGTTCTTTGCACACAGTGTGACGCCACCGCGAGTATGCGGCCTGAGCAGTGACATATTGATAAGGTACTTGGCCTCGGTAACGCATCGGGGTATGTTGACATTTCCATTATTCAGTATGTTTGGATCGGCGAAATGTATTGGGTGATTTAAATCGCGTGTAGCTGCAATGCGTCCGTTGCCTGCGCTGTCTGGTTCTACCACAAACGTGACATTCTGAAAATTCAGGTCGGGGTTACTCCTGACCTTGTTGTAAATCGGGTCGCCGATATACCGAGAGGCATCGTAAATGGTAATCGCAGAGCCCGGTACGCCTGCCGCATTTATAAGCTGGCCCAAAAGGGAGTAAACCACGTGAGGGCTGGGCATACCTTGACCTCTGCTCCAAGTAAGCGAACGATTTTGATTCATGTTAAGCTTGATGGCGATTTTTTCTCCCCGTTCGTAGCCCCGTTTGCCCAGGCCCTTAGTCTGGTTGAAGTGTCTAAAAAGCGCGTCCCATGCGTTTTTGTCGTTCGGTTCGCCCGTAAGCGTTTGGATGACTTTGGAGACCATAAAATCAATAACGGCTTGTTCGTTATTATCGTCATCCCACCACTCGCCGGTGGAGCCGTCCCAGCTTGTCGCAGCGGGGTCCCGCATCCAGACGACGCGCCCGGGATGAATCCCTTTTGCAACGCCGATAGGGCTGTTCGGCGGCTCGGTCGGTATAAAAGCTGCTGCTGCCGGGCTGTCGTTAGTTACGCTCAGCGACCACCATACGGTCATAACGCCCACAGC
>Ga0315312_1000233_pt1 | contig 81724 bp, 80 predicted proteins | sample TDP7_MG_FD_203629 | JGI IMG/M metagenome (GOLD analysis project Ga0315312, IMG submission 203629) | Freshwater sediment microbial communities from Lake Towuti, South Sulawesi, Indonesia - TDP7 | ecosystem: Environmental > Aquatic > Freshwater > Lake > Sediment | place: Indonesia: South Sulawesi...
CACCATGGCTGATGACCTTTCTCAACTGATGGTGGAAGAACTCAACTCCAGGGGATACGAAACTCAGGGTAAGAGATTCGGTCATTATATCCAGCTCGCCAGGCAGATTCTAAAAGAGAACCGGGAGTCTAAAAGCCAAACCATAACAGGAGCCTCTTCTCACCAAGCAACACCGCACAGTAACGGTGGAGGCATTAATAACAGCAAACGGAACAACGTCCCCAAAGTAGAAAAAGGCAACCGCAAGCCCCATTAGATGAAGGCAGAATCACATACAGCAACTGAGCCTTTCCAGCGTCAAGCCCGCGTGCCTCAATGTGGGTTTGACGCACAATCCTCTTTTTTAAATTATCGCGCGAATGTATTGGTTAGTATTGAAGAATTGTGTTGTTGGATGTCACAGCAATGGGGATCAACAACAGCCTCCTGGCGAGTTTCATGAGATCCTTAATCCAAAGCTCCTACATCGTGAGGCAAAGGTATACTAAGCGTCCAAAACCTCAGGGATTAGGACCCCCTTCTCTTGAGCAAGAGGTAAGAGACTATCAGTCCCATGACTATCCCTACAATTAAGGCGATTATGGGGTATAATATGAGGTTAAATTGGGCGTTTGCTAGTTCAGACAGGGCCTGTGATAGCCTGGATTGGAGGTCCGAGGCCTCAGCTCGAGCGCTATTTAATTCCCCCTGTAACGTGGAAACTTGCCCTTGCAAATCGGCGACGACGGCTCTGGTCTCATTTAATTCGCTCTCCGCCGATGCTAGCGCAATGGTTAGCTCGTTGACTTGTCCAATGGCGCGTAGGATGTCCTCCGCGGTCATCTTGATAAATACGGTTGCGTTTACTTCATTGCTTTCCGATGGATAGTAGAACGCCTCACCTGCCCATTTGATCTTGTATGAATACGTTCCAACTTTGTTGGGATGCGTCAAGAAGACCGCCCAGCCGCCTGAGCTGGTTAGCACGGAGCCCAATTCATTCCAGTCGCTCGAATTGTAGGTAAAGTAAATGTCGAGATACCTGCTGCTCAATAGGGGTTCAGAGGCGATGTACAAAATCATGGTGTCGTTCAAACCAAGGACCCTCGGGGCCACGATGAGGGATAGGTTAGTCCTCTGCACGACATTGATCGATATCCTGGAACTAGTGGATGCGAGGTACTTGTCGTTCCCGGGCCAAGAGGCCTCGACGTAGCAAATGCCGGGGTTTTCCATGGTCAAGACATGTCTGAAGTTGCCCTGTGCTGTCCTGACATCGACTTCAACCCTGCCCGACGGGTCCGTTATCTTCAAGGTTATCTTCTCATTCGTGAGGGCCGGATTCAACGAGCCCGATATGGTGACGTTCTCGGCGAGCGAGGCGTTGTATTTGCTTGCCGAGATCGATATTGAGGACGCATTTTTCGGAGCAGGCGTTGGCGGAGGAGTTGGAGGTTGCGATGGAGGAGGACCTACATATATCGGCACCGTGAATGTGCAACTTGCTCTGACCCCCTGTGCGCTAGCTGAGACAGTATATGTTCCGTATGCGGCATCAGGTCTCAATGTGAAGGAGGCTGTGAAATGTCCCTGAGAATCGGTTGTCGCCTCACCAACCCAGCCATAAGCAAAAGGTGTAACTGTAATCGACACCTTAACATTTGCTGGAAAACCAGAACCACTTATTGTGACACTATAACCTGGGTTATATGAGGGCCTGTTTGTACTTAAAGAGGCAGCTCCATAGGCTGGCAAGACTTTAAAAGACGATATTAGAGCTATCAATAGTATGCAAACGATTATACCGGTATTCTTCATCTCTCTCAACACCTACATAGTAACCGTGAATGTAACCGAGGAAGATGATGCGATAGGATAGCCACCTGCGAATGCCCAATCGCTCCAGACAAAGACCGTCATAGAATATGTACCGGTCGGTGCGTTATTTGGGATGAGAATGCCTGATCCACCCGATTTGCTTTCTCCGGATAGTGCGCTTCCTGGGAAAAAACCTATGCCCCACATCGTACTGCCTATCGTCATCCTCATAATCACGATAAATGGCTCGGCCGCATAGGTGTAGCTCATTATGTTCGTGATCGTCACTTCTATCAAAATGAATGACCCTCTTGCGAAAGAGGACTTCGGAGCTCCGGTCTCATCCCTAAGCGTCACGTTATCAATCCTATATTTGTCCGCTTGTGCTCTGATCTGAGCCAATCCGGAGATCAATGCTAGGAAGAGCACTGATGAGAAGATCAAAAATTTAATTTTACCCAATTTAATCACGCGTAGTCGCGCTCCCTCTCTCAGTCATTTCACCTCCTGAAGATGATATAACATTTTCCTCTCCTTATGGCTCACTCTCCTACGTCAGATGGTTGGGATTGGTTGTGGACTTTTTAGCGTCCAGAAGGCCCCTAAAGCCCATCTAAGCTAGGTACGCACGGTGAAGGTCGCGTATCCCTGCGCGATCCTAGTGCCCGCGTAGACCTTGTACACACCAGCGGTCGAGTCTTCCCTCAACGTGAAGGAGGAGGTGAAGTATCCTGACGAATCCGTGATGGCTTGGTCTATCCAGACCAGGTCCTCTGAGCTTCTTACCTCTATGGCCACGAACTCGGAGGCGAGGGGCGTGAGCAAGGACTCCGCGGCGTGCCCTTCGATCTTCACAGAATCTCCCGGCGCATATTCGGGCTTGTCCGTAGAAAGGCTCATGCTTGGGCCGAACCTCTCGACAAAACGTGGCCATGCCATTGCTGCCATTATGATTAGAACAATTGCTACGACCACATGCTTCCAACTTATGACTATGACAATCTCTTCCTTTGAAGCCATCGATATCTAGCAGTTCTCATTCAGCTTAATTAACTCTTGCGCATATATCATGTTTTGTATTGGGAGTTTAAGCTATCGGAGAACTTTTGAGCTGACAGCTCTTCTTTATACATTGCTGTGTCTTCTGTGGTTTCTTCCTTTTTTTAAAAAGCATCATCTAATATCTTGAGGGAGAAAAAATATTAGGGGCTTTATAAACTGATTTAAACATACTTGCAAACGGAATATTGATACCATGTCCACAATGAGTTCTTTGCTTCTTACTCCAATGCTTAAATATAGGCGTTTCGTGCAACTACATGCATTGTCATCTGAGGAAGCCGAGGTTCTCAAAGATAGAGCACATTCATTCTTAGGAAATGCCAGAAGACTCTTCGATGAAAAAGAGTACGATCTCGCAGCCTTCAACATTGAGCAATTCTTTCAACTCATCCTGAAGTATAAGCTATTAGTAAAAACAGGCACATATCCTAGAACCCACTCAATGGTAAGGCTTTTGAGAGAACTGGACTCGGTCGCAGTTGGAAAAAATCTGGCATCGTTCATCGACACAGAGATTATGAATATAACAAAAGTTGAAGACGCATACATAGTTTCAAGGTACCTTCCGAGAAGATACGAGAAGAGGGAGGTTGAGCTGCTGATCGCATTTGCTGATGAGTTCAAGGAGGTCGTTGAGGGTGTTTGAACAGTATGTGAAGTCTGGGAGAGAAATATTAGAGTACCTTAAGAAGTATAGGGAAGTAGCTGCGTCTGTTAAAGAGATCGTCAAGGAGGATTATGAAGACGTTGGAGTATATGTTTTTGGTTCTGTTGTAAAAGGAGATTTTACGGCTTCAAGCGATATTGATATACTCTTGGTTTTCAATGAGATGGACAAGGATGATGCAGTTGAGCTAAAGGCGAAGATCCTTCGAAGGATGGGCTTTGCAGTGCCTCTGCAGATACACATAGCAACGCAGAAGGAGTTCAAGGAATGGTATCATAAATTCGTAGACCAATTCATAGAAGTATAGCACACAGTTAGCAGAGGTTAAATACCAATTCAGAAGCAAGAGACAGTTATCAATACTCAATCGAGGCGGATTTTTGGCAAGAAACTGATAGTGAGGGAACCCCTAACTTACTTGTTCCATGTCCATTATCCATAGAAGGGCTCATCAGCGGTTAAAGCTCCCCCATACCATAATTGAATCCATATGAGCTGCCAAAAAATCAATATTTGCCAGAAATGTTGGACATGGGATGGCACAATTTATAAGTGTATAATTATAAACTCAAACGCATGTCGATGACGAACCAGAACGAAAGGGTGATCGGCGTAATCATCTATGCAGCCTCAAGCCCGGATTATGATATCCAACATGTCGTCTTTACTGACAGGCAAGTTCTCGGAATCCCTGCATCGAAATTAACTGGGGCGGCGCAGAAGGGAGCTGCCCTCGGCTCCATAGGGTTGCTCCTGGTCGGAGCCAATCCATCTACGGCCTTCGGCCTGTCGGGTCTCCTCGGCATGAATGCGTGGAGTAACTTGAAGAAGAATGTTGTTGGCAAGCAAACGATCAGTTATGAGGAAGGGGAACTTTCGCAGGGCCTCCTCAATGCAGCGAAGATTAAGATACCTTACGAGAGGGTTAAGGACGTCTCCATAAAGAAAGTCTTAGGCGTTAACGACGTCCTCCTCAACGTGAACGCAGGCTTCCTCTCGTCCTCGAGTTGGGTCTTCGCGCCTTCAGTCGAGGAGGTCAAGGCCTTAATACAGAAAACGCCGCTGGCCCAGAGGCTCAAGCAAGCCTAATCCCGAAGGCGATACGGCATGGCTCATCGAGCACGCCCGTTGCCGTCTTCCTCAGCAAGACGTCGAGCACTGTACCGAGAACGAGGCATGCAAGCGGATCATATCCTTGATGAAGAAGTATACGGGTCAGCCAAGTAAGGATCGTCAAGGCCCTTGGACTTCGATGCTGCCCGCAACAGTGGAAGTTAAACTTCTGCAAAAGCTTGTTCGGATTTCTTGGTCTATGTGATCTCGCAACCTTAGGTCCTCCCTGGTAGTAGATAGGTTGTCGAAACTAGGATTCCCCTCTCCACGATCTCGATTTTCGTCCAAGTTGTGGAATACTTCGCCATTTTTAAGGAGAAGACCCTAAGGAACCTCGATATCTCCCCTTTTTCCGTTTCCTCCAGCTTCATCTCCAACACCCCGTCGAAATGTGAGCGCAGGAAGTTCACGAAAGTCTCCTCTAGGACGCCGAGGTCGATAGCGCAGAGACTCAGGCAGCCGGCTTGCCTCATCCTGGCCATCGATACCAGCATGAAATCCCGGGTTGCGTTGAGGCCCGCATCAATGGCTAAAGTGGTGATGGAGTCCAGGACGATGCACATCCTGTCTAGGCCCTTCTTTGCCTGCTCGATCATGATGCTCAAGTCGGTGACGTTTTTGGGGTCCACAACGTAAGGACTGGACGACGTCAGGTTAGCATGGCCCGAGTAACAGTCTACGAAGCGGAGCAAGCCCCTCTTCACGTAGTCGGATATGTCGAAACCAAGGAACCTGAAGTTTTCGATGGCCATCTCCGGGGAGAAATCCGTGAGTACGTGGAGGCATGGCTCCCCCTCCGTCAACCTATCGTACATAAATTGGTGGAGGAAGGTGGTCTTTCCGCAGCCCGGTGGCCCAACTAAGAGCAGAAGTTGCCTCGGTGCCCAGCCTTGAACTAGCTTTTCCGAACCGGGGAATAGGCCGCTCATGCCGATGTCCTCAGCCTTCTGCCTTTGGGGCTTCGGAGAAGGTCACGGTGAACTCGCAGTAGGGATCCCCGCGGAGCGGGCACTTGACTTCTCTGGCTTCGCATTGCATGCTAGGCCGGAGGGCCTTGGCAACGCCTGCGAAATAGCCGCTCTGAAAGCATACGGAGGTGAGGGCGGATGTAGCCTCCTTCGCAAAGCCCGTGGTCTCGAAACAGTCGTAGACGCGGAGGCACAGTTCCTCCCCTACCTTAAGGGAAACCGCCTCGTACCGTCCCCAACCCAGGTTTTTGCATATTCCGATGAGATGGCGGACGAAAGCCTCATCCCTTAAGCCAGTGTCTCTTATCAATCGGACGGCATCGTCATGCCCCGCCTCTTTACCCGTAGCATAAAGTATGGACTTTGCGGCCGGGAGGCTGTACATGGTTGACAGCCGCTTCACCAAGCTCTGGAAGGAAGGGATGGAGAGTGAGAAGTGCCCGCGGAGCATCTTGCTGAAGCTTATCGAAACGACCACTGCAGCTGTGAAGCTCGCGCTCCACAGAAAGTGTATGCCGGAACTAAGCCAGGCCTGCTCCATGTCCAGCACTTCCAGAACGCAGTGCACGAGGAGCACGGTCACCAGCAAAGCGAACCCGAGGATAACGTAGTTCGACGCCAGCATACTCCTTAGGAGCCTTCTATAACGCAGGAGGAGGACCAATCCCCCCAACGAGGCAAAAATGGAAGCGAACTCGAGCACCAAAGAGATCGTGTCCATCATAATTTACATCCGCTCTACTCTAAGATAAACTCTACATCACATTATATCTATTTTTGCCTTTCCAGAGGTAATACCTGAATCATGGGCTCCAAGCCCCTCGATGCGCGATTCCAGAGGTCTATGGCGAAGGACGTGTCGATCTATTTTGGATTTCCACTTTCTGAATGGGGTTGTTTTAACCTTGCTGCCTGCTTTTAGGGCGATCAGGGCTTGTAAGCGTTCTCTATCGGCTCACCTCGTAGTCCTCCAGGCCCAGCTCCTGCTCGGCCTCCCTGTAGAAGGAGTCGATCCTTCAGGCGTTTCAACCTCATCGTATTTTAACTCGTATGTATTGGTGTTATTCTCTCATAACTTTTTATGGGATGGGGTTTTCGATTTCAATATCTCTGTTTTTCGCTGCCAGTTCTTCATCTATTGTGTAAATCCTGTTGATTCCGAGCTCTTCTTTGGCTATTACAAATAGATATCCATCCCATGATGATATGTTCAGCTCTGATGCCGTTGCTATTGCCTTTTCGGCGACAGTTCTCGGAACGTCCGCATTGAATGCCTGGGATTCCAAGGAGAGGGTTTTTGGTAGAGCTTTTGCAACATTATCATTCCTCAGCCTTAGATATCTTGTCATGATTATGTAGGCTCCAAGGCATGTGTTTGATTACGATTATGCCAACATCAACCAATGCTTCTAAGTGCATGTTCTCTGTCAATGCATTTGTCCTCACATAATATAGCTGCGAAAATAGGAAATGGCTCAGTGAATGACAGCTTTGTCTGATAAAGCAGCATTAACTCATAGTTTTCTTATAGAGCTCTACGCGTGTTCCCGCGTAGGAAGCCGTAGTCCTGCAGAGGCGTCCGATCTCAGCTACAGGTCGAAGAGGCTGAGATGAGCAGAGCCGAAAGTATCAACCTTAAATAAGCGCTCGGTTGCATGTCCTGATGAACCTCATGGTTGAGAGAAGCAGGGGCTGGATGGATCAGGCTGAGGGAGACATCGCACACGCCTGACATGACCTGGGGGCCGGTTTCTACGATTGGGCATGCTTCTCAGTCCAGCAGTCCACAGGGAAGGCGGCCAAAGCGGTCTTCCAAAAGCTCGGTGCTGATGCGTGGGGGCATTCGGTATACGATTTGCTCATCAGTCTGCAGGACAGGGAGAAGGTCAGCGATGAACTGCCGGAGTGCGCTCTTGAGCTCGACAAGGCGTACATTCCCGCTAGATGCCCCAATGCCCACCCCTCCTCTAACCCCCGGAGAAGGTACACTAGGAACGAAGCAGAGAGGATGATAAAGGATGCAGAGGAGATCGTCAAGTTCTGTGAGAGTGTCCTTTCCAAAGCATAGTTCAAAGGAAGTAATCGATGAAGTAAAGAAAACGATAGATGAGCTCTCAGGCAAGGTTGCCTTAGAGAAAGTGATGCTGTTCGGTTCTCACGAAAAAATAGATATACCGTGGCAAGCGACATAGACGTTCCGGTGATATTCGATGATTCGAGGAGCACCGAGGACGAAACATACAAGGCTTTGATGAGAAACATCGAACTCCCTAGACTTGAATTGCACACTCTTTCCAAGAAGGACTATGAACTCATGAAAGATTCCAAGTGGTAAAAATCATAGAAAGGGAAGGGATTAGGATCCTCTGAGAACGCGGTTGTGTCTACAGATACCTAGACCGAAATCCTTGAATGAAAGGCTACGCCATCTATGATTTTATAACCGCTTGGATCGTTTCTAGTACCTTTACTGGTTGTAAGACTTTATCTGACAGCACATCACAGGTGATTCAACCCACTCGATATAAGGCGAATGCCACATGCTGGCTATTTAGCAGAGTAAATTAAGACAATAACACCCATCTATCTTATATGTTCACCTTTTGACTAACTTTGGCAAATTTACGTTCTCACGTTCATGCCCAAAGATCGTTCGCCGAAATGTGGGTGCTTATGCAATTCAGCGTCTTTATGTGAAGAGTTTGAGGCCGAGCCTCTTAAGGGGTTGGAAGCGTTTCAGGTCCAATGTGTAAAGGCTGGCCCCGTTGTTCAGGCTTATGGCAGCTATCATGGCATCCGTTCTGCGTATGGGCGTGCCTCTGTGCTCTGCTTCCAACTCCATTTTTGCTGATAAGGCAGCGTCTCCCCCCATGAAGTTCAGCACAGGTAGTTGTGTAACCTCTTCGACTGGTTTGGCGTATTTTTGGAGGCCATACAGCACCTCATGGAGGTTTATGGCCGTTATGGCTATGTTATCGCCGCTTTCCAGGATCCTCCTCAGGACCTCATCACCCCTCTCGGATTTTTTGTCGAATATCTCAATTAAAACGTCCGAGTCCAATACCATCATGGCCTGCGCTCAGACCTCAGTACCTGGAGCTCCGAAAGCATTTTCCTTTTGTCCCTGAACTCCACGCATCCCCTAAGCCTTGTCAGGGTCCCGACGGGACTTGCATTCTCCACTAGCCTTTCAAAGAGCTCGCTGAAGCTCTCACCCTCACCCTTGACCGCCAGAAGCTTCCTGTAGACCTCGTCCCTTATCGTTATCGTCTTGGCCAAGCCAAATCGAATAAACGTGTTAAAACATATTAAGAGCTTTCATCGCGCCAGTCGAACGAGTCCATAAAAGGCGCACGTGGTCAGAGGAGGAATAAAAAGCCAAAAGACCGATTAAGGGACAGACTGTAGCATAGATGAGCATTGAGAGTGAGGACATACATATCAGCAAAGTACATAGCCTTGGATTATGAAGAGTACATGCGCACAGGACAAGCAGACGACGATAAACCGGACAACCCAAGCCAACTTGGAGCGTATGCTAAATATAATTTATCCTGTTAAGAAATCGGAGCACTGCCGAGGCAAGGCCTGCCAGGGCCGCTCCCAGAACGCCGTAGGTCAAGACAAGGACTCATCTTAAGATAAAGTGTCTCGTGTACTCCTTCTTTTTTGGGTGGGCTTCATGACCTCCGCGCAATCGACAACTGGCGCGATGGAGCGGATCCTCTGAAGGTTTATATAGTCGGAACATAGTCTTATTCTGACTAATGAAAATGTTAGAAGAAAGCACCCGAGTAGGGAAGAAGAACGTAGTGGTCATACCCTCGAGGATAAGGAAGGAGGTAGCGATAGGTGAGGGAGATCTGGTCAGGATAAGGGCGGAAGGCGGTAAGATAGTCATCGAGAAGATGCCTTCGGAGCCGTTCAAAGTTCTCGCCAAGGTGATCGGAGAGCCCTACGAGGAGAAAAGGGACGAGAGGAGAGCCAACGCATGGCTTAGGCGGCACTGCAAGTGATACTTCATGCCGATTGTCGACACCGAATTTCTGTTTGCCTTGGCTCCCTTAGACAGGAAACACGAAGGGGCCATGGGGTCGCTTTCCATTAAGAATCTAAGGGTTCCAGACACGGCCCTTTTCGAGTTCCAGATCGTCTTGAGGGCGCGGGGGAGGAAAGCAGGCGAAGTCGCAAAGGCCATTGTAGCGATAAGGGAGATACTCGGTAAGACCGCCAGGGAGATACAGACGATCTCAACGGGGCTCTTCCTGAAACAGGCCGAGGCCGAGGTCAAGTACGGGTTGAGCTACTTTGACAGCTTGATAGCTGCCTCCGCTTTGATCACCGACGCGACGATAGTCTCGGACGACAGGGATTTCGACAGGGTGCCGGGGATAAAGAGGATCCTCATATGTAAACAAGTTAAATCTTGAACCAGGAACGACCCCAGGGCTTCTCAGCATCGGCGCGGTTCCTCCCACCACACTGTACTCTGCAAAAAGCCTTCAGGGGGAGGGTAAAGACCCAACCTTTCAGCCAGCTTGGTCGGAAGGAGTATCTCAGTTCAACTTCAAAGTTGGTGGGCTTATTGTTTGTAGGCGGGATTTGTTCTGCGATTTTTTTTCATTAGGAGGATATGGATGAGCTGAGGGAGACTATGAATTGTCCCTTCCTCAATTTCGGATGCCTCTCTTTGTGTAGAGGTTATCGTATTGTCTTTGAAGTAGAGGCCGTGTCTCAAAGCCGTGTCTCTTATCTGTATGTATTGGGGACTAGGCCCGAGATAATCAAGGCGTCCACGGTTGTCAGGGAGCTTAAGAGGGGAAAATTGAGCCACTTCATACTGCATACGGGTCAGCATTATTCATACAACATCGATAGGCTCTTCCTCGAGCAACTAAAACTGACAGAGCCTAAGTATAATCTAGAGGTCGGTACTCATTAGCTTCCCTTGGCTATGCTGTAAAAACAGCTGGTATTGAAGACTTCTATTATAGTGTAGCCTTCTAGTCTCATCATATCGTCTATTGTGAGCGATGACTAGTATGGGTGGCAGAGCAAGACCAAAGCCCCCATGCCCATCAGCTCATCGATCATCTCCTGGGCATCTTCGCCGCCTTCGGGCACAGATCTCTTTAGATCACGGCGCCCAAGTGATACGGTTCCCCCAACGAACTTCGGCCAACGCCGATCTCCTCGCCATCGATCACGAGGAAATCACTCGCAGACAGATTCATGTGATCGCCCACTCTCCCATGTTCCGTTATGCACACGAAATCCTAGCCCCTCATCATGCACTGTTCAGCCATGGCCTCAGGTGGGAGTGCGCCATCCGAATCAGTCGTGTGCGTATGAAGATTGCCTTTAGACCAGTGGCCGCTTGCCTTGAAAGGATCGGGGATCAAGGAGGTCGCCGGATTGGTACCCATCTGCCCGAACTTGAGCGGGAGATCGATCCCCTCCTCTGAAGGCTTCTCAGGGCAGCCTCCACGATAGAGCATGGCGTCATGGAGGTGGGGGTGACGCCATAAATCGCCTTAACTTCATCCACTAATTGATGCATGTCAGCAGAGTTTTTGCAGTCGATGCTCTTCAGGATCACCTCTGCGATCTCCTCAACGCATTTGACGCTCACGTCCAGCGCCTTCGCCACATCCGTTCCCGTGATGACCGCCCCATCCAACGGGAGGTACTGATGATCTAACATCATTGTCCTCGGATCCAATGCCTTCAATTTCATCATCGAACTCACATAATCTTCCATGCTTCCATATATGAGGGGCCCTGACTGAACCACTGTTCCCCTCCCCTGAACGGAGTCGCCGGTGAACAGCGATCGCCCCTTCCTATCATATATGCAGATGGATCCGTCGGTATGCCCTGGCGTGTGCACTATCTCTGCTTCAAAGGGACCCAAATCGAGGCGCATTCCATCCTCGAGAAGCAGGTCGACATTGGAACCGGCGCACCTCTCGACCGCTGGCCTCGGGTGGTACATCGGGAACCTCTCGTGGAGGTCTAGCCAGAGCTTCGCGGGATTCTCGACATAGGCCGCATCAGCAGGATGAGCTGCGATCCTTGCGCCAGATGCCTTAACGATTGCCGCGGCCCCCCCGCAGTGGTCATCGTGTCCGTGCGTGATGACCACAAGGGAAATGTCAGAAGGATCCCTGCCAATTCCCCTGAGGTAGGGAAAGATAGCGGTCTCCGGGCTATCCGGTAATCCTGCGTCGATGAGCGCGACGCCCTCACCGATAATCGCGTAGACCCCGGTGAATATGTTCTCCAGAGGGCACTCGATCAGATGTACGGCTTCGTTTACCTTCATTGGCGATAGCGCCCTCGATCACCCAATCTTGTCAAGCACCTTCATGATATTCTCGAGGCAGATCCTGCTTGCGATCTCACCCGACTCGGAGAACTTGCTTCCGCCAGGTCGATTGAGCAGCTCCTCGCTTAGCTTGACGGACCTCCAATGGGTCTCGAGGGAGGCGTATCCAGCGTAATCGTACTCTCTCAGCGCCTTGAACTGTCCAGCGTAATCGATGAGGCCCTCCCCCATGGCAACGCAATCCGGCTGCCCCGTTTTACTATCGATCGCGACGTCCTTTACGTGCATGTGGACCATATGCTTCCTTACCTGATCGTAGCCGATCGGATACGGATTCTCCATTTGTGGGGTGAATAGCGAATTCGCGGGATCCCATATCGCCTTGATCCTCCCGTCCCCGAGTGCCTCTAGGAACATCCCGAGCTCCGTGCCCGTGCCGATGAAAGTGGACGCCTCGTTCTCGATGCCGAGCACAATGCCCTCTTCCTCTACGATCTCCGAGGGTCTGGCGTACCTCTCGATTATGCGCGACCATTTTGCCGAAAGATCGCCTTTCCTCCAGAAGGTGAACCCCCTTACGAGGTCACAGTCAAAGGCCTTGGCCAATTCGATGCATCTCCTGAGGATCTCGATGTGTTCATCGCACTCCTTTGCCGAATCGATGTCACATTTGTAGAAGGGGGAGGCGATGCAGCAGACCTTCAAATCCGTTTGCGAAAGTATGTCCTTCATCTTCCTTATGTCGTCTCCTGCGAGATTTTGAGGTGGCTTATCCCACACCGACCTTATCTCCACGCCATCGAGCCCGAATTCGAGAGCTAGTTTGATCGCCTTCTCGAAATCTTGGCTAACCTCGTCCGTGAAAACCGCCAATTTGAACATGGGGAATCGATTACGAATTGATTATTGGAAGCTATTTAAATTCTCTCTGCCAATACATACATCTAATTCCCGAGACATAAAGCGATCGATCGGATTCGCCACTACCCGTTTATAATCGGGGAAACTTATGCGATGTCGTCACATCGCCCACAGCTCTGAAAGCAAAGTCAATTCTAACATCTAAGGCAGGCGAGAGACATGGAAAAGGATGCGATCGAAGGATCGCATCAGAATGGAAGTAGCCACATGGATCTGGCTATGAGCACGAGCAGGATCCTGATCGTCGCCATGAATCCCCAGCCGACGGTGAAGCCTATCACGAACCTTCCCTTGAACGTGTCGAAGTATCCAGGACTTCCCTTCTCGATCGATCTCTTTACGAAGATGTTCGCCACGATGGCGCCGATCATCTGGGATGTAGCCGTTGTCAAGCCCATGTACCCATACCAACCCGGTGCCGCGCCAGTCATGAACGCGATCAGGAACGAGGGTTTGTGGAAGACGAAGTCGGTCACGGCGTAGACGACCCCCCCGACCACGAAAGATATCAACATCAGATCCCTTCTGAAGAGGTAGCCCGTCCAGATCCACTTCTGCCATCTGGCCCAATTTGCAGCGAAGATAGGCCAGTAGTTTATGGTATTCGGATAGGCCCCCGAGGGGATGGGCGAAAGGGTCCAAAGGAACGTCGTGAAGAGGAAGCTGCTGATGACCCCTAGGGCCACAAGGATTATGAAGGTCTTCAAATATTCCGCCTTGCTCGCCTCAAGGATGTCCGCCTGCTTGAAGGACTGCGCGAGGTCTGCCCCGGCTGTACTGCCTATATTCGTGATGCCGCCGAAGCCGTACATGGGAGGGGCAGCGAACCAGATCGCCCTATCGCTCCAGCCGCTGAAGTAAATCATCAGCTGTGGCAGGAATGGTATATTCATCCCTCCCAGCGTAACCCCGGACGCGGCCGCTGCCAGGAAGGACGTCAGGAGCGTGCCCCCGATCGTGAATAGCGCGAGTATCCATATTGGGAAGCCAGTCAGGAAGTTGATCATAATGACCGATGCCATGCCCGAGCCCAGGTAGAGCGCGAGGAGCGCGTAGATGCCAGTGCCTTTGCCCCCGCCGGGGCCGCCGCTAATCCTCGAGATCCCCTTGAATGATCTTACGAAGGCCCTCCAATGGAGTATCAAGGGAACTATTATGACGGCTATGCCGAGCCCGATCAGGACGCTCGCGTAGAAGTATATGAACGACTTGTCCTCGAGCGTTATGTAGGTCCAGGAACTGTTGTATGGGCACTCGGCCGGCCACAGGCCAAGCCTCGTTATTATCTGAGTGCCCACGAAGTAGAAGGAGAAGGCGCCTATGAACTGGGAGATCGAGATGTGGGTCGGGAGCAAGAATCCGGCTATGATGCCGCCGATGTTGAGGGTGAAGGCTAAACCCGCTCCGGGGAGGATGTTTGCGAGGTAGGGGGTCATGTCGTATGTCCCCGCGATTGGCGATGCGGTAACCCCGGTCTCGATCCCGCCGGAGGAGAGGTACGGGCCCAGGACGTAGGGTAGGAATTCCACGAATGTGTTATACACGACCCCGAATAGGGCCGCGAGCATGAAGATCCTCATCTGCCTCGGTTCCCTCTCGGCGAGGCTCAGGATCGTGTCCGCCGTGGCCGTGGCGACTGGGAAATCGAGGTTCTGCCCCTTCACGTAGATGGCGTAGGTGAAGTAGCCGACCGAGACCATCGACATCAGGCTGAAGCAGATCGCGAGCATAGACACGCCTATCGGCAGGATCCAGGCGGGATCGAGGAAGACGAACTTCGAGGTCATGATGCGGCCGACATCCTGTTGCGATGGAACCCACCAAGTTGGAACGTATTGGGATATGCCTAGGTACTTCGATTCGGCGCTGTACGCGATGTACATGTCGTAGATCGGCCCTATGAAGAAGTAGGCGTACAGGAAGGCCATCGACTGGAAGCTGAGGATGATGAAGAGCTCCTGCTTCGAGAGCGGCTGACCGAGGAAGCGGGTGAGTTCGGACCAGAGGAGGATGACGATCCACGGCCACCAGGCCGTCCCCGCCAAGCCCAGTCCCTGGATGCCGGTCACGAGGAAGCCGTAGATCATGGCGGGCTGGACCAGCGCGATTGAGAAGGCGAGCGCGAGGGCCGATCTCCAGGTAAGTCCGGGTCTGAATTTCCTCTCGATTTCAACCTTCACTTCAGTAGACACGGTATTTGCCCCCCGTTATCATCCTTCCGATTTGGGCTTCAGAGTCCTTCCCTTCTCTATGTAGGCTTCCTTCTGAGAGGGGGGCAGTGCCCTCCATATCAGGAGCTGTTTCCTCATGTTGTCTATGAACGGCCTGTTCGAATTGATCCAATCGCTGAGCAACCCCGTGAGGCAGGTGAGGTAGAGGACTATGCTGTACCTCTGTCCCTCGGCAGCCGAGGCCGTGACCGTTATCTTCTGGGTTATGCCGACGTCGAAGGGCGCGAGGCGTACGCTTGCTATGAGGACCTTGTTGTCCCTATCGGCCGCCTTCTTCTCCTCCATGGCGATTTCCCCGAAGGTCGCGAATAGCCCCACCCCCTCAACGGCGTGCGTCTGCAGGTACTCATCGAAGAAGGCGAATATCCCGTAGACCTCGTCCTCCGTCGCTACGAATGGCAGCGGGATCTCCCACTCCCTTCCGGAGGGCTTTGGAATCTTCCACCGCCTCTCAAGCGATGGCGTCACGGTCCTTGATGCCTTGATGGACGGATAGAGGCTCGAGGCGACCGTCACGCCGGCTGAGGCCCCCACGACGTAGAGCACGAAGTAGGAGGAGTAGTTCGGGAAGAAGCCCTGCGGATAGAGGTTGTAGGCGCCAAATATCCAGCACCCGATGATGCCCGTCATGTAGCCTAGGATCGCGCTGAGCATTGCGTGCACGACCGATTCGGCCATGAACAGCCCACCGACGTGGAGGGGCGAGAGGCCCACGGCCATGTATATCGCGATCTCCCTCATCCTCTCGTGAACGGCGCCGAGCATCATGTTGAGGACCGTGAATCCGCCGATTATCGCGGGTATGATTAGGTTCGTCATGCCTTCTGCGCTGAACCAGGCCCTGTATCGCACGACCTTCGTCTGGTTAGACTGGTAACTATAGTATATGTTGGTCTGCATCCTCAGCGAGAGGGCTATGGCGAGATCGGTAATGCCGCTAGTATTGCCGATAGGCTTGATCGCCGCGCTCTCGATCTGGGTCCTCTCCCTCAGCAGCAGGCAGAGCCTGAAGGGCATGATCATGATCCTGTCCCCTTCGAAATGGGCGGGGACGCCCCCCTCCCTCATCGCTATCGGGATTACGGGGGTGATGGACTCGCCATCCAGATCCCTGATGCCGGTCGTCCCCGACCAGAGGGCCTTCCCATCGAAGATGCCTATGACCTTCAAGTCCAGTCCGAGGAAGTTGATCGTCGAGCCCTCTCGAATCGGCCTGCCGAGCTCCTTCGTCAAGTTGTCTGACGCCCCCTCGCTTATGAGGCAGACGTATGTGTCCTCGGGAAGGAGCCACCTGCCCCTCACAACCGTGTCGTTGACGCGCGTCACCTCGGCCTCCTCGGGGGTCAGGAAGAGGACGCCCCCGATCTTCGTCAGCAATGACGGCGAGAAGGCGAATGAGGCCAAGCCTCTTGGTGGGGTCGGCGGGAATAACCAGCCCCTGGCCGCGACGATCGAGTTCTGCTCCGACATCACGCCAACTTGGTAGTACATCTCCTCAGGGATGGGGAGCCATGATACTTTTCTCAACATTATGCCCTGATAGGCCGGTGCCGTGGGAGTGACGTCGATCATCGACCTCGGTATCGAGGCCAGTGATGTGAACGTGACCATTGCGAATACTATGAGCGTCAGCGAGACGAGCGTTAGGATCGTCCTGAATCTCCTCTTCTTCATGTTCTGAACGCCAGTCGAGAATGCCTGGAGTATGGCGCTGGCGCGGCTTATCTCCGCCACGTGCAGGCCCGTCAGCTGCTCCCTCAGGGACTTGGCCGTGGCCGAGGCCTCGCCCGCGATGAAGGCGAGCGAGGGTATCATGATCGCCATCATCCCGAAGGCCATAATGGCTATGGAGGCGTTTGTGGCCAGGTGGAATCCCGGATGGAATATTCCCAGGATGACCATGAACGCCGCGAACACGACCAGCGCTACGCTGATCCTCTTGACCCCCTCGAAGCCGAAAGCGAGTCGCTCCACGAGGAGCGCGAAGGGTATGAGCGCGATCGAGAAGAATATCGTAGTATAGATAACCTGCCACACGAGGTCCATCGTGGCCTGATAGGCCTGCTGCTCATAGGCCCACGAGGCATACGCGTCGCCATAGGCAGCGCCTATCTTCCCTGCCGCAAGGTCCTGCTCGCTCTTGTCTAGGTACTGTTTTGCGAGCCCGTGGAAGACGATGATGTTCGGGTTGTAGGTGTTATAGCTGTATGCCGTCTGAACCCTTCCGTCGTTAAGCCAGTATAGATTCCTCGCATAGATCATGGGCGTGTACGTGAGAACGAGGGTCTCGCCCGGCTTTACGGTATAGCCGTAGCCGATCGCCCTATCGCTGGTGGAGTTGAGTAGAAGTCCCAGTGGGAACCTCGTCCCCCTCGTTATCAGGACCTCCACCGGCATGTCGGTTTGGACGAAGATCATCAGATCGCCATAGAAGGAGGCGAGGGTGCTCTGCCATATCAGGTTGCCGTGGGCGATGTGGTTGTAAATCAGCACCGAAGGGATCATGTTCAGATCGCTGGGGTTGAAGAGGGAATACATCATTATGCTGCCGCACCTGAAGACGGAGACCATCTTGAACGTCTCCATGGTCGTTACTGAGAAGAACCTGGCGCCAGTGGCGGATGGAGCCTGGTAGGCCCCGAGGTCCATTGACCACTCTATCCTGCCGTTAGTCCTGTTGACGACGAAGGCATCTGCGACCCCTCCGCTGTAGGGTTTGACCCCTTTAATGAGGACCTCGCCGTTCTCATCGGTCAGGGCGATCACGTCTAGGTAACCGGCAGTGCCCAATGTCGGGGTGCCGAAGACGCCGACGCCGAGGATAGGCGTCACGGCCCCCGTCCCCGCCGTTGTGGTCACACTGGTAGCGATGTGGACGAGGGTATTCGGCGACTCGGCTGGGTGGCGCCTGGCATCGAAGGCATCCCAGTAGGCGGTCGTGAAGTTGTACTGCACTACCTGGACGCGTAAATTGCAATATCCCCACTCGCCCGTAGCCTCCATCCTGCTCGGGGACTGTGTTAGCTGTATCGTGGGTTCGTTGAGGAGGCCCCACAGCGAGGCCATTATGAACTGGACCTGAGGCCAGAGGTAGTCCCACCTCACCCTCTCATATGTATCCACCGGCGTCTTCATGTAGTATCTGGCATCATTGACCGTCCTGTACGTGAAACCACCACCGTAGCACGCCGACACATATGGTTCGGAATCGAACGCGGTTGCCCCCATGAACTCAACGGGAAGGGAGCCCCTGATCCATGGAGGGTATGTGTTCAGTATCTGGTCCACGAACATCTCGCCATAATTTTCGCCGAGGAGCGTCTCGCTCTGCATCACGGGCAGGTATGACTGGAAGAACCTGGCGACGAGCCAACTGTATCTGCCGTTCAGGATCTCGATGTTCCTGTAGGCGTACGAGCTCCCCAGGTCCGCCAAGCCCAGCTGACCCGAACCCGTCGCGAGGTCCATGCCCGCGAAGAAGGCTATCCTGCTCCCGATGTCGGCGAAGTGGCGGTCCACGAATTCCCTTGCCCCCCAGAGGCCCTCCCAGTGCCCCGAAACGCCGAGAAGTATCACGGACCTCGTTGGACGGTGCTGCGACAGGAAACGGGCAATTTCCAAGAGGACGGATATCCCGAGCGAATCGGTTGCCCCAGGGGCGAGGGCCGGCACGATCGACCACGAATCTATGTAGGCCGATATCACGGCCGATTCGTTCGTGGTCAACGTACCGGGTATGAAACCCAAGACATTCGGCACAAGGATCTTCTGCCATTCCATGAAGGAGCTTATGCTGATCGCAACCTCACCATACTCCCTACAAAGCTCCCTGAGCCCATACCCCTCCTCAAATGAGAGGTAGATCCTGGGCAGGTTGACGGGGCAAGCGTAGAGCTTCTGGATGGCCTCCATCCTCGTCGCATCCTCGCTACCGATGTAGAGGATGCCCTTCGCGCCGAACATCGCTGCGAGCCTGAAGAACCACCTCGAATCGAATTCCATGAGGACGAACCTGTCGGTCAAATTTACCGACTCGAGGTCTTCAAAGCTTCCGCGCCCCACGTAGATGAGCCTGTCGCCAGCCTCCGGGCTGACATAGGGGCACGGATTCACCAAGTTAGGCCAGATGTTGTGGCCCTCGATAATGGTCCCATCCTCCAGCGTTATGCTCGCGCCATGGTCGATGGGTACCGTCACCTCATAATTCTCAAAATAGGTCCCATCGTCACCGTATGGCCGTATGCCATATTCCGTGAACTTCGAGACCATGTAGTCGACCGACTCGAAGAAGCCCGGATAGCCTGTGACCCTCGAACTCACACTGGAGAAGAACTGTACATGGCCCTTGATCCTTTCGGTATCAAGGCTTTGGAGGACGGTGGCGAACTGCCTCCTCAGCTCCCCCTCACTCGGTTCATTCTGTGCGCTTACGGGTTTGATGAATACAGGCGACGCCAGTGAGATCAGGATCGTCAAGGAAATGATGAGGAAGCCAATCTTTCCAATACTAACCCTAGCCAAGCTTTATCCCCACAACCTGTGGCAAGGTTCTTTACTATGGAATATATATCTTGCTAAATACCCAGGTTTGAAATAGTGTAGACTCGGGGCATCGTAGACCGCTCCTGTAGCACCTTCTAGAGAATTAATGCACCCCTAGTTTGATTTTGTCCTGTGGCGAGAGCCCGATGGGCGTAACCGGGTGAAAGCAGACCTGGAGATCGCGCCAGACAGGCGTAACGGCAGTGGCCTGCCCCCCAATGTCGTCCGGTGATGATCGGTTCTTCTGGACTTCAACCGGGCTGAGGGTTTCCATCGATCCAATCCCCATACTCCTTTAGCTGAGCCTCCATCTCCCTGAGGTCCTTCATGGTGTCTATGGCCATCCACCTCTGCCGGGTCATGTAGACCGACAATGAACCGGTCAGCTTGGGGAACACTTCCTGCTCCAAGGCGCCTTTCTCGCTCAGTGTGGTCACGATGTCCCTGTTGAAGACATAGATGCCGGCATTGATCCAGTGCGGAAGGAAGGGCTTCTCCACAAACCTCTCAAGCACGCCATTGAAGGACTCGCAGATGCCGTAGGGGGATTTTAGTTGGGTGACGGTTATGGTCCCCACCTTTCCCATGAGGTTATGATAAGCTGCAAGCTCGGTCAAGTCCAACATACACAGTATGTCGCAGTTCAACACGAATGCCGAATTCCCCCTCATCATGGGGAGAGCTTGCTTAACGGCGCCCGAAGTCCCGATCCTTTCCTTCTCGACGCTGAAAAGGCATTGGATCCCGATGTTGCTGGACCTGACGAAATCCTCTATCACCTCATGCATGTATCCACACGCGAAGATGACCCTCTCGACCCCGTACTTCATGAGCCATCTGAGCTGCCATTCAAGCATCGGCCTTCCCCCAATGGGTATCATGGCCTTGGGCATCTGTTCAGTGAGCGGCCTTAGCCTCTCGCCCAAGCCTCCGCAGAGCACTATCGCGTCGGTGAGCCTCTCGGGATGCTTGAACATGGTACCTCGACGACTACGAAAGACCCGAACGCCCTAAAGAGCCTTTGCATGATGGGCGATCCCCGATGGGCAGAGTGAGCCCATGCGAAGATCTCGGGAAAACGTTATACTTGCCCATGTGGAGGACGATACAGGAGCCATAGGGTGTGGTGAAATTTGGTCGGCATAACACATAGGCCGATGAAGGAGATAGTGATCTCGGAGGTCACCGAATATGCGTCGCCTGAGGCATTGGCCCAGAACTTCGCTTTTTTAATCAGGGGAGGGCAGCCTGCCGCCCTGGCTTGGGCCGATGACTTCATCTTCTTCGTCCTCCCCATACCACCGGTAACGGAGGCCATTGCCAGGGAATACCTTGACGGAAGGACGCATTACGGCTCTGTGATGTACGCCGAAATGTCGCCCTACAGGCCCGTGATAAGGGTAAATGCCTTGGAGATCCCGGTTATAGATGCCTCGGCAAACGAGAACACAAGGATATTGGCAGCATGGTTGAAGGGCAGGAAGGGCAGCCCATCCCCAGTCGGGCCGACTACTTAAATCCCGCCTTCCTCATGAGCTGCATGAATTCGTTCTCCCTCAGGGAGGACTTCCTCTCGCCAGAGGCATACTCGTCCCTTATGAGCTGCACGAGGAGCTGGAGCTTTGCGTCATCCTTATCGATGTTTGTTTTGATGATTTCCTCAAGTCTGTGCTTTATTATGGCCGCGCCGGACTGCCTGCCTATGGATAGCCTCCTCGAGTTACCGACCAATTCGGGGTTGATGAATTCGTACGTGTAGGGATCCCTCAGGACGCCATGGGTGTGTATGCCGGACTCATGGGCGAATGCATATTCACCGACGATGGCCTTGTTGGGAGGGATGACGACCCCCGTGGCATAGCTCGTGTAGTCGGCCGCCTCCTTTAGCCTCGAAATGCTTCCCTCAAACTTCGTGACGCCGTAGTGGAAATAGAGGTTCATCATGACCTTCTCCGTCTCGGCGTTCCCAGCGCGTTCCCCCATGCCCAGCATCGTCGTCGAGACGTATATCTTGTCGTACAGACCGTCGGCGGCCCTAACTGCGGCGATGCTGTTCTCCACGGCGTTTCCAAGGTCGTCGTGAGCGTGGATCTCGAGGCAGCTCACCTTCGCCTCCTTCTTGAGCCTCTCGATCTTCGCGGGGATCCCGTTTGGAAGCGGGACCATGGGATCGGACGAGCCGACGCCGACTGTATCGCATATCCTGTAAACCTTGGCGCCAGCTCCGGAAACGCCATTTACGATTGCCTTCTCCATCTCCCAATCGGCCCTAGTGCTGTCTTCGCCATGTACGAATATGGTCAGGCCATGTGCCCTGGCGAACTCCACGACGTCCACGATGTTCCCGAGGATCTCCTCGAACCCCTTCTCGGGCCACTTCGCCTGGATGTGGGCCTGCGAGACCGGATGCGAGATCCCGACATCCTCGATGTCGAGGCTGACGGCATTCTCGACGTCTCCCTTCGTGGCCCTGCACCACACAGCCAGCTTGGCCCTCAGGTCCATCGCCTTGATCAGTTGGATTGCCTCCCTGTCCGGTTTTTGGTATTGATGGACCTCGATCCTCTCGACCCCAATCGAGTCGAGTAACCTGGCCACTTGCGCAGCGTCTTTTGGAGAGACCGCCGTGCCGGGCATCTGTATGCCATCACGTAAGGTAGTGTCATCGATGACCACTTCTATGCTCAGAGCCCTTCTCCCCATCAACTGCCTGAACCTCTCGTCTGTTCCTTCGGCCATAACTCGTTGGCCGTGAGGGGCTACGGCATATTAAATTAACTTTGGATCGGCACCAACCTAGTTGAATAGGGAGGGCGGGAAATGGCGGAGCTCCCCTTATATACTCGCAGATGAGGAGTTGAATCAAGGGGATCACATGCAATGAAAACGATCGGGTTGTCCGTAACGCTGCTCCTCATCATAATATCTCTTCAACCACATGATGTGACGGTCACAGCGGTTCCCCCGACGCTGATAGTCGGTAAGGTCGTAGATGCTCGCACGGGCGATCCGATCCCAAACGCCACCGTCCTGATATGGGACGTCAGCAAGTTAGATACACCGAGGCCAGGGGCAGGTATTTACACAACGGACCTCGAGGGAAGATACACTTCGACGTCGCCATACGTGGTGCCTGGGCACAGCTACTGGGTATACGCGTATAGGGGCAATATATCGGCTGCGAGATTCGATTACGTACCATCCGCGAGGAGGGGGGAGGAGGAGCTCACGGATATCGAGCCTGGGGAGAAGAACGTTTCGTTTAGGCTCGTGCCTGCATCCACCATAGTGCTCTACGGGAAGGTGTGGGACTTCAACAGCACGAGTCCACCTTATCGCACGATCCTCACGGTTGTGGCCCCATTATCGGAGTCCGCCCCGGATGTGTATGGGGCGAGTTATGTTACGATGTATGGAGCCGTTGATACCTTTTTCCTCGGGCTTGGCTCTTGGCCAACGAACCTCACTGTGGTCCCATCGGGCGTCAAGGTTGAGTTGAAGGCCGATGCCTGGTTCTTCAGCCGCGATGTGGGGATATTCGTGAGGAGTTTCAGGATCGACAATGACCGGCAGTCGTTCGTCCTCGAACAGGGAGCACCGGCGACATTGGTCCAACTGGCGGACTACTCCCTTAGGAAGAGCTCGGACATGGTCGGGGCATACATATCGAGGGTCACGGCGGAAACAGACGATAACCAGCAGATCGGATTCTACGTGTGGGAGGAGAGGATCAACCTTAGGGAAGCTCGCGGCGAACTCAATGACGCGATGTCGCAACTGTCGAGGGCCAACTACCTTGGATCATGGATCCTCCTCAGGCAGGCATACTCGACATCGAGGGCGGTAAGAGAGACCTTGGGTTACATGAGGCTCGTAGCGGCAGCGAATTCCGTTTACATGCCCGCGGTATTCGCCGTGTTCGCCGTTGTGCTCGGTTTCTTTGCGTTCGAGAAAAATAGGAGGAAATTATTTGCCAGCTTGTCCTTCTACTTGGTCCTAATGGCGGTATTATTCGTCGTGTATCCCGGCACGAAGTTGCTGGCGACTGAGAACTTCGTACTTTTCCTGGGTACGGCCTTCATATCGATTTTTGTGGCCATCGCCATCACCTTTGGCGTGCCCAGGATATGGAAGGAGAGGGACATAGAGGGCCAGGTCTCGCTCAGGAGCGTCATACCCGTCATCTTCTCGATGGCCAAGAGGCAGGTATGGCGCCACAGGTCGAGGAGCCTTTTTGCCATCTTATCGATAGTGATCCTGGTCTTGGCATTCACATCGTTGACATCGTTCGGAACGGTCTATGGATTGATGAGCGCGACGATGAGCCATAGGACGGTCGCAGACGGCGTCATGGTCAAGAGGCTTCAACCGAACAGTACGCAATGGACCGAGATACCGCGGTCGGACCTTGATCTCATTCAGACGCTCTTCTCGATAAACTCCGTCTGCCCAAAGGCCGAGAACATTCCTAGCTCTGAACCACTGGCATCGATTTTCACCTCTGACGGACGGATCAAGGATGTCTATGGCGTTCTGGGCCTAGATCCGATATTGGAACCACGATATAGCCAAGTCCAGCAAATAGTGACGCAGGGCGATTTCCTGTCCCAAGACATGGAAGTTGGCATTCTGATAAGCAGTAGCACAGCAAATGATGCTGGGATAAGGCTTCGTGACGAGGTGCAGTTCGTCGTTAGGGGAAAACCGATCAGGAACATGACGGTGATCGGCTTCTTCGACGACCAACTTTACGGATCATTATTGGACTTAGATGGCCGCCCATTTGCGCCATCCAGGGCCGTGATCACCGATGAAACGACGACGATCGCCACCTGCAACGGGACGGATGTCGTGATAATGCCACTGCAGACCGCGTTGAGGCTTCAGGACTTGGTAAACGAGCTCATGCGGGGTTCTGCACCCCAATTTGCGGCCTTATCGAGGATCACCTTCACGCCCGATGACTGGCAGAACTTTGGTACGGCCATTCGCACCCTAACCTTCGCCCAAGAGTACACCATCTACGAATCGAGGTTTGGGACTGTGACGAGTTTCTTCCTGGGCTTCAGGTATGAGACGAAGGGGGCGGCCGAGGTCGTGATCCCAGTAGCGATGGTCGTTCTCAATGTGGCGGCCGTGATGTTGAATTCCGTCTATGAGAGGAGGAGGGAGATGCAGGTCCTGACCCTCGTGGGTCTTAACCCGGTGCACATAGGCACTGTCTTCGTGGCCGAGGCTATAGTCGTCGGCCTAGTTGGAGGCGGGATAGGGTACATACTCGGTCTTGGCTTCTACCAGATTATGACGTTCTTCGGCGAAGGCCTGACCGTAAGGGCGAAGTTGGAGTGGTGGTGGAGCGCCGTGGGACTTGGCCTGGCGCTAGTCGCGTCAGTCCTATCCTCCCTGAGGCCGGCCATGGTCGCGGTCACGATGTACACGCCCTCCATGATGAGGAGGCAGAAGGTGAGCCAGAAGGAACGCGAGAGGAGGAAGAGGGAGGTCTTCAAGGTCTTTCAGGCAGCGGAGTTGAGCATGCCTGTCAGGCTGCTGGAACAAGAGGTCCCATTCTTCCTCAGCATGGTGCTCGACAGGCTCAGGGATCTTCAGACCGGCTTACACGAGACCGTGAAGAACATCGAGGAAGTACCCCCAATGGAGACGCCAGAGGGGGACAAGGTGAATAAGCTGAAATTCGAGTTCTATAAAGTCGATCCTGGGGCCGTCAGGGGGACGAGGAATGAGCTGACGTGCGTAATGAATCATGGGGAGGACTATTACAGGGTCCTGCTCAAAGTGGGGCCCGCAGGCGATAATGTCCCGGAGGAGTGGAACGACAGGACGGTCATGATGGTAAGGGACATCTGCCTTGACTGGATAAGGAATAAACAAAAGCTGATAGGCCAGATATAGAAAGGATTTACCGACATTCAGCACGGCAGTTGTGAGTTCAAGACTTCATGAGGTACCGGGGAATTTTTTTTATCTCGTATAACTTATATGTTCGGGATGAGGACGACCCTCTGTGTTTAAGGATAGGACGAGGGTCCTGACCGTCATCGCGATTGCCTTTGAACTGGACCACGATAAATCTCGCCTCAAGCATTGGCAGTACAATTATCTGGTTCATTCCATCGCTATTCCTTTGGTGGGTGGGGGATCCTTGTAGCTTTGGTGAAATCAGGAGGACGTTGAACGTGATGAATTTAATGGCATCGCTCACCCTCAACACAAGATTCATCGTCATCCGTCAGGCTGGAGCTTCATTGCTAAGTATTCACAAGAACGTCTTCGTGTACTATAGCGCGATAGACCGTAGGCGTGCGCAATCAGGTGCCAGTGGCGGTTAGCCGTTATGGCTTTACATCCATCTGATTCTATGACATCCTGCAAAAGACATTAGTAGACTTGTTATCCCGTTCTCGGCGGTGAAGCGTAATGGAGACGATAAGGGTTGGGATGATAGGGGCTGGCTCGATGGCCAACGCCGTCCATTATCCTTCCCTCGCCGAATTCAAGGACGTCAGGATCGAGGCAATATGTGATCTCGACGAGAAGAGGCTAGGGGAGACGGCCAACAAATATGGCATCGAAAGGAGATACAGGGATTATAAAGACATGATCGGGCAGAACCACCTAGACGCCATTTACATCGTGATGCCTCCTCATCACCTCTATGACCTTGTGATCTCCTGCCTCAATAGGGGACTTAACGTCTTCATAGAGAAACCCCCCGGCATAAGCCTTGAACAGACGAGGAACATGGCGCATGTGGCGAAGAAGAATGGATGCCTGACCATGGTCGCATTCAACAGGCGTTACATTCCGCTGATGAGGAGGACGAGATCCATCGTCGAGGAGAGGGGGCCCATAATACAGTGCATGGCTACTTTTTTCAAGAACACGGTGGGACAGGAACATCCATACTACCAGGGTGCGGTCGATGTCCTCACGTGCGACGCCATACACGCCGTGGACGCCCTTCGGTGGATGGCGGGGGAAGTTGAGGGGGTTGCAGGAAATGTGAGGAGCATCTACGCCGATTACGAGAACAGCTTCAATGCGTTGATAGAGTTTAAAGGCGGCTGCACGGGCTTCTTGGTCACGAACTGGTCCGTTGGAAAGCGAGTCCATACGTTCGAGATGCACGCTAAGGGGATCTCGGCATTCATTAATCCAAACGAGGGAGCAGTGATCTATAGCGACAATAGGGATGAGGGCCACGTGCTGAAGACGGATGAGGTCGCAGGGAGCCGTGAGTTCGCCAAGTACTACGGTTACTATGCTGAGAACAGGCACTTCATGGACTGTGTAAGGGAGTGCAGGCAGCCGGAGTCGAACTTCGAAGACGCCGTCAAGACCATGGAACTCATAGAGGCCATACGGCGTTCGACCGGTCGGCTCGTGTGGAGCATCCCATAACGGCAGTTAGGCCCGGTTCCATCCATTTACTGTGTGATGCTGACATTAAGCGATGCTATCCCAGACCTCGCTAAAAACCTCAAGCGCATATTGTACATCATCACTCTCGATTCCTCTATGCGTGACCGCCCTCATCCTGTCCCTATCGACGCTGAGAACTTTAACGCCATTCGTGGCCAGCCTTGAGGCGATCTGTTCCGCATCGGCCCCCGGGATGCTCACGCCGAAGCTCACGATGTTGGTCTGCACCGATAGTGGATCGAGCGAGACCCCTTCGAGCTTCGCCAAGCCCTCCGCGAGGTACCTTGCGTTATCGTGGTCCTCCCTAAGCCTGCCGACCATCTTCTCAAGGGCTATGATGCCCGGTGCGGCGATTATGCCCGCTTGCCTCATCCCCCCTCCCAAGATCTTCCTCATCTTCCTGGCCCTCTCTATGAATAGACCGCTGCCAACTACGATTGACCCCACGGGTGCGCTCAGCCCCTTTGAGAGGCAGAACATCATCGAGTCCACATGCTTTGTGAGCTCCTTCACGTCAACGCCCAATGCCACGGCGGCATTGAATATCCTGGCCCCATCCATATACAGCTTGAGCCCGTGTGATTGTGTGACGTCGTGCACCCTCTCGATCTCGGATGGCGGTATTATGGCTCCCCCGGCCCTGTTGTGGGTGTTCTCAAGGCAGACGAGGGCCGTTTCTGGGAAATGGATGTTCTTTGGCCTGATGGCCTTTTCCACATCAAGAGGGTCCAGTGAGCCCCGCGTCCCCTTGATTGGCCTCGGGATTAGGCCGGCTATGGCCGAGATGCCGCCAACCTCATAATAGTATGTGTGGCACTCGGCCTCGAGGATCACCTCGTCACCCCTCTTTGTCTGAGCCATGAGGGACACCAGGTTGGCCTGAGTCCCACTTGTCACGAGAAGTGCCCTCTCCTTCCCCATCCTCTCTGCTGCCAACTCCTCCAATTGCGTGACTGTCGGATCCTCCCCGAAGACGTCGTCCCCCAACTTGGCCGTCCTTATCGCGTCGATCATCTCCTCGGTTGGTAGTGTGACGGTGTCGCTTCTCAAATCCACAATCCTCAACGCTTCGCCCTAACCTCTGCCTGCGCCTGACGGAAAGCCAGTTAAACTCTTCTGTATAGGGAGCAGACGCCTTTAGGAGTGCGCTACTTTGCCCGACATAGTAACTTTGGGGGAGGCTTTGGTCGAGATAATGAGGGAGAAGAAGGGGATTTCATTCACGAGGGCTGGCGTCTTCCTGGGGCCATATCCCAGTGGCGCACCGGCGATCTTCGCGGATGCCGCGGCTAGGCTGAGGACAAGCACTGGCTTCATCGGCTCAGTTGGCCAAGACGACTTCGGCCTCGTTGTTAGGCAACGCCTTGAGAGGGATGGGGTCGATACGAGACGCCTGAGGGTCGCTGATGGCTTCCCGACGGGCACGGCCTTCGTGATGTACCGAAGGGACGGCAGCAGGAGTTTCATATTCCATTTGGGGCATGCGGCGGCGGGTCAACTCGGCCCTTCAGACGTCGATGTCGAATACGTAGGGAAGGCGAAGTTCCTCCACATAATGGGCTCGTCGCTATCGGTCAGCGAGAGCAGCAAGGAGGCGTGTTATAGAGCCGTCAGAATAGCCGAGGGAGCAAGGGTGAGGATATCCTTCGATCCCAACTTGAGGCCCGAACTCATGGATGCGAGAGAGGCCAGGAGGATTTGCAGACCAATTCTACAGAGGGCCTACGTCGTCCTGCCGAGTGGCGAGGAGGCAGCTATGCTGACTGGCGAAGGGGATCCACTGAAGGCCTGCAGGGAACTGCTGCGATTCGGTCCAAGGATTGTGGCCTTGAAGCAGGGGAAATCGGGCAGTACGATAGTCACCGATGGATCGGGAGGGGGGATCCACGTCCCCGGCTTCAGGGTTAAGGAGATCGATCCGACTGGTGCTGGCGACAGTTATGATGCAGCGTTCATAGTGGGGTTGCTGAGGGGTTATAACCTAAGGAGGATAGCCACATTCGCCAATGCAGTCGGGGCGCTGGCCGTCACGAGATTTGGGCCAATGGAGGGGTGCCCCCTCGAGAGCGAAGTTGCCGGACTAATGGCGTCGCAGATATCGATTTCAGGAGGATGATCTGAGGGCCTGTGCAATGGGAGGCATGAGCTCTAGGGCTTCACCATCGCCTTCATCACCCCTGACTCCCTCCTCTCGACGATTTCGAAGGCCCTCGATATTTCATCAAGTGGAAGGATGTGGGTGATTAACGGCTTCAATGCCACCTTGCCCGAGCTTGCGAGATCGACCGATCTCTGGAATGTAAATGGGCTCCTATAAGACGTTGTTAGGGTCAGTTCCTTCGCGTAGAGATCGAATGGCTTTACGTGGAGGACCGCATCCTGGGGGGATACGCCGAAGATATTCACCCTCCCCCCCTTCCTAGCGATGCCGATGGCTTGAGATATCGTCTCCGGCTTTCCGACGGCCTCGATGGCGACGTCGACGCCCACGTCTCCTGTCAGATCGCCCACTGCCTTCGTCATCTCATCAATTGACGTATTCACGACATGATCCGCGCCGAGGGACTCCGCCCTCTTGAGCCTATCAGCGGAGATGTCCGACACCACGACGGACCTCGCGCCATTCATCTTTGCCAATTGCATGAGGATCAAACCGATCGGTCCTGCTCCGATAATTGCCACAAAGTCCCCCAGCCTTATGCCCGCTTGGTCTATGCCCCTCACGCAGCAAGCCAATGGTTCGATCATGGCCGCTACTTCGAACTCGAGCTCGTCTGGGATCCTATAGATGTTGGGGGCGGGGATCTTCACGAACTGCGCGAAGGCCCCATTCGTGTCGACGCCAGTCGCCCTGAGGTTGAGGCAGAAGAAGTTCTTCTCGCTGAGCCTGCAGAAGTAGCAGCTTCCGCAGATGATGTTCGGTTCCGCGACGACATGCCAACCCTCCTCAATGCCGCTGACGTCCTTCCCAACCTTCGCGATGATGCCCGAGAACTCGTGACCCGGGATCAGGGGAATGGGTACGCTCCACTCGCCCTTGAAGATATGGATATCCGTTCCACATATCCCCGTCGCCCTGACGTCGATTAAGACCTCACCATCGCCCAGGATCGGATCGGGGACTTCCTCCACCCTTATGTCGCGAATCCCATGTAGTACGGCTGCCTTCATCTCGGCTCACGTGTATGGTTCTTCGGCAGGGAGATGCTCCTCCTTAAGTCTTTGACCGCGCCCTTCACGTCCCTACCGAAGATCGCCGATCCTGCCACCAGGACATCCGCACCGGCTTTCACTACCAGAGGGGCCGATTTCGAATTTATGCCACCGTCGACGGCTATCAGGCACTCATGTCCTCTTTCCGAGAGTTCGGTCTTCGCCATCCGAACCTTTGGGAGGACGCTTTTGATGAACTTCTGTCCGGGGAATCCGGGCTTCACCGTCATTAAGAGCGTGTAGTCGACATAGTCAATCAGCCCCCTTGCGAAGCCCAGCGCCGTCGAGGGGTTTAGGGCGACGCCAACTCCTACGCCCGACTCCCTTATGAGGCGAATGATGCGCAATGGCCCCTTGGTAGCCTCCAAGTGGAAGGAGACGATGTCTGCTCCGGCTTCCACGAAATTCCTGACTTGTCTCTCGGGTTCGACCGTCATCAAATGCACGAAGAAGGGGAGGCTACACCCATCCCTCAAAGCTCGTACGACGCCATGGCCGAACGTAATGTTCGGGACAAAACGCCCGTCCATTATGTCGAAGTGGATCATATCCACTCCCGCGTCCTCGGCCTCCTTCACGTCCCTTGCGAGATGGCCATAGTCGGCCGAGAGTATCGAGGCGGCGATCTTAATGCTCAAGGGCCATCATGCCCCCTTCCGCCGAGGCCTTCGACTATGCCCGACACCCTGTCGAATTGCCCCTTCAAATTGGCGTACAGATCCCTATAGACCGAGTAGTATTTCGCGTGGAGCTTGACGTTCTCGGGAATGGGCGTCGTCCTCGTCGCGAGCGAGATCGCCCTGTCACAGGCATCCTCGACGCTCTTGAACATCCCAGCGCCCGCTCCCGCTATGAGAGCCGCCCCGAGGGCGGGCCCTTCGTCTACGCTCACGGTCACGAGTTCGGTGTTATAGATGTCAGCCTGCACCTGCCTCCAAAGGGGACTCCTCGCGCCTCCGCCCGAGGCCCTGACCTGACCGATCTCGATCCCGAGGCCCCTCACCAATTCGAGTGAGTCCCTCATCCCATAAGCGACGCCCTCCATGACCGACCTGACGAGATCGGACTTCCTATGACGTAGGGTTAGCCCGAAGAGGACGCCCTTCGCGTTTGGATTTGGATAGGGCGTCCTCTCGCCCATCATGTAGGGGAGGAAGATCAGCCCTTCGCAACCGGGCTCTGATTGCGATGCGAGCTCATCGGCCAGAATGACGTATGGGTCCATTCCCCTCTCCTTGCCCGATGCCACTTCCTCGCCCCCTAGGGTGTCTCTGAACCACCTGAGGGAACCGCCTGCGGAGAGCATGACCCCCATTACGTGCCATTTCCCGGGAGCAGCATGGCAGAAACTGTGAAGCCTAGCCTCGGGATCGATCAGCGGTCCGTCGCATGAAGAGAAGACGACGCCCGAGGTACCTATGGTACACGATACCACCCCAGCTCTGACGACTCCGTTGCCGACCGCTCCTGCGGCCTGGTCACCCCCACCTCCGGCCACTGGGGTCCCTCGCCTCAGGCCCGTAAGGGACGCGGTTTCAGCCGATACCTCGCCGCTCACGAACGGCGACTCGAACGCGTCGGGCATCATGTCCCTATTTATCCGGAGCTCAGAAAGGACTTCATCCGACCACCTTCTGTTCCTGACATCGAATAGCACCGTGCCTGAAGCATCCGAAACCTCAGTGGCGAAGGCGCCAGTCAGCCTGAACCTTATGTAGTCCTTGGGCAGGAGTACCTTCGCGATCCTCGCATATGTCTCGGGCTCGTTCTCCCTGATCCACAATATCTTGGGGGCGGTGAAGCCCGGGAGAGCGATGTTGCACGTGAGGTCGAGGAATCGCCTTCTCCCGAACCCCTCCATTATCTCCTCACACTGGGGGGCCGTCCGCTGATCGCACCAGAGGATGCATGGCCTCAGGACATTGTTGTCCCTGTCCATGGCGACCGCGCCGTGCATCTGGCCCGTCAGCCCTATGGCCGAGATCTCCTCTGCCTTAACGCCCCTCCCGAGGATCTCCCTCAGGCATTCCACAACTGCCGCCCACCAATCCTCGGGATCCTGCTCTGCCCAATTGGGCTTGGGTGTCAGTAGGGGATATGGCCTGAAGGACCTCGTCACGACCTTTCCGTGCTCGTCTATCACGAGGGCCTTTGCACCCGTAGTGCCTACGTCGATTCCAAGCAATCGACCCATTTCTCAGCTCTCCCGACGACGCTGAGAGGCCATCTGAGCTTAATGAGATTTACCACAACGCTTGTCAGCGAAGGCCAATGGGAGCAATGGATATAATCCCCATAGGCGTATTCCCGCGTTTAGTACCGTCATTGTTCGAGCAGGTGATTTAGATGGGTGACGACGATATTTCACCTAGCTCATCGGCCACGAAGGAGCCTGAGAAGCGGATTTTGAAATCGCCCGAAGAGCCCGCTGAAGGCAAGGAGAATGCGGAGGAAATCTCAAAACTGAAGGAAGCCCTTTCGGAGGAGCGCGATAGGGCTGAGGACTACTTGAACAAGCTGAGGTACCTACAGGCGGATTTTGAGAACTACAGGAAGAGGGCTCAGAGGGAGATAGGGGAGGCGGCCATGCTTGGCCAGGAGAGGCTGATACTCGGGCTCTTAGGCATCTCGGACGAACTTGAGCTGGCAGTGCGGGCGGGCGACAAGACGGAGAACAAGCAGGCACTCCTGGAAGGGGTGAATGTTACGTTGAAGAAGTTGTTCGATCTCCTCCACGGCGAGGGCGTTGTGGCAATAGAGGCGATCGGAATGCCGTTCGATCCGGAGCTCCACGAGGTGGTGGCGACAATCCCCCGGAAGGATTGCCTAAAACCCACGATCCTGGAGGAGGTAAGGAAGGGCTTCATCATGAAAGGAAAGGTTATCAGGCCGAGCGTTGTCACAGTTGCGACGCCAGCGAGCCCGTTACAGGTTAAGGAGGAGAGGGCGACTCCACTGACTGTTGCTGGAGAGCCCAAGACACTGTCGATTATGGGGAAGGAGGAGAAATGCACGAAAGGAAAGTTGAAGGAGTATGAGTGAGACAAATACTGGAGAGAAAGGAGTGGAGAAGGAGAAGGTCCTCGGAATAGACTTGGGCACGACCAATTCGGCTGCAGCCATGATGGAGGCTGGGCGTCCCGTCGTCATACCTAGCGCTGAGGGCCCTACCATTGCGGGCAAGATGTTTCCATCCGTAGTGGCATTTACGAAGGAAGGCGAGCTAATAATAGGTGAGCCCGCAAAAAGGCAGGCCGCTACAAATCCTGAGGGAACCGTCTTCGAGATAAAGAGGAAGATGGGGACTGAATACAAGGCGAGGGTTTATGGCAAGGAGTATACGCCCCAGCAGATATCGGCCTTCATCCTCCAGAAGATCAAGAAGGACGCTGAGGCGTACCTTGGAAAACCCGTGAAGAAGGTCGTCATCACAGTGCCGGCCCATTTCAACGACAACCAGAGGCAGGCCACAAAGGATGCGGGCGAGATAGCGGGCCTTGAGGTCGTGAGGATCATCAACGAACCAACGGCCGCCTGCCTGGCCTATGGCCTGGACAAGCTCGAGAAGGAGATGAAGATCATGATCTTCAGTTTCGGCGGCGGAACGCACGACGTGACCCTCATGGAGTTCGGAAAGGGCGTCTTCCAAGTCCTTGCCACGAGCGGGGACACTCAAACTGGCGGAGCTGACATAGACATTGCAGTGGTGGAGAATCTGGTGGTCGATTTCAGGGCGAAGACGGGCATCGATGTCGCAAACGACAAGATGGCGATGACGAGGCTGAAGGAAGCGGCTGAGAAGGCCAAGATAGAGCTCTCGACGCTATACACTACGGACGTCGATCTGCCCTTCATCGCTTCAGACGCAACCGGCCCCAAGCACCTCCACGTTACATTGACGAGGACGAAGCTCGAGGAATTGGCCCTCCCAATAGTCAGGAGGGCTGAGCAGCCCATTAAGAGGGTCCTCTCGGACGCAAAGCTGATGCCCTCTGACGTCGATAAGATAATCCTGATAGGCGGCCAGACGAGAATGCCCCTCGTCAGGAAGGCCGTCGAAGATACCCTCGTGAAGCAGGCAGAGCGGGGGGTCGACCCGATGGAGTGCGTAGCGGTGGGGGCGGCCATACAGGGCGCCGTTCTGGCCGGGGAGGTGAAGGATCTCCTGCTCCTCGACGTCACGCCATTATCACTTGGGGTTGAAACTCTCGGGGGGATCTTCACGAAGATCATGGAGAGGAACACGACGATCCCAACGAGGCGAAGCCAGGTATTCTCGACTGCCGCGGACTTCCAGACGGCCGTAACGGTCCACGTGCTTCAGGGAGAAAGGCCGATGGCCGCCGACAACGTCTCCCTCGGCATGTTTAACCTCACGGGCATTCCACCCGCGCCCAGAGGCGTCCCTCAGATAGAGGTCACGTTCGATATAGATGCAAATGGCATACTGAACGTTACGGCAAAGGACACCGGGACAGGGAAAGAGGCCAAGATAACCATAACAGCCTCAACGAAGCTGAGCAAGGAAGAAAAGGAGAGGATGGTGAGGGAGGCCGAACAGTTCGGTGAGCAGGACAGGAAGAAGAAGGAAGAGGCCGACGCGAGGAACCAAGCCGACAACATAATTTACACAGCTGAAAAGACTAAGAAGGATCTGGGCGAAAAGATACCGAAGGACAAGGTTGAGAGGGTGGATAGGTCGATAGCTGAGCTTAAGGAGGCGATCAGCGGCAAAGACGTTGATGCGATTAAGAAGAAGAGCGAGGAGGTATCTAGCATCCTGCAAGAGATCGGCTCAGCTGTATATCAACAGGCTGCCCAACAACGACAGACAGAGGCGAAGGAGGGCGAGTCCCCTCCCAAGACTGAGGGAAGAGTGGTAGACGCGGACTATAAGGTTGAGAAGGACGAGAAGGACAAATAGGACCCGAACTCCCACATCCGAGTGAGAATAGATGTCTTCGAAGCGCGACTACTATGAGGCCCTCGGCGTTGGAAGGGACGCTTCGAAGGAGCAGATAAAGGAAGCATACAGGAAGCTCGCGCTCCAATATCATCCAGATAGAAATAAGGCGCCAGACGCGGAGGAGAAGTTCAAGGAGATATCGGAAGCCTATGCGATATTGTCTGATGACGTTAAAAGGCAGCAATACGATCGGTTCGGCCACGTCGGAATAGAGGGGAGATATTCCGAAGAGGAGATCTTCAGAGGAGTGGACTTCGGCGACATATTCAGAGACTTCGGTTTCGGATTCGGATTCGATGATATAATAGAGAGGTTCTTCGGAGGCGGCAGGCCGAGGAGGCCACGAAGGGGGGAGGACATCAGATACGACATCGAGGTTGGACTGCAGGAGGTAGTAAATGGATCGGAGAGGGAGATAGAAGTTCGACGCCTTGAGCCATGCGAGGAATGCAAGGGGACGGGCGCGAGGCCTGGGACCGAGCCCAAGATCTGCAACAAGTGCAATGGGACCGGGCAGATCCAACACGTCCAGAGGTCGGGGTTTGGCCACTTCATCCAGATCGAAGCATGCGATGTCTGTGGCGGTAGAGGGAGAACCTTCACGCCATGTAGGAATTGCAGCGGAAGCGGAAACGTAGGGAGAAACAGGAAGATCAAGGTCAAGATACCGGCAGGAGTGGACGAAGGCGTAGGCCTCAGGCTCCAGGGCGAAGGGGGGAGGGGCCCGAGGGGGGTACCTCCGGGAGACCTCTACGTGGTAGTCCACCTCAGGCCCCACGAATTCTACGAGAGGAGGGGCGATGACGTTTACCTAAGGGTGCCGATCAACTTCACTCAGGCCTCGCTGGGGGCAGAGATAGGGGTGCCGACTTTGAGGGGGCCTGAGGCCCTCAGGGTACCGCCTGGCACTCAGACTGGTACGACCTTCAGATTCCGGGGAAAAGGCATACCTAGGCTGGAGGGTAGGGGGACAGGGGACCTCCTCGTGGAAGTTGTCGTGCGCACGCCCGCGAATCTGTCCGAAGGAGCTAGAAAACTACTTCGCGAACTGAGCCAATATTTTAGAGAAGGCAATGAGCCTTTGAGGAATAGGTAATGGGGCATTGCCATAGGATACATCCTAGACCCGCCATGTGGCCATCTGGGTTGGTATGGGCATGTGAAAAAAAGGCTGCATTGAAAATGTTACTGGATCGAAGCCCACCTGCCCGTAGCGGCGGATTCGAGGATCTTGTCCATGATGAGGTTAACCTTCCAACCGTCTCTGAATGATGCGCCTTCAGGGCTGACGTCCTTCTCGTTTACGATGCAGTCTATTAGGTGATGGACTTCGTGGATGAAAGTATGTTCCCAACCGATTATGTGCCCATGCGGCCACCACTTATCCCACCAAGGATGTACGGCCTCGGTGACGCTGATGTTCCTAAATCCGAGCGCATCGGGGGGATCGTTTCTCACATAGAGCTCGAGTTCATTCAACCTCTCCAGATTGAAGTTAATCGTTCCCTCGGTCCCATGTATCTCGAGCCTCTGGAAGTTCTTTCGCCCTGCGGCGAACCTCGATGCCTCAACGCTTCCTATGGCCCCATTCTGGAATTTTAGCAGCGCTATGAAGGCATCGTCCACGTCGACCTTTCCCCTCTTGCCCGCGTCCCCTGGGAGCGGCCTTTCCGCAATGAAGGTCTTCGTCAGCCCCGTTACCTCGGCTATGTCTCCCACGAGGTATCTCGCCAAGTCTAGGACGTGGGCGCCCAGGTCACCGAGTGCGCCGGATCCGGCGATGTCCTTCCGCAACCTCCAGACGAGCTCGAAGTTCGGATCCATTATCCATTCCTGGAGGTAGACGGCTCTGAACTGAAGCAGCTTTCCTATGGTTCCCTGCTGTATCAGCTTTTTCGCCTGGACTATCGCCGGGACGAACCTGTAGTTGAAGGCGACCATGTGTCTTACCTTCGCCCTTTCGGCGGCGTCCAGCATCTCCTTAGCTTCATTTGCGGTCCTGGCGAGGGGTTTTTCGCAGAGCACATTCTTGCCATGCTCGACCGCTGCTATGGCCTGATCGTGGTGCTCGTCGTTCGGCGTCCCGATATCAACCAGCTGCACGTCTTTATCCTTCACCAGATCCTTCCAATCGGTGTAGAATTTTTGGTACCCATATCTCCTTGCTGCCTCGGCAACCTTATCCCTCGTTCGGCCTGCGACGGCTACCAGCCTGGGCCTTGCGGGCGGGGGGTAGAAGAAGATCGGCATGTCTATGTAAGCGTTCGTGTGCGCCTTCCCCATGAAGGCATAGCCGATCATCCCGATGCCCATGGGCGGAGCTTCCTTCGCGGGCGCCTTGACATCGCCCATTGTTACGAATCCCACTTTCTTCTCCTTTTCCGCCATCGCGACCCCCTCCGTCACCACCACACCTTCTCAAGTGGTGCTTTAATGATGAGGGGCTTCAGGAACGCTATGCACTTCTCGCACCCATCCTCCCTGCTCATGACCGGGTCTTCGTGCTCATAGCTCAAGACGTAATCGTATCCCACCTCGAGCAAGGCCGTCATCACCCTCTTCCAAGGCACATCACCCCATCCGACCACCCTGAACCTGAACCCCCTAGTCGGCCTACGCCAAGGGCCTGTCGACATGGATCCGGAGATCGGCAGGTTCTCCTTTACAAGCTCCGCATCCTTTGCGTGGGAATGGTAGATCCTCTCACCGAACTTCTTTATGAAGATGACTGGATCTATTTGTTGCCAGATTAGGTGTGATGGATCGAAGTTGAAACCGAACTCCTTTTTGTTGATGACCTTAAGGGCCTGCTCAGCGGTCTCGATGTTGTAGGCCAACTCCTGTGGATGAACTTCATGTGCGAACTTGATGCCCTGCGAAGCGAATGCATCCATTATCCCCCCCCATCTCTCCGCAAATGTTTCAAACCCCTTCTCGAACCCCTTCTCATAAGCTGGTGGGAAGATGTACCACGATCCCCAATTCGGCGCGCCTATGAATCCGCACACTACTGGCACGTCGAGGGCGGCCGCCGCCTCTGCCGTCTTCTTCATCCTCTCTGTTCCGTATTTGACCTTCTCCTCAGGCGTTCCCTTATGCCACTCGTCGGTCGAGGAGTCGAGTGGCCCAAGGACGAGTTGTCCCTCGAGATGGTTGCTGAGGGCGGAGATGCTCATCCCATATTTAGCTACGGTCCTCTTCAGGGCAGAGGCCCCGCCCTTCAGGACCTCATCTATGTCCACGTGTTGGCTTCCCTTCCAAGCGGCAAGTTCTACGGTTTCATATCCCAGACCCGATACATATTTCAGCACGTCCTCAAGCGGTTTCTCGTTATACAACACGCTGAGTATTCCTATCTTCATCTTCACTTCTCCCTCGTAGGATGCCAACTCCTTAACTTATGCTGATAAGCCTTGCCATACTATATATTACGAGGAGTTCGTGAGGACTGGGTGGACATTGGGCAAACTGAGAGCCCGCATCTTGAACCGTCAGGAGCTCCTGAGCAACCGCTCAGGCAGGAATAGGTTGGCACGAAGCATGACGCTGCACCTCCTGGAACAAGCAGTCAGGTCCGCGGATCCGGATGCGGCTGTCAGGAACGTTCTGAGGATGAGGGGCGACTATGTCCGGATCGGCGGAGAGAGGATGCAATTGAGAGGGAGCGTCATAGTCATCGGTGCCGGGAAGGCATCGGGGAGGATGGCCACCGCGATCGAATCGATCATGGGCGACAGGATAGATGGGGGTATCGTGATTGTCCCAAAGGGAACGGCGAGCGGCTACAGCCTCCGAAGGATTCAACTCAAGGAGGGGGATCATCCGCAACCAAGCCCGAATAGCGTTGAAGCCGCGAAGGCCGTCATCGGGGCGGTGAGTGGACTGAGTGAAGGGGATGTCGTGATATCGCTGATATCTGGGGGAGGGTCGGCATTGATGTGCCTTCCGAGCGAGGACATACCCCTTGAGGACAAGATCGCGACAACGAAGGCCCTCCTGAGAAGTGGCGCAACCATAGCCGAGTTCAATACGGTCAGGAAGCACATCTCGGCGGTCAAGGGAGGCATGCTGGCCAGGGCGGCGTACCCGGCAAGGGTCGCAAATCTGCTCCTGTCGGACGTCCCGGGCGATCGCGAGGAGATAATAGCATCGGGCCCAATGTGCCCAGATCCCTCGACCTTCGATGAGGCGATGCGGGTGCTTAAGCTGAGGGGCCTCGTGGGGACGATACCGGATTCCGTTGAAGGGCACATAATCAGGGGGATCAAGGGCCAGATAGACGAGACCCCGAAACCCGATGACAAGGCCTTCCGTCACGTCATCACGAAGGTCGTCGCGGGTGGGAGGATGGCCCTTAGAAGCATGGAGCGAGCGTGCAGGGAGAGCAATTGGGGGGTCACCGCATTGACGAGTTGTATGGAGGGGGAGGCCAGGGAGGTCGGCACGGTCCTTGCCTCGATAGGCATTGAACTGGGCAGTAGAGGTGGCAACAGACCAAAGGTCGTTTTGGCCTCCGGTGAGACCACCGTTACGATCAGGGGAGATGGGAGGGGGGGGAGGAATCAGGAGGTGGCTTTGTCAGCGGCCATCAAGCTGTGGGGAAGCCAAGGCGTGACTGTGGCCTCGATGGGAACCGATGGCATAGATGGCGTTACAGACGCTGCCGGGGCTCTTGTCGACGGCCGGACGTTCGATGACATTATCGATCTTGGCCTCAACCCCAGAGATGCGTTGAACAGGAACGACAGTTACACCGCCTTGAGGCCAGCTCACTCCCTCATATTCACGGGCCCAACCGGCACGAATGTGAGTGATATCATGGTCATGGTCGCAGTCCCATAGGCATGTGAATTCGGGTGACAGCGTTATGAAGCGATGCTGTTGCCGATGTCGGCAAACAACATGCTTATGGATACGCCGAACAGATCTTACAATAATATCTGTTTGTCTCAGGGACCCAGCTCAGAGGTGCACCACAATGGGGACAAGGCGGGGATCGGCTCAAAGGTCCTCTCGCCCCTCGTCCCGAAGGCGCCAAAATGCCAGAGCCGGTTATCCCTTGGGAAGGGGTCTGGATAGACGTAGTCATGTCCCCTTCCACCAGATCGCCGTATGCCTCCTCAGGCACATCAGCGGATGGTTGCTGCTCCACTGCTTCCCGTGAAGGTTGGATTGGGGCGATTGAGTCGGTGTGCTCTTCCACCTGCTCTACGGTGGTCTGTTCCAAGGGCGCAAGCTTCGGTGGTTTGACGACGTCTATAGGTACCTTCTCCCTGTATAGGAGGGCCCTTCCCCCGAGCGCGCCCATCAAGCCCGTGATCAAAGCGGCGAAGCAGCCGCCCACAAGTTGTGATATCTCGACGGCCGAGACAAGCTGAGTGAGCTGGCTTGCGGGGAGGTCCTTTGCAAGGTCCGGGAGTTCAGCGGATGTGAGCAAGATCCCGACGAAGGCGAGGATTAGGGATGCGCATCCGGAGGCGAGGGCGCCACCCATCGGGTGCTTCGACAACAAGCCGCCCACTAAGCCAACCAGCACAAGGATTGGCGTGATCAGGAGGAACCAATCGCCCCCGAATGATGCGAACAACGTCCTAACAGATTGATTCTCAGGCGCTAGCAATGGCCCAATGGAGAAACCTCCTGCTCCGAGTCCGAGCAGCAGGCCCCAGAGCTTTGCCACATCCGAGCTCGAGAGGTCTACCTGGTATCCGTCTCCGAGATATAGTGCGCTCTTGCCAAGGAGGAAATAAAGGAGCCCAAATGAGGATGCCAGGCTTAGCAGTATAACGACCGATAGCGATAGAAAAAATCCGAGTATCCTCATTGCCAGTCCGCTTAAAAGAGCGGACTTGAGCTTTAGCTTTAAGGTTTTCTAGAAGTAAGTATTGCGGCCATCATCATGGTATACTTGGCCTATTCATGCAACCAGCTGTTGACTCTCTTCGAAATATATGCCAAGAGAAGGAAGGCCGCTATTGCGACCATCAGCCCTCCCAGAATATAGCTTGGCTGTTTGTCTGTTCCGGCCCTATAAACGGAGTAAAATAGTATGACGAGGAAACTAGCCAAAGCGGGCATAAGTGATGACGATCGTATAGATGTCCCTCGAAGGCCCGCTGGCTTGTAGGCTCTCTGAGGCGGCGGAACGGGAGGTGCGATCGCCTTAACAGTAGGCTTTTCGGGCGTGGGGGTTGAGTGAATTCGCTGTAGGGCGTTCCTACCTAACTGCGTAATTTTGAAGACTGCCATCGTGCCCGCCGACATGTCCTTTATGAGTTCGGCTTTCCGGAGCTCACCGATGTGGTAGGCGATGTGCTGCCTTGTAACCCCCAACTTATCGGCCAATGCCTTCGTCCCCAGTCCGGGCGTTTCGCTTAGGATTTCTAGGATCGTGTGCCTGGTGGGATTTGCAGCGCATTCTATTGCTGTAAGGAGCTTCTGATCTTCGCCCGATTCGGACAACGGCCATCACGTTGGATTCGCGTGATATATGCCTTAATGGCTCGATTCCGATGGAGGGTGGGGAGACCGGGTTTGGGGCAGGATCGGGCCACCGAAACCGAGCCAGTCAATTGTGGGAGCTAAGGGGAATATTTTACCGCCCATCTGATCAACACAACCGCGCCAAATACCACAACGCCAGATACGACCACCAGAGGCCCAGTCGGCAGTCCGATGAAGCTGGACAGTAGAACCCCTGAAGTCCCGCTGACAGCACCGAAGATGGAACTCAAGATCGAATACCTTAGGAGATTTGGGCTCAGGGTCTTCGCCGTTGCTGCCGGAACTATGACTAAGAAGCCGACCAAAAGGCTCCCTACGATCTTTATGCCCGCAGCTACTGTGAGTGAGACGAGGAGGAGATAGATGAGATTTATCCTAGCGACATTGATGCCTGCGGATATCGCAAGCTCCTCCGATAACATGCTCATGATGAACTTCGAATAGATGATCCTAGTCAGGAAGATGGCCATGGCGGAGATGATTATAGCCACTGCCGCATCGACGTACGTTACTGAGGAGATGTTGCCGAACAGAGCCTCCAGCAGATCTACTTCGGGGATGATGAGCATCCCCACTGCTAGGGCCAATGTGAATATAGCGCCCACAATGGTTTCGAATGATAATCTCGTTATCCTCTCCAGGCGCCATATAATAACCGCTGAACCGAAAAGGACGGCAAATGCCCCCATCAAGGGATTGAAGTTGAAGAGGAGCCCGAGTGCGAGTCCTGGCAAGGCAACGTGCGATAGCGCATCTCCGACTAATGACATCTTCTTCAATACCATGAGCGAACCTAGATAACCGGCCGAGAGCCCGACCGATATGCCGGTTAGAAGGCCAGGACCTAGAACGTCCATCATCACACGCATGCACCCCCCTTGGCGTGTTTTACTAATAACACCTCATTGCCGTAGATCATCTTTAATATCGCCGGTTCGACTATCCGTTCAGATTCGCCGAAGAAGATCACCTTCCTATTCAACGCCAGCATATACTCAGAGTAATCCCGTATGAGATGTATGTCGTGCGATATTATGAGAACGGTTATCTCATTTTCCTTTTCGAGCCTATTTAGCATCTCATAGATCGCCTCCTCATTGTCTATATCTACGGCACTCGTCGGTTCATCGAAGAGCAGGACATTCGGTCCATCGAGTATGGCCCAGGCGATCAATACCCTTTGGAACTGCCCTCCCGATAGGGTGCCTAATCGCTTATCCAGAATTGCATCATCATCCAGTCCAACCGTATCGAGGCAACCCTTAACGCCCTGGCAATTCTTAAATGCCAAGAATTCGCGCACCGAGACGGGCATATCGCCTGCAGTGAGATTCTGAGGGACATAACCTATTTTGATCCTTCCAGACCATTCGATATTTCCCGTGTAAGGTACGAGATTCAGTAATGCCTTGAATAGCACGGACTTCCCAGCGCCATTTGGTCCGACTATCGCCAACGTCGTGCCTTTTTTTAACTTAAAACTAATGTCATCCAATATCTGTTGGCTCTGAATTTTAACGCTCAGGTTCGATACCCTCAATATGTAATCAATGCTATTTTCCATTCCGAAGCAACGAAATCCCGAGTGCTATATGGGTCTTAAAAACGTTGGGAAAGAGATTCGCCATTCAGGTGATCAAAGGCACAGGGCATGGATTACCGCCAGCGAGTATATCTTGGCTGCATCCTCTACTTCGCTTATGGAAACGACTTCATTTGGGACGTGGGATCCTATTAAGCTGCCGGGGCCGAGTATGATGGCCTTCGTCCCAGCCAGGTCCACAAGTGGCCCCATATCGCAGTAGGCTTCGAAGCTATAAGGGCCCATGTCCTTGCCCAGCACTTCTCTCACGGCAGTTCTCGCACTCCGAACGATCAATTCATCGGACGATGTCTCGGCGGGAGGGGCTGAGTGATATGGCACCACATCCGCCCGCATGGGGGTGTTCCCCAATGCGGATCGAACGACCCCGATTATCTCATCCTCTGCCCCCTCAGGGTGCTCGCCAACGATGAGCCGCCTGTCCACGGTGATGGTGCAGTTGGGAGGGACGACGTTGTCCTTTATCCCCCCCGTTATGGTCGAGACGACGAGAGAGGGGGAGCTTGCAACACTTTTCCTCCGAAGCCTTGTCGCGAGATCGTCGAGCCCCAGTATCACCTTCGCCATCCCGGATATGGCATTGAGGCCATTGTCGGGTAGGCTCGCATGGGCCGCCTTTCCGCTGACATCGATGCGAAACCTCGCGAGGCCCTTGTGGGCGTTCCCGACCCTGAGCTGAGTTGGCTCACCCACCACGGCCATGTCGGGGCGCAGCCCGGATCCCCTAACCAGGTGCTTAATGCCGATCCCATCGGTCTCCTCCCCCACCACGGCCGCGAAGACGAGATCGCCGGAAAGCTCGACCCCTGATTCCAATATGGCCTCGATCGAGCATAGCATTGCGCCGAGGCAACCTTTAGCGTCGGTCGAGCCTCTGCCATATATCTGGCCATCCACCTCCTCGCCTGAAAAAGGATCCATCAGCCAAAGCCCCTCATCGCCAGGAGGGACTACGTCGAGGTGACCGGTGAGGAGAAGCGAGCGAGAGCCCATCCGCCCCCTCAGGGCGGCTATTACGTTGTATCTATCGCCTGATACGCTCTGTTCGTCGTATCTAACGCCGATCTCATCGAGGAAGCCCGAAACGACTTCGGCTGCCGCTTTCTCATTTCCGGGAGGATTTATGCTCTGGGCCCTTACCAGGCTCTTGGTAAGCTCAACCGCCCTACGCGCCTTCAAACCTTTAAGGACATCGTCGTGAGGCATTTGGGACACTGTGGCAATCCCGTGTATATGTACAAAAAAGCTTTCTCGCGCTGAGGCTTCGCATTACTGCTGGCCCATGCCTCATCGATGAAATCGGGAAGAGGAAGGAAGTACTTCCTTTCGGAAACGAAAGCTTTCGTTTGCTTCAAGCTTTTCCTTGGCGAAGCCATGGCCATTGCCCGAGGACCGATGGCTGGAGGCATCATCAAGGGCCTGATCAGGCTTCTGCTCTCATTTGGCGCCGCCTTGGTCGGCATAATGCTCCTGTGGGGCCTCCTACAGGTTCCAGGCGAGATACTCCGGTGTCCCTCTGAGACGGCATCTCTGGCATCGCCGCTCGAGATCATGGCCATAGCCTACATCGTACTTTGGAATCTAAAAAGGTACAAGCTGGGAATTGGCGAAGGAAGCTTCAAAATGGTATCGACCGCCCTCAAGGCCTCCGTCGTCTTTTATGCCACGGGCCTTGTTGCCATCGTCTTGGGCTACGCCAGGTATTGCAGTTTGGCGGGCTTCATAGCGGCAGCCACATACTCCCTTAAGGGTAATTTAGCCTCAAACCCTTACCTGAGCCTGCCGCAAATCCCAAGGCCATCCTCTGCCGTGACGATACCCGTTCCCTCTCGGAGCGGCCTTCCCGAACTGCCGATCGATTTATGCACCCCGCCCGATGAAGGTACCATGACGGCCTACAACGTCCATCTCGGAAGGGAGGCGAGGGCATGGATCCGCTTCTCGCGGAGACGCCCACACCTGAGGTCCAGATCATTCGATCTGCACGTTGAGAAGGTGAGACAAATCCTCGGATCGAAGACGCGTTCAGTAGGCAGCTTTGATTCACCTCGTGGCGTAGAGGACCACCTCTCAAAAAGGATCGGCAGGGGATACCTCCTCGATCCGTCGAAGAGCGTGGCCGAAGCCCTCGAGGCACTATCCAAGGTAGGGCGAAGGGGAGTGGAGGTAAGTCTCCAATTCTCATGGACGAGGGAGAAGGGAGGGGTTTCGGCACGCCATCTTGTGGCCGCTTCCTCTAACGATCTTCAGGCCTTCTCGAGATTCGAGGCCGACCTCATAAACAGGATCCCCTTCACGAGTTTCATCGAGGCACAACTAGCCGTCGACCTCATGACCGACATAAGGCGCGAGGGGTTCCTCAAGCCCGTCGGGGAGGACTACCTCAAGTATGTGTTGCCGATGGGAATCTCATATGATACAACCTATCTGCTGGATGCGGTCACCCTCAGGAACTACATGGGGAAGAGGGGGAGGAGCGAGGGGACCCTCTCCTTCCAATTCCCCGAAGGACACGCCCTCATAATCGGTGACAGGTCGTCGGGCAAGACACGATTTGCCAAAAGCCTCGTTTCGGCCCTCGCGGAGATGAACGCCATAGTGATCGTCATAGACCCTCACGGCGAATATCACGTTCAAGGGCACAGGGGAGACAAGCTCTACCTAAACCCGTTCAAGCCTCCAATTGGCGTTGATGCCCTAACCCATTCCGGGAGCCTTCTGGTATTTTCCCGAAACCTAGCGTCGGCCTTCAGCGTCGAGGAACCTCAGGATGAAGTGGCCAAGATGACGAAGTCAAAGGAGCCGTTGCTGGGGAATTACTTGGCGGACATCGCGGGAAAGGTGGATCGGGAGACGGCGAGAGTAAGGGATGCTGTCTCCAAGTTGGCCGTCGAGACGGGAATCGACGAGGCCATCATGGAGATCGCGGCCCCCGATCACATGCAAAGCGTAATAACCGTCGAAGTCCCTGTACATCGAAAGGGAACGGCGAACCTCCTAACGGAGCTGTTCATCGCGTGGGCCGCATCGTTGGCAACCTCAAGACGAACAGTTAGGGTCGTCATGATAATTGAAGATGCCGATGAGGTTCTGGACGTAGGCGAAGCGTCCAACCTGTTGGAATACGCGGAGGATTATGGGCTATCACTCGTCCTGATCTCAAGGAGCTGCGCGCCGTTTGTCCAAAGTGGACAGTCTTTCTCGATCATCGCTGGATTCAGGATGTCGCGCAAGGAGGATGCGGGAGCGTTTCGCAAGCTGATCGGACTCGGGGAAGGCGAACCAGAGGGGATGCAGATTGAAGCCGCGATATCGAGACTGCACAGCGGTGACAGCATTCTCTTCGTACGAAACAGCTTCGACTTCATACTCGCGAGGGCACGGGGAAATATGGAGGCATGATACGATATGAATGGGGAAACACAAGGAGATCCGATAATCGGCACACTCCTCAGCCCTACCGATTACGTCGAGATCGGAGACGTCACTCTGAGCAGGGCAGAACTCGCCGAAGGGGTTGGGATCTTCGGATCCGGCTATGAGAACGGAACGATGGTCTTGGCCGAAGGGGCCGACTCGTTGGGCTTCGGCGTCGTCATCATAGATTCGTATGGGAAGTTCAGGCCCATCATAAACGCTTCAGCGAAGAACAAGGCATATCTGCTTGGTGGCCACACCCTCAACCCCTTAAAGCCCGAGGGCCACGACAGCGGATGTTACGCGGACTTACTTTGTGAGGCGCTATCACATTCCTTCGGCACCAATTTGCACATTCTCTCGGATATGAAGGGCGTGCTGTTGGAGGCGCTCGGCAGCGAGGACCGAGAATTAACGCTGATGAGCCTCGCAAGCCTATTCGAGACGCAGAGCGAAGCGGGTTCGCAGTTTTCGGCCTATGGCGTGCTGCAACCCCTTTTGGTCGGGGGGTCAGCGGCGCCATTTAGTGGCAAACAGACTATCAGAGTAAGGGACCTGTTGAATGGCGTCTCGGTTGTTGAATTGTCCGACATATGGAGTAAAGGCCTGAAGGCCCTCGCCCAGGCGCTGTTGATCGTGAAGATAATCGATTATGCGAGGGAGAACAGGAGCAGGGCCCTCGTGATAGTCGATAGCCCCGAGATCCTATGGCCTGACACGGGATTGCAGAGGCCCGATGCGAGGACATCGTTCTTCTACATTCAAGCCCCGCGGATGCTCAGAGAGGCCGGAATCCACCTCTGCATCTGCTCGACATCATCGCTGTGGACTGAGAGGAGGATCGTATCGAACGTTGGAACGCTCATTCAATTCGGAACCCCTAACCCATACACAGCGGAAGCCGCGTCGAACCTCATGGGAAGGAAGATAAGTGCGGAAGCATTCAGAACTCTCAAGACTTCCTTCGCATATGTGCTGAAATCCAGAGGCCCTGAGCCCGAGCTCTGTAGATTCAAGAGGCCGCGATGGCTCTTCACGGATGTTACCAGGGAGGACTTGTCCTCGAGGGACGCCCAGCTGGGAATGCCTCCCGCGAATAGGAGAGCGCAGATGACGTGCAAGCTTGTGGAGGACTTCGATGAACGCGCTGAAGCGGTCTTCGGGATACTGAACGCCCTCCAGACATCCGGAGGGCTTCCCTTCCAGGACTATTCGGACATGATCGGGGCCGATGAGAAGAGGTTCGTCAGCAAGCTCCTCAGGCTGCAGTACCTCAAGATGGTCAACGCGGAGACGGAGGGAGTGAGGCAAGTCCTCCTGACCACGACTGAGAAGGGGGCCAGGGCGCTGAGGGAGTATGAAAAAGGAAGTGGAGGTGAGAAAACAAGTTGAAACACATGCCAACTTCAATTAAGGTCATAGACGAGCTTTGCGGAGGGGGGTTGCTGGCAAATGCGGTCAACACGATATACGGGAACCCGAGCACGGCCAAGACGAGCCTGGCGATGACCATCGCATTCTCGGCCATCGAACAGCAGAAGGACAACGCCTCGAAGGTCATAGTCATAGACACGGAGTCCGGATGGTCCGACGCGAGGGTACAAAAGGCTGCCGAAGGCAGGAAGATGCCGTTGCAGCTCCTCCCGGAGAGGCTGAAGAAGTACTCGGCGACAATGCTCGGCGAACAGCACAAGATGATAATGGATGTGATTCCGGCGGACCTGAAGGAGAACGACTGGGAACTGGGCCTGATCGTGGTGGATTCGCTGGTGGCCTTTTATCACGCGCAGCTGCTCTCGGCCCCGACGACGGTGCTGGCATCGAAGTCCCGGGAGCTCCAGGGCAGGCTCTCGCTCGAGATCAACAGCCTGCTAAAGCTGGCCACGGGATACGAGGCCCCCGTGTTGCTCGTGACGTGGACGAAGAGCACCGCGTCGAAGAGCTTCGGCGAGAGGGAAAGGCAGGGCGTGCTACAGGACCTCGGGAAGGGGGTGCTCGTCAACGACCTCGAGTGCGGACTCGGATCGAGGCAGTTCGACATCATCGGTGGACAACACCTGACCTACATGACGAAGACGATGCTGCACCTCGCATCGATAAAGGGAGACCCGTACACCAAGGTCGTATCGCTGGAGAAGTCGATCGAGAGGCCGACGTACATGGGCGGGCTAGTAAAGGTCACGGACAAGGGGGTCGAGGACGTCAAGGGATCGAAGCCGATGCCCCTCAACGAGCTGATGAAGCAGGTGGCCCTTGAGGATGTGGAAGAGGAGAAGAAGAAGGCATGACTGAACGTGGCAGTCATGCCCCCATCTAATTTTTTTCATTCTTCTGAGATTCATTTGTTATATGGAGGTGCTTTTTGCTCTTATAGGGACACGTAGCAGTACCAGTGTGCCAATTTAAGTAAACGACCACTCTCTTGAGTGGCCCTTTTGTCCTCGTTCCTCAACCATTTTTCAACAAGTGTATCCCAAAAGTACGTTAATCCCAACAAGAGAAAGAAGAAAATTACAGCAGCGTAAATTTTATACAGCGGTATTTCTCCTACTGACAGGAATAATAAGAACGACAAGAGAGCTATGAACAAGACTTTCTTTATGCTTAATCCTTTTTCGAAAAAACGTACTACGATTAAGAAGAATATATAGACTGAGCATATTCCTACTATGATCAAGATTAAGCCCCAGTCTATCATTTCTCTCTATACATCGCCTTTTCTCCCTTTCAGATAACGGTATGCTTCTATGGCAGTTGCTAACGGCAAACCTAAGGAAAATGTATACTTAACAATGTTGTACAAAGCATCGTAGATAGGAGGGACATTAACATAATAGCTATTACCAGATGTATCAGTAATACCGCCGTGGGGATATTTTTCCAAAAACACGATATTATAAATTAGGCCAAGTAATATGGTTAAGATTATCCCCGTAAAGGTTAAGACCGAGCCCCAGTAGATGGGCCTCATCCTTCTTTTTATCCCCTGATGTTATTGTATAACCCATCAAGGCCTATAAAACCTGCTAATAGAGAAGAATAGTATTCTCGATCTCTTCATTCAATGATTTCCATCTGGACCTGTTATATCAAATTTAAGGCATGTAGACACTCATGTAGACACCAATCAGAGGGCAAAAATAGACCATTGCATTTAATCTCCAATATCGGTCCCCTTGGATTCATTGGGGCTTAAATCCTATTTTGTACGAGTCTAGTGATGCGATGAATGCTCAGGCGAAGAGGAGGCCTGTTGAGGGATAGAAAGGGGGTATCCGGTACCGCCGTAGGCGCCCTCCTCTCGATCGCGGTTCTCCTGTTCTACCTTCAGTTCATTAGTACCCTGCAAGGGGCCGAGGTCGCCTTCTGGGTGGTCTTCGGCCTTCTCAAAACGCTGGCAGGCATCATAGGCTATCCCCATCTTTTCGACGAGTTCGAGAAGCTCATCAGGGAGCTCATGGGCACGCCGTTCTGGCCGATAACGGTCTACATGCTCTCGCTGGCCTTCATGTCTGGGATCCTCTATGGGACGCTCTGGGGCACGAAGGGTATTGTTGGCACGACGACTAGGATACTGACATGGAGGAGGGCAAGGAAGGAGAAGAAACGGAAGATCCGTGAGAAGAATGAGAAGGAGTATAAGCTCTGGAAGAAAAGGTTCGAAGAAGAAGATGAAGAACCATCGGTTATTATACCAAAGGCAACTGGGAAGCTTTCATTCCAAATCCCAATCGTGACAGGGAAAATCAATAAAGTAGGGAAGCCTATAGATTGGAAGGATCTCACGAGAATCGAATGGTGGCAGATCCCCAAGACACAGGTCGTAAGGCTCATGAAAGGCAAGCTCAGTGAGTTGGTCATAGAGGCCAAGAAGCTTGTTCCAGAAGGATCCTACGTCGAACTTGCCAAAACCCTCGGAGTGGCCCCCACATTGCTGCGAAGGATTGTGAGGGAAGGACGAGATTCGATGTCCGTGGGGAGGTTGCTTAAGCTCCTGGATCTGTTGGGAGAACCTTACGACAGTCTAACACCATACATCAGATCAGTTGGTGGAAAGAGTATGCAAGCGATAACCAACCCGAAGTTCCCAATCGACTTATACAATCCTGAAGGGGCGAGGCTTTTGGCAGCAGCCCTCAAAGACGGAGATATTACTACTGACAGCCATCACTTTGACTACACGAACTATGATCCGGAGAACATAAGGATCGTGACTGAGGCGGTCCGACAAGTTTTCGGTGACATCGATCCGACAATACTCTATAATCAAGATGGCAGACAAACAGGCATACGATTCAATTCGGCTGTCATTGGCGAGTTGCTTCTTAGAGCTGGCGCGGTTGAAGGTAGGAAGGCAGAACAAGATTATCATCTGCCTGATATGATTAAGTATGGTGATTATCCTGTCAGAAACGCTTACTTCGAATGGGCTATACGAGATGACGGGAATAGGGATTATGAAAACTACAGGATCAAAATAACTGGTGCTCAGGAGTTAAAATCAAAGGTCGGAACAGAGCATCTCAGAGTAATAGAACATTCACCTTTGGAGGAAAGGCGCCTACCTTCTCAGGCGATAAAGCTTGTTATGAGGTTCACAGGCGAGATTGAGAAACGGCTTCCACGTGAGCTAAGGTCGGCATACGAGGACTTGGTATCAAAGATGAGCGATGAATGGATCCCAACGATTTTGAAGGAGGAGGCGGAAATCCAACAAGAGACTTATAATGTCGAAGTTGTGATCCGTCCAAAGGAAATATACATAGGGGAGAAGAGGGGTCTGAGGGGCGCCTGGAACATCATGGTCGAGGGAAAGGAGAATTTCGAAAAGATGGTGAGACAATTAGACTCTGTCTGGGAGGAAGGAGGCGATAAAGAGTGAATCTTGAAGATGTAATAGGGATAATACAGGATGAACTTGTTAATGGCCAGGTAAAGCAAATAGATTGGATAGAGATGATAAGGAGGCTCGAAAAGAGGGGCATTGAACGCGCAGATATAGATGATGCCCTTGACGAAGCGGAAAGGCGCAAGATCATAGATATCGATGATGGATTTTGTAAGTGGGTAGAACCCATCATAAGAGAGGCTGAGAAGGAAAAGACCCGGACATACTTTGAGATACTGGCTGAAATCTTTAAAGATGGAGAAATCAGGTTTCTACCTCGAGAAGACCTCAAAGCTACACTTAAGGAAAGAGGGTTCGATGATGAAGAGATCGTGAGGGCGATCGCAGAGGCGGGACGAGATCACGTCCTATATTACAACTCTCGCATCTTTGGTCCAAATCGTAAACTGGTGGCGGGATACAGCTTTATACCTCAAGAGGATCGTGAAAGATTCGCTAAGGCAGAGAAAGCCGATAGGGAATTCTCGAATAAGTGGCACGAAAAGAAGATATCACAAGGCGATTATTAGATTCAGCCAGCACCTCACCTATCCTCAACGAGCTGATGAAGCAGGTGGCCCTTGAGGACGAGGAAGAGGGGAAGAAGAAGGCATGACCGAGCACAGCAGTCTTGCCCCCTCTCTGTTTTTCCAAAAATACAGATATAGATTTAAACATAGCAGCTTACAGCGACCTATTCGACGGGGTGGTTGAATGGCGAATAAAATGAAGGTAACCAGGTTTAGCGTTTCGCTTCCACCTTCTCTCCTGGGGAAGTTAGATGAAGCTTTGAAGAGCATGAAATATGAGAACCGCTCAAAGGCCATCCACGATGCCGTTCGAAGCTTCATCACTGAATTCGAATGGATGCGAGAAGAAGCGGGGCGAATAACAGGCGCTGTCCTCGTGCTCTATTACCTTGACAAACGTGGTCTCCTAGACGAGATCACAAGAGTTCAACATCAATTCAAGAACGTTATTTCCTCAACCCTGCACGTTCACGTGGAAGAAAACAAGTGTTTGGAAATCATTGCTGTTGAAGGGAGTGTTCAGAAAGTCAGAAGCCTTACTCAGATTCTCACGGCAAAGAGAGGGGTAAAACAGGTAAAGGTTGCTGCCATAGCACTATAAATATGAGGGGGAAGACATATACCTACGACATTGCTTTTCCCATAGACTCCTCGAAATTTTATCTCTCCACAGCCCGATAGATGTTGCCAAGACCCTCTATGCCAGATGAATGCCCAACACCTACCTCGACCTTACGAATCTTCGCCTTGCGTTCATTTTGGAAGGATGCAAGCGATTCGACTACACCTTTTGCAATGCTCCATTCGTGCAATGAGAGACTGACTCCCAGGGGGCTTCCTTACCCCAATTGGTACACGTTGTGTTAATATGCATGAATCGGTTCCCTAAAATTGGGCTAGCTCCTTGGGCAGGCCCTTTGCCTCATCGAGTGAGAAGACGGGGCCATCAGTGCAGACGAGCTTTCCACCGAAGTGACAGTGTCCACACTTCCCAATGCCACACCTCATCCTGCTCTCAAGGGAGACGAAGATGCTGTCGGGCTTGAGGCCAATCGACGAGAGCGTTCTGACCGTGAACTTTATCATGACGGGAGGGCCGCAGATGAAGGCCATCGTGCGCTCCACATCCATGGTCCTTTGCTCGAGGAGCTTCGTGACCACGCCGACCTTCCCAAGCCAACCTTGCTCCGGTTTATCCACGGTCAGATCTATCTCTATGCCCCGCGACTCCCAGAGTGGGAACTCCTCCCGGTATAAGAGGAGGGAGGGGGTCCTGGAACCGTAACAGACCGTCACCTTCTTTGCCCCGATATCGATCAGGGCGACAGCCCTGAGGGAAGCCAGACCTATCCCTCCGCCGATTAAGAGGAGCTCCTTGCCCTTCGCCTCATCGATCGGCCAACCCCTTCCATAAGGGCCCCTCACGTGTAAGACATCGCCCGCCCTGGCCTCGTGGAGCGCGGACGTTACCTTCCCGATCTTCCTCACGCTGATCTGAAGTTCTTGATATGGAGGGGAGCACACGGATATCGGGGCTTCTCCAACCCCCATCGCACCGACCAATATGAATTGCCCTGGATTGACGGTGAGCTTCTTGTCCGGATCCAGGAGCTTCAACGTAAAGGTCTTCGTATCCTCGGTTTCTACCCTTACGCCCTCGACCGCTCCCATGATCGGAAGGTATGGATTTACGCCCAACTACTGAGGACCTCTCTGACATCTATATTCGCCGGGCAAAGCGAGACACACCTTCCACATCCAACACATGCACTTACGCCAAAGGTTTCCGGAACGTATAGCGATTTGTGGAAAATCCTGTGCCTGAACCTCTTCTCGCCCACCGGCCTTGGATCTATGCCACCGGCCATCCGGGAGAAGTCACAGGACGAACATGAGTCCCATCCTCTGAATCTTGTGCAGTGGCTGCCCTCGGTGTAATCGAACACGTCGAAACAATAACACGTGGGACAGAAGAATGAACACATCGCACACCCGGTGCAAGTCTCGCTCAAGCGAGACCATAGGGGGTCGTCGTAGGCGCCTTTGAGTTTTTCAGTTGATGATTTGATGTTGAGCGAGGATCCCATGCTGCCCTCTATGGCGGAGCGCCTCCTGTTGTAGGAGTCCGAATCGCCTTTCGATGCCGGGCGAAATACGTCATTATGAAGGTCTATGAACCTGGAACCTTGCGGCGAGGAAGGCTTGACGTAGTACACGTCCGCATCACCTGTGAGCGATATGTCCCCGCCGAGGCCCTCAACGGGCCCGGTGCCCATGTCCTTGCAGAAACAATATGGGGCAAACTTTTCACAGGCGACGCTCATTATCAAGGACCTCTGCCGCCTCGATGAGTATGGGGGGTCAATGAATCTGCCGCCCAGCAGCACCGTGTCAAGCACCCTAATCGCGGATGCATCGCACGGCCTAACGCCGAAGAAGACCATCTCCCTCCCCGACGATGGCTTCGTGGATGGCTCTCCGGACTTCAGGTCGTAGGAGAACATCTCCTCCGTTTTGGGCAGTAGCTGGAATTTAGGAGACCTCAGGACGTTTACGAGATCGATCCTCGCGTCATCGAAGGAGGAGACCTTGGAAAACTCCGAGGACTTTCCAATTGCGACTGGGGCATAGAGGTCTTTCTCCTTCGCTAGCAAGTTGAATAAATCCCTAAGGCCTTCGACATTAACGATGTATAGCTTCTGCAACTTCGGTCACACCTACTAGCTCGCTGCCAAACCTGGATCCGGGAGAATATCCTAACTCCGACTCGACCTTCTTGTTGACGAGGTGGTAGAGCCTCGTCAATGGTATGCGGGCAGGGCACGCCATCTCACAGGCACCACATTCAGAGCATCTTCCAGCCATATGCAACGCCCTCACCAGGTGGAAGGTCGCTAGCTCCCCCTGAAGCTCAAGCTTCGAGACAAGCCAGGGTTTGGAGCCATTGAGGGCACATTCGGTGCAATAGCAGATAGGACATGACCTTATGCATGCCAAACACCTCGTGCAGGTTTGAAATTCGGCAAGCCACTCGTCTGGACTCGCCCAAGATCCCATCCCTCCCGCATCGGCTTGCTTGATGGCCATCCCTTCCCCCGTTTCGACCAAGGTATCGTACAGTTGGGAGGTGTTCGCCCTGCACCTTTTACAGTGTTCCGCCAGCGCATGCGTCGGTTCCCCCGAGTAAGGTACTGCGGGGGCCTCAATGCCCCCGCACTCAACCGCCACGACATGGATGGAGGCCCTCTTGACTTGGTTCTCCGCTATGAGCTGCATTAAGGCCAATCCATCGCAGCCCTTGACCAACACGCCGACCTTCCCCTTCATCCCCGACAAGTACCTGGTCAGGTTGTTCCTACAGTATCTGTTCCAGACCAGCCTGTGGACTTCGGATTCGTCCCTGGCGAAGTATGGCCTCGAGACGCCCTCCATCGAGCCCGCCTGAAAGCCGATGAAGCAATCCACCTCCCTCCTCGATAACAGTTCCTTGGCGATGGAGCGGATCCTCTCCTCGGTCCTCGCGCCCACGCTCATCTCATCTCCCCCAGTCTCAGGGGCCCCATCTTCTCCAACTCATCCACACACCTGTTGACCTCCTGTGCGAACTTCAACCCCTCTGGGGCCGATATCCAGACGAGCCTTATCCTCTCCTCCTCGATGCCGACGGACTTGAGCAGCGACCTGAGCACCTTGACCCTTTCTTCCGTGATCCGGCTCGGGCTCGCGTGCCTCATCTCGCTCGGCCTGCAGGCCGCTATTATCACGCCATCGGCCCCCTTTTCGAAGTACTTCACGACGAGCGCCGGATCGACGAGCGCGGTGCACGGCACTCTCACTGGCAAGAGGCCGGGGCGGTATTCGGCCCTCTCGACGCCGGCCCTTTCAGCTCCGGAGTATGAGCACCAACACAGGAAGGCGACTACCTTGGTCAGATCAACGCGCCTCCAAAATTCCCTCGGCCTGCCTCATCAGCGATTCCTGCGTCCATCCCCTGAGCGAGACGGCGCCCTGGAGGCAGTTCGGCACGCAGGCGCCACAGCCCTTGCATATGTTCTCATTAACCACGGCCTTCTCCTCCACGCGAGCTATGGCTCCATATTCGCACGCATCGTAGCACCTCATGCAACCCGTGCAGGCCTGCGCGTCAATGGCAGCCCTGTAGGGGGAGCAGGCAAGCTCCTCCCTGTTGAAGAGGGAGAGGACGATGCCGGCCGCTCCCGATCCCTCTATGACGCTATCCGAGATGTCCCTTGGGCCGTGGCACGTGCCAGCAACATAAACGCCTTCCACGTAAGTCTCGAGCGGCCTGAATGTCGGCTGAACCTCCTCTATCCAACCGGGGCCTCTCACCTGCAAGCCCATCATTTTGACGAGCTTGTCCGTCGATTCGCTCGGCCCCATCCCCATGGCTAAAACGGCTAAGTCCACCTTAAGCTCACCCCTCTCGCCGGTGAGGGAATCCTCGTATGGGATGATTATCCATCCGCTCCCTCGATCCCTCGCCAATTCCGAGGGCCTGCACCTTATGAATCGAACACCGTCCTCCCTGACCCTTGTGTAGAGGTCCTCCCATCCCTTTCCCTGCGCCCTGATATCGGTGTAGAATACGTAGACCTCCGCATCCGGCTCATGTTCCTTTATGAGCCTGGCCTGCTTCAGGCTCACGGCGCAACAGTAGAGGGAGCAGTCCTCCATTCCAATGCCCGTGTCCCTCGATCCAACGCACTGTATGAAGGCTATCCTCTTCGGGTGCTCCCCGTTCCTGAGGACGAGTTCACCGCCCGATGGTCCCGAAGCGCAGATCACCCTCTCGAACTCCATGTTAGTTATGACGTTCTCGAATTCCCCGTAGTGGTATTGTGGCTTCAGTTTGGGATCGAAAAGTGCAGCGCCAGTCGCGATCACGATCGCCCCCACGTTCAGTTGAAGGGATTTCGGTTTATCGTTGAAGTTTATCGCTGATAGGCCGCATGCCTTTTGGCACATCCCACACTCGGTGCAGATGTCCTTGTTGATCACAAACTTCAACGGAACCGCCTGGGCGAAGGGCGAGTAGATCGCCTTCACGGGCTTTAGATCCACGTCGTACCTGTTTGGCTGGTAAACGGGACAAACGTCGACGCAAGCGCCACAGCCGTTGCATTTCTCCGGGTCCACGTAGGTGGGCTTGACCTCGACGCTCACGTTGAAGTCGCCAACACGTCCGCTCACGGCCGTCACCTCGGCGTTGGGGATAATCCTGAGGTTCTTGTTTCTACCAGCATCTGATAATTTCGGCCCTTCGATGCATATGGAGCAGTCCAATGTGGGTATGGTCTTGTCGAGTTGGGACATGACGCCGCCGATACTTGGCTCCCTCTCCACGAGGAAGACCTCGTAACCGGCGTTTGCGATGTCGAGGGAGCACTGCACACCCGCTATGCCACCACCTATGATGAGTGCGCTCCTCACGACCTTTGTAGTCGCAATCGGAACTGGCGCTGAATTCGCCACCCTCATCACCGCCCCGTTGACGAGCCTGTATGCCTTCTCGGTTGCCGATCTGCCGTCCATATGCACTATGGAACACAATTCCCTTAGGTCGACGACCTCGACGAGAGAGGGGGGGAGGAGCTGCCCCTCGGCTATGGCCTTGAAGGCTTGCTCGCACTTCCTTGAGGAACAAGCGCCTATCGCCAGGCCGTCAAATCCCTTCTCCATGAATTTAGCGAGAGAGGCCAACCCCTGAGCCTGGCAGAGCTCCTCCTCTTCGCGCACCTCCTGCACGAGGGGCGATCTCCCACACCTTTGAGCCAAATCCCCAAGGTCTATGGAATTGCCAATAACCGATCCGCACCTGCAGAGCAGCACGCCTATCTTCTTCATCTCAGAACCCCCTTCGTGCCTATCTCACTTGGATTGGAGCCGAGGGCCAGTGCGTGGAGCTGTGCCAGGTGTAAAACGGGCATGGCCTTACTGTGGGCACCCAGATGCCTGAGGCAATGGGGGCAAGTCGTGACTATGAGATCGGCCCTCGCGTCCTCCGCACCCCTTATCCTGCGGATGGCAAGTTTACTGGAAATCTCGCTACCAGCGCAAATGGAGCCCCCGCAGCAACCCACCTCATCCTCCTGTGCAACGTATTCGCAGCCTAAGGCCTCGAGAAGCGACTTGACGAGCCTTGGGGACTCCGGGTCATCCACCTTTCTTACGCTTGATGGCCTGAGCAGGTGGCAACTGTGTTGTACAGCACACCTGAGGTTCAAAGGGTCCTTTACGCGATCCTCGATCGCACCCTCCACGCCCTTCAATGCCATGACGAAGGGAAAGACGTTCGGCAAGGCCTTGCCCCCTTCCCTTTCAATGCTCGCCCTCGCGTCTTGGAGGCTTGCGAAGCACTCGTCGCAAACGGTCAGGAAGTCCCCCTTTGCCAAGCCGAAGTTCCTCAGGTTCATCTTCAGCCAAGCGTCCTTGTTGAAGCCAAAAAGGGCTGGTGGGAGGCAACACGCCGTTCCCCTTGCGTCCGAGTACTCGACGTCAAGCTTCGATAGAGTGTCCCTCACGGCGCGTTCAACCTCGGGGAAGAGGTTGGGCACGATGCAGCCAAGGAAGAGGGAGTACAGTCCGTCACACCTCATCTACTTGGCGCTTGAGTTTTTTCCCGAATGAGGGCATGAGTAGCTCCCTCACCTGCTCGAGCTGTGACTTGTCGAGGTCGAACTCCGGCAGCTTGAGGGTCAACCTGCGTGCCTTCAATCCACTTTTCTTGCCATAAGCGAATCCCGACCTAGATATCGAGATCAAGGACCTTAGCCTGTCCTTTGGCATATCCTTCGGAGGGCGGCTTCGGACCAACAACCCCCTTGCGGAGAGCATGACGTCCATGGGCCATACCTCTTTAGGGCACCTCTCCGTACAGACGCCACAGGTAGAACAGAGCCAAGCCTTCGGGATTTCGGACGAGGCATCGTCAACCAAGAACACCTGGATTAGCCTACGCGGATTGTAGGACCGGTCCAGCTCAAAGACCGTGCAGCTTGCGGTGCAAGTCCCGCACTGGATGCAGCGCGTAAGGTTTGGGGCTCCATTTTCTATGAGCTCGTCCCTCATGTCCTCGCCTCCTGTAGGACCTTCTCAACCCCCCAACTTACCTCACCCCTCTTCATCCTCTCAAGAAGCCGTGTCATCTCGATGATCGCCCTTTGGTACACGTTCCCCTCTGCCGCCGATACGTATACGAACCGGAGGCGTTCGGGGTTTATCTCCCTCCTTGACATCAGATTCCTCGCCTGTTCTATCCTCTTTTTGGCCCACGCGTTTCCGGAAATGTAGTGGCAATCCGCTGGGTGGCAGGGCGCGACGAGCACCATCCCGGCCCCTTTCTCGAAGGCCCTGAGTATCATCTTGGAGCTGACCCTGCCGGAGCACATCACCCGTATTATGTGGACGTTAGGGGGGTATTGTAACCTCAAGACGCCAGCGAAGTCAGCTCCCGCATAACTACACCAGTTGCAGTTGAAGCTGATGATCTTATCTGTGGGATCGGTCTCCAACGCCGCGTCGATCTGAGCATACAGCTGCTCGTCGCTGAAGTGGTATTGATCGAGTGCGCCGTAGGGGCAACCCGCAACGCACGTACCACAGCCTTTGCAGAGAGACGCCAGCACCTCAACCCTCTTCCCACCGGCGACCTCGATGGGCCTGACGGCCTGGAATGGGCAGGCCTTCGTACATGCCAGGCATCCCTTGCAGAGGCTCAGGTCCACGTGGCTTACGATTGGGTCGAGTTCTATCTCGTCTTTGGAGAATAGGGATATGACCTTTGAGGCAGAGGCATGGCCCCTCGAGACGCTCGACGGTATGTCCATCGGTCCGCTGCACGAGCCCGCGAGCATGACGCCATCCACGACGGTTTCGGCTGGCTTCAACTTTATGTGCGCCTCCATGAGGAAGCCGTAGGGATCAATCGGGACCTTAAGCATCGCACTCACGATCTTCGAATCCTCAGGAGCATTCATGCCGATGGCCAGCACGACGAGGTCGAACGACTCAGCGAGGGAATTACCGGTTAGCGTGTCCTCCGATCTGACAATGAGTCGATCTCCATCCCCCCCCTCTACGCTCGACGGCCTTCCCCTTATGAAACGGCATCCAAGCCGTTGCGCCTCGGCATACAGCTTTTCGTACTCCTTGCCCCCAGTTCTCACATCGATGTAGAACACGGTGATGTCCAAGTCAGGATATTTTTCTTTAAGCAGGATGACCTGCTTCAACGTTATCAGGCAGCAGATCCTCCCGCAGTAGGGATTCGACTTGTCGTCCCTGCACCCTACGCACTGGACGAAGGCAACACTGCCAGGGACCTCGCCATTGGAGGGCCTTGCGACGTTCCCGTGCGTTGGGCCCAGGGGGCTTAACATCCTCTCAAGCTCGAGGCTTGTGACCACGTCCACCAACTTCGAATGGCCGTACTCGGGTTTCTTACACGGATCGAAGAGCTCGAAACCTATGGCCACCACGATGGCGCCAACCTCGTGATTTTCTTCAACGGAAGGATGATCCAGCTCTATTGCCCTCATGGGACATCTGCGTGCACAGATCCCGCATGACGTGCAGTCTTCCTTGTCGATGACCGCGACCCTAGATCCGACTGGCATGCTCGATGTGTGAACGGTGCTCCTGTCCCAAGCCGATCTGCCTGAGCAGGAAGGCGCTGGAGCCTGAGGGGAACTGACTAGCGATATCGGCTTCCTTACCCGCATGCTACCCAAAACCTCATCCGGTATAGTTACAGGGCAAGCATCGAGGCACAACCCACAGCCGGTACATAGTTCGCTTACATACGTTGACCTCCTTAGGATCTTGGCATTGAAATTCCCGACGAATCCCGAGACCTCCTTGACCTCCGAAAGCGTTAGGACCTTGATCCTCGGGTTGGAGGTCACCTTGTTAACTAGATCTTGAAGTTGACAAGAGGTGCAATCGACCTTTGGGAAGGTCTTGTCGAGGAGGGAGGCCATCCCTCCCAACGAGGCCTTCTTCTCGACCAATATCACCTCATGGCCGGATTCCGCGATGTTCAGCGCAGCCGTCATTCCCGAGACTCCCCCTCCCAAGACCAGCGCTCTCTTCGTGATTGGAACCCGTATCGGCTGGAGCGGCCTCAGGAGACTGGCCTTTGAGACTGCCATCTTGACCTGGTCCATCGCTTTCCTCGTAGCGCCCTTCGGGTCAGCAGAGTGAACCCAGGAGTTATGCTCCCTTATGTTCGCCATCTCCATGAGGAAAGGATTGAGCCCCGCATCGGCGACGCATAACCTGAAGGTCGTCTCGTGCATCTTAGGGGAGCATGATGCCACGACGACCCTGTTCAGCCTGTGGTCGGCGATCGCCTTCTTCAGTTCGGTTTGTCCGGCCTCGGAACAAGTGTATAGGTTGTGGGAAGAGAAGACGACTCCTTCCAGGCCTTTGGCGTAATCGGCGACGACATCGCAGTCTATCGTCCCCGCGATGTTCTTACCGCAGTGACAGACGAACACCCCGATCCTTGCATGCTCATCTGTTACGGGCATTTCAGGGGACCACCGAATCGGAGACCAAGCGCCTGATCCTATTTCGCGACGTCTGATCGATGAGCCTTGACGAAGGAGCACTGCCGAGGAGCTTGATGAGCGCGGAAGGCCAGAGTGCCGAGAATCCATCCCCGACGAATATGTGGTACCTCTTTACGTCGATGGCCATGTCCTTGCAAACCTGGGAACAGGAGTTGCAGAACACGCAATACCTCTCAATGACTTTTGCCTTCCCCCCCACCATCTCGATAGCGGCTGTGGGGCAGGCCTTTGAGCAAGCGTCGCAGTCTTTGCTGCACTTTGCATTGTCGATCGTAATCCTACCCAGGAAGAGCGGATTGGCCTTTACGGCGCCATGTTTGCAGGCGTCCTCGCACCAAGGGCACCTCAGGCATAACTCTCCTGTGAAGTCTACAGCGCCATCGATTACCTTCAGAGCGCCTCTGGGGCAAGCTGATGCTGCGTCCTCGCACCCATCTGGGCACTTCGATTTATCTAGTGTTATTTTTTCAGGAGGAGTCGGGAAGCCCCCCTTGTCCACAAGCGCGTTGCTCTCTCGGCCGTTGAAGAGCAGCCTTATCGCGTTCGATGGGCAAAGTGGTTCACATGCACCGCAGAGGATGCATTTGGACTCATCGAGCACCACTCTAGCTTTCTCATCCTCAAACCTGATCGAAAACGCTTCCTTGGGGCAGACCTTGGAGCATACATCACACCTTATGCAGAGCCCTTTATCGAGGGAGAGCGCGACTCTATCGATGTAAAACCTTAGGGTTGCGGTTAGCGATCTCTCGTCCTCTGACTTCTCAACGACCAGGTGCGAAATAGCGGACCACCGCTGGGGTATTCGTATTCGGCTCTCTGTTTAAGTCTTACTTTATTAGAGTGAATTGGCACTTCGGGGTGAAGTGTAATTGGATTTGGCTTCGGCCTTTTTTGAGGTTGAGAAATGCTTAAAGATTGAGTCAGCCGAGATGAAGTCTGCGCGAGATGGCTGATTCCAGAATAGAGGTCGAATTCACTGGGCCCTTTAGGGACATTTGCGGGTGCAGGAGGATCGGCCTTGATATCGACAAGGAGTTGGGCCTTCCGACGCTCATCGGGGAGATTGCATCGAAGTTCGGCTTTGAGTTTACGGAGAGGTTGGGACTGGGCGAAGAGGGCTACGACGGGGAGTTGGCGACGGTGATCGTGAACGGCAAAGTCGTCGGGGGCCAGAAGCTCAGGGAAATCGTCCTCAAGCCTGGCGATCGCGTCGTTTTCGGGCCATCCCTCGTGGGGGGTGGTTGAGACGAAAGGATATGCTGGAAAGTATATCGTCTTCGATCTTGGGGAGGGGAAGGGGCGGGCAGAGGCCATCAGCGAAAGCATCGCGACCAACTTGATAGGGGGTTACGGCTTTGGCGCGAGGACGCTCTACGACCATGTCAAGGCGGGGGTGGAACCCTATTCGCCCGAAAACGTCCTCGCGTGGTGGACTGGGCCCCTGGCCGGCACGGTCGCGCCGACTACGAGCAAGTATGCAGTTTTCGCGAGGTCGCCACTGACGGGCTTCTTCGGATTCGGTATCTCATCTGGTGGCTTCGCCTACGAGCTGAAGAGCGCGGGCTGGGACGGCATAGTGATCTTTGGGAGGTCGCCGAAGCCAGTCTACTTCTTCGTTGACGACGACGCTTTCGGGTTGAGGGATGCCTCGGAGTTATGGGGGAAGACCACCTGGGAAACGGAGGAGCTCGTGAAAGAGGAGCTTGGGGACGATGCGGTAAGGGTCGCGTCGATAGGTCCGGCCGGCGAGGGCATGGTGAGGATCGCCAACATTACCAATGACAGAAACAGGCAGGTTGGGCGCACGGGCCTGGGTTCTGTCATGGGATCCAAGATGTTGAAGGCCATGGCCGTGAGGGGAACAGGATCCGTGGAGGTCGCCGATCCTGATGGCCTTTTCCAATTCAGCATGGAGTTGAACGAAAGGTGCAAAGGCCCGAAGACCGAGAAATACCGTATCTACGGGACACCCGCTAACGTCTTAGTGCACCAAAAACTCTGCTGCCTGCCTTCTTACAACTTTCAGAGAGGCACCTTCGAGTATGCCGAGGAAGTATCCGGGGAGAGGATGCTGAGAACGCATGTTAAGAAGGTGATCGCATGTACCAATTGCCCGATAGCGTGCGACCACGTAAACGAGGTCAAGGATGGACCTTACAGGGGAACCGTGGCCAGCATGGATTATGAGAGCTTGGACATGCTTGGCCCTTGCTGCGGTGTAAGGGAATTGGACATGATAACGAAAGCCGTCCAGATTTGCGACACGATGGGAGTCGACACGATATCGGCCGGAGTCACGGTCGCTTGGGCGATGGAGTGCTTTGAGAGGGGCATCCTGACGAGCGAGGACGTCAATGGCTTGGACTTGCGTTTCGGTAACGCCGAAGCGATGATAAGGGCGCTGGAGCTCCTGTGCAGAAAGGAGGGGAGACTTGGGAGGCTTCTGGCGGAGGGGGTCAAGAGGGCTTCGGGGGTCATCGGGAAGGGTTCGGAAAAGTTCGCGGTACATAACAAGGGCCTCGAATGGGGAGCGTATTCGATGAGGTCCCTGAAGACCTCGACGCTCGGCTTCGCGACCTCCATAAGGGGAGCGTGTTACTTGAGGTCGGGGTCGTACCAAGTTGACGTCAAGGGCACGGTCGACAGGCTGAAGCTCGATAGGAGCAGGGGCAAGATAGTATACGAGGGCGAGAACTCCTATGCCATCATCGATTCACTCATACTCTGCAAGTTCATAAGGGGCGTCCTGGCCGCAGGCGACATGTCGAAGCTCTACACACTTGCGACGGGATTCGAGATGACTGAGAAACAGCTGATGCTGGCGGGCGAGAGGATTCACAATCTCGCAAAGTGCTTCAACGTGATTCATGGCGCTTCGAGGAAGGATGACTACCCCCCACCGAGGGCATTTGAGGAGGAGATGACAGACGACGGCGTGAGGGGCGTTAGGATAACTAGGGAAGAGTATGACGAGGCCCTCGACGGATATTACGAAGTCAGGGGATGGACTGCGGAGGGCATCCCGACGAAGGGCAAGCTGGCGGAGCTGGGCTTGGTGAAGGAAGGCGAAGGCATCGGGATTGGGTGAGGGACTTGAGCGGCTTGCCCAAGACTGGAAGGATGAGGAGGATCATAATCTGCGATCTCCAGAAGTGCAATGGGTGCCAAGTTTGCGAGGCGGTGTGCGCCTACGCGAAGGAGAAGAGCCCCAACTTGAAGATGTCGAGGATAAGGGTCCTGAGGGTCGAGCCCTTCCTCAACATAGCGTTGACCTGTAGGAAGTGTGAGAAGCCAACGTGCGTCAAGGCATGCCCAAGGGACGCTGTGACAGCTCTCGACGATGGATCCATCTCCATAGATAAGGACAAATGCAACGGCTGCGCCTGGTGCATCGAGAGCTGCGAATTCGGGGTCCTCAGGCTCCACCTCGATAATAAGGTCGCGATAGTGTGCGACTTCTGCAAGGAGCTGGGCGCGCTACAGTGCGTAAAATACTGCCCAAAGGAGGCCATCTCATACACCACCGTTGAGCAGGCGGCTAGGAAGTCGAGTAGGGAGGTTGCGGAGCATTTCCTGGCCGAACAGTCAACGCCGACCGCCCAGCCTTGAAGGCCGAGCATCGGCTATAGATCGGGGGTCGTAGATTGACTGACGGTGACCAGCGGCGGGTATATGTAGTCTATGTACCTATCGGCCACTTTCCCTTCAATGGCGTCCCCCTTGTGGACCAAAATCCTGTACCTGAAGGCCAATCTGTTTTTGACGAGCAAGACGTGAGTGCCCTTGTTATCGGGATCGCCAGTGAAGTATGATGTCCCGAAGGGATTGGCCGTCATAAGGCCGTAGTCCCTGACATGCCAATACGTTGGGTGTCTGAAATTTAGATTGTGGTCGAATGCCGCAATGCCGACGTGATCGCCTTCCACCATCCCCGAGTAGTCACACCAATGTGCTCTCTTGCCCCAAGTCTCTGCCTCATTAATGCCACCGAAGGAATTCTGGATCAGGCCCCCACGTTCGACGTCCATCGATGATGCGACTCTGACCGATATCATGCCCCCCTCCTTAGTGTCCCCGAATGTGACGTCGGTCGTAACCGGTTCAAGCTCGATGTCGACGTCCATAATCCTCATGTCCTCGGAAGTATTATAGACCTTGATTGTAGTTTTCTCCGAGAGCACCTTTTGGTTTGTCGGAGATACCCAGTCACCAAGGGCTACAATCTCGGATAGGACGGGCCCGGACCGTTTCACCAGGAACCCCCTATGGGCTGTCCCGCCGTGGCCTTTCTCCTCGCTCCAATTGTCTACGCCGTTCACGTCGCCGTGGGCGATCCATATTGAGCGATGGTGAGGGTGGTCCTTGACCTCCTTCGGATCATCTCGTATCATCGGGAATCCCCTGGTCACTGGCTTTCCGTGTGCACCCATGACTGGATGCAGGAAGGGCCTTGCTAAACTTTTTGAGAAATGATAGGTTGTGAAGAGACTTCCATTGACGATCATGTCGATCTCATCCGCTCTCTCCCTGAGGGCCACCACGTTGGCGACCTGCTCCGGGAGGACGTGAAGCTCGTACTCCTTATCCTGTCCCCTTGGCACATTCTCGATCCAGCTGAGCCTTGCCTTCTCACCCCCAATGACGTCAAGTTGACATTGGATCTCTCTACTTGAATTTCGATCGAGAAGCTTGGCGCTGCGAACACCTCCTGGCAAATCGATCTCGACATGAGTTGGGCAGTCCACCCTGTCATGTGAGCCCGCCTTAACGAGGACCTTCTTTACGGACAACGCACTTCGCCCTGCGCAAACGAGGCCCTTCGTGGTAAAAAAACTTCCCCATTACAATATGCTGCTGATGCTATCCTCATTTATGACGGTGGGGAGCGTTAACTATCCGCGTGAGGGGGCATATTAAAGGCAGGATAACCATCATGCGGAGAGCCTTAAGAGCGCCTGCCGTATCTGTTCCATCCTCCTCCTTATCTCGGCCTCCTCATGGGGTCTACCAGACCTGTGTAGGTCGTAGGCCTTTCTGCCGAGTTCGGCAAGCTTCTCCTCCAAGAACTTCCTCTCGAAATCCTTCGGTACCCTAGTGGTCAGCTCGATCTGCTGCTCCACCGTAAGAGCATCGCTGATCTCATCAAGCAGCTCATCATTGCTCATGACTTTCAACTAGGGCATGAACAGCTCTCTCGTTCACCTATATGAGTCCTTCGCCCTAAGGATGAGATGGACAAGGTTCAAGATTAGCCTTATTTGTCCATAGTGGACCGGAAGTCGCGAGTGAAGGCCAAGTGGATTGCCTAGAGAGATATCTCGAGAAAGGGGGGATATGGCATAAATTCATCTTAAAGAGAGAGACCATACACACCAAAGATGCAGCAGAGGTTACGGGGATAGAGCTGCACAGGATAAGCAAGAACCTCGCCTGCAGGACGGGAGAGGGGGAGCATGTCCTTTTGATCATACCGGGGGATAGAAAGGCGAATTTATCGGCGGCGGCTGAAATCTTAAATGTAAAGGATCTCTCACTCCTGCCACTTAAAGAGGCCGAGGCCGTTACAGGCTATTCGCCAGGGGGAACGCCCTCGATAGGCCATAAGCTGAAGATGAGGGTCGTACTCGATCGATGCCTCCTCGAATTCGAGACCTTCTTTTGCGGAGGGGGGAGCAGAGATAGGCTCCTTGAGCTCAGAACTGAGGATGTAAGGAAGCGGACGGGAGCCGTTATCGGTGAGATCTGTTCTGCAGATCGTACTTTTCCGACATGAAGGCAGCGGCATGCATGGGGCGTTTTGATTGCAAGCTTAGAGTGTCTAAGTCGGCAGCAAGACAGAGCACGAACCGCTCGTCCCATAGGGGGCAGGTCGCTCGACGATTACAGGAGCCGTGTCTGGCGCTGGTGGCTTGGGCTTTCTTGTCGACGTATAGATCTCGTAGAGGATCATACAGGCCAAGGCGACGATTATGATCGTCCTGCCAGTTGTATCTTGGGCTGCGAGGAAGATCAGGCCCATTAGGGGTATCTTGAGCCCCGTCCACCTTCCAACCACCTCATTGCCCGCAATCGTAAATGGATCCTCATCACTGTTGTGATCCCCCTTCGTACGCAGGTAGGTTTTATTTCCCGATACCCATTTGGCCACGATCCTGTGAACTATCAGATCGGGTATATCGACCCACTTGAAATTCCACCAGTCCCATTCCTTATGGACATAATACGGATGGGGAAAGACGATCACGTCTCCATCTTGTGCCCCTATGCTTGTACTGGGTTTCAAATCTGCAGGATCGACGCCTTCGATGACTAGGAGATCGCCGGCCCCCAGCGTGGGCGTCATGCTCGTCACATACCAGGGCGTCATATCGATTGCGACGATTACAACAGGATGCTCCGTCCTTAGGTAGGCGCTGAGCGAAAACCACGCGATTTGCCACGCAAGCACAGCGCATAGGAGGATGAGGCCGAGTTCAACGAGAGTCCTTTGAGGTTCACCAAGTCTGCTTAGGAACTTCATTAAGCCTGCGTCTCCGCAGTGGGATAACTGGGCGGAGCCTCGGGAACTTCTGCTGCGATCTTTCGTAATTTGAACAACGAGATCGCCAGGAGCAAAGCGCCGCCTATTATGGCTACGGGATAGAGAATCCCCTTGGCGATGCTGAACTGCAAAATGGGCTCGATCGCCTCGTATTCCCACGTTTCATATAGGTCAAAATTCACGAGAGAGCCAAAGGATGGCTCATTCGATGCGAAGACATAGTAATAAACGCCATTGTTCGTCAACGAAAGCGTAAAGTTGGCCCTCTCCCCCCTCGCGATATCCCTCCTCAGGAGTGGACTTTCGATCACCGAGGTATTCATCCTGAACTCAGCGAAGCTTTCGTTATCCAATATCGCGAAGACTAGCGAGACGTTTGAGGATACGCTTCCCATAAGCGAATAGTTACGTTTTCCGGATGGCTGTAGGAAATCCCCTTGATATGAGGGTAGAACCAAGGCAAATCGGGGCAGCACGTGGATGACGCTGTTATTGAGGACGCCACCCCAGAGTGGGTTCGATGATGAGACATAATACCTCCTAAATGACACGTCGTATGGGTAATAATCGATTATGGTGGGGGAGAAGACGACGATGAGCATAGCGCCGACGATTGCCACAATTAGGTATTTTCTAGCTTGTTCCAATCTCAGACTCCTCCAGTTTTCGGCCATCTGTCAATGGGACGATCTTGCCCCCCTCCGTCCTCGCAAACAATATCTTCGACGAATCGCAGTTCGGATACTTTGAGAGAAAGCTCTCCCTTATCATTAGTAGATCTGATTTTTTTGGGGAGTATTTTTCATCTAGAAATATTTTCACGGTATATGCTTCCCCAACTTTTAACTGCTTCTTCAATTTCTTCCTGAATGCATCGACTTCCTCCTCGCTGGCGAGGTACGCTGTCGCACTCCCAACCTTCAGATCGCCGATGAGGATGTCATAAATAGAGGATTCCTTGTCCCCGGCACTCGATCCCACTAATTTAACGTCTGTCATTCGCTTCCCCACCTTGCTTTCGGACATAATTAAAGCCTTCCGTGTATGGTTTAATGAATCGAACAGTTGGTGGCAGGATTTTAATTACGTCCAAGGCGTTCTTCGCACAGAATCTTTGGGAATCTTGACCAATAGATTTTAATAGGTGATTGACATCGTGCCGTAATGGGTGGCAAGGAAAAAGGATCACGGGCAAGAGCTAAAGCCTGTGTTCCTAAGATTTTATCCTCCTCTCCCCCCACCTTGCCACCGACTTGCACGTTGTAGAGGTTATTCCATGCGTTCGGGAGCTTCACGCGGCCTACCTGGGAATGGCCCTTAGGCTTTGAATGGCTCATAATGTTTCGTCCAAGTTCTCACAATCAGGCACGCCTCGGCCATGGCCAAGATGATCCGATGTAGAAAATCGGAACCTATTGTTCTACTTATCACTCATGCCCCTTTCTCGAAGCTGATCGCCGAATACCCCACAACGGCCCTATTGTCGCCTATCACGTCACCGCTGTTGGCATATTTCAGAAGAAGCCCCTTCTTCGATCCGAGCTTTTGGGCTACCATCATTGCGACGGCCATCGGACCATATCCACATGCTGTAGAGTCGGTCGATGCAATTGTGGAGTATAACCCGCTGACGTCGAGCGCCGTGGCGGCCGAGAGCAGCTCGCCATCCTTCTTCCTGGCAGATTCAGCTGGCTCATAATGCGTTAGGTCGCTTGAGGCGACGAGCAGTGCATCCCTCCCCGCCATCACCTCGGCCAGTATGCCGCCTACCTCTAGGCTCGTTTCCTGACTTTGATCCAACATACAGATCGGTACCAATGTAAAGCCCTCCAGCACGTATTGGAGAAATGGCAGCTGGACCTCGACGGAGTGTTCATTCGCGTGCGAGGATTCGTCGATTGTGAAAAGCGCGGATCTCCGAACCAATGAGTATGTCATTTCGCTGTCTATTTCGATAGCTCCAAAGGGCGTTGACCATTTCCCTTCCGGATATAATGAGACATCCATACCAATGCCAGTATGGTTGGGTCCGATGACTATGACAGTTTGCGGCCTCTGTCTTTCAGATAGTAGGAGGTAACCGTGTGAGGCGACTGGGCCTGAGTAGACAAAGCCCGCGTGCGGCGATAAGAGCGCTATGAGCCCTCCTCCTTGGCCCGCTCCCTTCTTTGGCACCCTCCCCGGCCCAAGTTTGTGAGTGAAGCAGCTCTCGATGAGCCTCGTTAATTCATGCCGATCCGACGGATAGAAGCTGCCTGCAACCACAGGCCCTCTCGTTTTCAATCTAGATCCCCTCTGCGCTATCCAAAGCATATGTCACGCCGATCCCTTCTTATATGGATTAGCATGAATAAACGCGCGATAGCTCCCCCTCGTATGTGCACTGCGCCCACATGTCCTCGTCGTTAACTCCATCCATAACAGCGTTATGCCTAAATAGTTAGGGGCGTTTGGGGACACGATAAAGGTCGGTGCCCAGATGATAGTTTCGAGCATCCTCGGGCTGATCGGTAATACCCCAATGGTGAAAATAAACGACCTGAATCCGAACAAGAACGTTGAGCTATATGCCAAGCTTGAAAAACTTAACCCCGGTGGTTCAATCAAGGATAGAATCGCCAACTACATGATCCGATTCGCTGAAAAAGAGGGGGCGCTTACAAAGGAGAAGATCGTCATAGAGCCGACGAGTGGTAACACCGGCATAGGCCTTGCGATGATCTGCGCTGTTAAGGGATACAAGCTCGTCCTGGTCATGCCGGAGACGATGTCAATGGAGAGGAGGAGGATCATGATGGCCTATGGCGCTAAGATAGTCCTATCCAAAGGGTCGATGGGGATGAACGGTGCGGAGGATCTAACTAAGGAGATCGTCTCAAGGGATCCCGACAGATATTTCATGCCAAATCAATTTGCCAACAAGTACAATGTTCTAGCCCATTACGAGACGACGGGAGCTGAGATATGGGAGGATACGGGTGGCAGGGTGACGCACGTGATCGCGGGCATTGGAACCACAGGCACCCTAATGGGAGTATCGAGATATCTGAAGGAACGCAACCCCCTCATAAAGGCAATTGGCGTTGAGCCTGACCCCAGCACACCGATACAGGGACTGAAGAACCTCGAGACGCAATACGTGCCGCAGATCTGGGACGGCTCTAGGGCAGACGAGAGGTATTACGTAACACTAGATGTGGCTGAGGAGACTGCGCGACTCCTCACCTTAGCGGAGGGGATCTTCTGCGGTCCGAGCTCAGGCGCGATCATGCACGTGGCCCTAAAGAAGGTCGCCAGTATTGATGGGGGCGTCATGGTCGCAATCCTCCCAGACGGGGGAGAGAGATATCTGAGCACCCAACTCTGTGACCCCGGAAAATGCCTCGAATGCGCGCAGAAATACAAGATCCCCTGCGCCTATGCTGACCAGAACATTACCCTCTAATTTCATTTGGCCCAGCTTGGATAAGCGTTATGAGCGCATCTGAACGCTAGCTGGGGAGGATCGTTTCTTGATTGCAGAGGATTTGAAGGGAATTTGCGAAGAGGCCGTGAAACTTGGGGCCAGTGAGGCAAAGGCGATTAAGACGAAGGACGTGGTTACTGCCGAATGGGTGAGGTTGAAGTGTCAGTTCGGTTGTGGCGGATTCAATCAGCATCTCACGTGCCCGCCCTTCAGCCCGACGCCAGACTTGATGAGGAAGACATTGGATGAGTATGAGTGGGCAATCCTGTTGAAATTCAAACCACCCTGGCCTGATAAGATAAGGCTTGCGATCACCGATATCGAGAGGTCGATCTTCCTCTCGGGCTACTACAAGGCCTTTGGCCTGGCGTCGGGCCCATGCGAGATCTGCGAGGAGTGCAATGCCAAGGAGGGCATCTGCAGGTATCCTGACAAGGCGAGACCTTCCATGGAGGCCTGCGGGATCGACGTCTATGCGACCGCCAGAGGGGCAGGCTTTCCGATAAAGGTAGTCAAGACGCACGATGAAACTCCGACGTACTATGGCCTTGTGCTAGTGGGTTAGTTGTTGATTCCGTCGATGTGATTGTCATGGAATTCCAAGAGTTGGAGCGGCTTTTGAGAGATGAGGTCATGCAGAGGGGGGAGGAGGGCTATGAAGTACAAAGCATCAAACCAATGATGGATGAAGCCATCCGTGCCAGATCGTTGAGTGGGATTTACTCGATCTTCGATGGACTCGCTGCATTGCGACAATTGGCGACATATCCTTACATGGAGCCATCGATGCTCGACGAAATAAGGAGAGAGGGCAGCCGGATCCCGGAAGAGGCGGCGGAAATCCCCGAGGCGGAGCTCGCCGACAGGCTACTCGGGGCTTGGCTTGGGAGGTGCGCGGGTTGTTTACTTGGTAAACCCGTCGAGGGTTGGAGTAGGGAGAAGGTAAAGTCACACCTCGAATCCTCAAATTCATATCCGTTAAGTGGTTACTTACAGGAAGACATAAGGGGGATGGCGCGGGACGACGACATAGATTATACGATCTTGGGACTCCACGTCCTTGAGAGCCACGGTTTTAATTTCACCACAGAGGATGTCGCGGGCGAGTGGCTGAGCCATTTACCATATGGGCTCGTGTATACTGCAGAGAAGGTCGCATATCGTAACCTAGTGAATGGCCTCCAACCGACCGAGACCGCCACGCACCTGAATCCATATAGGGAGTGGATCGGGGCCCAGATCAGAGCTGATGCATGGGGATATGTCACGCCTGGATGGCCGGAGCTGGGAGCTGAGTTCGCGTACCGAGATGCAAGGCTCTCCCATGTGAAAAACGGCATCTACGGGGAGATGTTCATCGCAGCCGCACTCTCACAGGCCCTCGTTGTAGACGACATCGATGGGATCATCAAAACGGCATTGTCTGTCGTCCCATCGAGATCGAGGCTTGCAGAGGTTGTCAGAGACGTCGTAGCTTGGGGAACAAGGCACGAGAGGTGGGAGGATTCGTGGGAGGAGGTCATGAGGAAGTATGGCGCATACCACCCTGTTCACACTTTGAACAACCTCGCATTCGTGCTGATTGGCCTCCTATATGGGGGGAAGGATCTGGGGGACACCATAACCAAGAGCGTTATGTGCGGCTTCGACACCGATTGTAATGGGGCTACATCGGGCTCGATCATCGGCGCCATGGTAGGCGCAAGTGAACTTCCTTCAGAATGGACAGGGCCGCTGGGTGACCGCGTTGAGAGTGCGGTTACGGGCTTCGCCGAGAACATGATAACCGATCTAGCCCGGCGAACGACGAAGTTGGCAATGGCGTTCAGGCATAGAGCGTGAACCCACTGTAAAATAGCCGCCCAAGGTCATTGTGAGGCGAAGAGCCCCCTCAGGTAATCGAGCGCTCCCCGTGCGATGGCCCTTGGGTCCTGATCGAACTTGAAGACCTCAATGGACATGTAGCCCATGTAGCCTATGTTCTCGAGGGCCGCCTTGATCTGCTTGTAGTCGGCGCCCCCCGTTCCTGGTCCCCTTTCGTTGTCGTCGTTCGCGTGGAAATGGACCAATGACCTTCCGTGCTTGCGTATTGCATATGCCGGCGAAGCCTCCTCGCCAGTCATCGCGAAGACATCGAGTGTGAGCTTGAAGTTGTCGCTTCCGATGGCATCGATGAATTCGGCGGCCTCATCGGCCTTGTTGATGAAGTTCGTCATGTCGTGCCGGAGGGGTTCAAGGCCTATCGTTACGCCTCGGTCCTCTAGATCTCTTACGCAAGCTCGGAAGGTTTCCAGCGCAAGCTTCCAGCCTTGGGACTTATCCATGCCTTGGATGTTCCTCTGTCCTGGACTGCCAAACACCATGGTCCTGCAGCCTATGTCATCGGCGAACGAGATGAGCCCCCTCAGATATTCAACGGTCTTCGATCTCACGGAAGGATCGGGATGGCTGATATGGAGGCCCGCGGGCTTCACCAGGAGCCAATGAAGGGCTGAGCATCCGATCCCAATGGAGCCAAACTCTTCCCTCAACTCCTTCCGCCTATCCCTGCCCAGCTCGAAGATCGAGTCGCACAGTGTGAAAGGCGCGATCTCTACTGCGTCATAACCGATGGTCGAGGCGAATTTTAGTGCCTCCTTGAACTCCCAATTCCCGAAGAGCTCGTTGCAGACCGAAAATCTCATGATGGCCATCATCCAAACGATTGATTTAGGCTTTTCCGGATTTGTCCTTCGCCGACTCTACGCATCAGAGCTAGATACGATAAAACCCGCCCCATCCGTGGTTTACCTCGGAAGCGCTTAAATTCGCATCTTCCTTGCCTTGTGAGCCGTGTTTAGATTGGAAAACAACGTCGAATTCTGGGATTCGACCCTCAGAGAGGGAGAACAGGAGCAGGGCGTGCACTTCTCATTGGAGGAGAAGAAGGAGATAGGATCGGCTCTGTTTGAGAACGGGTTAGCCCAGACCATTGAACTACACTGTTATGCTGGATACACTTCCAAGGAGGCTGCTGAACTCGTCAAGGAGTTCGGTGCGGATAGGGTGGTCCTTCACCATAGGTCGTTAACATCTGACATAGATGTGTCCAGGGATTGCGGGGCGCCGATCGCCATGTACCTTGGGGTTTCGGACATCCACCTCGCAACAATGAATATGACGAGGGAATCGGCCATAGAGAAGGTGGAGAACGATATCAGATATGCGAGGAAACTGGGGATCAGGGTTAAGAAATACACCCTTGAAGACGCCACTAGGTCCGATGCCGCCTTCATGAAGGAAGCGGCCAAGAGGATAGAGAGGGCGGGGGCTGAGACGCTGTGCATAGCCGATACAGTGGGATCGGCCTTCCCAGACCATTATAGGGGGATAGTCGAAGAACTTGGAAAGGGATTGGGCATTCCGATCCTTGCGCACTGCCACAATGACCTGGGCCTCGCATTGGCCAATTGCCTCGCGGCCTATCAAGCCGGCGTTAGGAAATTTAATGCCTCAGTCTTGGGACTGGGGGAGAGATGTGGGATAACTAGAACAGAGGAGCTGGCCATGGCCTTCAGGAAAATGGGACTTGGCGTAAAAACCGAGGCACTGAAGGATGTGTGCGAGCTTGTATCGAAACTCTCGGGTGTACGGCCGAATCCCCACGATCCGATTTCCGGTGATAACGCCTTCTCCCACAAGGCAGGGGTTCATGCGAGGAAGATCCTCGAGAATCCTGCGGCTTACGAACCATATCCGCCTGAGGAAGTGGGCAGGTCGAGGAGCATAATCCTGTCAGGCCTATCCGGGAAGAGCAATGTCTCGATAAAGCTGCGGGAATACGGCATGGGAAAGGTTCCAGACGATGTCATAACTGAATTGACGGAGGAGATTAGGAGGAGGGCTTACGATTCCAGGTATGACATATCGGATAGCGAGTTCGAGGAGATCGCATCAAAGGTACTGAAGGTCAGGCAAGAGGAACTAGCGAGACGCCGCTTATTTCCGAGGTCCACGGATGTCATAGTATTCATAGACGTGAAGGCGGCTCACATAGCCGAAGTCGCAAGGAATGTCAGGAGGGCGATTCGAGAGTCGAACAGCATCGCCGAGGTTACTGGCGAATACGATCTCCTCGTCAATATCAGGACTAGTTCGATCCCTTTGGCCGATCACTACGTAGATCGCATGAGGGCCATAGAGGGCGTTGATAGGACATTGACATCCTTCGTGCTTAAAAGGTGGCGTTAGAACGGCTTCATCACGATTACTCTTTGCCCAACGCTGAAGTCCTTGAAATCAGGTGAAATCCTGATCAGGCCCTTTCCCTCGTCCGATTTCTTCACCTTAGCCGCCTTGGCTGTAACGCGCGTCCCAGAAGGTATCCCAAAGCGCGGCATGGCCGTCACTAAGACTTCCTCTCCCTCTCTGACCTCGAGAATGTCCATGCTCGTGCCATCAAGTCTCACGCAGGAGATGTCGCCAACATACGGCGGGGCTACGGTGAGTTCGATGTATGCGGTCATTTCTATCAGACCCCCTTGGTTAATCCTCTAGATATCAGGGCTTCCTCTATCATCGATGCCGCCTGCTCATAACTCCATGCCCCTACGTTAATCATTAGATCGTATAGCGACGAATCAAGCCAGTCCAGTTTCCACAGGCGCCTAACGAGGTTGCCTCGATCTTCATCGCTTTTCATCACTTCTTCCTTTGCCTTTTCGAAGTCCGTTCCCCTCACATGTGCGATGTGATTAGCTCTGACATAAATTGGAGCCGTGAGGAGCACTCGCATCGTAGCTGGCTCCAAGAAGGCCATGAAGGCCGTCCTCCCCTCGATTATCACCCTCTTCATGTGCTTGTCATGCATGTAACCTGTTATAAGGCCCGCAATGGACTCATCGATCTCCACCTCTCCCGATGTCGCCCTACCGGCGATGCCAGAAAAGGAGAGGTCTAAATCGGCAGCCAAGCGATGGAGCAATTTCTCCGTGTTGTAGAAGGTCATGTTCATCCTTTTTGCGATGATGTCAGCTATCTCCGTGCATCCGGCTCCAAGTTGGCCACATAATAATACATCGATCCCTTCTTCGCCCATCCGTAATCACAGCTGGAGACGACGAGAATAGTAGATAAAGATATTTCTCGAGCAGGGGAAAGGCATGGGTTCGCGACAGTGAAGTTTATCCCGACCTATCCTATCGCCTTCATCGGATGGATAGGGAAGAAGCGCTCCAGTTAGTGAAGGCGAATGTCACAGATGCTAACCTGCTCCGCCACGCGTTTGCGGTCGAATCGATAATGAGGTCTCTGGCCAAAGCCCTCCATGGAGACGTGTGCCTTTGGGGCGTGTGCGGGCTTCTCCATGACATAGACTTCGAAGTGGTCAAGGGCGATCCGAAGAGGCACGGCATTGTGGCGGAGGGCATCTTGCGGGATAAAGTCGACGAGAGGATAATAAGGGCAATAAGGGCGCACAATGGCGAAAATACTGGCACTGTTCCGGATTCCCCCATGGCGAAGTGTCTGATATCGGCTGACTCGGTCTCGGGTCTTCTGGTCGCTTCTGCACTCGTCATGCCATCCAAGAAGCTGAAAGATCTAAAGCTCGGTACCTTGAGGAGGATGTTCAAGGACAAGGACTTCGCCAAGGGTTGCAGCAGAGAGCGCATCTCGATGTGCGAATCAATAGGAGTTCCAATCGAGAGGCTGCTGGGGATTGCCCTTGAAGCCCTTCAGGCCGTCGGGGATGGGCTTGGCCTCTGATCCTCCCATGCGAAATGCCTAATGCGCTTGAGGTACGTGGGTGCGCAACATGCAGTACAGAAAACTGGGTAGAACTGGACTTGAGGTTTCTGCACTTGGATTCGGATCGACGCGCCTCCCAATGAGCGAAGGGAAGGTCGATGTCGACAGGAGTGCGATGAACGTGAGCCCAAATGTCCAAGGGGATTGAGGATAAGGGAACAACTGAAGGAGACGCATAAGACGCTGCCCACGTAATTAATGTTGTATCCATGTTGACCCACTCGCCTTAGGATAACGGGATGGGTGACTAGATGGATTATATTGCCCTCTCCAGCGCCATCAGTAGGGGCAAGCCGATGACAACGCAACTCACGATCTCCCCAGCAGCTATGGCGGCCATGGTGGCCACGAATGGCGCGCCGTAAATGGCTGATAGGAGAACCCCACCTATGAACACCGCTATGATGAGGGCGGGGATCAAAGTTGCCAAAAGCTTGCCCTTGTGGCCTGTGATGCGCCTGCACCGGTAGGAGAAGCCACTCGCCAGAAGGTTTGCCAGAGTCCCTATCACGATATCGGGTAATCCATAGGGGGAGATCGTGTTCGCGATAATGCATCCCAGGGTTACACCCAAGATTCCAGCCTTGCCTATCCTCTTATGATAACTTACTGGGATTAGGGCATCCGTCACCCTGGCCTGGACTGGCCCGAATCCTATTGGCGCGATGGCTATTGTCCCTACCCCATAAGCGGCCGCGACGAGGGATGTGAGGGCTATCTCCTGCGCACGAGTTGTATACTTATCAGTAGGCAAGTGCCTCTACCGTGCTCCCCCTTGGGGTTTGTATAGCGGAACGGTGGGAGCGTGGCCACCCGCTTTGATTCCCTTTTGTATGGATCCTGTTGTCGTTCGGCCAGCCTTAGTCGAATTCCCCGCCCTCTTCCCCACCCGGAGGCTTAGGCGGCTTTGATGGCTCCTTGAGCTTGCCCGAGGCTATCATGTCGTCTATTCTGAGGATCGAGCTTGCGGCTGCACCTGCGGACTTGATGATCTGCTCTTTGACGGAGAGCGGCTCCAGTACATTCAGAGTATACATGTCAGTGGTCTTCCTGCCCTGCATATCGACCCCTACCCAGATTTCGCCATTTTCGTGTCTGTGCCTAAGCTCCGTAAGGATGTCTATCGGGTCAAGGCCTGCATTCTCTGCAAGGCACAATGCTATGATCTCACTTGCTTCTGCGAATTTCTTTATGGCGAGTTGCTGCTTTCCGGAGATCTTCTCGGCGAACTTGTTCAACCTGAGCGCGACCTCGACCTCGGGAGCGCCACCGCCCGCGACTATGTGCGGGTATGTCACTACGTCCTTGACGACCATCAGCGCGTCGTGCACGGCCCTCTCGGCCTCGTCGACGAACTTCTCCGTCCCGCCCCTTATCAGGATCGTTACCGACTTCGGGTTCTTGCACTCCTCCACGAAGACCCACTTGTCCTCCCCGACCTTCCTCTCCTCGACCAATCCCGCCTGGCCGAGATCAGCAGGAGCCATGTCGTCCAGGCTGGTTATGATCCTCGCACCCGTCGCCTTGGCGGTCTTCTCCATGTCCGATTCCTTGCTCCTCCTCACGGCCATTATCCCAGCCTTCGCGAGGTAGTGCTGGGCTACATCGTCTATCCCCTTCTGGCAGACTATGACGTTGGCCCCTGTCGCCTTCACCTTCTCAACCATGTCCTTGAGCAGCTTCTGCTCCTCGTCTATGAATTCCTTGATCTGTTCAGGCCTTGCGATGTTGATCTTGGCATCGAACTCCGTCTTCTCTATCTCAAGGGGACAGTTGAGGAGGGCGATCTTGGCATTTCTCAGGCGCTTGGGCATACCGGAGTGGACGACCTCCTTGTCTAAGACGATGCCCTGAATGAGCTTGGTTTCGTCGAGGGATCCCCCGGCCTTCTTCTCCACCTTGATGTCGTCTAGGCTTGCCGCGTACTTGTCACCCTCTTTTGTTGCGACCCGAAGGATCGCCTCCACGGAGATATCGGCCAGCTTCTCGCTGCTCTCCCTTACGACCTTACCCGCTAAAGCCGTCGTGGCTATGCGCCTTAGTGTCTCGCTGTCATTGGGGGTTACGCTGATGGCGATCTCCTTTAGGAATTCCAACGCCTTGTTCGCAGATAGCTCGTATCCATCGACGACGATTGTGGGGTGCACGTCATTGTCAAGCAACTCCTCCGCCTTTTTGAGCAACTCTCCCGCCAGAACGGTCGCTGAGGTTGTACCATCTCCAACCTCGGTATCCGTTGTCTTGGCTACCTCGACCATCATCTTGGCTGCAGGATGCTCAACTTCCATCTCCTTTAGAATCGTGGCGCCATCGTTCGTTATGACGACATCGCCCAGGGAGTCCACCAGCATCTTGTCCATCCCCCTTGGCCCGAGCGAGCTCTTGATTATCTCAGCGACGGCCTTAGCCGCGTCTATGTTGTTCCTCTGCGCATCCCTACCCCGTGTCCTACTGCTTCCTTCCTTGAGTATCAGGACCGGCGTTCCTGCCGTTGTTTGCGCACTCATCTTTTTTACCTTTCCTTTCTCTTGGCTCGCAGAACGGCTAACTATCTATAGATAAATGTTATCTTCGAGAGGGGAGGATTGGCCATCCAAATAGGGGGTCATGCGATGTCCGTCGATATGCCCTCAAATGCGATTGACGGTAATTATTAGATTGTCATCAAACGGGGCGATAGGGGACATCGCGGTCGAGGTCGATCGACATGTCGAGTACAACTGTCTGCTGGGCCCCCCTAGACCGAGCTCAACGAACTCCGGGACGGCCTTTGAGATGAATTCATGCGAGGGGACGCCATAGATGATGCCACTGCATATAGGATCGATACAGACATAGCGATCCCCACATGTGCAGGTGAAGAGTGCCCCCTCAGGCCTTCCGTACTTGGGCTCCTTGCAGACCTTGAATGGCCAGAGCTTGCATGCCCCTGGCTTATTGTCCTGTATCCCGCAGAGCCGCCTTTGCCCTGAATTGTATTGGAATATGCATCTTCGATCGGACCCCTTCTTAATTATGTAGCCCCGTATGCAGGGCTCAATAACTTCCCCAAACACACTTGAGAGCTTAATCCCCTCAACGGTTGTGAGTATCGGCGTGTAATCCCTGCAGCAATTTCCACATGCAGAGCAAGACCATGACCGAAACCGAGCCCACGGCAAAGGTACCGTGTGACGGGCTCATGTCCTCGACCCCAAACTATATGTAGTTTTATTCTTAGCCATGACCTACAGAGAATATATAGTCTAAGAAGGCATAAGAGAAATAGTCATCAGATAATGCGGTGGAGTGTTAATCAATAAGGAGAACGCGCCAAATATGGCCCCGATGTCCAAATCACAGAGGGTGGTCGCAACGGCCCTATGTGCAGCGCTCTATGGTGCCACAGGCTACATAACTTCGTTCATTCAGTCCCCTTGGGGATTTGGACAGTTCAGGCCGGCTGCGGCGATCGTGCCGGTGATTTTCGCGGTCTTCTTCGGTCCGTGGGTGGCAGGAGCTGGGGGTGCTCTCGGCTCACAGATCACAGACACGTTGACGCCTGGATACTTTCTCTCCGGCATAATAGCTGGGATGCCAGGGAACTTCATAGGATTCTACCTCTACGGCTGGTTGCTCAAGGGCAAGTTCAGTTGGCGGAGGTTCGTGCTCACTAGCGCATTCACCCTCTTCGTCGCCAATCTCGTGACAGCAGCTCTGGTGGCCGTTTTCTTTGCGCTCTTTCTACCTGGGGGGATCGACTTGAGTATAGGGATCGCCCTGACGATTGGCTTAACGGCTTTCTGGTTCATTACGATGCTACCATTTGCCCTGATCATCGATCCGGTATTGATCAGGATCATCAGTCGTTCTAGGCCAGACCTGACCCCACCAGAGGTCTTAAGGGCAACCCTGAGGGATGAAACTCGAGAGGTAGCTATCGTCCTTATTCTCAGCGGATGTATAGTGTTCGCTTTCGGGCTCCTCTTCTTAGCTAGACCCGAAATCCTGGACCCAGCCCACACGATCTATCCTAGTTCCTTTTCAGCCATTACCCTCCAGCTTCTCTTCGGGGGCGGCGGGCTGATAATGATGGCCTTGGGCATCATTTTCCTGCTTGTAAACAGGCTATACCGAAAATCGGCTTGAGGCCGAACTCGACCTG
>Ga0315312_1000234_pt1 | contig 81715 bp, 70 predicted proteins | sample TDP7_MG_FD_203629 | JGI IMG/M metagenome (GOLD analysis project Ga0315312, IMG submission 203629) | Freshwater sediment microbial communities from Lake Towuti, South Sulawesi, Indonesia - TDP7 | ecosystem: Environmental > Aquatic > Freshwater > Lake > Sediment | place: Indonesia: South Sulawesi...
TCGTTATGCCCGCCCAAGTATTTCGTAGCGCTATGTATCGTCAAACTGCACCCAAATTGCAAAGGTTGCTGGTTATATGGAGTAGCAAACGTATTGTCGACAAGAACCTTCACGTCGTGCTTCTTCGCTATTTCTGCAGCTTTCGAGAGATCTACAAGCTTCAGAGTTGGGTTCGTTGGCGTTTCCAAGAACATGACTTTCGTGTTGTCCCTCACCGCTGATTCGATTTCGCCAGAGTCAGTCGCCTCAACGAACGTTGTCTGCACGCCAAACTTGCTCATCAGATTCGAGAAGAGATCAACTGTTCCCCCATACAGATCTCTGACAGAAACCATATGATCGCCTGGCGCGACGAGACTCATGATGACGGTTGAGATAGCTGCCATGCCAGATGAGAATACCGCACAGTCCTCTGCGCCCTCCAGCACAGCTATCTTCCTCTCAGCCGCCGTGATCGTCGGGTTGCTCCACCTCGTGTAGACATCGCGGCTGCTCTTCTCACTCACGGCATCGATCAACTGCTGCGTACCGGTGAAGGCAAAGACGGAGGTTTCATAGATAGGGGTAACAACGGCCCCGGTCTCGGGATCAGTTCTCTCTCCAGCCCTGACCGCTTTTGTAGAAAATCCCTTCTCCCTATTCTTTGTCACGAGCATTCCTCGGAGTCGAATAGTATCTCTCGAGGTACATACACTATTCGATCAGGCGAGCATGAAGAAGGTGCTTTGCACTCCTGTCCTCGGAGCGGACGGCAGAGCTAGTTTATCGAAGTAATCGATCAGGTTCAATGAACGTACGATTCGTCTGTCAGGCGGTTCGATCAATTAGGTATTCAGACTAGGTAGCAGCAGTTGGCTCTCTTTTCTTGAAGCGAAACTTCCAGATGACTACTACGGCAACCAGTGCTGCAGCCACAACAGCGATGGGTATGAACATCGGCTGGCTTGGGTGGACTTCTCCAACCCCTTCGGCCTTCGTCAGATGGATCAGGTATCCGTCATCGGCCTTCTGTAGCAGAACAAGTCCGATTCCTTTCTCGAAATCAGTGAAGACTGCGTTCTCGCCGGGTCCTAGGTCAAAGGGAGCGTCGTCGAGAGATTTGGTGGCTGGGTTCGCGTCTATCAGCCTTATGGGACCCTGCCCTGATTCCACAAGTTCATCGACGAAGGTGATGAGGACCCCCCCATCCGGGAGAACGGAATCATATCCGGCGCGCTCACGTACCTCAACAAGATAGTACTGCTTCGGCGAGATCTGAATCTTCAATAGCATCGTTTCATTGGAAAGGAATCTGTGCGGACGAATCTTGATTGATTTCACGTCACCGGGATGCACAGTCTGCACATTTGAAGGAGGCAGCCAACCCAAGGTTAGCTTGCACCAACCTAGCATGAGGGGCCTTTCTGTGCTTCTCGACATCAAGCAATATGGGCCAACATGGATCGCAGCCTCAAGATAGACCCCCGGCTTCGCAGCCACAGTGTAGTCGTATAGGTCTGGAAGGCCCAGCTGATGGCCGAACTCGTGGGCGAAGGTCCCCCAAGGAGTATACTCGGTCTGAACTGTTATCGCTTCTACAGTTACATTGTCGTTGGTTCTGATCATTGCCGTGGTCGAGTATGCCCAGACAGTTCCCCTTCCTGCCGCTATTATGAAGACCACATCATGCCAGGAATAATTGACAACACTATCTGCGACGCCTATCGCGTCTCTTTCGAAGGCTCTCCTCTTCTCGCCGGGAGAACCCCACTCCGAAATACCATAACTGGCTGTGGATTTGGGGAGCATTATCCAATCGGTGGCGTAGCCTTCTATGGTGATAAGATTGTAAGAAACCTCCTTGAAATATGCGTTGACATCTTGAAAGATTCTTTTCGAGATCTCTTCACGAGTGGTCTGATGCTTCATATCGGGAAACTCCACAAGCAACGCCAAAATCGACCACTTTCCGGTGGTCGGTGGACAGTATATCCCAAGAGAGGCTCTTTGGACATTGGTTGCCTGTGTCTCTGCACTCTTTCTGTTATCTGAGAATACGCCGGCAGGATAAGTTCTGATTATGCGCAGCGGCTCTGAGACCGAGATCTTGAGCTTGGCCTTCTCGATAATTCTTGATGTCGACCAACCAATCGTCCATCGATGGCTGTTGTAGTCCCATCTCACAGTGTATTCATATGTGAATCCATAGCTCTCGCCCGGGGCCACGGTCCTTCTAAAAACCACTTTCAACAAGGGAGATCGCCCGTCCTCTAACTCGTAGTCAAGATCGCCGACTGAATCGTAAACTCGCGTAATCGAGAGCGTGTAGCCTGGACTTATGAAACGAGAGTCAAGGCCTGGGCTCCAGCTCTTCAAGTCCTTGACTTGGACGTTCCTCACAGTAATGGAGTGTCGAGCACGTGCTTCTCGTGCTGAAGCCACATTGGCCTCAAAATCTATTTCTTGGTACACAATGTCGTAGGACTGCGATGGTTGCGTGAGCACGTTCATCTGTGAAGTAGAAACTATCACTGCGAAGAGAAGGCAAGCGAGAATTGAGATCTTTCTCATTGAATCACACATGTAGATTGGAAGTTGGTTGAGACGATACGTATTTAGTGCTTACGGTGAGTAGCGACCTACCAGTATTAGAGAGAAGAAGCTTCTTGGAAACACTTAAGGCGAGAACCGGGCAGCAAGAGAGGAGGAAGAGATCTTGACGGATTGCATCAAGCCCGAATTCTTAGATACCATAAACTATTCCATCTGTCAAGCTGTCAACGAGTACTTGGATGAAAGGGCGACAGAATTCTTCAGAAGAGTCGGCGAATATCACTTGGACGAAGCCATGAAGAGAGGGCTCGTTCGGATTGAGAGAAGTCGCAAGCCGTTGGACAATCTAATAGAGATTGCAAGGTATTTAGAGTCTACTGGCTACATGAAGAAGATAGTTATCGAGAGGCTTAGCGAGGATGAGGCGCTCGTTGAGATGCACGGAGTCTCGGTGACCATATCTTCTGTGAGGCTGCTGAGAGATGGCAAGCATCCTTCGCATTTCATGACGAATATCATGCTTGCAGCGCTACGTAGTCTCGGCATTCAGGCAGAGCTAAGGGATGTGGCCTTTGATGAAGAAGCGCAGAAGTTCAAAGAACACTGGAGGATCCTGAAGACATCGAAATAGTGCCGCAAACTAGCTCTCGATGACTGCAAGATGCGTCGCGAACCATCGAAGCATGTGTTCAAGTCTCTTCATTCTGAAGCTTGGTTTCGCTGTGCTTCTGAATGTGTGTTCTCCCTTGTCGAATAGAACTAGCTCTGCCTCTTTCCCCAGGTACTTTAGCGCTGTGAAGAAGGCTATTGATTGATCGATCCAGCACCTGAAATCCTCGGCGCTGTGGACGAACATCGTAGGCGTTGTGACCTTTGGAGCATATGTCAAAGGTGATTTGCTTAGATATCCCTGAGGGTTGGTCCAAGGCTCCTTGCCTATCTGATCAGGGGAAAAGTAGAACCCGATATCTGTTGTTCCAAACATGGCCGTCCAGTCAGATATGCCGTTCTGCGATACTGCTGCCTTGAACCGATCTGTATGAGTGACTATCCAGTTGGTCATGAAGCCGCCGTAAGACAATCCAGTCACGCCTACTCGGTCAGGGTCTATGAACGCAAACTTTGACAAGACGTAGTCGAGGCCTTCCATGACATCCTTGAAGTCTCTTTCTCCGTAGGCATTTCGTATGTCGGCGAACTCCTCACTGTATCCGTCGCTTCCTCTCGGGTTAAGGTAGATGACCGCGAATCCCTTTGAGGCGAGGAAATGATGCTCGAACATGAATGAGTATCCGAAGACGCTCTTTGGGCCTCCATGAACATCCAATATGGCCGGGAGCTTCTCGCCTTCTCTCGAGACCTGAGGCTTCAACACCCAACCATCGATCCTCTTTCCGTCACTGGCCTTGTATTCAAAATGCTCTGGAGAGGAGAGCCTCACCTCGGACAGTGGTGCTTCGTTCAGGTTTGTGACCTTCCGATCTCCGCGCTCATCCTTTACCCATACCTCCACGGGGCTGGTCTCGGTTACCTTCAGGTAAGCAACGACGTTCTTTCCAACAGAAAAGTCGTCAACGACGAAGTCGCCTGCAACCATTGGCTCTATCCTTCCGCTCTTCGGATCAATTCTATGCAGGTTGTAACGTCCGCTGTCTGAGACAGTGAAGTATACGTAATCTTGGCTCCACGCTGGAGCTGGGGCCAGAAGATAGGTAAACGGTCCCCTTAGGTCGTAGTATATGCTTCGGGCGCTTCCTCTATCCAACTTTCCAGTCAGATCTGTGGGCTTTCCACCCTCAACCGGTATGGTCCAGATGGTTGCGTGAGTAGCGAATCCTCTTCGGAGGTTGTGTCCTCTAAACGCAAGATGCTTGTCATCAGGACTCCAAGTTACAGGCCCGATAGCCATGTTGCTCTCAGTCAACTTATCGATCTCGCTTGTCTCAACATCCATCACGAATAGGTCGGTTATCATTGGATTCCGGTCATTGGTGGCCGCAACGCAGACAACTCGGTTCCCTCGATTCGATGATGAGGCGTAGACAACATTCATCTCGCCCCTTGTCAGCTGTCTGACGCTTCCAGAATTCACATCCACGATGTGCAGATGCTTTCGAGCGTGATAGGTGAATCCTGCTCCGTTTGACCACAACGGTATCCTTTTGACAACTCTCACGCCCTCTTCTTCGTCTCCAACCGCTGAGATGAAGAGGATTCGGTTTCCGTCAGGCATCCAGCAAGACGCCTCTATTCCTCCTGTCAGCCTCAAGATCCGCCTCGGCTCCCCGCCACCAAGGGATGCCAACCATAACTCGTTTCCTTTTTCACCCTCCTTCAATGTCCGCTTTGACAAGAACAGGAGATGTTTTCCGTCGGGTGACCATCTGGGCCAGAGGTCGCTTCCTCCGCTCAAATATGTCTGAGGTTCTCCGGAGATTCTGTCAACCACCCATATCGTTGAGTCGTAGTTGTCTCGCTTCTCATCTGGCTTGACAGCGACGAATGCTATTCTGGATGTGTCCGGCGATAGCTGGGGATCGATCACTGAGACGAATCTTACTAGGTCACTCAGTTCAAGGGATCTGGACAATTCCATCAACCGATGGGTTTGGCCTGTATCCACAATATATAAGCCCATTCACCTGCCGGCGACAGGCGAAATCACGGAGACTTTGACCTATTGAACGTCAAGGTCACGAAGAAAATTGATAGACTGGTTGCTCTGCATCTGCTCTCTAGCGGCTGTCTCCATTCTGGTTGTCTCTGCCTACTGCCGGGAACACAAGACCAAGGCATATTAGCTAATTCTTATGCCAGAGCGGCACTTGATCCAGAGGCTGGCTCAAGTTTCTTTTCATCTTTTCCGTAAGTCACTCAATGCCTTCTCAATTCTTCTTAGAGCTTCGCCAAGGTTCTCCATTGAGTTCGCACAGGAAAGTCGGAGATGGCCTTCTCCGCGTTGGCCAAACGCTATGCCAGGTGCCGTGGACACGTGTGCCTTCTCTAGGAGGAGCATTCCCATCTCGTGTGACGAATGACTAAACTCGGAGAAATCCGGAAAGAGGTAGAATGCCCCTCTCGGTTTGACGCATGGAACCCCCATGCTCTCGAGTCCATGGAGCATCAGGTCGATGCGTTTCCTGTACTGATCAGCCATGGCTTTCACGCAGTCCTGTGGACCTCTGAGAGCCTCAAGAGCGGCGACCTGAGCAAAAGAGGTGGAGCAAGTGTTCAGATACAAGTTCAGTTTCGCCATCTCTCTGGCAATGTCTTCGCTTACGATGGCGTAACCGACACGCCAACCGGTCATTGCGTAGGTCTTTGAGAACGAGTTCACCAAGATCGTTCTGTCCTTCATCTCTGGCAGGGAAAGAACAGACACATGCTCCGTATCGTAAACTAGTTTCTCGTAGACCTCGTCAGATATCACAAGCAGATCGTTCTCCAATGCGATCTCGGCAAGAGTTTCAAGCTCGCGTCGGTCGAGAACGGATCCTGTGGGATTGTTGGGGGAGTTGATCAGTATCATCTTCGATTTTCTTGAGATCTTGGACCTCAGGTCGTCGAAGTTTATCTTGAAGCCTTCTTCCTCCAGAAGCCCGTAGCGCACAGGGATTCCTTCAGCCATCTTTATGCTTGGGCCGTATGGCCAGGCTGGATCGGAGATCAAGACCTCGTCTCTCGGGTTCAGGGTGGCCATCATGGCAAGGGTTAGTGCGCAGCTTCCTCCATCTGTGACGACAACCTCCTTTCTGGGGTCCACATCAACTCCGGTTTCTTTCTCGGTCTTCTCGGCGATGGCTTCTCGAAGCGGAAGGATTCCTGCGCTTGAGGTGTAGTGAGTGAACCCTTTCTCTAAGGCTCTCTTTGCAGCATCCTTGATATGATCCGGCGTATCGAAGTCTGGCTCGCCGACCTCCAGTCTGATCACATCTTTGATCGCTTGGGCTTTCTCAAAGATGGCCATTATACCAGACGGTTCCAGCGACTTCGTTCTATTCGACAACCGACCTTTAGATGAGTATTCCATATGAACGACCCGCAGCCTATCGAGCTAGCTACGCCAAGACTAGAAGTCAAGAATATTAGGATATGTTCAACCAGTAGCATCAGGAAGTGTGAGAGCCGTGTTGGATCTTAAGGCTTTGGCTGAAGGACGCGAAATACTGAAACCCTTCGGTGAGCTGGACGTTCTCCTCTTCTACTCGATAGTATCGCCTGAACTCAAAGCCTTTCTTGGAGACAGAGAGGTTGCCTCTAAAGTCTGGTTAAAGCAACGAAGCCTGTTGAACAGAGGTTCACAGCTTCCACCACTACATGCAGACGAGATCGCAGGAAAGGTTACGCCAGACCTGCTTAGGCTCAGGGCAAAGATGGGGTTGGCTGACGCGAGGAGCAGCCTCAACGCTGTGGAGCAGAAGATTTGGAGATACTTTCCGCCAAGGAAACTTTGTGATTACTTCTACGCCACAAACCGTGAAGGCCGGGGAGGAGAGATCGATAGAGTATTCTATGACATTGATCGCCCCAAAGATATGCCTCATGAAAAAGCGAGAGAGGTCGCTCGTCTCTTTCTGGAGGCCATTCTGAGCGATGATCAGTTTCGTCAATATGTCAGTGATCGGCCTCTTGTCGCATGGACCGGATCATCCTTTCACATATATCTGTCTCTGAAGCAAAAACAGGGACAAAGTTTCTACACGGAAAACATACACTATAGCGACACGATGCCGCAAGAGGGTTTCACTGCGAAGTGGCTTCAGTCTGTCAGGAGAAAGACGCAGGTCCCCATCATCGGAGGACATGAGAAAAAGCCGGGATTCATCACAATCGACCCTTCCCAAACTCCATCAGGAAAACTTGCCAGATCTCCACTCGGATCACTCCACATGTCTGACTACCAAACCGTCGACGGCGTATCAATTCCAATTGAAATCAGTAGACTGCAGGATCAAGGACTAACCACGGCTTTGAGGGAGTATACGCCAAAGCGACTCCTGAGCGAAATGAAACGATTCTCCGAAGTCATGTCGTCAAGCGTTCTGGATTGGCCTGGAAAATCGCTGTGAACTCCAAAGCTCCTGAGGATTTGCGTCCTACGGTACGACAAATGATGTAGAATCTCGCTCTACATCGGTGACGGATTGATTGAAGCCTTCGGCGACTCTCTGGAACGGATTGGCATGCCGACCACGGAAATCAACGTAAAGTTGTTGAGAACAGGCGAACAACTGCTTAAATACGATCCTGAAGTTGCCATGCTAAGCACGTGAATTTCCCAGCACGGAAACTCAGAGGAGAGGCCTAGGTGAACAAGCCAGCCAGCGCCACAGTTGTGATAGCCATATTCATAATGGGAATAGCTGCTGCTCCAGCCTCCGCCCATTTCACGATGGGCACACATGTTCCATACTACCCCTTCCGACAGAATCATTTTGATTGGCATGTTCAAGGATTGGTTGGCTATGTCTTCCCGGGTAGTGGCCTGTTTTCAGCAGGTGCACCGGGTTGGTATACTGGTGAGGGAACCTATCCCGGCTATCAGTCTCCGTGGCCGTGGGTTAGCCAGAGATCTCCGACAGGCGTGAACAATCCTTTTCCAAGCCAAGGTCCTATTGGCTGGTATCAGCTTGACGCAAATAACTATGCACCCTTCGGCGCAATATTGACTTCGACGATCAAGGCTGGCACGCCTTTCACGACGATGTGGAAGGCGAACCAATGGGCATCAGACAACCCGACGATCGAAAGCCTAGAGGTCGAGCACGCCGTCAAAGGTGACCTCATCCTAGCCTTCAATGTCACCGCAAGCCAGAAAATTGCGTGGCGAGCTGCCCACGGCGACTGGTTTGCCGTGAACTTCACCTTGGCGGAGATCATGATCCCCCCAGAGTTCAATGGTTTCGCCAGAAACAAGATCGTTGCGTCATTCACCAACAACTATGACTGCATCACAATTGAGACAATGGACCGAGAAGACTTCGCATACGGCCCCTACTGGAAACGCCTCAGAGTCTACACAGACACACATGCCTTCGGCAAGGATCAAGCCACGTACGATAAGATGAATGACGCTCCGGACAGCTGGCTGAAGCAAACCAACAAACCAACCGGGCCGTTCCAGTTTACGCCTTGGAAGACGTTCGGAAACATAACCTTCAACATAATGAATGACACAAGCAACAACCTTGCTGACGAATGGTATTACATACGGCTAAACGATGTGACAGCGCCCACGATTGCAGGCGCCTACAACTTCAAGTTCAGACGCCTCTACAGCCCAGAGATTGGAGACGTTTTCTTCCCATACCAAAATTGGCCAGTAGTACTGGTGAAAGGCGAAGTCGACCCAGCCATCATCACCGGAACGATCAGGTACGGCGGATGGAACACAACAGCGTACGGTCAGCCAGTCACTCTACCTGGCCGTGTCAGAGCGGTCGGCATTGCCGACGATCCTTACAACCCAACTAAGTCTACGGGCCGACCAGTCGAGGCCCGAGGATATTTCGACGCTGCTTGGGGCGGTCATTATGAGATCGAAGGTGTCGCACCAGGCGTGTACGACATTTATGCCTCCGCCGCCGGCTATCCGGAGACCAAGATCGCGAGCAATGTCAAGATCCTCAGAGGACAGTCCTACTACACGGACGGCTACCTGATCCCGGGCGCACAGATCAAAGGGACGGTCTTCTCTAAATGTGGAACAGGAGAAGTGCCATTCGCCTTCCGAGAAGTGGGGCCAGAGCTGAATATCAAGATCGAGATCTACCGATCGCTTGAAGACGCAAAAGGCATGATGCCCGGTGGATCAACAAGTAAGGCCGTTACGTGGTCTCCTTTCGACAGCGGCAACACGGCTTGGGGCCCATGGGGATTCGCGTGGACAGTCGGCGGCTTTTCCGAAGCCAACCCAAGAGTGGCTGGAGGAGTCGGGCCCACTCAGTCTTGGCAGGTAGCTTCGGACGCAACCAGTTTCACATTCCAGTTTGGACGCGAAGGCTACTATGGTACGCCAGCTGACATGGACGGACATGTTCCTGGACTGGATTGGTCTACGAACAACCGCAACGGCGCAACTTGGGTTAGCGGCCTCGGCGCAGGCACATACTGGGTTAGAGCATGGCTCTATGGCTATGTTCAGACTGAGCCCGACGGGGTAACCTTCATGCCGGCAACCTTCACAGTGCCGTCAGTCGAGTGGCCGGGCAATATCTACCTGCCCTTCGATCTGAGACGCTCGAATGTTGTCGAGAAGACTGTGCATTTCCACGATGTGCCGGGCACTTTGATGGAAAGTCCGATCGGATGGGGCTGGAGCTGCAAAGCAATCAATGGATCAGGAGGGGCGTACTACAGATATCTTGCAGCTGAACTCATCACAGCGGGAAGTAGCAACTACAAGAATCAGGTAGGCGAATCGATCTTCGCGTGGAAAATACAACCTGTACCAGTAGCATCGACAAACCAGTTAGTAAAAATAGAAGGTTTCAGGGAGATGGGACTCTCGTACGGATACGGCAGAAACTACGGCGTACCGGCAGGTCTCTACACCGCGAAGGCCTACATGTGGGGATATGTTGAACAGGTTTTTGAGAAAGTCAACTTAGGCCTGTGCGGTACCACTACGTCCGTCAGCGATCACATGTACCGAGGCGCCAAGTTCAACATAACTGCATATAGTAAGGACTGGCAGCACCCGACTACCGACAAGAATTGGAGCTTCCCGTACCAGCCGATCTACCTACAGATCATGAAAGACGGGAAGCACATCGCACCTTTATGGGACTATTACGTCATGCCTATGACAATGCAAGGCTACATGAACACATCAGCTGCCTTTCTCCCGTACATGTGGAACAACCCGCTTCACATGATAAGAACTCACAACGGAGTCGCTCGACCTTTCGGCACGGACAGCTATCAGGCCATCTATGGCCCAACGGCCACATACTACAACGACTACTTCGGCCCAGTTCCAACAGGGTCCTTGTATCAGTTCCGATATTACGACGGATCGGAGAACCGTGAGTACTACTACGGGTTGACAAGTGCTGACGGCGAGGGACGCACTGTGGGCCGCTACCCGTTCTCATTTGAAAGTGGACTCTACGAGTTCAAGGCTCTAACATACGGCTATGTACAGAAGAAGCCTGCCATGGTCGGTGCAACGATAGGCAATGCCACCTCGGACATATTGATCAAGCTCACACAGGGCGTGGAGTTTGACCTGACAATCAAGTTCAAGCATCAGGGCATCTTTGAAGCCAATGGCATTCCTTTCGACGCGCACATCCGAATCAGAATCCTAGACGACAATAACAAGCTTGTTGGCGAATACTTGACTAGCGACTGGTGGTGGCAACCCCAGTTCGAGGCTTGGTCCCCTGCCAATACGACAAGGTACAGCTGGAACCTTGTGGAAACATCACCGACGCGGCCGAACACTGACTTTGATCCAGCGGCTCGTGTCGCCCGGAGCTATTGGAGGCTGAACTACTTGCCTCAGGGAACGCAGACAGTCAAAGTAGTGATCGCGGGGCTACCTGACCTATATGGATGGGCCGCCGGCTACTCTTGTGACCCATGCGGCACCACTGGCGACTTTGGATGGGCAAACCGGTCCATAGATGCCCCATACGGTATCGATGGCTACCCGAACTACAAAGGCGGATGGAAAGTCCAAATCCATGTTGTTCCAATCTTCGACTACTACCCGGGACATTACTACAACAAGATCGAGGTCTCTGGAAACCCTAGGCAACCAGGTTTCGTCTTTACGACCGCTCCAACCGATCCGTTAGGTTTTGAAGGCATGCTCACCGGCGAACTGACCTACACAGCCGATATGAAACCCATCCTAACCAACCATCTTGGCCCATACGAGCTTAGATACGATGTCTTGGTGCCAAGTGCACATCTAGGAGGAGAATCCTCACTCATCTTCCAGCTTGACAGGTTAGGATTGGTGTCAGGCACAGTTGTCGGCTACACTTGGTGCGACGACTGGAGAACAATCTCGTGGGTTCCCGTACAGTTCATCGCAGCGGACGGTTCCACCTTCTCTTCATACACCCGCGACGGAAGGTTCGCAGAATGGCTGAAGCCAGGAACCTACACCGCACAGGTAGCCTTCTGGACCCCTGCCAAGGGTGAGGGATACAAGGTTCAGACAATGACGTACCATGTCAGCGACGGGTCGGTTAGTGACCTTCATGTTTACTTGGAGCAGAGCGGCATACCAATTCCAGAATTCCCGGCAACAGCACTCGTACTGGCGTCGGCGCTGGCAACCTCACTAATCATACTACGACGCAGAAGAAGACGATAGGCAGATCCGTCTCAAGGACCAGATGCGACCATTCCCACTTCTCGCAGTCATAGAGCATGTAGAGCAAGCTACCAAGCTAGAGCCCTGCTCAGCGTTAGTGCCCCCTCTCGATTTCGAGGCAATTCGCGACGATCGATCAGCTGAGTTGAGACGCTTTCGCCAGATCTAGAATACCGCTGCTGAGCTTTTTCTTCCGCCTAATTGACCGCATATTTCGCGCCGTCCATGAATTGACGACCCTCTCCAGATGGAAGGCTTCTCCTTCTTTGAGCCTGTAGGATTCCTCATACCGAAAGCTTATCGGAGAAGATCAGAGACAGAAGCCTCGAGCGATTCCCAGTGATGCGATCGAGAACGATCACGTTTGGCGTTCGTATCCCGGTTGAGGGTTGGGTCCCTATAACAACTCTGCCTCCCGATTTCTCCTATTTTCTCCGTCTCGCACAGACGGCAGAAGGGTTGGGCTACGACTTCATTCTAGTTGCGGATCATTTGCTCAACTGGATTGGGTCGACTCCGAAGAGAGCCGCTCCCGCTCAGTATCTAGAGTTGGGAACCTATGAGTCTTGGACGACCCTGTCAGCGTTAGCCGCAGTAACCGAGAAAGTGAAGCTCAGCAACATAGTACTCTGCAATCTCTTCAGAGCCCCCTCTCTTCTCGCCAAGATGGCTTCGACATTAGACATTATCTCAGGCGGAAGATTCGTCTTGAGTATAGGAGCCGGTTGGCTTCGTGAGGAATGCCGCAGATATGGGCTTGACTGGTTCCCCTACAACGAGAGGATTGAGAGACTTCGAGAGAGCGTGCAGATAATCAAGAAGCTTTGGACAGAGAAGAGAACCAACTTTCTCGGCAAGCACTACAGGCTTGAGGAGGCGATGCTTGAGCCTAAGCCTATCACAAAGCCCCATCCTCCAATCTGGCTAGGAGGCGCCTCGGACAGCATTATGTGCATAGTAGCCGAAGAAGGGGACGGATGGGACCTTGGCTTGGCAGGGTCACCTGAAGCAGTGAAGACAAGAATTGACCGTTTGAATGAATACTGCGACAAGATTTCAAGGAGAACCGACTCGATTAAACTCTCCCACTCATGCATGGTAATCCTATCTGATACGAGGGAAGATGCCACGGATCTGGTTAAGGCGAAGGCAAGAGACCTCAACACCACAATTGAATCATTCATGGCGAGGCATCTGGTGGGCTCACCGAGCCAGATAGCGTCGCGCATGAACGAGTACGTTGATGTGGGCATCCGGCACTTCACGCTCTACTTCGACCGTGATCTGCGAAACCTTGACCTATTCGCCTCAGAAGTCATCCCTAGAGTTAGCTAATCAGTCTCCCGAGCATCCTCACAATCATCTCGGACTCCTCAAGACCATTCTTTCCCTGACGGGCCCGACTCAATAAGCAACCTAAATAGTGTAGAGAACCAACTTGCCCACTACAATCATGAATCTTGATTGGTGTTGAATCTGTTGGACGAAGAACTGAAGAGAATCGAAAAGACCATTGTCGGAGACATCTGGACATCGAATGAGCAATTCCTGAACCTAGTAAAGATGTGTGATGAATTCGGAAGCAGATTCGCGGGGACAGAGAGTGAGAAGAAAGCTGTCGAGTTCATGACAAGCAGGCTAAAGGCATACGGCTTAGCTAACGCAGCCGCTGAATCGTTCAGATACACGGGATGGTTCCGAGGAAGCGCTGATATGGAGATGCTGGAACCACTCCAATGCAAGTTACCCTGCATATCCTTAGCGCTTTCTCCTTCGACGCCGAAGGAAGGAGTGGAGGCTGAGGTGATCAACGTTGGCACTGGAAGGATGCTGGAGTATGAGAGGATCAAAGATCATCTTCCGGGGAAGATCGCAATGTGTTCGACAGAGCCGTTTGATGGTGAGGGAAATTGGGGGCACAGGAGGACTAGGTACGGGCTTGCAGTTCTGCGTGGCGCTGCGGGTTTTGTATTCATGCAGCATCTACCTGGCCAGTTGCCTCAAACAGGCTCCTTGCGTCCCGGCTACAGGATGATAGGCGAGATACCGGGCGTAGGTGTCTCGCTGGAGACAGGGTCATTCATTTTGAGGCAACTGAAGCGTGGTAAGGTCAGGGTTCGCATGAACGTTCAGAACGAAATCAAACCCGACTGGACAGCGTACAATGTCGTCGGAGAGATTCGAGGCTCAGAATACCCCGACCAGTTGATACTTGTTGGAGCTCACTTCGATGGTCATGATATTGCTCAAGGAGCGGCAGACGACTGTGCTGGAGCGGTTGTCGTCATGGATGTTGCGAGAGCTATGGCACCATTCAAGCAGTTCTTCAAGCGAACGATAAGGTTCCTTCTCTTCGGCGCAGAGGAGCTTGGCGTTACAGGTTCCACATGCTACCTAGATCAGCACAAGGATGAGATAGAGAAAATGACGCTCATGATAAACTGCGACGGCGCAGGCAGAGCTACTAGACATAGGTTCGCCGTGTACGGTCCCATGGAACTTGTACCTTACCTCGAAGCAATCTCAAGAGAGATCAACTACCCGATGAACATACCTACACCGCTCGGCGCCGCGTCTGACCATTGGCCTTTCTTCACGGCAGGTATACCAGCAGTAGGTTTTGCGGCAGGGCCTCCAGATCCCCTGACTGGAGCAGTCACGGCTGCACTGGGAAGAGGGTTCGGGCACACATCGGCAGATACAGTAGATAAAGTGGATCCTCGAGGGTTGAAGGAAGCTTCGATCGTGCTCGCTCAATTTCTGCTTAGAATCGTGACCGAGGACAGGCCTATAGCTAAACACACTCCAGTTGAGGAGATCGTTAGGAGATTGGAGGAAAGAGGAGAAGCTGAGGCCCTCCGAATCCAGAAGAAGTGGCACCCCGACTCAATTCGATGAACGCAACTTGCACTAATGAGAGGCGTTCTTCAAGTGAAAGAATACGATGCGATCGCGATAGGCTCCGGATCTGCAATGAATATTGTAGATCTCATGATCCGGAGGAAACCGGACCTGAAAGCAGCAGTCATAGACAAGGACGAGCCTGGCGGGATCTGTCTGACGCGGGGATGCATACCGTCGAAGATCTTGCTATATCCAGCAGAACTTGTCAGAACAATCGAAAAGGCAGGAGAGTTCGGCATACAAGCTGATGTCAGAAGTGTTAGCCTTGAAAGAGTCATGGAAAGGATGAGATCCCTTGTCTACAAGGAGATAGATACCATACGTCACGGACTTTCCCACTCAAAGAACATAGACTACTATCCAACCGTAGCTGAATTCGTCGCTCCTTACACCTTGAAAGTCGGCGATCAAACCATACGTTCAAAGATGATATTCCTGTGCACAGGATCCAGGCCCGTCGTTCCTCCGATCGAGGGACTGGAGAGGGTCGGCTACCACACAAGCGACACAATCCTCAAGATAGATCGGCCTCCGGAAAGCGTAGGCATCATCGGCGGAGGATACATAGCAGCAGAGTATGGGCACTTCTTGTCAGCAATGGGATCGAAAGTCACCGTCATTGGCAGGAACCCACGCTTCCTCCCTGAAGAGGAACCAGAGGTATCGGCATTGGTCAAGAAGGAACTTGGAAAACATATGACAATCATAACCAACCATGAAGTTCGCAAGGTAGAGAAGACATCGACAGGCAAGAAAAAACTGGTTGCCACGGGCAGAGATGGCGGTGGGCCCAAGGAAGTGCAGGTAGAGGAGATACTGGTGGCTGTGGGAAGAGGTCCGAACACGGACATACTTCACCCGGAAAGAGGGGGGGTCAAGACAGATGGAAACGGCTGGATCGTTGTCAACGAGTTCTTGGAGACCTCGCAGCCAAATGTCTGGGCATTCGGCGACGCAAACGGAAAGCACCTATTCAAGCATGCGGCAAACTACGAGTCCATGGTCGTGTACTACAATGCCGTACTGAAAATGAAAGCTGCCGTGGACTATCATGCTGTACCGCACGCCGTCTTCACATATCCAGAGATCGCCAGTGTCGGACTGAGAGAAGCAGAAGCGATTGAAAAGTACGGTCAAGACAAAGTGTTGATCGGAATGCAGCGATACGAGGACACAGCCAAAGGTGAAGCGATGGGCCTACACGACTACTTCGCCAAGGTCATAGTCGAAAAGGACACAATGAGGATTTTGGGAGCTCACATTATTGGACCCTACGCCTCCGTCCTCATACAAGAGATCATAAACGTAATGTACACGCGAGAACAGAGCGCCGAGTCGATAATGAAAGCTATGCACATCCACCCTGCCTTGAGCGAGGTCGTGCAAAGAGCGTTCCACTCCCTCATGCCGATCGAGCACTATCACCACGTCCTCGAGCATCACTATGGACTCCTTCCGAAGTGAGCAGGCTCGACCGATTGGACCTTCTGGTCAAACATGACGACAAGTGCCGCCCTCTCTCGATCATAACAATGCAGTAGCCTTGAGGCATGAGAAGAGCGTAATCCTAGAAGGTTTTACGGGAACAAGGCAGACTTACCTGAAAAGACATTGATCATCATACCGAAGCTGAGCTGAACACAATCCTTGTTAGATGTTACGTTTGAACCATGACCCCTTGACAGCTTATCTCCAAAGATTTCTCAGAACATCCCGAATTAGTGAAGGCCCCCGACTTCTGTCCTATGCATGTCCGCGATACTCGTGGTACAGTCTATGTGACGGTACTCAGCCTCGCTTGGCACCCTTTTTCGCATAGTTGAGATAATCTATCAGCGTCCAGTCTTTCCGTTCTTTGAAGTTCAGGCCTAGATCGGCATATAGGTTTCTGGCGATAAGTTTCGCAACGACTTCAGCTCCTGCACCGAGCAAGGATTCCAGAGCTTCACTGAAGACGGTCATCCTTTCCGGTATTTCTTCACGCCTAACTTGATGGGTTCTCTCAATGTGATAATACAGAGCGTTTCTGACACTTTCACCAAGAACTCTGAGACCTTCATCAGTGGCCTGAAGAAGAATCTCGTTGAAGTTCTTGACAGTTGCTATCTCTCATCCCCGCTCGTCAGTAATCCCCTATCCTAAAGCGGTCTCGCTGCCGACGGGGGCGCGCTATTGCTGGCACATACCATATAAGGATTTGATAATCAAACGAGACAAGTCAGGCTAGCGAAGCTCATGGGAGATAGCCTCAGTCAAGTATCGGGCCTGTCTTCACAGATTCTTGAGCCGACTCTTCCGGGCTGACGAGCGCCTTTAACCCTTGGTTCCGGCAACAAGTATATCATTGCGCCGTGAGCTTTCCGAATGGAATCTGTTCAAGAGCTCGCATGCCTCAGCAGACACGTACTCCAACTTCCTTGACGCCTTGCCGTAGACACCCTGCATGATGCCCTCCAACGCCACCGCTTTCTCTCTGTCGCCCAAGTTCTCGTCCTCAATCGTCCGCTTCACACGAAGTCTGTGTTCCCCAAGCTCTAGGCCCGCTATGGGTTCCAGCGACATTTCTATGATCGTTTCACGCCGCACCTTGTCCAAAGAGCCAATCCGCTGTTGGTTCGCTCTCTCAAATGCGAGAAATAGTTCCTTCAAGCCACTAAGCTCGGATCTCTCTGCAGAGGCTCTGTAGAACTCAGCTATCATAGACTCCAGTCCGATCAGCGAACTCATCACTTGACTGAAGGTGTACCTGTCCTCGCTCGCCAAGCCTCTAACGCCATCTTGCTACTATGACCTTCTTATCGGTGAAGAAATCGACGCAGTCCATCTGCCCATGTAGAACGCCGAAGAACGATTCTTTCCAACCTGCGAAAGGGAAGAAGCCCATCGGTGCAGGTATGCCCACATTTATTCCTATGTTTCCCGCACTTACCTTTCGTCTGAACTCTCGAGCGGATCTCCCGCTTGACGTGAAGATGCAGGCAGCATTACCATACCTATTTCTATTGATCATCTCTAAGGTGTCCTCCAGGCTCTTCACTCTCATGATGCATGCGACGGGTCCGAAGATCTCTTCGTTGGCTATCTCCATGTCGGCGGCAACATCGTCGAATATTGTTGCGCCTAGGAAGTATCCGTTAGGATAGTTCTCCACTTTGACGTTTCTCCCGTCCAGCAAGAGCTTAGCGCCTTCCGCTATTCCTTTCTCTATGTAGCTCAGTATTCTCTCCTTGGCCTTCCTTGTCACAACCGGACCCATCTCTGCACTTTCATCCAAACCGTAGCCAAGCCTGAGCTTTGAACTCGCCTCAACGAATTTCTTCTTTAGAGCTTCATATGCGTCGCCGACAGCCACCAAGTTTGCTCCCGAAAGGCATCTTTGACCTGTATTGCCGTAAAACGAGGTTATCAGAGCTGGCATGATCACATCTAGGTCTGCGTCTGGCATGACTACTAGGAAGTTCTTTGCCCCAGCCTGCGCTATCGCTCTCTTGCCATATTCTCCAGCAAGCCTGTACACAGATTTGCCGGTAGCTGTGGAACCCACGAAGGCGACCCCCTTTATCTCTCTGTGAGTGACCAGAGCTTCTGAGGATCCTCGGCCCCCGTGAATCAGGTTGACAACGCCGCTCGGTAGCCCGATTTCCTCCATCACCTTGAACGTCCAATGCATGGGTACGGGGCATATTTCGCTCGGCTTCACGACCAGTGTACAGCCCAGTGCCATGGCGTACGGTATGAACCAGAATGGTGCAAGGGTCGGAAAGTTGAAGGGCCCAAGTATCGCGAACGGTCCTAGCGGCTCTCTGACAAGCGTCTCATCGATGCCAGGAGCTATGAGATCCAAGTGTTCCCCTTTGGTCAACGTGTAGGCTACTGCGCAGGCGCTCTCCACGTTCTCTATGAGCCGCCTCATCTCGCCTCTGCTTTCATCTATGATTTTGCCGTGGTTCTGCGTGGTCACCCTTGATAGCTCTTCAAGGTGCTCCTCAAGCCTATGCTTCAGCCTGTACAGGTATTGTACTCTAGTCGGTACTGGAAGCTCCTTCCACTTCTCGAACGCCCTCGCAGCAGCGTCAACCGCCCTATCGACATCTTCCTTGAGCGCGAAGGGAACCTCGGCAATGACCTCGTCCTTGGCCGGGTTCATTACAGGCTCCATCTGAGTAGAGTCTGAGTCTACCCAGCTCCCATCTATGAAGAGCTTCAATCTGCCGTAATTCTTCTCAACCTCAGAAAGCAATAGCATGATTCAACATCACCTTCTCAAGGATCTATTTCCTAGATGTAGCCTAATCCTGTTGCAGGATTTCATGGTTCTACCTAGCTTCCTTCATCGACTTGACGAGGCGATCCATCAAGGTCTCTAACTGCTGTTCCGTGATCACGAGTGGGGGCTGGATCCTCACCACGTTTCCCTTGACTCCTCCGACTCCGATCAGTATGCCTTTCATTCGCAGATGCTCTCTGATCTTGGCTGCCCTTTCCTGTGCCGGCGTCTTGTGCCTATGCTCCTCAACAAGCTCGACGCCTATCATCAAACCCTTTCCTCTGACCTCACCGATCAGGGATTCAGATTCCTGAAGCTCATGTATCCGCTTCAGGAGATACTCACCTTTCATCTGCGACTGCTTTGGCAGATCCTGCTCCAACATGACTTCGAGAGAGGCTACGCCTGCGGCGCATGAAACAGGGTTGCCTCCAAACGTTGACAGATGGTCGCCGGGCTCGTAGGAGTCAGCGATCTCGGCTTTGGCCATGCAGGCGCCAAGGGGCATTCCGCTGGCGATCCCCTTTGCCAGACACATGATGTCTGGATTGACATTGTAGTGCTCTATCCCGAACATCTTGCCGGTTCTGCCAAATCCTGTTTGAACCTCATCAACAATGAATAGGATTCCATGTCGGTCTAGAACCTTCTTGACGGTCTTGAAGTATTCCGGCGGAGGCACTATCAGTCCGCCCTCGCCAAGTATTGGCTCCGCTATGAATTCAGCCACATTGTTCGAGGACGAGTACTCGATTATGTCTTCGATCATCTCGGCGCATTGAATACCGCAGTCAGGATACGTCTGCCCGAGGCTGCATCTGTAGCAGTAGGGTGCCGGAGCGAAGGACACACCGCTAAGGTAAGGGCCCATGTCATAGCGACGCCTCGCCCACTGGCCGGTGACGCTTAGGGTGCCCAAGGTTCTGCCATGGAAAGAGCACATCAAGGCGATGATCTCATGTTTCTTAGTGAACTTCCTACCAATCTTCATTGCACATTCGATCGCTTCCGCGCCACTGTTGCAGAAGAAGGTCTTCCTCAAACCCTCAGGAGCAACCTTCGCCAGCCGCTCAGCAAGCTCCGCCGCAGGAGCCACGTGATACATATACGTGCAACAATGGAGAAGCTTGTCCGCCTGCTCCTTTATCGCCTTCACAACCTTGTCGTGGCAATGTCCCGTATTTGAGACGCTTATTCCTGAGAAGCAGTCGAGATACTCTTTCCCATCGAGGTCTCTTACAAGCGCCCCTTTTCCTTCCGCAACGGCGACTGGTTCAACTTTCTTGACAAAGCTGGTGATCAAATACTCTTGGTATCTTCGGAAAACATCTTCACTACGAGTCAAGACCTCACCTTCAGATCAATACTGGAAATAGATCTGCACTCTTTAGTTGTTCTTCAAGTAGCTAAGAGTTTCTGGCCAAACAGCCTTGGAAGGGGCAAAGGGGCATTGAGATCTGGTGTCCTAGTATGAAGTCAACCCACTTTATCAGGAAAACGGGAATCGCTTAGTCAGCTCTATCATTGAAATATATGAGCCTCACTACCTAGCTGACTGATGGATATGAAGAGCAAGTTTACGTATGTTGGAATACGGGTGAAGGACCTGCAAAGATCCATAGACTTTTACACGAAACTGCTTGGCATGAAGGTCAAGGGTAGAGGCAGAATCGAGCAGACCAAGGGGGAGACCGTTGGATTAGAGAGCGAGGAAGGGGGGTTCGTCCTAGAGCTGAACTACTACGAAAATGATAGCCCCTACTATACAGACTACGTCGTGGGAGAAGGCCTTGATCATCTAGCCTTCAAGGTCGACGACCTAGACAAGGCTTTAGATGAGGCCAAGTCATCCAGCCACCGGTTCATCCTTGAAATGAAAGTGGGCGGCAGCCGCTGGGCCTACGTAGAAGATCCAAACGGAATCTGGATCGAACTCTTCTGAAGATTTGATTTGATCCATTTCCTTCCATGAGTCCTAGCGTAGGCTTGGCCTGCGGCTTCCTATTGCGCAGTAATCGGAAGCAGATGAATCGTAGTATTACGGATGTCGTTTCCAGTGACCATGCCTGCAGCCTCTTGACCCATATCGTAGGTAACATATGCTTTGAACTCAAGTTCTCGTTGCGTTAAGTCATGCAGTCATGACTTAGACATTCACGAGTCTACTAGGCGAAACATTCTATAGGACTGGAAACTATCTAGACGATAGCTTCAGGTTTGGCCCATTTCGACAGATGAAAGCTGATGCAGCCTAGCGCAGAAGGACTCATTAAGAAGCTGAGAGGATCGAAGGTCCCATTCTTTCTCACGAACGCAGAGACAAGACTACTCGATCGCGGCGACTATCCCTTTCCTGACGGCAAAGCGCCAGTACAATGCCGCCTTGTCGGCGTGGAACTGGAAAAGTTCGAAGCCTACACAAGCGGAAACAGGTCCATAATTCTGCCGCACGGGAAAGGCTGGTTCAAGGCCAAAGCGATAGGAATACCACATGGTGTTTCTCAGCCCATCTTGAAGGGGGATCGCTTACACTCCTATTTCCTCTTGAGTGATCGGATTGGTTCTGGGACGCTGATCTGGGGATTTTCACAGCTTGAAGAGGCTGAAAACGAGCTCCGGTGGATGCGGCGAATTCACGAACTTGCTCCATCACCCGAACCAGTCGGAATAGGAGTTTTCAGGAATGTCTGTGTCAAGGATTTCAAGGATAGAATTGACCTCTTCGAGTACTTGAAGGGCTGTGATACTGAATGTCTCTTAGAAGATATCGCAAGAGGCGGCCGCTCGATAGATGCTGCGTCAGTCTACAGTCTGCAGCCCACGGATATCAGGGTCGACGAGGTACTCTACGGTTTCATCTCTCCAGAACTACGCAGGGTTGTCGACATTCAGGACTGCAAAGATTACCTTAAGTGGCTCGGATCGTCGTGTGGAAAGAACCTGAGATTGCTCCATGACAACAACATTCTTCATGGCTCAATCTTGAGGTATGGAGGCGTTATGACGAACTCGCACGTAGCCAACCACTTGGTCGACGAGAACGACACATGGATAACCGACTTTCACATGTCCCAGCCAGTCAGCGACGAAAGATTCAAGGAGATAGAGCTGGAGTGTCTCACGTATGTGATGAACCCTCTCGAATCGGCAGAGAGGATTGCACGAGCAAGGTTCAAGCCGAAAACCTCTCCGATTATGTATGCTCTGTCTGAAGTGCCCGCCTCGTACCATGTTTTCATTCACCTAGAGGATATCCGACCGACATCTGCAGGGGAAGATCTGACCACCGCGTTCATAGACGGAGTCGAATACGGATATTTCAGGCGCAAGGTTATGCAAATTGAGACAAGCATTAGACGCGAACTGCTAGAGAAGGCTGTCGAGCTGAAGCTTAAGCTTTGGAACCTGCTCGGCTTACCCGAAGGGATGCAGCGAGGTGACACCATCATCCGCGAACTCATGAGGAGAAGAGTTCCAAGAGGAGCTGAGAGAAATGTCAACGAGTAACGACGTGTGAAATTCGACGCGGACCTTTGATCTTTCTGGCTAGTTCTATCGTTTTCATTCTTGTGTACTGGCGATGGTCTTCTTGGCTCACTGATCCTGCTGATTGGAATAGCTATAGCGATCGCTGATCTTGGAAAGATATTGGCTTTGAAGCTGGCGCCATCCCCATTGACGCTTTCAGGTATGCATGTAATGTTTGTAGGCAGCGGAGCTATCCCACTCGTTCTTGGCGTGCTAGTTCTAGCAACTAGCAGTTTCGTCATTAAGAGCAAGTGAATCGAAGAATTTTCCTGAAGGGCCTGACGCAACTGTGGCAAAGGTTTTTGACTACCTATGGCAGAGTCTGCTGTGAGGAGGTACCGAAGTGCCCCTGGCCTTTGTTATGATAAACGCGGAGGTCGGCTCGGAAAGCGAAGTTGTGAGGGAGCTGAGAAAGATACAGCATGTTAAGGGGGCTTGGCTGGTCTACGGAGTCTACGATGTTGTTGCCAAGGTCGAGGCGGAAACAATGGAGAAGCTCAAGGAGGTCATAGCTTCGAAGGTGCGCAGAGTCAACAAGATTAGATCAACGCTAACCATGATGGTTATCGAGTGAACCTAGACTCCTATCTTTTCGGATCAGCGGTTCTTTTCAAACCCTCAGCTGAGGCACCCGAGAGGCTTAGAACTGAGCCTGGGTAAGGTTTGACCATGTTGAAGATAGTTTCGTATTGCTGAAATCGGAGAAGACAGGAATATGAAGAAGAGGATTGTCTAGGAGAGGTCGAGTATGCGCTTCATCTTTATTTTGACTGAGTCGTCAAAATCGGCTCGTAGCGAACTCTGCTTGAAGTATGCTTTTTCTGCAAGGATAGGGGGTCATCAGGTAGCGGTCTACTTGATTGGCGATGGGGTTTTCTGTGCAATTGGCAAATATCCAAGCCCAAAGTTAATCGGACTCTTGTCCGACGGAGGCGAAATCTATGCGCGCAAGGAGGATCTCGAGGCTAGGGGCTTGCTCTCTCGAGTTTTGACTGGCGTAGAGATCCCATTTGACTTTTACGACAAGTTAATTGAGGATGTTATGGAGAGGGCTGACAGAGTAATGAGCTTCTAGGGGATTCGGATGAAGACGCTGACGCTTTATCTATTGTCAGGGCCGTATACCTCCCAGTGCACAGATGTCGCCTGTGAACTTGCTCAAAAAGCGCTGGAAAAAGGCTATCGAGTAAACTTGTTTCTCTACATCGACGGTGTCCATGTCCCAAAGAAGGGGCAGAGAACCCTAAAGTTTCCAAACGTTGAGGAGAGGCTGGAGAAACTTGTCCAAAAAGGTCTTTCGATCAAGGCCTGCGTAAGATGCGCCTCTGCCAGAGGGTATGTTGAGGGTGAAGCGCCCGAAACTGAAACTGATACTTTTCCCACAACGCAATACATTGAAGGAGCGAGCATAACTGAAATCTATGCTTTTCCAAGCTGGATCAAGGAAAGCGACAAGGTGATATCGCTAGGTGGATGAGAAATGGTTGGAAGGGCGGTGATCCTTGTCACATCAGCCCCCTACGGTCGCGAGAATACGTATGGAGGCCTCTATACGGCGATCGCGTCTCTTGACTTGGGGCTCAGGACAGTGGTAGTTCTTACGGGCGATGGAGTCTACGCAGCTCTAAAGGGTCAATCCGCTGAGAAGAGCCTCGGCTACCCGACTATTGGAGACCTCTTCCACCAGACTCATCCCCGAGCCAAGATCTACGCTGAATCTTCCTCGCTAAGGGAAAGAGGGCTAGAGAAAACTGACCTGATAGAAATCGTGGAACCTATCGAAGACGCGGGTCTACTCGAGGTCTTCGTCAAGTATGGTGAGGCAATAATAACTTACTAGAATAAGGAGACGCTCCCTATTCTACTGCACTACTCTCATAGGTTCTCCTTATGCGAGTGGATTGAGAAGCAACGCTACGAGTCGCTGGGCCGGGAAGAGAAGTTTATCTCAATTCTCCCGAGACAACACCGGAAGAAGAGCTGCTAACTGAGATACAGATACCAACAGGGAAGAAGTGAGAGACAGCAACAGAACTATCTAGCGCGGGCTTGCTCTCGCCATTAGCACAAGTTCTCTTCTTCAGCAACAGCTGATGACTCTTACCTATCTGAGAGCCCGTAGTAGGAGACATAAGCTCACAAATACAACTTAGGACTCTACTATCGGTCGCCAAGACAATGGGAGGTGAACCATATTGATTGAGAAGTTGGAGAATCTCACGGTCCGGGTGTCAGATCTCAAGAGGGCAATAGGCTTTTATGAGAACGTTCTTGGGCTCAAGAAGAGAAGTGAATGGTCCAACTACGCCACCTTTAGTGTTGGTGAGATCATGCTCGGATTGGATCCGGCTCCCAAGGCGGAGCTTCAAATCTACTTGCGGGTAGCGAACGTTGACACAGAGTACAGAGCTTTGAAGGAGAAAGGGGTGCAGTTCCTAACAGAGCCAAAGGACCAATACTGGGGTGGTCGGACGGCCATGTTCAAAGATCCTGACGGAAACAAGTTCATCCTTGTTTCTTTCAAAGAGTGATCTTCATAGGCCTGCTACTTGTACCAGTTGAGGCTTTCCTTGACGTAGTCGATGAATGAGTTGAAAAAGCCCTTGACCTCTTGGCTCATATTGGTTTCTGAGATCAGCGTCTTGGCTGAGTCAGCGTGCTCTCTGGATCGGCTCTTGGCTGCTTCCAAGGCTCCACATTCCGAGATCACACGCCTTATCCTCGAGAGATCTTCCTGAGGTCGCTCTTGGATGGCACTCTCAAACATTTCGAGTTGTTCTTGATTCGCCATCATGTATATGTGTACGATGTGCAGCGGCTTCTTGCGCTTCAAGAGGTCTCCACCCGGCTTTCTACCGTACTGTTCTTCCGATGCGAACGTATCGATTATGTCGTCTTGTATGTCAAAGCAGTAGCCTATGTGTTCGGCAGCTTCCCCTAGCAGTTGAAGATCATTTTCTGACGCGTCTGCCAACACAGCGCCTATGAGCAGCGAGGCCTTGAAGAGTGACGCAGCCCTCTTCGAAGCCATGATGTACCATTCATCTACATCCGGCTTCCTGTACTCGAATAGAAGGTCTAGGATTTGGCTTTCATTCACTGCTTGAAAAGCACTGTTGAGCATATTCGAGACCTGAGCGATCTTGCCGGGTTCGAAGCCTGAGCCGCTCAAAGCCTTGAGCGCCAAGGCGTACAACATGTTGCCTGTAAAAACTGCTAAGCAGTCGCCGAATCTGGCGTCATGCTCTCGAGCATATTTCTTGTGGATGGTGCTGCCTCCACGCCTCGACGGGTCTCCGTCAACAAGGTCATCGTGCACAAGTATGGAGTGCCGGTAAAGCTCTATACCGACACAAACGCTTAGGATTCGATCATCAACTCCCTTGTTGAAACCTTTGTAGGCCAACAAAGTGCTGCAGGACGCCAGCCTCTTTCCTCTTCTGGCTGTATACTCGTGGAGATCCCTATACAATCTGCCAATGAAGTCATGGTAGTCGCTTGCGTCCTTGGTTTCTTTCTCCAGGAAGCTGGATAGCCTCTCCTCTATCATTTGGCCGTACCTGTCTAAGGTCTTCTCCCAAGCAGACATACGCTCTCACACTCAATCTGGAGCTGAGCACTATTTTCCTGACTCTTCACGCTTACTCTTAATCAGTTATTCACGGACGCGCGCTCCTCCGGTCTCCCTAACCACTTGGTTCAGCATTACCGTGACTCCAGATATTGCCGCCAGAACTATTAGTGGCAAAGTTGGCGAGTTCGCGACATCGATGAGGAAGCCCACAACGATAGGGAATAGGAATGTCCCTGCGTTGCCTAGAGAGGACACCAATCCCACAGCGCTTCCCACAAATCCAGATGTCTCGGGGTCTTCAGACAGTATCACGAGGACCAGCGTCAGGACTCCGGATAGAGCGAAACCTGCTAACAGTATGGTTCCCCATAGACTCAGTCCATCAAAATGTGCGATGAGCGCTATCAGTACAGCGCTACTCAACCCCAATATCTGTATGAATGGTTTCCTTAATCCAAGCCTATCGGATAGAGTGCCTACAACCGGCCCGGCGAGCAGGAACCCCACTGGAAACACTGATGCAGTAAGGCTGGCATCGATGGCAGGTATTCCCTTGAGCTCCAGAATGTGAGGAAGCCACGTGAGAAGTGTATCGTAGCAACCCATCGAACATACGCATAGCCCGGTCAGTATCCAAACCTGTTTCATTCTAACTAGATCCCTGATTTTCTTTGCTGATTGGCTGTCAAGCGCGTCTCTGTCTGGAGATCTTCTGTCTACGCGCCACCATAGGACGGTCAAGACTAGGCCCCAAGCTCCAAGTATCTGGAAAACAGCTCTCCAATCTCCATGCAGCGCCGTCAGTAGGTAAGACGTCAGGCCCAATCCGACAAGTTCACCAACAGGGAATCCTGAGGCATAGATCCCGGTAGCGAACCCGGCCTTCTCCTCAAACATCTGGTTCACGATCTTAGCCAAGCATGGTAGGATGGCTGCAAACCCGATTCCGAGAAGAAGCTGAGAGGCTAGCAAGGTCGGATAGTTTGGAGAGAATCCTCTTAGGAAGCTGAAGGCCCCGACGAACAACATTGCCAGTCGCATCGCGCTTGTGACGCCAATCTTGTCGCTTAGAAGTCCCCAAGGTACGCGCAGCGCCACGATAGCCATTATGCCAACAGAGAATACGAGCCCCGCCTCAGCGTGCGATATTCCCATCTCCTTCATTATTGGCGCGATCATCGGCGAATAGGAGAATAGTAGGAGATGCAACGTAGACGCAGTGAGAAAAGCCAACGCCAACATAACGTTTCCAGCTTTTCCTATCATAGAGCTACCTCAGCGTCTACGATGCTTAGCATTCTCTACTATCCATATTCAACACTTTAGTCCCTCCAAGTTTTCGGTAGAGGTAGTGATTGCGAGAGATCTCGGTGAACGTGATCTGTAGGTTGGACTTTCGTCATAGACGCACGTGTAGTTACACTTATAGTATCTTGCGAACCTACTTGGGACTCCGTGATTGAAATGGTTGAGAGACATAAGGTCAAGATAACCGTGCTGAAACGATTCAATCCGTCTGAGGTCTTTGAGAAGAGCCCAGTCACACCTGTCAACCCTCTTGGAGCATGTGAGCTGTTCATGGATGGCCAGGAGTTCCTTGTTCGTGAGGATGGGAAGACGCCGGAGGGTTTTTGCACCTCGGCTTGGCAAACAATCTTCTGCAACGTTAGGACCTTGGCGTTTGGTGGAGATCTGCCTTGGTTCAAGGAGAAGGGCGTCGCCATAAACTGTTGCTCTGATGGACTGAGACCGGTAGTGTTCAAGCTTGAACGAGTCTGAGCTTGAACCCTGAGAGAGCTTATGCGCAGACCGTTGCAGGAGTTCAACGAAGAATTAGGTTCTCCTTCCTCCTTTGACGGGTGATGTCCCTTGAAGATCCTAGGGATAGTCTGCAGCCCCCGCAGCGGCGGAAACACCGAGATACTTGTACGGAAGACTCTGGAGAGCGCAGAGAAGGAGGGAGCAGAGGTCGAATTGTGGAGCTTCGTTGGGAAGGATGTGAAGCCATGCGACCACTGCCTGAGTTGCTCTAAGACCGGCGAATGTCACATCAAAGACGACATGCAAGACCTATACCCTAAGATGATGAATGCAGACGGCATCATCATCGGTAGCCCCATCTACTTCTGGTCCGTCAGCGCCCAAGCAAAGCTGGTGATAGACCGAACCTATGCGCTCAGACGCCCGACCAATAAGCTCGAGGGCAAGATGGGAGGCGCCATAGCCGTCGCCGGAAGACGAGGGCAGGTAGAGGGACTGACAGTGATAAACAACTTCTTCCTAGGCCAAGGCATGACCCCAACGGGACTTGGCGTAGACGGTAGGGGCTCAGAGAAGGGCGACGTGAAGGGAGACGAACGAGCAATGACCGGCGCCACCGAGCTAGGAAGAAGAATGGTTGAACGGATACGTAGAAACATGGGAAGCAACTAGGTCGCTTCGATCAAAGTAGCTCTACCTTATGCTAGCCTGCACGAATGCGGAGGCTCTCGAGAAGACGCTGAGTAACAGCTACATTCATTACCGGAGCAGATCTCACGGCCGGTTCTGGAAGAAAGGTGAAACCTCCGGTGACACTTAGAGTCAGGGGAATACTCGCTGACTGCGATCAGGACACGCTACTGTTCTTGGTCGAGCAGAAAGGAGACGTTTGTCACATGGGAAAGCCAACCTGTTTCTATGCCCTGTCTGCTGACCTCTAACATTCTGGCCGGCCGTGGTCCGGCACGGGTTTCCGATCTTGGCTTGTGCATATGAGAAGATGCTAGATGAGCATGAAGGAGTCGGCTTTCCTAAGTTTTCCAGTTGCTGTGTCTGGGGTTAAGTTGAGGAGCTCTAGGGTGGTTAGCCCGACTATTTCCCGGTCACTCAGATTCTTTGACCTTAGCATTTCCTTGACCTCGTATGGCATCTTCAGAACGAGCAAGTGGGCATAAGGAAGCTCCTCTCCTTCAACGATGAGTTTGTTGATGACTGCCAGCTCTCCATCCATTCTATGTCCTGAAGCTGTTGTGAGAGTCAGTGTGCGCTTAAGGTAGATTACACCGATTTTGTCGGCTAGTTCTCTGTCAATTATGGTTATGGATGCTCCAGTGTCCACGAGCGCTGTGTCCTCCGAATCTTCCCTAGAGCCCTGTAATCTCAATCTTGCTTTAATGATGGTCAACACGGACTCCCTGGAGATGTTTCTCTGAGTCACTTTAAGGTATTTCGATCACATTTAGTGTCCTCAACTCGAGAACTCTACGCATTCTCGTAGCTTCAGCTGTGCTACGACTCAAAGGAGCTACGTGCCTGCCTTATCTGAGAGATCATGGCTGCGGCTCCACAGCTCTGGTCCCAGTTCTGATCTGGCCTAACGAGCTTGAAGACTTCAGCCCCAGAGAGGTGCAAGGCGAATTATGCTCAAGTTGACGGAGAGCCGCTGAGCCCGGAAGATGTTCCGAGAGCGGCGTCACTTCTCCCGAAGAAAGCAGAGCGATGGCTCAAGAAGAAGCACGAACAGAAAATGCTTAGCTAGAGAAGGAGAAGCCGTAAACGTGGAAAACTGTGTCAAGTCATAACATGTATCTAAGCTCTTCTAGTAGTATGAAGCGACTATTACTCGGCGGCTTAGATGCGAAACAATCAATATCATGATAGAACTACACATCACCCTAGATCCTTGATAGCCTCCATTGCTTGCTCGATCTCAGATAAAGCTAGGTCGCTCATGGATGACATCCTGTATGCAGATTCGGCATATCCTCGTCTAGCCGCAGAGCCATATGGGTTCAGTCTTTGTATCGCGACCACGGTCTCTCTAATCCTTTGCAACGAACGCAACTGACTAAACGTTCTCCTCAATGATCGTGTCAAGAACCTCGAGATCCTTTGGTTCCCCTTTGCCATCTTCGCCAGTTCAGCAGCCATCACTAGATACGCGTAATGATGCATCACTTGAACCGTGGCCATAACTCTGTCATGCTCCTTGACAGAGGAGACTTCGACAGTGAGTCCCGCGCTGCTAAGGTCTGCAATCATGCAATCTGAGAGTCGCCCTTCCTTGGCAGCGATAACGATCATGTTCTGGCCCTTCAGCCGCCTCACAGAAGGGCCAAAAAGTGGATGAAGACTCATGTACTCGATCTTTGAAGGAACAAGCTCAGCCACCTTGTCAACAATACCTGTTTTTACCGAAGATATCTCTATGAGGAGGGTGTTCTCTGACATGAGGCTCAGAACCTCTCTGCAAGCTTCAACCGTGCTTTCGATCGGAACGGAAACAATGACGACGTTCGCTTTAGCGACATCGGCAATATTTCCGGCTTCCACACTTACTTTCGCAGCTACCCGTTTCGTTTTTTCCTCGTCTCGGCCAATGATGATGACCCGATGTTTCCCTTTCTTGAATAATCTCGTAAGTAGGCGGCCCATTCTTCCCGTGCCGCCGACTATGGCTATTGTGCTCTCGGGTAGGAGCCCAGAATCTTCAGGTCGATTGTCTTTCGCTGAAGCTCTTCCAGTGCCTCTTGACACTTCAAATCCTTCCTGTGCCCTTCAAAATCGCAGAAGAAGACATATTCCCAAGGCTTGCCACACGCAGGCCTAGACTCTATCTTTGTGAGATTGATCATTCTATTAGACAAGGCGCCCAGCGCCTCATGTAGCGACCCCGGGCGATGCTTCACCGAAAATAGCACCGAGGTTCTATCCTTCCCCGTCGGCTCATGATCATCCAAGCCTAGCACGAAGAACCGAGTATGGTTCTCACGGTTATCCTCAATGCCCGAAGCGAGAACCTCCATTCCGTAAAGTTGTCCGGCAAGCTGAGTTCCGACCGCGGCGACCCCGTTCCTCACGCTCGCAAGCTTGACGGCAGCTGCTGTGCTACTGGTCTCCACAAGCTTCGCAGAGGGCAGGTTTTCTCCGAGGTATCGGTGGCACTGGGCAAGAGCCTGAGGATGCGATGCCACCTCCGAGATCTCGCTTAGCTTCATCCCGGGTCTTACCATCAGGTTATGAACGATGCGCAGTATGACCTCACCAGAGATCTTGATATTCGATTCGCTCAGTAGATCCAATGTTGCCACCACCGATCCCTCATTCGAGTTCTCTATGGGGACAACGCCACTGTCCGCTTCTTTGACTCCTACAGATCTGAAGATGTCAGCTATGCTCGGCCGCTCATCGAAAACTGCATTCACATCGCGGAAGTGCTCGCGGGCGGCCTGCTCACAGAAAGTTCCTCGAGGTCCAAGAAACGCAACCTTCGTCTCTTCCATCTGCGCTGCGCGGCAGAGATGTATGATTTCTCTGTATATGCCCTCAGTCAATTCTCTCGGGAGAGATCTTCGAATCGCCTGCTCGCCGATTCTTCGCAGCACAGCGTTCTCTCTCGCCGCATCAATGACGGGTAACCCTAGCTTCTTCTTGTATCCTCCGACCTCCCTAGCGAGGAGCACTCTCTCAGCCAGAGCACTCAATATCCGCTCGTCTACGGCATCGATCTTCTCGCGTATCTTTTCTCGCTCACCCATTCAGATCACTTCAAAACCTTGGGTATGGCTCCTGATCGAATCATGAAATCAGCAAGCACTGTCGATACGACTGCCTCAACCACCGGAACGGCCTTTGGTACAACGCAAGGATCATGCCTCCCAGCCAGATCCAACTCTGTCTCTTTCAAGGATGAGAGATTCACACTCCTCTGCGTCCTTCGAATCGACGGAGTAGGCTTGAACGCCACCTGAACCACGATCTCCCTCCCAGTCGACAAACCTCCAAGGATTCCTCCAGCCTTGTTCGTCTCGAACTGCACCCTTCCGTCCTTGACAACAAGTGGATCGTTATTCAATGAGCCCCTCGATCGCGCAGCATCAAATCCTGATCCGAACTCAACTCCTTTGACAGCGGGAATGCTGAAGAGCGCTTTGGCAAGCTCCGAGTCAAGAGAGTCGAACAGGGGGTCGCCGACACCCGGCGGGACATCATACGCAACAGCTCTAACTATACCTCCCAAGCTGTCGCCAGCCTCAGCAGCCTCCAGAATCGCCCTCTCCATCAACGGTGCTGCGGCAGGATCGCCACATCTCACAGAGGTGGCATACACAAGTTGACGTAACTCTTCACGAGTCAAATCAGCCCTAGAGGACACGTTGCCTATGGACAGAGCATAAGCAAGGACCTCAGTCCCAGTTATCGAAAGCAGCTTCTTCGCAATGGCACCCGCCATAACCAAGGCTGCGGTCATTCTACCCGAGAAGCGCCCTCCACCTCTGTAGTCATTGAACCCTCCGTATCGCAGTTTAGCCGGGTAGTCTGCATGTCCTGGTCTAGGTATGTCCTTGAGACGCTCGTACGGTTGCGAATCCACATCCCTGTTCTGGACTGTCATGGCGATCGGTGCTCCTGTTGTCTTGCCTTGGAACGTTCCTGAGAGGATCTCTGCCTTATCCTCCTCAACCCTTGTGGACACGATACCTAGGTGCCTTGGTACCCGTCTGTTCAGTTCATGATGCACATCGATCTCGCTGAACTCAAGGCCAGCTGGGCAACCGTCAACAATCACGCCTACGAGTCTGCCATGGCTCTCGCCGAACAGAGTTACTACGAACTCTTTCCCGAGACTATTTCCAGCCAAGAACGCCACCCCCAAGAATCTTCAGATCGTCAAAGAAGCCCGGATACGACTTGGCGACACACGTGGCTCCGTCAATAACGGTTCTGCCCTTCGCAGCCAGCGCTGCAACAGCGCATGCCATCGCGATGCGGTGATCTCCATGAGAACTCACGCTTGCACCCTTGAGGAAGGGCACACCTGTGATCTCTAACCCGTCACCCGTTTCGCGAACCTTGGCTCCCATTTCTCCCAATTCGCTTGAAAGCGCCGCTAGACGATTGGACTCCTTCAATCTCAATCTCTCTGCGTTGATTATCTTGGTTGTTCCTTGAGCATAGCAGGCTATTGCGGCTAGAGGAGGAACAAGATCGGGGCAATCCGCAGCGTCTATCTTTGTCGCAGTAAGCCGTCCTGGCTGGACCCAGACGGAGTTCTCCTTGGTTTGAACGTCAACGCCCATGTCGCCGAGAATGGAAAGAACCTTGCTGTCTCCTTGAATGGACCCGGATGCTTTCAGTCCTGAGACTTCAATCTCAGAGCCTGTTACCGCGCCTGCCGCGAACGTGAAGGCAGCAGATGAATAGTCACCCTCAACTTCATGATCATATGAGCAGACTGACTGCACTCCATCGACTTTGAACGTCGTCAGGTCATCGTTAGCATCAACCTGTATGCCATGGCATCTCAGGATGCCGAGCGTCATTCGCACATAGGGGGCGGACTCCAATGGTGTGCTGACTTCGATCGACGTGGGCTCGGGTCCTAGCGGAGCAGAAAAGAGTAGGCCTGATACGAACTGAGAGCTAACATCACCGACTATTCGGGCCTGCCCGCCCCTGTAAGTCCTGCCAAACAGAACCAGCGGAGCGCAGCCGTCGCTCCGGATTGAGTAGCACAGAACTCCCAGCTGCCTCATCGCGTCAATTAGCGGTTGCATAGGCCTCTTTCTGAGGGAGGGCCCCCCAGTCACAACCGATAGGCCTTCGGCATGAGGAAGGATTGGCGTTACGAAACGCATCGTGGAGGCCGACTCTCCACAATTCACCACATCGGCTGGAGTCTCGACATGATCAACGCCCACGACAGCGATGGATCTTTCTTGAACTGTAACCTTCGTTCCATAGGCCTCAACTGCTCCAATCGTCGCCCGTACGTCTTCGCTCAGTGATGGGTTAAGGATCTTCGATTTCTCAGTAGATAGAGATGCGGCGATCACAGCTCTGTGCGTGTGCGATTTCGAAGGAGGTGCGCGGACTGAGCCCTGAAGCTGAGAGCCGCCGCAGATTATGATCTGTTCAGGGATGCTTGGCAATAACCCTCGCCTTTCTATTGCTGAGTTTTGCTTCAATGAGTTGCCCATCGAACCTAGACATGGCAAGACGCACGTGCGGGACCCGATGTCTCTTCACTATCGCCACAGTCGCTGGTCCTTTACCGGACAGCCCAGACGCAACTGCCCCCGCGCCCATCGCCTCGATCGCGACCTTAGGCTCCCAGCCAAGCACAACTGAGTGAGCCAACCCGTTCAAGGTCAACGCCTCCCAGTAACGCCCATCCAACGCCATTCTGTGAGCGAGTTCGCTGACGGAGGATAGCTTTCGAAACTCTTTCATGTCCACGCTGGCCGTGTAAGACTTCTCAGAAGGCACGTGAAACAGTGCGCAGTACTCTCCCCGAATTTTCTCCCTTTTCAGAATGCGCCTCTCGTTGTTGTCTGTGACTACTACTCCACCATAGTATGAGGCGGATGCGTCATCGAACGCTCCTGTCACCGTCACTCCGGCTTTGATAGCGGCTTCGACACTGTCCTTGAGGATCTCTTGATCTTCAACTCTCTTGCCGAGAGCGGCGGTAGCGGCAAGTGCGACTGCGTTCGCGGCTACACTGCTACTCTTCATTCCGCGTGCGATTGGTATGTTTGACCATGTTTCGACGTGAGCACCGAAGGTCTTACTTGCCCCGTTCCGTCGAATAATCCTGCGCACGACTGCAGTCATAAGATCCGTTCTTTCGTTCGGTTCGCCTCGTATGAACGCGGTAATCTCGCTCGGTTTCCTATTCAATTCTACTCTCGCTCTAGTCCAGAGATCAACGCCCACAGCTGCTCCTCTACCGGTTGAAATTGCGTTCACGACTGTTGCTGCTCCGTGCGCAACTGCCTCAGCGACATGCATCGCCCCTAATCACCTATCGCCCGAGCCAGAGCCTCACGCATTGTGTTGAGAGGCGCCTCTCTTCCCGTCCAGATCTCGAATGCCGCTGCCCCTTGGCGAAGCAACATCTCAATCCCGCCGATGGTCTTGCAACCTGTCAGCCTTGCCTCCCGCAGGAGATCGGTCTCCCATTTCGCATAGACTATGTCGAAGACGGTCAAGTTCCTTCTCAGATCGACCTTGTCAATCGGCAAGCGGTCCGAGCCCCTCTCCATTCCAACAGAAGTTGCGTTCACAAGAACATCCGTTGCTGACAGAGCCTTTGCCAAATTCCCCCTCGTCAACTGGCCGACCTCGATGCTTCTTCGCGTCTTGTGCTTGACCTCTTGCATAAGTCTCGACGCTTTCTCGGGAGTTCTGTTCAACACTGCAATCCTCGGCGAAATTTCTGCTAGCGCGAAGGCTATTGCTCTTGCCGCTCCACCAGCTCCCAGAATAGTGACAGCGGAATCACGTAATCGAACGCCGTTCTGCTCCAGAGCTTTCACTGCGCCAGTCGCATCTGTGTTGTAACCGACAAGCTTTCCGTCAACATTCTGCACCGTGTTGACCGCGCCGATACGTCGAGCAAGAGGATCCAACTTCTGAAGATACTTCAATATCTTGACCTTATGCGGAACAGTCACGTTGAAACCTAGAACGCCCTGAGATCGCAGCCCTCGGACCGCATCTTCGAGAAATCGGGATAAGACCCTGAAAGGAACGTATACAGAGTCGATTCCTAGCTCTCTAAACGCTGCGTTGTGCATCACCGGACTCAGTGAATGCTCTACTGGGTCGCCTACGATTCCGTATACGCGAGTCTTACCTGTGACAAGCAATTACGGATACCCCATTTCCGCGTAGATGTGCCGCATCCCTAAGATTGAGATCTGACCCGGCGCAACCGATTGCTTCTCGTCCAGTGACGCGAATGTGAACGCCGCTCCATAGAGGGGGGAGAAGACTCGGCTTTGGACACCTAGCCTGCCCATTGCGAAGCACACCAGCCGGCCTCTTCTGCCTGCCTCTCGAGTAAGAGTGAGTAGACGAAGATTGTCTTCGAGTTTCCTCGCCGTCGTGACTAGCTTGGATAGCGTTGCACCAGATTTGCGGCAGAGATGCAGAACTTTCCTCAACCGAATATCGGAAGGGGTTCCCGCAAAGTCGTGGTATGATGCGATCGTCTTTGCTCCGGCTGCACGTAGCCTATTGATAATCGAACCGAGGTCTCTCATCTCCAGTTCGACATCGACGTAACTGAAGCCTGCCTCCGCGGCGGCTATCAATGCTTGTTTTCTTTCTTCCTCCTCAGAGTTTCGGGCACCATGATTCTTGCTCGAATGGAACGTCGCTATAAGAGGAATCGCTTCAGTCCTAGCTAACTTCTCGATAGGCTCATCTCCTTTCACATAGTCAAGTCGTATCTCCGCGAAATCAGCGCCCAACCGTCTTGCTTTATGCACCATTCTTGACGCTTCACCTACTGTGCTGGCCGGAATAGAAACGGCGATTTTCGGCCTCATTTCTCGACGATCGACTCCTCTGCAACCAACGTTCCGAAATGTCGTCCGCCCTGCTCTACGCGAACAAGAACCCTGTTACCGGGTTCCAGCTCTGTGACAGACGTGGAGCCCTCTTTTGTCACCAGTCGGATCGTTTCAGCGTTCTGTAGAATCGTCTTCATCTTCCTGTCTCGCCACTTCGCCTCCACGAGCACAAGCGGGCGCCTCTCTATCTTGACCCTTCCAACGCAACTTGGCCTTGTCCTACCTTCTCGATTCACGATTAGTATCGGGCGTCCTGCTTCCAACTCCGAGAGGTAGTTTGTCTTGTCCGTGGCTGAGAGGACATAAAGCGAAACTGGACCAGCGTTCACTCTGAAAGGACGACTCGACACGAACGGGTTCTCCTCGACCTCCGCCTGCACTAGAAACAGAGCGCTTGACTGACATCCGACTAGAAGTCCTTCTCCAGGCTCCATCAGGTCAATTGTGTCCACGCATGCTCGAGCACCGAGACCGACTTCTTTCTTTCCAGTTACCTCTGCCTCGACAAGAGCCAACTCAGCGAGCGAATCGCGCACTACTTCGCCTGTTCTCGCCACCTCGTCCAAGGAACAGCAGTTCAAGACTATGCCATCTGATCCTAGCTCTAAGGTTTCCAGAGCCAATCGCGCCTGGCCGTGATCGGTGACCTCCATGAGAAGTTTGCCCTTCAGCCTAGTCTTCGAGATTATGTTCTCAAGTGGGATTACTCTCCAGTCGGCGCACTGAACGATTACGTAGTCAGCGCCTAGAGCAAAGGCGTTCGATACCTTCCCCTCGTCTCCTCCTGAAGCGACTTCGACGACAGCAGCTGTCAACTTGTTCGCATTGAGATTTCGTCGCAATGATTCCTTGTCAGCTACAAGTCGTATGTCAGAGTCCTCTGCAGGCGAGGCAACCGTCACTTTGACTCCTGTGAGCTTCTCGACATCTCTCTTTGAGAGTTTCCAGCTCATCACCACGTCAGCTCTTGTGAGGCTTGAAGACAGCTTGGATGCTTTCTCATCCAATCCATCGAGCAGTACCCAGAACTCCCTCATTCACCGCCACCTACCAAGGGGAAAGCTTCGTCCACCGTGGCCCCATCATGCACGATCGCTATCAGGGCACGAGCCATGTTCCCGGGATTCTTGTGCTGGAAGACGTTTCGGCCTATGGAGACGCCTGCGCAGCCTGCCGCGTTCGCCTCATACACCATTTGAAGAATGTCACGGTCGGTCTTCGCCTTCGGGCCTCCAGCTATGATGAGCGGGACAGGGCATGACGCGACAACTTCCTTGAAGGACTCAAGGTCCCCGGTGTAGTTGGTCTTCACGATATCCGCGCCCAGCTCAGCCCCAAGCCTCGCAGCATGCCCCACCACATCCTTGCCATGCTCATTCTGAATGTTTGGCCCTCTGGGATACATCATAGCCAACAGCGGCAACCCATAGGCATGGCATTCATCCGCGACATCTCCGAGCTTGGTGAGCATCTCCGCCTCCGAAGGCGCTCCCATGTTTATGTGAACCGACGCAGCGTCCGCTCCGAGCCTCAGAGCCTCAAGAACGGAGCAGACGCGAACTTTCCTGTTCGGATCAGACGAATGTTTTGTGCTCGCGGAGACGTGAACCATCAGGCCGGCTCGACCTGTATCGACGGTCCTCGCTATCCCTTTGTGTATCACAAATGCATCCACTTTCGCCTTCAAGAGCTCGCCGACGGTGCGACTCATGTCGCGTAGGCCTTCGACCGGACCAAGCGTCACGCCGTGATCCATCGGCACAATCACAGTCTTCCCGTCCTCTCGGAATATCCTCGCAAGCCTCTTCGCCACACCATCCATCCCATAATCACCTCCCCTTCAGCCATCTCTCGCTGTGCAGTAGCTCAGCCACCAGAACGGCGCCTTTCGCTGCACCCATCTTGGTGTTATGCGAGACAAGCACGTACTTTACACCGCCCAGAACTCTGTCGTCGCGCAGCCTACCAACCACCGTCGTCATTCCGCCGTTTGTGTCACGGTCAAGCCTAGGCTGCGGTCTGTAAGGATCCTCAAGCAGCAGAAGAAGCTCTGGCGGCGCGGTTGGAAGACCGGAATCGGCCAGCGACCTACTGAACTTGCGCATAGATTTCTTCGCGTCTTCGACAGTACAGTTCTCTCTCGTCTTGACGTAGATGGCTTCGGTATGCCCCTCTCTGACATCGACGCGTGTGCAGGTGCAACTTATCTTGATGTCTGCCGGCGCGAATGCGCCTTGGAAACCTCCGAGAATCTTGCAGGTCTCTCTTTCAACCTTCTCCTCTTCGCCTGGGATGAATGGAACGATGTTGTCCGTAATGTCCAACGCTAAGACTCCTGATGATCTGCCAGCGCCTGAGACCGCTTGCATAGAGGTCATGACAACCGCCTCGACAACGTAGTCGTTGTGAAGCGGCTTCAGCGAGATCGCGAGCCCCGTCGTGGTACAGTTAGGTATCGGGACGATGAAGCCTCGCCAGCCTCTACGCTTTTGTTGGATATCTAGTGCCTCAAGATGCTTACTGTTGACTCCTGGGATTAGTATCGGTACGTCTGGCTCGTACCGAAAAGCAGAGGCGGTGCTAACGATCGGTGTATGCTTTGCATAGCTAGGCTCAAGGCTCCGCGCTTGTTCAGATTCCAGCGCGGAGAAGATCAGATCGACGCTTGAAGGATCAAACTGCGAAGAGTCCTCGGTCACCGCCTCGGCGATCGAACTGGAAAGATGGGCGTCGCAGAACCACTCCAGAGCGCCAGTCTGAGCGTTTCTCAGAGCCTCATCATACCTCTTTCCTGCCGATCGGGCTGAGGTGAGCAACTTCTCTATCTTGAACCAGGGATGCCGGTCCAAAGCGGCGACGAACTGCTGGCCGACGACGCCAGTTGCCCCAAGAACAGCGACCTTGATCAAGTGCCAACCCTCGTCAATGACTTCTTTACAAGGCGCAAGGCTTTCTGTCGCTGCTCCCAGTCCACCATTAAGACGATCGATGAGGCGATCGTGAATATACCGTAGATATTCAATGAAGCTTCTCTAAGCGGCTCAGAGATCGACGCTATTAGCCCCGGCGTCTCCACAAGCCCAACTCCGACTATCTTGATCAGGGAGAGATTGTCGCGCACCGCCATCGCGGTCGTCTGCAGGTGCGCCAGAACGCACTCATGTATCTCTCTCAGGAGTCTCAGTTTGTGATGCCAAGGAATGTAGATGATCAGCGAGTTCGAGTTTGCTGAGAAGCCTAGAATCTTCGTCTTCTGGCTAGTTATTTTGGAGAGTATCTCCTTCAGAATCTTGGGATTCTGCGATATATCTTGCCCCGTTATCGTCACCATCGCAGATGGGTCGGTGCCTTCGAGCTCAACGTTGAGACCGCTTGAGAGTGAACCATTGATGACGGTTCCACCAGACCGAAGAGACTGTGTTGTGTCTGGCGTGATCCTAAGCCTGAAGGTATCGTCCAGATATCGAAGAGCCTTCGTCTTCAGGAATTTGGTTCCTGAGTCTGCGAGGCCTATCACCTCTCGGATAGAGATCTGAGAGATCGGCTGAGCGTCCTTCACTAGCTTAGGGTCAGCGGTCATCAAGCCGTTGCTGTCAGTCACAAGGATTGATTCGTCAGCTCGAAGGCACCGCGCCAAAAGGAAGGCCGTGATATCGCTTCCTCCGCGGCCCATAGTTGTGATCCTTCCATCAGTAGCCCTACCAACAAACCCTGGCAACACCGGAACGATTCCGTCCTCCATGCATGGTAGAACATGGCGCTGGATTCGACGTTGACATGCGGAAATGATAGGTACCGCATCTCCAAAGTTGTCGTTGGTTACTATCGGCCAATCGTCATCATGAGGGTCGAAATACTTCGACCTCACCCCTTGCGCCGACAAAGCAGCATAGAAGATCCGGGCACTCGTTCTCTCACCCATGGAGAGAACATCATCCACATTGGCATCCGACCTATTCGAGCATGATGCAGAGAGCGTTTCAAGCAGATCGTCTGTCGTTCTGCCCATCGCGGAAACAACGACCGCGACTTGCGCGCCCTTATCCGTCTCCTGTCTTACAACTCCCACAGCCTTTGAGATCTTTCGAGGCGATGATAAGGACGAGCCGCCGAACTTGACCACCAGACGAGAAACCTTGTGCCTAGTCTTGACTCTCACGAGATTTCACCTGAGAAGCCATGCCGACCATATTGCGGCTAAAGCCGCAAACTCGGCTGGCTATCGATAGCTAAAATAGAACGCTGCATAGCTGCGGACAAAGACAGGTAGCAGCCTTCGATTCATTGTGCAGCGCCTTGCCCGCCAATGCTGGCAATGTTGCTTAAAAACGTACGTGTCGCAACACGATAGAACCCCGATGCACTTGCCTAATATGCCAATAGTCTGGAGGTCGTCTCAAATACTGGGAACGTTCTGCCACAGGAGGAGGAAAGAGCTCTGGTAACTCCTATGGGTTTTGAGGTGGCTTGGCAACCCCCTTGGGTTTATTTGGCCAGTGCGCTCTGCCTTATGAGGGATTTCCACCTATTCTTGCCTAGACTCGGAAACCCGTTTCCATAGCAAGCTCAAAGAACGATCGTCCTCTTCGACACAAGGAAAAGAGATCGAAATTGACAACATCTTGAAGCTTCTAGCTCCCACAAACTCTTATCCAAGTTCCGCTTGCTTTTCACCCAGGCCGCTGCACCCTCCTTGTTTTGACGGCCCTTGGCAGCGAAAGTCGACTCCAGTCTGCGCTCTAGCACTGTCGTAGGATGATCAACGTATTCGTATTGGTAACTCCTCTAACCTTGCGAATTTTCTCGATGGACCGATTCACTTCCGCAATGTTCAACGTTGAGATTATTGCTGCGATATCATACTGGCCCGTAACCTCAAAGACCGTCTCCACCCCCGGGATCTTCCTTAGATTCTCTGAGACATTAGATGTGGGAAGCTGCGGGTTCACTGACACAAGACTTACCGCTCGTGCTCCTTTCGTGAATCCCAGTTGAATCGTGAATTTACTGATTACGCCTGATTTCACCATGGCGCGGATTCTCTTTCTCACAGCCCCCTCCGACAGTCGGACTGCCCTGCCGACGTCGATATACGACGCACGTCCATCGTCCTTAAGAATCTCTAAGATCTTCTCATCTAGCTCGTCCAATCGCGCCGCATCCATCGACCGATCAGCCTCGAGATGGATTTAATGATTTCTGTACAACAACAATAATGGTAGGCCATGCGGATTCCGTCACGTATGGTCCGCTTCTGCGAGTTCACTGTCTGCCGCCTGCAACGGACGAATTCCTCGAAAGGTGGTCCGTGAACGGAACAACCCCATGTCGTAGCGGCGCCTGCCCCATTAACCGGTGACGCTGAGAGTGCCCGAGGTCCTGCCGTGGAAGGAGCACATCAAGGCGATGATCTCATGCTTCCTTGTGAACTTCCTTCCCATCCTGAGGGCACATTCAATCTCCATGCAGCGCCAGTAGCAGGCTAGACGCGTGCCGAAGCCTGTGGAGTCAAGGTTGAGCATCTCGCTCAAGAATCGGTCCCGAGAAACAAGGGCAGTGGATCTCTTGAGATGCAAGCGCCTGTGGCCCCCGGCTTCTCGATAGGCTTATAAGGCGAATGCCCACGTTATAGGGGCTAAATTTCGGAGCTCGAAAGGATCCTTGACATTCAAAGCGAAGATTTCTCTTCGCCGCTTGGCGATACGCGTTTCCGTAATCCTTTCGCTCCTCATTATTGTCCTTATTGAGTAGCCTGGCGTGCAACAAGGAACTGTTTGCGTGCTGGGCTCAGATCATAGAGGTGTTATTTTTGGCAGTCATGTCTGGTGCAAAATGCTTGTTGGAGGCCTTGAGACAGCAAAAGGTCTCAGTTATCTTCGGCCTCCCAGGCGGCGCCATCATGCCTGTCTATGATGCTCTCTTGGACTCTGACATTAGGCACATACTTGTGCGACACGAGCAGTCAGCTGTTCACATGGCTGACGGATATGCCAGGGCCAGCGGGCGCCCCGGAGTCTGTATGGCAACATCAGGCCCGGGTGCAACGAATCTCGTCACTGGGATAGCGAACGCCTACATGGACTCCTCGCCTGTCATCGCCTTCACCGGACAAGTCCCGAGACCAATGATAGGCAAAGACGCATTTCAAGAGGCAGACATAGTCGGAATCACGACCCCGATCACAAAGCACAACTTTCAGATTGGACACGCTGCGGAGATTCCTAGAACCGTGAAGGCTGCCTTCCATATAGCCTCTACTGGGAGACCCGGACCTGTTCTGATCGATCTCCCGAGGGATGTTCAACTAGAAAACGCTGAAGTGGATTTCTCAGAGACCTTACAAATCAGGGGCTACCGGGTGAATAGCGATCCAGATCCAACCAGCGTTGAGAGAGCTGTTGAGGCCCTGTCCGGAGCCGAGAGACCCTTCATCTTAGCCGGCGGAGGAGTACTGATCTCAAATGCATGCGAGGAGCTGCGCCTGCTTGCAGAGTTCCTAATGGCTCCTGTGGGAACATCGCTCAACGGTAAAGGATGCTTCCCTGAGGATCACCTTCTCTCTTTGGGAACCGTTGGAATGCACGGAAGAACTGAAGCTAACAGACTAATCATGGAGGCTGACGTGCTCTTCGCTGTTGGTGTCCGATTCTCTGACAGGACTACGTGCAAGGTCGACGGGTTCTGTCCAAAGGCCAAGATCGTTCACGCTGACTTGGATCCCGCCGAGATAGAGAAGAACAAGGAAGTTGACGTTTCAATAGTAGGCGACGCTGGTAAGGTTCTACGTTGCATACGAAACCGATTGGTTAAGAGGCTGCGCAAGGACAAGGCAAACAACTGGCACGCGAGAGTCCAAGAGCTAAAGGATGCCATCCGAAGCCAGAATGACACCTTTGAAAATGGGTTGAGACCTTTCTCCGTCCTGAGGACGCTGAGGAAGGCTTTGCCGGCAAACGCCATTGTGACAACTGAGGTTGGTCAAAACCAGATGTGGGCAGCCCTACACTTCTCCGCCCTCATGCCCAGAACCTTCATCACATCTGGAGGGCTTGGCACGATGGGGTTCGGCTTTCCAGCAGCGCTAGGCGCGAAAGTAGCTAGACCTGAAGTTCCAGTTGTTGATATCGCTGGAGACGGCAGCTTCCTCATGACGGAGAACTCTCTTGCCACGTCCGTCTGTGAGCAAATACCGATTACCGTTGTCATCTTGAACAATCGCATGTTGGGGATGGTCGCGCAATGGCAGAGACTCTTCTTCAATCGAAGATACTCGGCCGTTGAGCTTGGAAACGTTCCAGACTTTGTCAAGTTGGCCGAAGCCTACGGCGTAGAAGGATTACGTCCACAATCAATTGAGGAATTCAGCTCTGCATTGCAGAGAGCGTTGAAGACCAATGTTACTACTGTCATCGACGTTTCAATCAACCCTGAGGAGGATGTCCTCCCGATGGTTCCCCCTGGAAGTAGTGTAGATCAGATCTTGGCGTGATGAAGATGACACAGGAAAAATTCCTGCTTGGAATGGTGGTCGCACACAAACCTGGAGTACTTCATAGAGTCTCGAATATGTTTCGAAGACGCAATTTCAACATCGAAAGTATCTCTGTTGGTGCAACAGAGGAGAAGGACTTGGCTCGCATGACCCTGGCGATTTCAGGAGATGATCGAATGGCGAGGCAAGTGGTCAAACAAATGGAGAAACTCCTCGATGTCGTATCTGTCTCTGTGCTGGATCAGAATCGGACTGTGCTACGTGAGCTTGCGCTTGTTAAGCTTCCTGCGGCCGACCCTAAGACTCGGTCTGACATCGTAAATTGGGCCAATGTCTTCAGGAGTCACGTTGTGGATCTCTCTCCAGAATCTGTCATCGTCGAAGTGACGGGTACACCAGACAAAATAGATGCCTTCATCGAGCTGGCGAAGAGCATTGGCATAAAGGAGATCTCAAGAACCGGGGTGACCGCGCTTGAGAGAGGGGCTGAGGCAATCAACTGGACGGAGACAGTGTAGATGGTTGAAGTGTACTACGATCCAGATGTGAGTCTAGACAGTTTGAAGGGAAGAACCGTAGCCGTGATAGGCTACGGAAGTCAAGGCCGTGCTCAGGCGCTTAACATGAGGGATTCAGGAGTTGAGGTCATAGTCGGCCTGAGAAAGGGGGGTTCCTCATGGAGGACTGCTGAGGCTGAAGGTTTCACCGTGTATCCGATCTCTGAGGCGACAAGGAAAGGAGATATAGTGCACATCCTTATCCCGGACCCGGCCCAGCCAGCCGTATACGAGTCGGAGATAAAGAATCATCTAGAAGGACTAAAGGCTCTTGGATTCTCACATGGCTTCAATGTTCACTTCAAGCAGATTGCTCCGCCTCCAGACTCAGACGTAATCATGGTTGCACCCAAGAGTCCAGGGCGAAGGCTTAGAGAGACGTTCCTCGCCGGGTTTGGTGTCCCGGCTCTGATAGCAATAGAACAGGATCGCTCCGGAGAGGCGAGGGAGATTGCCCTTGCGATAAGCAAGGCCTTGGGATGCACGCGAGCTGGCGTTCTTGAGACCACCTTCAAGGATGAGACAGAGAGCGATCTGATAGGTGAGCAGACTGTGCTCGTCGGCGGCTTGATGGAGCTGATCAAGAAGGGTTTCGAGACACTAGTTGAAGCCGGATATGAACCGGAGCTAGCGTACTTTGAAGCCTGCAACGAAGCGAAACTGATCATGGATCTAATCTATGAACGAGGCCTCGTTGGCATGTTGAGAGCGGTGTCGGACACTGCAAAATACGGGGGACTTACAGTGGGGCCGAAGGTCATTGACGAGCACGTTAAGCTAAACATGAAAAAAGTTGTTGGAGATGTGCAAAACGGCAGATTCGCGAAAGAATGGGCCAGCAAGTTCCAAAATAGCTCAGCCGTCTTGGATCACTTCATGAAGGAACTAGACCAGCACCAGATAGAGACCGTCGGCCGAAAGATCAGGAGAATGGCCGGACTAGAAAAGTAGAGAATGGACAAGCAAAGGTTGTGAAAATATGCCCTGTCTGATGGATGGAAAATTCCGGAAGTTCGCAGTTCGTCACAGTCATTCAAAGATAGTTGTTGGATGAGTATGGTAAGAAGAAAGAAGAGGAAACGAGATCCTGACTGGGAGAAGTTTGAGATGAGCTTTTGGAGTGAGACGAAGCCCCAGAGCTGAGGATCTTGAATTGAGGACATGTTAGTGAAGGGATGAGAAGTTGGCTTGGAGGAATAGCGTTCTCGAGTGAGTGCCTACTACCCACTCTAGTGAGAATCTTTGATACGACGCTGAGAGACGGAGAGCAGACACCTGGAGTCGCCCTCACCTCGGAGGAAAAAGTCAAGATCGCGAAGCAACTTGACACCCTAGGTGTAGATATCATCGAGGCAGGGTTCCCGATTGCCTCCACAGGTGAAACGGAGGCAACTAAAAGGATTGCTGGCGCGGGGCTGAACGCAGAGACCTGTGGATTGGCGCGGACGGTGAAAGAAGATATTGACGCTGTGTTAGCTTGCAATGTCGACAGAATTCATCTCTTCATAGCAACATCGGATGTTCACCTGACGAAGAAGCTCAAACTGACCAGAGAGCAAGTTCTGAACCAGGCCGTTGAGTCAGTCGAATACGCAAAGCGTCACGGCGTCAAGGTTGAGTTCTCTGCTGAGGATGCCACAAGAAGCGACGCATCATTTCTTACGCAGGTGCTCAAGGCAGCTGCCAAGGCTGGGGTTGATGTGTTGAACATCCCGGACACTGTTGGAGTATCCATACCACGAGGAATGTTCAATCTCATCAAGAAGGTGAAGAGCATAGTCGATGTGCCAATCTCTGTTCACTGCCACAACGACATGGGTTTGGCAGTTGCCAATTCATTGGCTGGGATAGAGGCCGGAGCCGATCAGGCACACGTAACTGTCAACGGTATCGGTGAAAGGGCGGGAAATGCTAGTCTGGAGGAACTGGCTTTGAGCCTCCATTCTCTTTACGGGGTCCCTACAAATATTCGTCTCGAAGAGATCTGGAGAACCTCCCAGCTTGTCTCAAAGTTGACTGGGATGACAGTGCCTCCGACCAAGGCTGTGGTCGGTGATAACGCCTTCTCTCATGAGAGTGGAATACATGCTCATGGAGTGATCAGTTCGCCAGACACCTACGAGCCTGTGCCTCCAGAGACAGTTGGTTGTACAAGAAGGTTGGTCGCTGGAAAACATGCCGGATCACATGGCGTGGATGTGATGCTTCAAGAGATGGGTTTCAGCTTGACGAGGAAACAGTTGAGGGAGGTTCTGGCCCGGGTAAAGCTGCTAGGCGACAAAGGAAGGAAGGTGACTGACGCGGATCTCTACACACTTGCGGAAGATGTGGCAGGTGTACTGCCAGCAGAGGAGGAGAAGATCAGACTTCAGGATCTGGTCGTTGTCACAGGCAACAAGGTGACACCTACAGCCAAGCTCAGGCTCCTCATCGAAGGAAAAGAGTACCAGAGTACGGATAAGGGCGTAGGTCCCATTGATGCCGTGAGCAAAGCCATCCAGAAAAGTATCGGAGACATCATGAAGTTTCGACTTGTAGAGTTCAATCTCGACGCCATGTCAGGTGGAACCGATGCGCTGGCAGCCGTGACCGTGAAGCTTGCCGGAGAGAACGGCCGACTTATCTCCGCCCGGGCAGTTCACGAAGACATAGTCATGGCCGGCGTGATAGCGATAGTGAACGCTGCAAACAGGTTGTACCTTATCGCCACGAGGAGCAGTCCAAAATGGCGATGACAACTTGCGAGAAGATCCTCGCGAAGAACTCAGGAAGAGTGTCAGTTTCCCCGGGAGACATTGTAGTCGCCGATGTTGATCTTCTAATGATCAACGAAATAACCGGGCCATTGGCGGAAAGAGCCTTTGAAGACATGGGTTTCGACAAGGTCTGGAATCCGGAGAAAGTTGTCGCCGTGCTAGATCACGCGATTCCAGCTGTCGATGTCCGATCAGCGTCAGTAATGAAGAAGATGAGAGAGTTTGCACGAACACACAGCGTCAAGAATTTCTACGGCGTTGGGGGAGAAGGCGGAATCGCCCACCAACTCCTAGTCGAGAAGGGGCTCGTTGGACCCGGGATGTTGGTTGCGGGGGCGGACAGTCATACATGCACTGCTGGAGCGGTCAGCGCTCTTGGGATAGGTGTTGGTTCCACAGAGGCAGCTGCGATTCTGGCGACTGGAAAGCTCTGGTTCAGAGTACCTGAGACAGTCAAGATCGAGGTTACTGGTCACTTGCGGCCGCCCGTCATGGCTAAGGACCTAATCTTGAGCATTATTGGCAGCGTCAGGGCTGACGGGGCTACCTACAAGGCCATCGAGTACTGCGGCGAAGCAGTCTCAAAGATCAGCATTGATGGCAGAATGACAATCGCGAACATGTCTGTTGAGATGGGCGCGAAGACCGGAATCGTGAAGACCGATGAAGCTACTATCAGCTATTTGGAGAAGACAGGTCGATCTCTTACATTGTTGGAGAGCGATCCAGACGCGAGATATGACAAGACTCTCCAATTCGATGCTTCTGATCTGGAGCCGAAGATTGCGGCACCATTCCAAGCCGACAATGTTATGGAGGTGGGCAAGGTTGAGGGGATCGAGATAGACCAAGCGTTCCTTGGCAGTTGCACAAATGGAAGAATGGAAGATTTGAGAGCTGCGGCTAACATAATGTGCAGGCGGAGGGTCCATCCGCACGTCAGATTCATCGTAATTCCAGCCTCCATGAAGATCTACCGTGAAGCTTTACGAGAGGGAATTCTAGAGACACTCCTATCGGCGGGCGCCGTCATTTCCAATCCGACATGCGGGCCTTGTCTAGGTATGTCGCAAGGGGTCCTCGCCGCTGATGAAGTGTGCGTCTCATCGAGCAACAGGAATTTTGTTGGAAGGATGGGCGATAAGACTTCCCGTGTCTATCTCGCGTCTCCTACAACGGTCGCCGCGTCAGCTGTCGCTGGCAAGATAACGGATCCTAGGAGGATGTGGAGTTGAACAATGTCTCCGGCAGGGCTCTACGCTACGGCGACAACGTAAACACAGACGTGATCATACCTGCAAAGTACCTGAATACTACAGATATCGCAACCCTTGCCGAGCATGCAATGGAGCCTTTGGATCCAGAGTTCAGGCGGAAGGTATCGACATGCAACATTCTTGTGGTAGGCAGAAATTTCGGTTGTGGCAGTTCTAGGGAGCACGCAGCCATGGTTTTGAAAGCGGCAGGGATCCAAGCGATCCTGGCTGAATCCTACGCTCGAATTTTCTTCAGGAACGCGATAAACCAAGGCATTCCTGCATTCGAAATTAGAGGCTTATCGAGCGATGTCGACCAAGGCGACCTCTTGGAGCTCGATCTGAACTCATGGAAACTGAGAAACCTAACAAAAGCCATAACGATTGAGCTGTCACGCCTTCCTGATTTTCTCATGGACATACTGGCCTCAGGGGGGCTCGTCAACTACTTGAAGAAGCGCAGGACATGGTAGCGGGATCTTCAATTGAAGTATGTGATAAGCGTCATCATGGGAGACGGAATAGGGCCAGCCGTGATTCAAGCTACTCTTGACGTGCTGGGGAAGCTCGCCCTGCACTTTTCTCTAAACTTTGACTTCAGACATGTGGAAGCCGGCGACGCCACCAGAACCAAGTACGGCGTTGCTCTGCCCGACGAATCGTACGCAAGGATTTCTTCCTCGAACGCTTGTCTAAAAGGCCCGATAGGTGAAAGTGCAAAGCAGGTGATAATCCCCCTTAGACAGCGTTTTGACTTGTACGCCAATATTCGGCCGGCCTTCACGTTGCCCAACATACCCGCGATCCAAGATGATGTCGACCTTGTGATCGTCAGAGAGAACACTGAGGATCTATACAAGGGGATAGAGGATAGGACGGATGAGTACGCCTTTGGGATGCGTGTTGTGACAAGGCGGGCATCAACCCGGATTGCCAAGATTGCCTACAATCTGGCTATGCGTAGGCGAAGAAAGGTAACAATCGTCCACAAAGCCAACGTGATGTTGGCTTGCGGGCTTTTCAGCGAGTGTTGCCGGGAGGCTGGGAGGGGCTATCCAAATGTTGAGACTGAGGAGATGTACGTTGACAATGCTGCATACCAACTAGTGAAGAATCCTCGGCGATTCGATGTGATCCTGACAACGAATCTATTTGGAGATATCTTGAGCGATGAGGCGGCAGGAGTTGTGGGAAGCCTAGGCATCTCACCTTCCATGAATGTTGGCGACACTTTTGGGATCTTTGAACCAGTTCACGGCTCTGCTCCAGATCTGCCAAAAGCAGCTGGCAACCCACTAGCGACCTTAATGTCTGCAAGACTCATGCTCGACTGGCTGGCAGGAAAGCACAATGACAATGTCTTGGAACAAGCGTCTCGAAGACTCTGGGACGCGATTCTTGAAACGTTGAGGAAGAGGAAAGCACCAACGCGAGACCTCGGAGGAGAAAGCATGACCGATGAGGTTGCAGAGGCGGTCATTGAAGAGATTGACAAAGCAAATCGTGCTAGGTCGATCTAGCCGCTTGTGCGCCGAACACCCTTGCTAGGCATCCCTTGACCTTACGTTCTCTGGGCTTCCAGTCGTGTAGACGACTCGCCATCTCCTCATTGGATATTCTCGCGTCGAGTCGACGGTCAGGAATGTTGATCTCAATTGTATCTCCCGCCTTCAGAGCGGCAATGGGGCCTTTGACTGCTGCTTCGGGCGCTACATGCCCAACGCAGGGACCCCTCGTTGCGCCGGAAAACCTTCCGTCTGTTAGAAGAGCGACCTTATCGCTTAGATTCATGCCGACTATGAGAGAAGTTGGAACAAGCATCTCTCTCATGCCCGGTCCGCCGACTGGCCCCTCGTACCTTATGATGGCCACATCTCCTTCGCGGACCTTTCCTCGAGCAATTCCGTCCACAGCATCCTCCTCAGAGTCAAAGACAACGGCTGGGCCTCTGAACTTGAGCATGGTAGCTGGAACCGACGAATACTTGATCACGGCGCCTCCCGGTGCGAGGTTGCCTCTCAGTATAGCTATGCCACCTTCAGAGTGAATCGGATTGGACATAGGCCTAATCACCTGATCGTTCAAAACCTTGTACCCTGCAATCAGCTCCTTCAACGTCTTTCCCATAACCGTCTTGGCACTCAGCTTTAGCTTGGGCTCAAGTCGCTTCAGCAGGGCTGGGACACCTCCCGCTTTTTCAAAGTCCTTCATGAAGTACGGGCCGCTTGGTCTGAGGTCGCAGATGTGAGGTGTTCTTCGACTGAACTCATCGAATCTTTCAAGGGTTAGGTCTATTCCGAGCTCTCGGGCTATGGAGCTGAGGTGTAAAACAGAGTTGGTCGAACCCCCCAGAGCCATATCGACAGTTATTGCGTTCTCGAAGGCCTCCTCAGTCATTACGCTTGACGGTAAGGGACCGTTGTCCAACAGAGACATGATCCTTCTCCCGGATTCCCTGGCCAAACTGAGTTTGGCTGGGTCATTGGCATGCATGGCAGCGCATCTGGGAAGGGACATGCCCAAGGCTTCAGTCAAACAAGCCATGGTGTTTGCAGTAAACAATCCTGCACATGAACCGGGGCCAGGACAAGCACATCCCTCGAGTCTTCTCAATTCCTTCTCGGAGATTCGACCTTTCTGAAACTTTCCCACAGCCTCAAAGACAGTCATCACGTCGACGAAGTTCCCTTGCAGCCGTCCCGGCATCATTGGGCCCCCCGTAACCATGATAGAAGGTATGTCCAGCCTGGCCACCGCCATTAGATGACCGGGAACAATCTTGTCACATGAGGAGATTAGGACTATGGCGTCGAAACGATGCGCTTCAACCATGGCTTCAACCGAGTCGGCGATTATCTCACGGCTGGCAAGCGAGTACTTCATCCCCTCATGACCCATCGCGAGTCCATCGCAGATGCCTATCGTATCAAACTCAAACGGTGTTCCACCTGCAGCCCTCACACCTTGCTTGGCGGCTTCAGCCAGTCTTCTTAGGTGAGTATGACCCGGAACAATCTCATTCCAGGAGTTCGCTATGGCAATAAAAGGACGACTTAAGTCTCGGCTCGATAGCCCTAAAGATCGAAGGAGAGCTCTATGAGGCGCCCGCTCTATTCCATCCTTTACTAGGCTACTACGCCGCTTCAATTCCTAGCCTTCTGAAATCTCGATAGCTGAACGAACCCGCTAGCTATCATCTTGAGTCTAGATAAGTTCTTAGCCGCCTCAATTCGAAAGGTATCTTCTCCGCCATCCTTGCATTCGAGAATCCGCATTCAGGAAGGATGATGGGCGTGGGTCGCACACTGAGATCGCTAGGAATATTGGATTGTCAGAGGGGGCCGTCAGGAAGAGGATTAAGGCGATGGTGGATTCAGGAATCATCAGTAAGTTCACGGTTCAACTTGGCTTTACCAAAGGAGCGAAGGCCATGGCTCTAGTTTCGGTGAACCCACAGCTCCCTACGTCCTCTGCCTCCAGGAATCTGAAGAAGATCCCGGGAATTGAAGTAGTGTATGAGGTTACTGGCCAGTATGGCATCGCGGCGGTGGTTTCAACATTGAACATTGCTGAGGTGAATCGATCCGTGGAGAGGATTTGCAGCATCAAGGAGTTACAAATACGAACACGATGATTATTCTTCAGCAGTGGTAGGCGCGGCGCTTGTGACGGGGGGGCTCACAAAGCTTAAATGTGGATGGTCGCGCATCAGACCGAGCAAGGCGTTGAGACAATGAGAAGGTATCGCGTTCCAGAATTCTAGATTCTCCAACGCGACCTCAGTTACAATTTCTGATTGTGTGTCTCGATCGTTCTTCGGCCTGCTTTTGGAGGTGCAATAATGTCAGGGAGGAATTGCTTCCCATGGTGGAAAGTCGACTAAACGAAGCAGATTCGGGTCGAGCCAGAAGTTGCAAGCCGCAGGAACGGTGAAGGCGGCTGAACTTTGCGCAAGACTCGGACTCGATTATCACGTGGTGGATTCTGAGTGGCGGGAGAACTACATCTCGCCTAGCGAGCTAGAAGACCTTCTAGAATTCTCAGAAAGAAACAGCTCGAACCTGAAGACCATCGTCACCATCTCTGCCAGACATATGTCCTCTGTTGAGAGGACCCGTAAGCTCATTGAGATTATGAAGAGACATGAGAGCGCAAGCCTCAACCTCGTCGCTGGCAACAGAGTCTATCTCGCAGAAAAAGAGGTCAAGAGATCTGCCGCCAAGAGACTTGCTAATCTCGCCAGAATTGCTAGAAGGTGCCTGAGAGACAGAGTCGTATTCATTGGAACAGAGGGACTAACAGAGATGGCATTGGAGATAGCGACAGAACATGATCTCGTCCCCTTCTTGCTGCTCGACAAAGACCTTGAAAGTGACGTTGATGAAGTCCACGACACATATCAAAACAGTAGAATCGCCGTATATGTTCCCTACCTCACGAAGTCTTGCGACTACGATATTTCAGCCGAAGCCGTACGAAGACTCTGGCGATATGCATTCAGACGCCGATGGGTCAGAAAGGACCTTGAAGATAAAGGATACGACTTGCGCCTTTTGGAAGTGTCTATGAAGCACGAACGTAACGGCAACTGTAACTCGCTTGATAACAGGATTGCAGAGGTCCTAATGGATCCTATTGGAAAACTATCAGTTTGCGGTGATGCGGAAGGATTCATCCGAGCATTTCAGAATTTCAAGAAGCTTGGTATCAGTACAGTCATAGGTTTCCCTCTGAGAGAAGAAGAAAGACAGGTCCTGACATTTTCTCGCTGTATCCACCATTTCAGAAGACACCGTGTTTGAGACGGTATCGGCTTACAGGAAGATCTTGACCTCGGTGTGAAGGTCTGTCGCATAATACTTCATCTCATTCATGGTTGCCAAAAGATCCAACTCCTTGAGGTCGTGCACCCATAGGGCTCGACATCTAGGCAAACGCTTAGGCGATGGCCGTTCAGCCGGAGGCACCAAGCTTTCTTCCAAGGGGAAACAAGCCCTCCGACAGTCGCCAACCGGTCTTGCATGAAGACTGCCGCGGAACCTACAGAACCCCGTGGAATAAGCTTTATATGTTCTTCTTTCTTCCTTAGCTGCCCAACAGAGGTTCAGCATTGAACTCGAAGCTTCTCACTGTCGACGCGATCACTACTGCGACCGTGACGACTCAGATTACCGACTGAGTCGGGCGGCGAGAACCTCTTTCGACTGATCTTTCTTCGGGTCCTTGCTGTTCCCACTCGTTTTGAATAGGCATAGAGGAGACCAACTGATATGAGCGTCAAGTGGACACCGCAGGCGGCTGTTGGGCCGCGAGCAGCTAACATCTTCAACAGAATCAGAGTTGAGGGGTATGCCAAATCCCTCTCAGCTAACTACGTTAAAGTTGTTGCACCGTCTACTACTGCAAACTTGGGTGCGGGATTCGATGTATTCGGTCTGGCTCACGACGCCTTTGAAGACATACTGGAAATCGAGGCCACTTCACGTGCGAAGATTGAGGTTGAAGTCGGCGGGGTTGATTCGGAATGCGTCCCGTGTAACCCAAACGAGAATACTGCCGGGTTCGTCGCAAACTGCTTGGCCGAGAGAATGCCGGCCGGATGCGGCTTAAGAATCCGTATTGAGAAGAGAATCCCCGTCGGCAAGGGATTGGGAAGTAGTGGCGCAAGCGCCGCAGCATGCATTGTCGGACTGAACAGAATTATCGGTCTAGGTCTATCGAATGACCAGATGATTCAGCTGGCAGCGAAGGGAGAAACTGCCTCTGCTGGTTTTCCCCATGCGGACAATGTTGCAGCTTCGATTCTTGGAGGGTTTACAATAATCCGGTCGTACGAACCATTCCATGCAATAGGGCTGGCTCCTCCTCCGAACCTCGGGGTCGCGTTGGCTGTGCCTGATGTTCCGATCGTTGAGAGGAAGACTGAGATGGCTCGTGCTGTCCTTCCTAAGTCTGTTCCGATAGAGAAGATGGTTCACAATATTGGCCAGGCGTCAGGCATGATCGTTGGGATGCTATCTGGAGATCTAGATCTCGTTGGCCGAAGTATGGTAGACGTTGTTGTGGAGCCGATGAGAGCGAGATTTGTTCCAAGCTACCAGAAGGTTAGGGAGAGTGCTTTCGCTGCCGGAGCTGCAGGGGTAGCCATAAGCGGAGCTGGCCCAACAATGATCGCTGTTGTCGACGAAAGAAAGACTCTGTCGATTCGTGTGGCTCAGGCAATGAAGGAGGCTTTTGAGACTGGAAGGGTTAGCTGCCGAGCCTTCTCATCTAAGCCTGCTAAAGGGGCAGCTGTCGTTGAAGAGGAGTAAGGAATATGGACCACTATCTTGAATGCATCGGATGCCGAGCTCACTACTCCCCAACCGATGCCTGGTACACTTGCAGGAGTTGTGGGGACTTGCTCGAGGTCAGATATGACTATGACAGTTTACGAAAGTCCGCTGATACCCGCCTCTGGCAGACAAGGCCAATATCGGTTTGGAGATATGAGGAGCTCCTTCCATTGGACAGGACATCACTAAAGGTGAGCCTCGGGGAGGGTGGAACAAGCCTTCACAGATCCATCAGGCTTGCAGAGAGATTTGGGGTTAAAAGGCTGCGTGTGAAGGATGAGGGTCAGAATCCCACGGGCTCCTTCAAGGACAGGGGCATGACTCTCGGAGTGTCGAAGGCTATTGAGATTGGAGCAGAGAGGGTTGCTTGTGCCTCGACAGGGAACACGTCCGCCTCTCTGGCAGCCTACGCGGCAAGAGCAGGGCTTGAGTGCATCGTGGTGATACCGTCTGGGAAGATTGCCCTTGGGAAGCTCATCCAAGCAATGGTATACGGAGCGCGCGTAGTACAGCTGGAGGGGAACTTCGACGATGCGCTAAGAGTTGTTGTGGAGTCCGCTCAGTTCGATAATGGTTTGTACTTGTTGAACTCAATCAATCCGTACAGACTCGAAGGACAGAAGACCCTCGCCTACGAAGTGTGGGATCAGCTAGAAGGTGATATTCCGGACACAGTTATTGTCCCAGTAGGTAACGCAGGTAACATAAGCGCGATCTGGAAAGGGTTCCAAGATCTGAACCGGCTCGGTCTCACATCGGATCTCCCGAGGATGGTTGGCGTGCAAGCGGAGGGAGCGTCTCCCATAGCTGAAGCTTTCAGAAGAGGTCTGAACACTATCGAACCAATCCCAAATCCCGAAACGGTTGCCACAGCAATAAGAATCGGCTCACCGGCGAGCTGGAAGAAGGCACTGATGGCGGTCAGGAGTTCGAAAGGACTTGTAGAGACCGTTACTGATCGAGAGATCCTCAAAGCCCAAAGACTTCTTGCGAGCCTCGAAGGTATCTTCGTGGAGCCAGCCAGCGCCTCCAGCATTGCAGGTCTGAAGAAGCTTATTGAATCTGGGGCCATCAGCCGCGAGGAAGAGGTTGTATGTGTCACCACAGGCCATGGCCTGAAGGATCCGGAGGCTGCTGTGCATCTATGCGATAAACCCCTCACAGTAGGCAAGGACGAGAACGCAATCAAAAGGGCAATGGGCCTCCATGTCTGAGGTGACATAGCGATGAGGATGATCATCATAGGTTTCGGAACGGTTGGACAGAACCTTGCGAGGATTCTTCACTCACAGGAGAGGCGGCTCTTGAGAGAATTTGGGTTCTATCCGAGGATCGTTGCAGTAGTCGATAGTCGTGGAGCTGCAGTAGACACAAAAGGTCTAGACTTGAAAAGAACACTAACGATCAAGCAGATGAAAGGCTCGGTGGCCAGAGATCCGGAGCTGGGTTGCGCAGGTGCAGATCCGAAGGAGATCATAGAGAAGGTCGAAGCAGAGGCAGTTCTCGAGTTGACTCCGACCAATGTGACAGATGGCGAACCTGGACTATCACACATCAAGACCGCTCTGAGGAACCGAAAGCATGTAGTCACATCGAATAAGGGGCCTCTGGCAATCGCGATGCCTTCGCTTATGGAGATGGCTTCCTACAATAAGGTTCTATTGAAGTTCAGCGGCACAGTCGGAGGAGGAACCCCTATCTTGGACTTTGCAAACAGATGTTTCAACGGGAACAGGATCAGATCTCTCCGAGGGATCTTGAACGGGACAACTAACTACGTCCTGACCAGAATGGCGGAATCGGGCATATCGTTGGATGTAGCCTTGAACGAAGCGCAAGCCTCAGGATACGCAGAGGCCAACCCATCCTATGACGTTGACGGAACCGACACAGCATGCAAACTCGTGATCCTCGCGAACTGCGTGATGGGCAAAGAATCCTCGATGCGGGACGTAAAGGTTGAGGGAATCAGGAAGATCACATCTAAAGACATAGAGGAGGCCAAGAGAGAGAGCTCAGAAGTCAAGCTGATCGGCTCTATTGACGACGACGAGATAAGAGTTCAACCAGAACGGATCCCACGAAGACATCCGCTCTGCGTTGGAGGGACATTGAACGCGGTCTCATTCAGAACGGAGCTGATGGATGAGATCACAATAGTGGGAAGAGGAGCGGGAGGCGTTGAGACTGCAAGCGCAGTACTAAGGGATGTGATAGATGTGAGGAGAACTCTAGCAAGGTGACTGAGGGAGGCTCATGAGGCTTGTTATGAAGTTCGGCGGGACCTCTGTGAGCGAGAGCTCAAGGATCAAGCACGTAGCATGCATAGTTCGAGACCACGCGTGGAAAGGAGACAAGATTGTTATCGTCGTCTCAGCCATGTCAGGAGTTACAGACAAACTGATGGAAGCTGCCGAGAAGGCTAGTGTACATGACCGGGCCTATATCGACGCTTTCTTGAACTGCTTGGCTGAAAGGCACACTCAAGCCTCCCGAGACGTGATCCAGAACAGAGAGATACTTGAGCAGACGCTTAAGTTGTTGAACGCGCAGATCGAAGACTTGGGGAAAGTCCTGATCGGAATAACATATCTAGGAGAGCTGACCGCCAGGTCGAGAGACTACGTGCTCTCATTCGGTGAGAAGCTCTGTGCGATCGTAATGTTAGGAGCACTGAGAGATCTTGGATTGAGGGCTGAGTGCTTTACTGGAGGCGAATGTGGAATCATCACAGACGACCACTTCGGAGACGCCAAACCCCTGATGAACGTCACGAGGCAGCAGGTCAAAGAAAAGCTTGGGCCGGTTGTCGAGGCTGGTGTCGTGGCCGTGATCACAGGCTTCATAGCAATGACACAGGATGGTTTGACAACAACCTTGGGCAGAGGGGGGTCCGACTATACGGCCACCACGTTAGGTGCCGCGCTGCAGGTAGATGAAGTCTGGATATGGACCGATGTGGACGGGCTGATGACAGCAGACCCGAAGATTGAGCCGTCAGCAAGGACGATACAGACTATGTCCTACTCAGAAGCAACGGAGATGGTCTACTTCGGAGCTAAGGCCATGCACCCGAGGGCTTTGGAGCCAGCTTCCGAGAGAGCGATTCCAATACGAGTGAAGAACACTTTCAATCCTGACAATCATGGAACGCTGATAGCTCAGGAGAGGCAGGCCAAACCTAAGAGTGTCGTGAAGGCCGTTGCTATGATCAGCAATGTTGCGTTGATTACTGTGACAGGGCTCAGAGGTGTCGGTGCCTCTGATATTGCTGCGAAGGTGTTTAGCACACTCGGAGAGAACAAAATAGATGTCCTGATGTTTTCTCAAAGCTCCTCTCAAGCGAATATCTCCTTCGTTATCCCCCGAACGAATTCTGAGAAGGTAGTAAACACTCTTGAACTATCACTATTAGGAACTGGGTTCGCAAAAGAGGTTATCCCAGAAACTAATGTCTGTGTCATAGCTGTAGTTGGAGCCGGCATGAAGGGTACGCCAGGAGTTGCGGCAAGGGTCTTCAGGACCGTTGCAAATCAGACCGTGAACATTCGTATGATAGCCCAAGGCTCATCGGAGCTCAACATATCGTTCGTTGTGGAAGAGAGCGGAGGCGTTAGGGCTCTTCGGGCCTTACATCACGAGTTCAAACTCGATTCTCAGGACTCGCTCTGAACTGGGGCGATCTCGTGTGGATGTATCTCCTGAAGGCCTGCCCTGAACAACTCCTTCCTTGTGCCGTTCAGCTTCATCAATCTGGGAAGTCTACCAACGGTGCCAATATGGTTGCGTCGAATAACAAGTGCACCTCTAACACCCAGGATACTCTCAGCCCTCTCCAGTCCTGATTGTATGGACGCCTCGATGTCTTTGCCCGCAACAGAGTTACAGACAGCCGTTGCAGCAGCGTCAGCTAAGGACGATGTATTCGCCACGACCACAGCCGCATCCGCCTCACCGAAGCTCAACGCATGGCTCACTGTAGCCGAACTTGTCGCGATGCCTATCGGAAAGTCCTCTAGGGTCAGGAAAAATCCTATCCTACCGGAGAGTGGAGATGATCCTGCATAAATACCCACGATAAGCGGCTGAGTTGAAGTGGCAGCTATCTCTCCCCCGTTCTCGACGAGGCTTACCAAGGCTCCCTCAAACACCATGTCCCTCACAGCGAGTTCAGCCAAGGTGCCGGGCACAGCGGCCATGGGACCAACTTGAGCAACTTCAGCAGCCAATGAAGCCATCTTCACGACCTCTGGCGCTGACTCCTCGACATATAGCGGCTCGAGCGAGAGTGCGTATTCGGGCCTCCTGCCGACATAGCGCTCAAGCTGGCTTCTGTGGTAAAGTATGGACTCTATGCCTAATTTGATTGCTCGCGCCAGATCGCTAATGACCAGCACATTTGACTGCTTTATTGTCCGTCTGAGGCGAAAGAAGCCTCGATCGAAGATTGGGGTCAGATACGCCCCGCTTCTACCCAACTCTTTCAAGGCGATCTTACCGCTTTGACAGGACACGCGTTGACACAGATGAGGCATCGGATGCATCTTTCTTCATTCAATTCTACCTCCCACTGAGGATTCTGCTTCATGGCTTGAACTGGACAAGAGGAGATGCATGCTCCGCATGATATGCACCTCTCGTAGTCGATCTCTATGACAGACTTCACCTCTTTTGCTAAGACACCTGACTTCTGAAACAGCTCCCTAACCTCATCAAGAGTCTTCCCAGTAGCGGGAACGTCAACAACCATCTCTCCCCCATCCAACGAAACCCTCGCTTCAAGTATGCCTATTGGGATCTTTGTCTTGAGCACAACATTGGAGAGGACGGGGTTATTGACGTTATCACGCGTGTAGAAAAGCCTCAACTTCATTATCTTTCACTTCCTCAGAAGCTTTGCTAGATCGTCTGTCGTCACTATGCCAATTACCCTTTTTTCGTCGTCCACAATGGGCATCCCTGATATGTTGTACTGGGCGAGTCTTCGTGCGACAACATCTCCGGACTCATTCTCTCGGGCGGTTATGACCTTGGTAGTCATTACCTCTTCGAGCATCTTTTTTCCTTGTGCCAACGCTTTGGCCAAGTCCCACGATGTGACTATCCCAATTAGCCGATTGTCGTCATCAACTATGGGGATGTGATCTACGCTGTTCCTTACGATCAAGCTTGCTATCGTCTTTATGTCATGACTCGGCCTAGCCGTCGTCACTTTGACTGTCATGATATCCTTGACTCTGAGCTCATGTCTGCGGACTTCCAAAGGCTTGAAATCCTTCACATTTGGCAGAAGCTCGACCGGCCTTGAGAGTGAGAACAGCCCCTCCTGTACCCACCGCTTGAGGGTTTCAGCTATTTCCTTGGCGTACTTGAAGCTTGACAGCGAAGACGTAGGGATGCCTTTTCCATTAATTACAGCCTTACCAAGTTTTAGCTCGGCGTATGAGACCCTTTTGAGAACCGGCCTGCTTCGAGATGGAATCCCATAGTCGAGAATGTTGGTGAAGATCTGATCGTCAGGAAGTCCGGCAGATTCGGCAACGCGCAGGTTGATGATTGGGATCGGGATGCCAATGCCAAGGTAAAGGGTGGTTCCGTACCGATAGTATGTCGCGCCTCGAAGGTGTCTGGGCTTCATCTGTTTGAGATCGCCACAGACCATTAGCGTTCCAAACTGATTCTGCGGGTTGTGTTGCGTTCCTTCCCCAATAACATAGCCAGTCCCACCGCCCAGGAAGATTCGTGTCCCAATGCCTATGGTTTCGAAATTCTTGTCCTTGTAAAGCGGACTAAGCTGCCCAGCTCCAGAATACGTCACGTTTCCATGATTCGGGAGCAGGGTCCCCATGTATGTGTAAAGGATTCTGTCGGTGCTATTCGTGGCCGCATTGTAGTGCTCATACGCATTACGTGGGTTAACAAGAACCGCCTGATTTAGGTCATCCAGAACGATCGTCGTCTCAATTGCCTTTCTTGGATAGCAGTCTGTTCCATAGGCTTCTGCTCGCAGCTCCACCTCCCTTCGGCTGACCAAGTCTTCGATCACGTGTCCTCCGCCGTAATCGAACCCCTTGGACTCGCTCATGGCAGTGGCGCCGATGTAAGCGTCAACAGCCGCGAGGCCCTTGTATGCGGGAACATCGTTCAGCCAGCACTTGGACATTTTTATGGGTGGTTCAGAATGGCCGAAATTGAGAAAGGCCCCGGAACTACACATGGCTCCGAACGTCCCTGTTGTGACGACATCAACCTCTTTGGCGACGGCATCCAATCCTCTGTCTTGAACGTATTTGACGAACTCCTCGGCAGTGACCACCACAGCGTCGCCTTTCCTGATCTTCTCGTTGATCTCTTCATATGTTCTCAGTGTTTCAGCTCCTCTCTGCTCCGTCATGCTATCAACCACCGATAAGACCAGCGCGAAGTGCAATTCCAGTCTTAGAATTTTCCTGACAAAGATATTCCTAAAGGAATATCACATCTTTTCTGGAGTCCTCTCATCGCAGAGGAGCATAGCCACAGGTCCGGTCCAATCATCCCTGGCCGCATTCACCAGATGGCATATTCTGTGCCTACCGGTCTTCATGAGCTATGGATGTAGCTCACAGCGCAAATCTCGGCGGGACTAGGAAAAGGTACACCGGATCAGGCACGCCTGTCATGCCTCCCGCATGCATTACAGTGTGTTCGATCGTGAAGAGGAGTCGCTGGACAGCTCTAGGGGAATCATAACGGCGTTATGCTTTTATCTGTCCCGACCGCTCAATTGGCCGACATCGGACATGATAGCAAAGAGCATCCTAGAGCTGATCGGAAACACACCACTTGTCCGAATCAATCATCTCAACCCTAATCCCAACGTGGAGATGTACCTGAAGCTTGAGAAATTCAACCCTGGAGGATCGGTCAAGGATAGAATAGCGAAGTACATGATCGAGTACGCCGAAAGAGGCGGAGTTCTAACAAAGAACAAGATTGTGATTGAGCCGACTAGTGGGAACACAGGAATAGGACTTGCAATCGTATGTGCGGTCAAGGGATATCGGCTCGTTCTAGTCATGCCTGAAACGATGACTATGGAAAGAAGAAAGATCCTCATGATTCATGGCGCAGAGATCATACTCTCCCCTGGATCCAAAGGCATGAACGGAGCAGAGGATCTTGCCAGAGAGATCGTTCGAAGGAACCCTGAGAAATACTTCATGCCTAACCAGTTTGCAAACAAGCATAACGTGACTGCCCATTACGAAACTACTGCAGAAGAAGTATGGAGAGATACTGGAGGTAGGATAACGCACTTCGTTGCTGGAATAGGGACATCTGGAACACTAATGGGTGTCTCAAGAAACTTGAAGGCCCGCAATCCGAAGATAAGGATAATAGCAGTTGAACCAGATGCCAAAACCCCTATTCAAGGGTTGAAGAACCTTGAGACTCAATACGTCCCTGCGATCTTCGACGAATCGCTGATTGACGAGAAGAACTATGTGAGGTTGGAAGAAGGTGAGGAGACTGCTAGGCTTCTTGCAGTAAGGGAGGCAGTTTTCTGTGGGCCGAGCTCGGGTGCGATTCTTTATGTGGCTTTGCAAAAGGCGAAAGAATTGGACAAAGGGGTCATGGTTGTGATGGCGCCTGATGGGGGCGAAAAGTATCTCAGCACAGAGCTCTGTGACATGAAGAAATGCTCTGACTGTTTCGCCAAGCATGGCATCCCATGCTCGTATGCTGACCAAGATCTTTCGAGTTCGACCGTGGAACCTGCACCGTAAGCGCTGTTATCTAGACAGATCGAGCAACGACAACCGAGATTGTGCGGGCTTTGTCTTTTCAATCCATTCAAAGACAAATGTTGCAGCGGTCGGGAAGGTTCAGTGAGCCCTTATGCAACTCGCAGACGACATTCTTGTCTCTAAGAGTTGTGCACAGCTTACAGAATCGTAGCATCGCCTCAAAGGGTGAGAGTTCTTCTCTTGCAATCTGGCGAGCGACCTCTGCAGCGGCCTTCCGGACAGGTGGTAGAGTCTCAAGGTTCTTCAATCGCTTCTCTCCGCGCTTCGAATATAGGTATTGGCTGATCGCTGCCTGTGTCGTCCCCAGTCTCTTTGCTGCCTCGGACTGTGAGAAACTGTGCCTTAGCACGAGCTCTTTCGCCACAAGTGATCGAAATCTCGGCAGGACATACTGAACAATGATCTCGCAGGGGGGCCTCAATCTTCATCAAAGGCCATTGCGACGAGGCCCTATATCGCTCTATCTCAGCATAAGAGAGCTGTGGTCTGCACCACACGTTGTCGCGTGGGCCGACCTAGCCCAGTCGCCTTTTTCTTGGTGGAGCATTCACATTCGGTATCAACTGATACTGACGTCTTGGCGTTGATTGAGATCTTCAGTCTAGCGCTCGACTCTAACGATCCCTTTGATCTAGCGACGCTTGCGAATTGCTTCAGAAGAGTCGCCCATTCGATGCTGCAGCGGGAGTTCCTAGATTTCTTCAGTAGCCTCTCAAAAGCCTTTGAGACTTGGCTCAAACCTCAAGTCGATCTAAATCTTGGTGTCACAATTTCCAAGGTTGTGATCCCATGTCGCCCAAGGAGGAACCGGCCAGACCACGCTTCCGGCGGATCCAGATGACTCGGGGTCTTCAGCCAACATCGCAAGGGCCAGTGCTAGGCTTCCTGAGAGCCGGCCGTAGGATCCATATGAATGGCTTCCTCAGCCCGACCCTGTCGAATAGGGCACCCACAGTCGGTCCGGCAAGCAAGAACCCGACTGACGATATTTCAAGTGTTTCAAGACAGGGTCGACTTCTCTGAGTTTGCGATCCATAGCCTTCGGCGAACGAATTCGCCAAACAGGAGTCCGCAAACAGGCCCCGCCCGACGGAAAGCGTACATGAGGGGCGCCGCCAGTCCGAAAGACTTATAAGAAGTCTGGTTTGCACAATACGGCTACATCTACTATTGGGATAGGGAGAAGCATCTGATGGCAATGGCGAAATGCCCCGACTGCGAAGCGGAGATTCAGGTAGCGAACGATGCGCTGATAGGCGAGATTGTGAGCTGCCCTGACTGCGGTCTCGAACTTGAAGTAGAAAAAATCGAACAGCAAACAGTGGAGCTTCAGAAGCTCGCCATCGAGAAAGAGGACTGGGGAGAGTAGTCGACAGGCTCCTTTTGAGTTGCGTGCTAGCTGCTGCATGAGTCAGGGCTGTGCGTTTGGCGAATTCTTTTCTTATCGGATGAAGAGACAAGTTGAGTCTGGCTATTCTCTACGAATATCCCGAAACGGACGAGGAAGGAATAAGAGTCACGGCCCAAGAGATGGGTATTGATCTCAAACTTATCCCTTTTAGGAAAGTCTCTGTTCTAGTCGGAAAAGGCGTCTTCGGCTTTAGGAGCGGGAAAACCGACTACTGTTCCCTGATCGAAGACGTTGGCGCTGTCCTTAATCGCGCTCAGAGTAAGAACCGTCGTCTCTACGCCGCTAGGATTCTTGAGGCTTTTGGAAAGTACGTTTTGAATCCTCTCGAGATCGAGTCGATATGTTTCAGCAAGTTTCGAACATTGCTTGAGTTCTGGAAGAAGGGAATACCTATCCCTAGGACGGTCTATGTGCCATGCGACTCTCACGACATGGCTGTGAGAGGCGTCCAGATCCACAACGAAGCGGCTATTGCGGATCTAATGCAACGAGATCTAGGCAATGGAAACATTGTGGTCAAACCGGACGCAGGCACTCATGGAAAGAAGGTTCGGCTCGCTTGCGATCGCGAGTCTCTAGTCAAGCTACTTGACGAGACGGAGCCTTCGATAATCAATCCCGTCGGATTTGTGGCGCAAGAGTTTGTGGATAAATGGTTCTATGACCTGAGGATTATTGTTGCGAAGGAACGGGGAACCCCGCCTTACTGCTACGCAACAGCCCTCGCACGGGCGGGCTTGAAGGACTTTCGCACCAATACCTATCTTGGGAATATGGTCTTCGGCGTGAAGCTTCCAGACGAAGTGCAGAACGCAGCCGTAAGCGCCGCGAACGCCGTGGGAAATGAGGCAGAGGCCTGGGTTTTAGCTCTCGACGCTATGCCGAACGTAGGGGAAGATCGGTTCCTAGACGACAACTGCCTCAAGTCAGAATTTGACAAGCTCGTCCCATCCTTTGAGAAGGTGAAGGAAGTGAAGCGAGACGATCGAGGCAAGAACAAGGACTTCAGGGCATGGAACAGACGTCTCGAAAATGCCTACGGTGCATACAGGGATGAGGAAGCGTACAGGAACATTACGAAGATAATCGAGGAGAGCATTGGGCGTGGAAGAGAACGGATCCTCTTCCATGAGGCTAACTCGTGCCCAGAGTTCTGGGAACAGACCCGCCTCGTCGCAGGGATAAACCTCGCAGTTCCCCTTCTGAAATGTGCGAAAAGTGTTGCAGGATGAACGTTTCGTCAAAGGATGAAACTCCATCATCACCTTGGGAGAGTTAGACGTGCTCAATGGATGGCTAATCAAACATGCTGATCGTCGTTAAGGCTGGAGGAAAACTGCTGGAGAAGGATCTACCCCCTAACATAGCCATGGACATCAAGGTTGTTTCAGAAAAGAATAAGGTCATGCTCGTGCACGGCGGAGGCATTGAAGTCACCGAGATCGCACAGAAGCTTGGAAAAGAGCCACGTTTCATCGTCTCACCTGAAGGATTCCGGAGCAGATACACCGATCGGGAGACCGTGGAAATCTACACCATGGTGATGACCGGGAAAATCAACAAGCAGCTGGTTATTGCACTTCAGAGTAAAGGAGTGAAAGCTATTGGTCTCTCCGGCCTCGACGGCCAGCTCCTCATGGCAGAGAGGAAGAAACGCCTGATAATAGTCAACGAGCGAGGGCGAAGGATGGCCATTGACGGAGGATTCACGGGCAGAATATTGGAGGTCAACAAGGATCTGCTCAAGCTGCTCATGGATTCAGGCTACGTCCCAGTCGTGGCGCCTGTGGCTATGAGCGTAGAGTATGAGCCTCTGAATGTCGACGGAGATCGAACCGCGGCGAATATCGCTGGGGCTCTGAAGGCGGACATGCTTATCCTTCTTACGGATGTCGAAGGACTGATGGTCGACGGTGGGGTAGTTCCGAGGCTCAGGCTTACCGAGGCCAAGGAGATGCTTCCCAAGATTGGTCCGGGCATGATCACCAAGATGCATGCGGCCATGGAAGCACTTGAACTAGGAGTGGGGGTGGCTGTTATCGCATCGGGAACCGGGCCCACTCCTGTTTCGTCAGCAGTGAACCATAACATTGGAACGGTGATAGAAAACGGATGAGAAAGAGATAGTGGCTATCGAGCAGCAATTCGCAGCCAACATCTATGCCCGAAAGAACCTTGTCATCGAACGAGGAAAAGGAGCGATCCTCTGGGACAAGAGTGGCAGAGAGTACATAGACTGCTGGAGCGCCTACGGCGTCGCCCTAGTCGGCCACTGCCATCCAAAGGTCGTTGAAGCCATCAAACGTCAAGTCGAAGTACTTCATTCCTGTCACAACTCTGTCTACACAGAGGCTAGGTCCGAGTTCCTAAAGAAGTTCATGGCTATTACGCCGAATGGGCTGAAACGCGCTTTCATGTCCAATAGCGGTACTGAATCAGTGGAAACTGCCCTCAAGATGGCGCGAAGATTCACGGGCAAGACTGACATCATTGCGTTCGTTGGCGCGTTCCACGGCAAGACCATGGGCGCTCTCTCAGCAACATGGAACCCTAAATATCGAGCCAACTTCGAACCCTTGGTGCCCGGCTTCAAGCACGTTCCCTACGGAAAGACAGAGCCAGTAGCCGAAGCCATAACAGAGAATACGGCTGCGATCATTGTGGAGCCCGTTCAAGGAGAGAGCGGTGTCAAAGTTCCACCTGCCGAGTTTCTCAACGAGCTTCGGGAACTCTGCGATAGGAAGAATGTACTCCTGATTCTTGACGAGGTCCAGACAGGCTTCGGTAGGACAGGAAAACTCTTCGCTTGCGAGCACTCAGGGGTGATCCCGGACATCCTCTGCTTGGCAAAATCTGTTGCTGGTGGCTTGCCGTTTGGAGTGACGGTGGCCCGAGAAGATGTGGTCGGCGCCTTGAAGATCGGGGAACACTCCAGCACCTTTGGAGGCAATCCTCTTGTCTGCGCAGCAGCCTCTGCCACCATAGACATCATCATGCGTGAGAACCTTCCGGAACGAGCAGACAAGCTGGGAAAGCGCTTCATGGCGAAGCTTGAGGAAATGCGTCAGAGACACAGGATTGTTCGCGAGGTCCGGGGAAGAGGACTGATGATTGGCGTCGAATGTCGCTTCGACATCTATAACATACTTGTCGGAACTCAGAGCCGAGGCGCCATAATCCTAGACGCGGGCCGAAATGTTCTGAGGTTTCTTCCTCCCCTCGTGATCACTGAAGAGCAACTTGACAGAGTAGCCACCTTAGTGGACACGGTTGTTGGAGAAGAGGATGCCAAACTCTGTAGCACCCCAAGTCAAGCTCCTGCGTAGAATGGTCGAGCTGTACAGCCCGACAGGGCAAGAAAGCGAAGTAGCCCGTCTGCTCGTTGAGGAGATGAGTTCGCTCGGACTGCGCTCCAGAATCGACGAGGTAGGCAATGCCATAGGAGAATCCCAGGATGGCGAGCCCACATTTCTCCTCTGCGGTCACATGGACACGGTCCCCGGGAGACTTCCTGTGAAGGTAGATGAGAACAGGCTGTATGGGAGAGGTGCCGTAGACGCAAAGCCTGCCCTTGCTGCCATGATCTGCGCTGCTGGCAATCTCGTCGCCGATGGTTTTCCGGGAAAGCTTGTTGTAGTGGGAGCGGTGGATGAAGAAGGTAAGAGTCGGGGCGTCAAGAGCCTAGTCAAGAGCGGTGTTCGGGCAGACTATGCTATCTTCGGTGAGCCTAGCGGTGTGGAGAATATCACAATCGCTTACAAGGGAAGCCTACAACTTGGACTGAGATGCAAGACCAAGACTGGCCACTCGTCTGCGCCGTGGCTCTTCAGGAACGCTGTGGAAGAAGCCTGTGACCTCTGGCAGGAACTCAGGAAGGTTCACCTCGTTGAGGAAGACCTAGAGAGCAGGTTCTACTCCGTGACCTCAGCCTTGACTGAGATACATGGAGGCGGCGGCATCTCCACTGTGCCATCGCTGTGCGAACTTCACGTAAACTTCAGGATTCCACCTACGGTTCCCACTGGGAGATTTCTACAGGAAGCATCGAAGACTGTCGAGGCTTTCCGCTCGTCTCGTCCGGATGTTGGCGTAGAGGTGGAGGTCGAGGATTCATGTGAGGGATATGAAGCCGACCCGAACTCAGTCCTCGTACGTGGACTGTCTTGGGCGGTTAGGGACGTAAGAGGGAATAGTGCGACTCTTCTGCGCAAGACAGGGACCGGAGACATGAATATCCTCGCTGCCGCACTCGGCATTCCTGCTGTAACCTATGGAGCTGGAGACTCGAAACTCGATCATACTGACGAGGAGTACGTGAACTTGAACGAATACTTGGACAGCATCAAGGTTCTACAGAAAGCTTTGGTGAAGGTGTTGGAGCTCCACAACCGCTCCAAGAAGGCATAGCTCTTCCTTGGAGATCTCTATTCTTCATCAATCGCAAAGGTTCACGGTCCTACTCGAAGAGATAACTAGGCACCATGTCCCTGAGCCTTGTGGTCTCGTCCAGGCCGAACATGAGGTTCATGCACTGAACGGCGTTCCCTACATCGCCCTTAATGAGATTGTCCAAGGCGGAGAGAACCCCTATCGTGCCTCGCGCCTCATCTAGGAAGAAGCCTACGTCGCAGAAGTTGGAGCCTCGCACATATTTCACGTCGGGTAGGCTGCCGGGCCCGCCGGTCTTTCTGGCCCGTATACGAATGAAAGGCTCGTCTCCATAAGCTGTTCTGTATGCCTTCCAGAGATCCTTCTCGTCAACCATCCTCTCTGACATCGCATGCCCAACACACTCGACGCCTCGAACCATGGGGATAGCGAACATCGACGCCCCGACGCGATTAGGTTCGAGCCCCAATTCTTGGCGCACCTCGGCCAGATGCCTATGCTCCTTAACAGCGTAGGGGCGAGCTACCCCGGACCTCTCGGGATGATGCGATCCTCTCGTCAGTTCGGCTCCAGCTTCAGAGGAGCCCACCATAACGTCAAACGAGATTCTTAGGCTACGGAAGATGTCTAGCTTGGTCAATGGGTAGGCTGCGAGGATCATGGCGGTGGCGTTGCAGCCCGGGCAGGCCACATACTTCGCTCTTCGGATCTCTTCGCGGTGTAGCTCAGGAAGTCCATAGACATATTTCTTTAGGAGTTCTGGAAAGGGGTGATCTTTATCGTAGAACTGTCTGTAGCAGGCAGGGTCTTTAAGGCGAAAGTCTGCGCTCGTGTCGATAAGCTTCGTGCTGTAGCCAACAAGGTCTCTTGAAATGTTGACGCTGGCCCCGGAGGGGACGCAGATGAAGGTTACGTCGCTATCTCGGGCCTGTTTGAGCACAGCCTTGTTCGCCTCGGAGAACGCGGAGCGCGCAGGATCGTAGAGCGTGAATTTCAGCTCCGTGAGGTCAAGGAGGCTCGGATGCTCCAAGTGCACATCTTTTCCAGCTAGGTCCGGTTGTCGTGACGTGGCAAACTGCAGTTGGACGTTTGGATGCCGGATCAGGACCTCAAGCATAGCAGCCCCCGTGTAACCCGTGGCCCCGATGATGCCTGCTCTGATCAGGTCGGCCATTGGTCATCAGCCTCTATCCAAGGAAGCGGAAGTGACCTTAAAGCCTTCCACGAACAGACGGAAAAGACCATCAGGCCGGCCTATTCTCAGCCTGAAGTCATCTTGAAGACTATAGCCAAAGGTACGCCGTCATAGTCTTTCAAGGATGGGAATCGTTCAATTAGCGAGCCATTGATCTTCGGCTCTCGAATATCTTCAAGATGTAAACCATACTTCCTGCAAAGGTGCCAGTACTCCTCAACAAGATGCGAATAAATAGGTATGCGATATTCCTGACCAGTTTCGTCAAAGAATTCGGTATAGTCGTGGCCGGAGACAGGCCAGTACGGATGAACATCTGAAATAACTATCCGACCATCTCTCTTGAGGACACGAACAGCTTCTGCAAACGTGGGTTCCAATTCAGGAAGATGCCCCAAAGTCAAAGCGGAGACGACGAGGTCGAAGTGTTCGCTGGGGAACCGAATCTTTTCGATTGTCCCTTGACATAGTTCAATTTGATAGCTAGGGCCAGTTTTTCGCTCAGCGTGTTTCAGCATTTCCGAGGAGCAGTCAATCCCCGTTACACTGGCTCCCCGCTCGGCAAGGAGCAGGCAGTAGCGGCCAGTGCCACAACCCAAGTCAAGCACACGTTGACCTTTGACATTCCCAATGAATTCCAAAGTCACCCCTTCCTCCAAGGCGATAAGAGGATTGGGACCTTGGTCATACGTCGAAGCCCACTTGTCGTACCCTTCGACTACGCCCATCTTCTTGAATCCCACCCGTTGGTCTGCTCCTAACCTAGTCATATCTAGTCACTTTTTCCAAAACAGGAATGACGTATAACAATGTATGGATACTCTTGTGAGCAAACGTGCATGTTGTCTTTCGGCTGGCTTCCTCGCTTAGACTGAAAGCTCCTTGCTGGCATAGTGGTGCGATACGTATCTGTAGATGGCGGCTAGAGATGAGACGGCTCGCTCAATCGAAGGGTAGACGGGGATCTTGTTCTCTTCCAGAAGAGCGGTCGCCTTTGCTACGAGTTCCCCCTTGCCAGTTATGTGAACTGCTGCAGGCTTGCTGGCTGTTGCGAGCTTCTCCTTGATCTCGGCAACTGTGCGCGTCAAGTCGAATTGGAATTGCGGAAGCGCAACTAGGAAGAAGGCCACCATGTTCACGTTCGCATCCTTAGCGATTGCGTCCAAGGCGAACCTCAGCGAGGCGTCGGGGCCGAGTGTCTCGAAGAGTGGTTCCGCGTCGACTGGGTTTCCGGCGCGGGCCCAAGGAGGCATTTTGGCTTGAAGGCGGTTGATGGTCTCCGGCGAGAGCTCGGTTAGCTCTAGGCCTTCTGCCGCGGCTCGGTCTGAAGCCATTACTCCTCCGGCGCCTGTGAAGGTTGCGACCGCCAGCCTACGCCCTCTCGGAGCAGGCTGATACGCGAAGATCTTCGCGAGGTCCATCATCTCCTCGAAGCTTCTCGCCCTGAGGATGCCGGCGCTCCGGCAGGCAGCTTCGAAGACATCATCCCTCACTGCAACGGAGGCTGTGTGTGAGGCCGCAGCCTTTGCTCCCGCAGACGTACAGGCGCCTTTGAGCAGAATTATCGGTTTACGCTTAGAGACCTCGCGTGCAACCTTCACGAAGCCTCGCCCGTCCTTGACACCCTCCATGTAGATCGCGATGACTCGGGTCTCAGGGTCGTCGGCTAGGTACTGTAAGACATCTTGGTCGTTGACATCTGCCTTATTGCCCAGGCCAGCCACCTTGCTCACTCCGAAGCGCTCAGAGGTGAGCATATGCCACAGCGAAGCGGCTGCGAAGAGCCCTGTCTGCGCTATGAAGGCTACCGGTCCTCGCCTAAGCTTCGGAAGCGAGATGAAGCTGGTCGTGAAATTGTTCGCCGTGTTCACGACTCCCGTCGTGTTCGGCCCAACGATCCGCATCCCAGCCCTGTTCGCAGTCTGGAGGATGAGGTGCTCCCTCTCCTCGCCTTCACCGCCAACCTCGCTAAAGCCAGAAGACGTGATCACCGCGACCTTCACCTCCTTCTCCGCGCATTCTTCAACGGCTTCGGGAACCTTGGGCGCAGGAATCGTGACGATCGCTAGGTCTATGGGTGCGGGAACCTCACGTACGGATCGATATGCCTTGAGGCCAAGGACACTGTCAGCGTTCGGATTGACAGGGTAGACCTTGCCTTGAAAACCCAAATCTATAAGGTTCCTGAGTTGAACATGGCCAAACTTCGCCGGATTCCTAGATGCACCGATCACAGCTACGCTTCCGGGCTCAAAGAGAGAACGCATATCCTTGCCGCATGGTTCACTCACCGGAGATCTCCTCAAACCAGCCGTCTAGGAGAGAGTGCATGGATAACTAGGTTTCGTAGGTGCGAAGGGCATCAGTTGAATGATGATCCTAGTTGCCTAACGGCGTCAACGGTGAAGCTGAGGAGTGAGATAGCTGCAGCGAGAGAATGATGGTCTGGGAGAATGGCGTTCGATCGGCTACTTCTTGAAGAACAATATCATGCAAGGCAACGGTTGAGATCCGGCGATCAAGAGAGAACAATATCATGTTGAGCGTGTAGATTGACGATCAAGTGTCCATAGTGTGCAGGCATAGAGTGCTCGGTGGATCCGGTTTTGCTCTATCGCTCGTTCCAGAAGGAGGGGAAGCGCCACCTTAATGCGACGCATTCTGTTAGGCTCCTTGAGGATTCGATAGGGATTTCTTCCTAGGCCTGCAACCAGTTCCAGTTTCTCAGGGTTGTCTGTCAGCCGGATCCTCCTTATCCACCTCAGCTGGTTGAGGCTTAGCTTCCGGAGATGTGATCGGTCTCCTGTCTGCATGTATCTTGCGAGCCATAGCCTTCCAATGGGCTTGAGGCCAGTCGGGTTGCTTGCGTCTAGGATAGAGTAGAAATCGTGCCAAGAGCGGGGCCTCCTCTTCTTCCATTTGACGATGAAGTCGGCGGCGTCGAGACCTAGGAGGGTGAGCGCGAATATCTCCCAATGAAGGAAATGCCTGTTCCTCATGACCCTGTAGGAGCCGCTGATGCAATACTTGCTCCAGTCTAGGTCCCTTATCCAGCCTTCCTTGAGGGCTTTAGAGTAGGCTTCTGTGCCAGGATACGGTGTCATCGAACCGAACACTGGATAGTCAGTATCGATTCTTGCAAGCAGCTCTAAGCTGTCGATAACGTCTTCCCAGCTTTCTTCGAGGTGGCCCACTATCATCAGGCTGGTGGTCTTCATTCCTGCTTGATGTGCAGCCTCATGGGCTTTGATTATCTGCTGGATTGTGATGCCTTTCCTGATGTCGTTGAGTATTCTCTGTGAACCGCTCTCTACGCCGAAATCCACCCTCACCATGCCTGCCTTCCGCAACTTCGCGAGCGTGCCAACATTGACGCCTGGATCGCTGACTCTTGCATTTGACGCGAAGGTCACCTCTAGCTTGCGTTTCAGGATCTCTTCAGCGAATGCTTCGGCTCGCTTAGGCTCGACGAGAATGCTCTCATCAACGAGGAAGAACTTCGAGACACCGTATTTCCCGTATAGCATTTCCATCTCATCCACGATATGATGTGCACTTCGGGTTCTGTAGCTATGTCCATAGACTCCATGGGAAGCACAGAAGGCGCAGTTGTAGAGGCATCCTCGACTGGTTGAGATTGAGAGGCATACGCCGCTCTCAAAGGTGTATCGGGAGTCAGGCTGGCTTACAGTATAATCGTCTATAGGCACTAGATCCCAAGCGGGAAGGGGAAGACTGTCAAGGTCCTCTATCAGCCTCCTCGGTTTGAACTGCGAACCATCAGTCCACACCCCCTCAATATTGTCTGTCGAGGATCCTGCCTTTACCGCAGACAGCAGCTGTACAAGTGTTTCTTCACCTTCTCCAACAACGCAGAAATCGAATCCAAGCGCCCTAGCCTCTTGCGGGAGGATTGAGACGTGAATCCCGCCAGCCACAAGCTTGACCTTAGGATGATCCTCCTTCAGCCTCGCAACAAGCTCTCTAACTGTTTTCACTTGAGGCGTCATGAAAGTTATCCCACATAAGATCGGTCGGTAGCATCCAACTCTTGCGGATACGTCTTCGTCCGTAAGCATCTCTGCATTGGCATCGATAACCGCCACGCTGTGACCTTTCTCTCTTACATACGCTGCGAGGAACAGAAGGCTGATTGGAGGGTACTTCTCCACAGGTATAACTCTGGAATTGATAAGGACGAGATCACAATCCGTCACTAAGGCTTCCCTTCCATCTTCATCAGTGAACGATATAACATAGGCGATGTTAAAGTAGCTGAAGGCGTTTTGATGAATGTTGTCATCTCTTGATCAAGTAAAAAGCCAATGGAATATGCTCTCTTCGAATAGGAATCTCGCCGAACTAGTAACTGAAGTGGGAGTGATCCTATCGCTTCCAACGGATCAACAGCTCGAAGCTTCTCGGAAGATCAGCATTCTCCGAGGTGCTCATAGATATGTAGCAGTTTTTTCTCCTCAGTTTCCCAGCACCACTTCTGCGCCGCTCTTCTAACGTTCTTCTCTAGTCGCTTCAGTTCATGCTCTCTACTGACCGTGTTTATGGCTGACGCAATATCCTTCGGGTCGTAAGGATTGAAAGTAAGACCAATATCTTCTTCATGTATGATCTTGCTAAGAAATGGCAGGTTACTGGCAACTACTGGGATACCTGCTTGGATGTATTCGAAAAGCTTGTTCGGGCTGGAGAGATAGTTATTCAAGTTAGTTGGGAGATAAGGTATTATTCCTACGTCTGCCTCAGCCGCCCTTAGAACTACTTCGTTCGGAGGAACAGGGTCGGCAAACTGGCAGTTTTCTCTGCTTGATGCCAGACTCTTTAGCTTTGTTTCAATCTCACCAGATCCTCGCATTAGAAGAAGCACATCCTTTTCCAGATATTTAGATGACGTAATCAAGTTTTCCAGTCCTCGGTCTGAACCGAATACACCATGATACAAAGCTATGACTTTCGTGCTGTGCTTAGCACTGGGCGGAATTTCAGATCGCTCAACGCAGTTATGAACAACCTCTGGAGTCTGTATGTGATACCTTCGAGCCAGTTCTAGCGCAATAAACTCATTGACAGTCATGACGACATCGGCTTTTCTGATTAGGGCCTTCTCAAGGTTATAGAAGAGAGCCCTGAGAGGCATTTGAACCGACATATCAGTCCACAGTTCGTGAGCATCATACACCAGGTACTTCCCTTCCTCGCCACTCGATGCAATGGCACCGGCGAGGAGCACATCCAAATTGTTGCTCGCATAGACATCTGCATCAAGGCTTCTGCATGCTTTGGCCATCGTTGTGTTCATGTCCAGAAAGTGAGAAACAAGAATTGCGATGTCAGAGGATCTTCTAAAGAGGCGTCGCAACAAAGGGACATGTGAAGTCGCGCCAATCGCAGCAATGCCACGCTTCATTTCTCTAATACGAGCATGACGACTTTTGATATTATTGGCAAAACGTTGTAGTCTCTCATGGGTTCTCAATTTGACGCGAACAATCCTGAAATACTCCGTTTCTTCCTCTGAGACAGTTTCTTTTGATTTTGGCCCAAGAACAATTACGTCATGCCCTCGGCGCCCTAGAGTTCTCGCGTGACGCGTAACCCGCGAATCTGTGATAACATCGCTTGAGACTATCAGGCAGATTCTCATGAGTGAACACTCATTCTCTTCTGCCTGTGCTTGAGGTACCACAGTAGAGAAGCATAGAATGTCCGATGGACATCATTCGCTTCCACTATTCGCTCAAGAACTATTGGCAACAACAACTTGATGCGACGCAATCTGTACGGTTCCGTTAGAAGCCTGTGTGGTTGCTCCTTTAGACCTTCCATCAATTTCAGATTATTAGGATTCTCGAGCAGTTTCCTCCTCTTCACGCGTTTTATTTGCTTGAGATTCAGCTTCCGCAAGAATGCTCTGTTTCTTGACTGCATGTATCTCGCTGCCCACAGCCTTCCGGCTGGCTTGAGCCCCGGAGCGTAGGCCGTGCCAGCATACCGTTTTGGGCTAAGTAATGTGTAGAAATCTCTCCAAGATGACGGTTCTCTCTGATTCCACTCAGCCATCAGGTAGGCAGCATCGTGAGACAGAAGGCAAAGTTCGAATATTTCTTCGTGAAGGAAATGTCTGTTTCGCATAACTCTGTAGGGACCACTGATGCGATACTTGCTCCAGTCTGAGTCTCTTATCCAGCCTTCCTTGAGGGCTTTAGAGTAGGCCTCTGTGCCAGGGAATGGCGTCATTGGGCCAAACTCCGGGTAGTCTGTTTCGAGCCTCGCGACTAGTTCTAGGCTGTCGAAAACGTCTTCCCAGTCCTCTTCGAGGTGACCGATTATCATTAGGCTGGTGGTCCGCAACCCTGTTTGATGCGCAATCTTGTGGGCATCAACTATTTGTTGGATGGTGATGCCTTTCCTGATGTCGTTGAGTATTCTCTGTGAACCGCTCTCCACGCCGAAATCCACTCTCACCATGCCTGCCTTCTGCAACTTCGCGAGCGTGCCAACATTGACGCCAGGATCGCTAACTCTCGCGCTTGACGCAAATAGCACCTTTAGTTCTCTCCTCAGGATTTCCTCAGCGAATGCTTCGGCTCGCTCAGCATTCTCTAGGATGCTTTCATCTACAAGGAAGAACTTCCTGACACCGTACTTTCTGAATAGCATCTCTATCTCATCCACGATATGACGTGCACTTCGGGTTCTGTGGCTACGCCCATAGACTCCGTGAGAAGCACAGAAGGCACAGTTGTAAAGACAACCTCGACTTGTCGAGATTGTTAGGCATACCCCGCTTTCAAGGGTATACCGCAAGTCCGGTTGGCTGACGGTGTACTTGTCTATGGGCACCAGATCCCATGCAGGTAGGGGTAGACTGTCAAGATCCTCTATCAGTCTTCTTGGCTTGAACGGCAACCCGTCCACCCATACCCCTTCGATGCGGTCTGTTGACGATCCCGTCTTTGTTGCAGAGAGCAGTTCTACCAGGGTTTCCTCGCCCTCTCCGACAACACAAAAGTCGAATCCAAGTGATCTGGCCTCGCTTGGCAAAACAGAAACATGGATACCTCCTGCAACAAACTTGAGCCTCGGAAGTTGTTCTTTCAACTTCGCGACTAGGTTTCTGACTATTTCTGTTTGAGGTGTCATGAACGTCATTCCGCAAAGAATCGGTTCATGGTGTGCGATTCTTGCAGCCACCTCTTCATCTGTGAGCATTTCCGCTTGAGCATCTATGATTGCTACACTGTAGCCTTCTCTCTTGGCGTAGGCTGCGAGGCACAATAGGCTGATAGGTGGGTAGGACTCTTTACTCGCTGTTCTGGGATTGATGAGGACAAGATCGCAGGCGGTCACTGAAATCGCCTCTCTCCTATTGATGCAAACACCAATAGTCCCGAAAGCATAGTAAGTTGCAGTATCTGCTTGCTGGATGAATGCTCGTCCACATCCATCTCCTTATTCTAGTCGGTCTCTGTTTCTACTAGGTAGGTTTGTCATAGACTTGTTCGGCATGCAATCAATGTCAGCCCTGCACATATCCGGCTGAGACAGCGACATAGGCACTTTTGTACAGCTGAGAGGACTCTAATCAATGTTGTTGTCTAGATCGGTTCTGTGCAAGGAAGATCTGTCTCCTTGCCAAGAGCTAGGCGCTACATATCCTCATAGCCATTTTGATCGCTTGACAATAATTCGACCGGAGCCATTCTAGAGGGCTTCAGTATAAAGAAAGTACAGATCGTCAATCTGAAGCTGTATCCTGTTCTGATTCGATTTGTTTTAAGGTAAATGAAGCTTCGCCTTCGCTCGCTATGCGTTGCAACTAGAAGGATGAAAGCTTGCATCTAGATTGCGATCAGCCATGTCTCAGGGTTGTGGGTTTCTTCTGTCTATCACGCGCACTATAACCGCAGACAAACTCCTCAACAAACAGGAAGCTCCGAGACTCGTAACGTGTGTGTTTCTTCCCAGCTTTGTCTACAGTAGTGCGCTAGCTTCAGAGGCTTTGTCTGGAATCAATCAAGAGCCGATAAACATGCTGGTTTAGATCGTTTAGAAAAGGCTGTCCTCAATGCCGAGAAGAAATAGACTGCTGACGGCTAGTTCTATGGCTACAACTATGTTGGTACTTCTGCTCGCGATTCACCCGTATCTTGCTCGTCGTGAAACGCTCAAAAGACCGCATTGGTCTACGAGGAGAGGTGCTGATCTACCCCTATAGGGGGCTTGTCATTCAAACACAGATGCCCAAGGCCGCGAAAGGCTGCTGTTCACACAAGAGGCCACTCAAATAGAGGTCACCTACGGTCGCTACTGTCAGCGCTGTCCGCTTTCTGCTAGGTTCTGGCCCGCACAACTTTGAGGAGATCTGCTCTTGTAACTATGCCTGATGGATGGCCTCTTTTCGTGAGGATCACAGCAGGGCTGTATTGCAGTAGGACTAGTATAAGGAAGAGGGGAGAGTCCTCGTCCAGTTGAGGGAAGGGCTCATCCATGATTTCTTCGACGCGTTTGCGGGAGAGTTCGGAGGGGTCATTTCCCTTCACTATTCGCGTAAGTATCGACTTCTCCGAGACGCTACCGACCATGAATCCGTTGTTGAGGACCGGGAGCTGCGAGAAGCCTGTCTGCCTCATCGCTGCCGTCGCCTTGGCGACGAGGTCTTCTCTACGAACCCCGACGACCTTTCTGCTGGCTATCTCCTTGGCCTTGGTCTCAGCCTTTCTCTCCAGCTCTTCGAGGGCGTCGAATATCTTCTTGGTCCTTTCATAGGAGGGGTTGATCTTCAACGCCTCGATCTTGGCTATCATAGATTGGCTTACGCCCGCCAAGAGCGCTAAATCCTTCTGAGTAAGATTGAGGCTCCTCCTGCGCCTAGGTATCTCGTCCAACCGAGGAAGCATAACTTCAGACAAGGACATGCTGGCTATAACCGTTTGGGGGTGGCTGGAGCGTCGGTCGAGATGGCAATTGGAGAAGCTATGTCATGAGTGCTGCTGGCTTAGAGTGCCTCGATTGACCCTCAAGATTGCGTGACACGAGTGCTATACCGGCGATGGCTGCCTCCGCAACCGGTGAGAAGACTATGCCAGATCGGTTGGATGCTTCCGGCCGAGCCCCATCATCGGAAGAGGCGAAGCTAGGATGTCACCTTGAGACAGACAACTCCTTATCCATCACCGCTCGACGGCCTACCTCATGTCACGATCATTCGAGACGCTTGAAACGGTCAAGGACAGGTTCGACAGGATCCTGTTACAGGCTATAGACGAAGGGCTTCACGTCTTCGGTGAGAGCACCAGATACGTGATCTACTACCATATCGCGAGCAAGCATCGGATTGAACGCGAAAGAATCCCTGAAAGGCTTGAAGCCTTCCATGAAGCTCTCAAGGGCATGCTCGGCGAGGGCAGCAAGGTTGTTGAGAAGCAGATCGCCAAGAGCATGTACTCCATGCTCGACCTGAAATTCAGAGAATACGACGAATGGACCCTTGTTGACTACGTCAACGACGCTAAGGAAACCGCAGAATACGCCTCAGCGAAAAGAGTCCAAAAATAGAAAGCTTATCATTCGCCAACTTCTACGACTCAGAGCTTCCCATCGCTACACCGCACGATCCCACCACAGATTCCTACCTTCTCCTTAAGCAAGGGAAGAAGAACCTGCCTAGACCTCCACCCAAGATGGATCACCCTAGACACAGGGCACTTGGCAAGAACTGTTCAACCATACCTCGCAGAACTAAGAAATCGTAAGCAGAGATCCGATTCCTCTAGGAATATTTCTCGTACGAAGGCATTAATACCGAAAATGCGTTTTTTCTCGACGCGAGGTTACGCTAGTGCGGAAGATCACAGTGACCGAGTTGAAGCAGGTGCCTCTGGAGAGACAGGGAGTCGAGATCGTTGAGAGGAAGGGGCTTGGGCATCCTGACTACATCTGCGATTCCATTATGAATGAGATCTCAATCGCCTTGAGCAGAGAGTATAGGCGAAGGTTCGGGGAGATCGTTCATCACAACATCGATAAGGGACTCTTGGTTGCTGGTGAGACTGAGGGCCGTTTCGGAGGAGGCACGATCAAGAGGCCCATGCTGATGGTCTTCGGAGACAGGGCGACCTTTCAGATCGACGAGGAGAGGATTGATGTTGACAGGATTGCCGTTGAGACGGCTAAGAACTGGTTCAGAACGAAGCTCAGGTTCGTTGATCCTGAGAGGCATGTGAAGTATCAGGTTGAGATCAAGCCCGGCTCAGCCGAGCTTACAGACATCTTCAAACGTAGAGAATCAGAAGGGCAGTTCCTCGGCGCAAATGACACATCCGCGGCAGTTGGATATGCGCCTCTGACCGCGACTGAAAAGCTGGTGCTTGAGACCGAGAGGCATCTGAACTCGCCGGACTTCAAGAAGAGTTTTCCTGAAAGTGGAGAAGACATCAAGGTCATGGCTTTGAGACATAATGACCGACTGGAGCTGACGGTTTCAATGGCCTTCGTCGACAGGTTCATAGCAAGTGAGAACGACTACTTCGCGAAGAAGCAGTCGATACTTGAAGCGTTGCGAAGCTTCGTAGAGTCGAAAACGACATTCAACAAGCTTGACATTGACTTCAATACGCTGGATGCCAGAGGTAGAGGGCTGCCGGGGATCTATACAACGGTCACCGGCACATCAGCTGACGACGCGGATAGCGGCCAGGTAGGAAGAGGAAACCGCGTCAATGGCATAATCCCCTTGAATAGGCCCTCCAGTTCTGAGGCGGCTGCAGGCAAGAACCCTGTCAGCCATGTCGGGAAGATCTACAACTTGCTCAGCTTCAAGATCGCTGAGAGAATACACAGAGAAGTCTCCGGCATCGAGGAGGTCTACGTCTGGCTTTTGAGTAAGATAGGGATACCGATCGATCAGCCTGCGATAGCCTCGGCCCAACTCATCCTATCGAAGACGACAAGAATGGAGGACGTGTCGACTAAGGCAAGAGACATCTTGGATGAGGAGTTGGGCAAACTGGATCGCTTCTGCGATGACTTGGCAGAAGGAAAGATCCCTGTCTGCTAGCTCTCCTCCTTCTTCTTCTCCACATCCTTGTCAGGAGACAATTCCTTGAATAGCCTTTCAAGCTGCCGCTTCATCAACCTGACATCTTGGCTCAGGTTAAAGTAGTCAGCAAAAGTCTGCGTTGTCCTCAAGACCTTGGTTCGCCCAAGCTTCGACTCCGAAATCAACCGTAGATCCTCAAGCTGCCTCACGTGGTCGTAGGTTAATTTGCCTCTAACCTTCACTACGTAGGCTTGGGTCACCGGTTGCCTGAAGGCAATGAACGACAGCGTCTTCAATGGGCCAGGAGTCAGCAACTTTCTCGTCGCAAGTTTCTTGACTGCGCTCACGTATTCCGGCTTCAGTTGCATAACAAACCTTCCGTCCTGAAGCTCAAGAACCTCAAGCGACGTGTTGGATTGCCTGTATCGTTCCGCCACCGATCTAGCGATTTCCTTGACCTTATCTTCTGATCTCATCTTGACGACGGAGGCAAGGGTCTGAAGGTCAAGTGGCTTTCCGGATACGTAAAGCGCACCCTCAATGAGTTGAAACTTGTTCTTGTGCGCTGAAACGTTGACCGGTTCATTCTGCGCCAACCTGAGAAACCATCCCCATCAGCCTCATCGTAATGTCGCCGAACGCTTGGTCCTGAAAGAGGACAAGCCTATTCTGACAGGCAAGGAACAACACCATAATGAACCGTCTAACAACCTCCACTACAGGCAGCCCTCTCGTCAGCTTCATGAAGGAGATCATGGAACTCCTCCTGGACAGCTTCCTGAGATGGAGATAGAAGGCCTCTAACCGCTGATCAATATCGGTGAGAAATTCATCCAATCCGTCAGTAAGCTGCGTGGGCAGAAGGATCGGGCTCTTCTGCTTGGCTAACACAGCCTTCTCGCTTTGAAGAACCTGCTCAAGCGCCCTAAGAAGCTGATCGGCGGAAGCTGACACAAACTCATACCGTATCGGAAGTGGGAGAGGAGGAGGAACATCCTC